>Ga0310810_10002706_pt1 | contig 19138 bp, 17 predicted proteins | sample NCmetagenome_FD_207641 | JGI IMG/M metagenome (GOLD analysis project Ga0310810, IMG submission 207641) | Soil microbial communities from experimental microcosm in Duke University, North Carolina, United States - NC | ecosystem: Engineered > Artificial ecosystem > Soil microcosm > Unclassified ...
CGCAGCCGACAAGCACTGCAGCCATGACGCCGATGTTTCCAGCGCCGTCGGCCAGCGGAGGCACAGGCACGCGTCCGACGCCAGCAGGTAGTCGCCGATCGCCTCATCCGGGATGTAACCGGTGACATGGACGCGCGGCGCATACGCGGACGCGGACACGTCCCGCGCCAGCGCCGGATAGCCGCTGGCGTCGCCGCCGATGAGCAGATGGACGTCGCGGCGGTCGCGCGCGATGGCGTCGAACGCGCGAAGGATCGCGCCCATCCGTTTCTCGGCGGTGATCTTGCCGAAGGCGGCGAACAGCACGGCGTCTTCCGGGACGCCGAGTGCCTGACGGATGCGGCGCCGCGCCGCATCGGCGTCGCCCTTCGTCGCCGACGCCAATGACGCCGTCCCGAGGTGAATCGCCTCGATTGCGGCCTCGGGACATTCCTCGCGCAGGTCGTCGGCGACGCGCGGATTGTGCACCGCGATCATCCGCGCCGTCCGCATTACGACGCGCAGCATCGACCAGTTGTAATAGACCGGTCCGCCGAGGCCGGCCACGGCGTACTCGACGAAGTCGCGCGGGGCGTCCGGGTGGTCGTACCAGAATTCATGCCGGTAGTCGTCGAACCGCTCCTGTTGCAGCAGCGTGCGCGCGCGCGCGTGGTGCAGCCGCGCATCGTGCAGCACGACGAGACCGGGAAACGCGGCGAGGTAGCCCCACATGTAGTCGTGGCACGGCGCGTTGCCGAGTTGATAGATGAGGAGATCGTAAGGATCGCGGCGCGCCGTCCAGAGGAAGTCCCGCGCGTTGGCTGCGGACCAGCAGTCGATCGCGTGCGCGTGCGCCAGAAGAGGCACGAGGTCCGCACTGTATGCCGCGATCCCCGAGCGTTCAGGCGGGAGCGGCGAGAACCAGGCTATGCGCATGAACGGTGGTCGTTGGTCATTGGTCGTTGGTCGTTGGTCGTCGCAATAGTCGTCGGTCATTAGTCGTCAGGCCGAGGCGCAAGTCAAGGCCAGCCCGACCGAAGTCGCATGGTCGCGACTGATGACGGATGACCAACGACTAACGACGATTCAGTGTGTTAGCATCAGGGATTGGCTTGGGAAATCGTTCACAAGCCTACACAATTGTCTATGCAGGGCTGGCTTTCCATCCTCATCATGATCGCGCTCGGCGCCGGGTTTGCGCTGACCTCGGTCTTGCTCTCCGGCGTCCTTGGTCCGAAAAAACCGTCGGCGGAGAAGTCGGCGCCGTACGAGTGCGGCATGCCGGCGGTCGGCGACGCGCGCGAGCGCCAGTCGGTCAAGTTCTACCTCGTCGCGATGATCTTCCTGCTGTTCGACATCGAAGTCGCCTTTCTCTATCCCTGGGCGATGGCGCTGCGCGATCTCGGCTGGAACGGTTTCGTGCAGGTGCTGCTGTTCATGATGCTGCTGCTGGCGGGCTACGTCTACGTCTGGCGCAAAGGCGCGCTCGATTGGGGCTCTAGTGGGGCTTGAATCCGATTTCGACATCCCGGTGCTGACGACCAGCGTGGAGAAGATGGTGCAGTGGGCGAGGCGCTCCTCGATCTGGCCGGTCACCTTCGGCCTCGCCTGTTGCGCGATCGAGATGATGGCGATGAGCTGCTCGCGCTACGATGTCGCGCGGTTCGGCGCGGAGGTCTTCCGCGGCAGCCCGCGCCAGTCTGACCTGATGATCGTGGCCGGCCGCCTCTCGCGCAAGATGGCGCCGGCGCTGCGCCGCATTTACGATCAGATGCCGGAGCCGAAGTGGGTCATCTCGATGGGCGCCTGCGCCTCGATCGGGGGCGTCTTCGACAACTACGCGCTGGTGCAAGGCGTGGATCAGATCGTCCCGGTCGACGTCTACGTGCCCGGCTGTCCGCCGCGGCCCGAGTCGCTCATTTACGGGATCGTCCAGCTCCAGCGGAAGATCGATCAGCAGAAACTCGGATAGATGGACGCAGACACGCTCGTCGCGACGCTGCAGGCGGCCGTACCCGACGCGCAGATTGAAGGCGCGCCCACCGTCGATCCGCAAACCACGATCTACGTGTCGCGCGACGAAGTACCGGCGCTGGCGCGCGCCCTGCGCGATCGCCCCGAGCTGGCCTTCGATTTTCTCGCGGAGCTGACCGCGGTCGACTATTGGCCGAAGGAGCCGCGCTACGAGGTCGTCTACGTCCTCGTGTCGCTCGCCCACCGGTTGCGGCTGCGCATGAAGGTGCGTGTGCCGGCCGACGATCCGCACGTGGCGACCGTCAGCGGCGTGTGGCCCGCGGCCAACTGGCTCGAGCGCGAAGTGTGGGATCTGTTCGGCATCGCGTTCGACGGCCATCCCGATCCGCGCCGCCTGCTGATGCCCGAAGACTGGCAGGGGTATCCGCTGCGCAAGGACTACCCGGTGCAGATCCGCATGATCCCGAATGCGAGCGAAGCGCTTCAGGTGACGGAGGAAGAGTTCCGCGCGAACCTGATGAAGGATCGGCTGACGCGTGGCCGCTGAATCGGCGGAGCTGCCCTGATGCCCGACATCAAGACAGAAGTGATGACCGTCAACATGGGGCCCCAGCACCCCAGCACGCACGGCGTGCTGCGGCTGGTCCTCGAGCTCGACGGTGAAACCGTGCTCACGGCCTCGCCGACCATCGGCTATCTCCATACCGGCATCGAGAAGACCACCGAGCAGAAGAAATGGCAGCAGGTGATCCCGCTCGTCGAGCGCATGGATTACCTGAGCGCGCAGTCCAACAGCATGGCGTTCTGCCTGTCGGTGGAGAAGCTGCTGGCGCTGGAGATCCCGGAGCGCGTCAGCAACATCCGCGTGCTGCTCGCGGAGCTGCAGCGCATCAACAGCCACCTGGTCTGGCTCGGCACGCACGGGATGGAAGTCGGCGCCGTGTCGGTGATGCTCTACTGCTTCCGCGAGCGCGAGCTGCTGCTCAACATCAACGAGCTGCTGGCCGGGTTCCGTCTGTTCCCGAGCTACATGCGCGTCGGTGGCCTGCGCGAGGACCTGCCGCGCGGCTTCCATGCGGCCGTCGTCGCGTTCCTCGATCGCTTCGGCCCGAAACTGGACGAGTACGAGGACCTGCTGACGAAGAACGAGATCTATCTGAAGCGGACTCAGGGCGTCGGCGTGATCTCGAAGGAGGCGGCCGTCGCCTATAGCCTCGTCGGGCCGATTGCGCGCGCCGCCGGCGTCGACTACGACGTCCGCAGGTTTTTTCCGTATCTCGGCTACGAGACCTACGACTTCGCGGTGCCGACCCAGACCAAAGGGGACGTCTATTCCCGCTACCTGGTGCGGGTCGCCGAGATGCGCGAGAGCATGAAAATCTGCCGGCAGGCGCTCGCGCGGATCACGCCGACCGGGATCTTCGCGGTCGCCGACCCGCGCATCACGCCCCCGCCCAAGGATCGCGTGTACACGGAGATGGAAGCGCTGATCCAGCACTTCCTGATCTATTCCCAGGGATTCACCGTGCCGGCCGGCGAGGCGTACGTGCCGGTCGAGGGGCCGCGCGGCGAGCACGGGTTCTACGTCGTGTCCGACGGCAGCAACCGGCCGTGGCGGATCAAGTCGCGCGCGCCGTCGCTGCTTGCCTGCCAGGCGCTCGAGCGGATGATCGTGGGCGGTCTGATTGCCGACGTCATTGCCGTCATCGGATCGATTGACGTCGTGATGGGAGACGTGGACCGGTGAGCTTTCATCCAAAGATGGCGTACGGCGCGACGTTCCACAAATCGTCGCGCCAGCTCGAAGACGAGGGGCCGGCGTTCGTCTACACGCCGGAAAACCGCGCCCGCTTCGACGTCATCATTCAGCGCTATCCGCCGGACCGGCGCCGCTCGGCGGTCCTGCCGGCCTTGTACCTGGCCCAGGATCAGCAGGGCTACATCACCGCGAACGCGATCCGGCACGTGGCGGAGCTGCTCGGCATCACGCGCGCCGACGTCGAGGACGTCGTGTCCTACTACACGATGTTCTACACCCGGCCGGTCGGAAAGTACGTCATCAACGTGTGCCGGACGCTGTCGTGCGCGATCAACGGCGCGGAGCGGGTCACCGAGGAACTGCGCGGCAAGCTGGGCATCGCGCCGGGTGAGACCGACGCGAGCGGCACGTTCACGCTGATGGAAGTGGAGTGTCTCGGCGCCTGCGATCGGGCACCCGCCGTCATGGTGAACGACGCGTGGCACGAGTGCCTGACGCCGGAGAACGCATCGAAGCTGGTCGACGACCTGCGCGCGCGCGGGGAAGAGGCGTTGTCCGGCTGCCATCACGTGATCGAGAAGGCGGGTGGGGCAGGTGGGTAACTTCGATCCGGTTCTGACGAAGCACGTGCGCGAGCCGAACTCGTTCACGCTCGACTTCTATCTGCAGCACGGCGGATACGAGGCGCTGAAGACCGCGCTCGGGAAGACGCCCGACGACATCATCGCCCTGGTCACGGCATCCGGTCTGCGCGGCCGCGGCGGCGCCGGGTTTCCCACCGGCATGAAGTGGAAGTTCGTCGACAAGAAAGCCGAGCCGCGCTACATCGTCTGCAACGCGGACGAAAGCGAGCCCGGAACGTTCAAGGACCATCTGCTGATGGAGCGCAACCCGCACCTGCTGATCGAAGGGTGCGCGATCGGCTGCTATGCGATTGGCGCGAAGGTCGCCTACATCTACATCCGCGGCGAATTCTTCCACGTGCAGACCGTGCTCGAGCAGGCGATCGACGATGCCTACGCCAGGGGGATCCTCGGGAAGAATATCTTCGGATCCGGCTTCGACTGCGACGTCTACGTGCATCGCGGCGCGGGTGCGTACGAGGCAGGCGAGGAGACCGCGCTGCTCGAGTCGCTGGAGGGCAAGCGGGCACAGCCGCGCAACAAGCCGCCATTTCCGGCCGTGGTGGGGGTCTACGGCAAGCCGACCGCGGTGAACAACGTCGAGACGCTGTGCAACGTGCCGTCGATCGTCTCGAAAGGGGCGGAGTGGTACGCATCGCTGGGACCGGAGAAGAACGGCGGGCCGAAGCTGTACTGCGTCAGCGGTCATGTGAAGCGCCCCGGCGTCTTCGAGGCGTCGATGAACGTGACGCTGCGCGAGCTCATTGACGGCCACGCCGGCGGTGTCCGCGACGGACGAACGCTCAAGGCGGTGATCCCCGGTGGATCGTCGGTGCCGATTCTGATGCCCGATCAGCTCGACACGCAGGCGAGCTTCGACGCGATTCAGAAGGCCGGCTCGCTCCTCGGATCCGCGGCTATCGTCGTGCTCGACGACACCACCTGCATGGTCTGGCTCGCCGAGAACCTGCTGCACTTCTATCGACACGAGTCGTGCGGCAAGTGCACGCCGTGCCGCGAGGGAACCGACTGGCTGCACAAAATCTTGCAGCGCATCGAGCGCGGCGAAGGGCAGATGCGCGATCTGGATCTGCTCGCGAGTATTTCCGGCAACATCGGCGGCAAGACGCTGTGCGCCTTCGGCGACGCCGCCGTCACGCCGGTTCTGACGACGCTGAAGTATTTCCGGCACGAGTACGAGGCGCACATCAAGGAAGGACGCTGCACGTTGCCGGCGCCGTGGCGGGCGCAGCATCCCGTGGGAGCGCATTAGGCGGGTCCGAGGACCGGCCCTACGAACATGACACCGCTGCTGCTCGCGCAAATCGTCCTGACGCTGTTCATCTTCGTTGCCCTGCTCAGTTCGGCGGCGGCGATGGTGTGGGTGGAGCGCCGTGTCGCGGCGCTGCTGCAGCAACGGCGCGGTCCGACGCGCGTCGGGTGGCAGGGACTGCTGCAACCCTTTGCCGACGTCATCAAGTTGATGTTCAAGGAGGAGCTCCGGCCGCGCGCCGCGGATCCGCTGCTCTTTGCCCTGGCGCCGATCATTTCCGCGACCGCCGCTTTCTCCGCCTTCGCTGTCGTCCCGTTCGGGGCGAGCACGACGCTGTTCGGGCTGCTGAACGAGCCGCTGAAGCTGCAGGTGTCCGACGTCAACGTCGCCGTGCTCGTGATCTTCGCGATCGGGTCGATGGGGGTCTACGGGATCGTGCTCGCCGGCTGGAGCTCGAACAGCAAGTACTCGCTGCTCGGCGGCCTGAGGTCGTCGGCGCAGATGATCAGCTACGAGCTGTCGTACGGCATGGCGCTCGCGAGCGTGCTGCTGATCGGCAACACACTGTCGCTGAGCGAACTGGTAAACGGGCAGTCAGGCGTCTGGTTCGGGTTCATCCCGAGGTGGTTCCTGTTTCTGCAACCGCTCGGGTTCTTCATCTTCATGACGGCGGGCATTGCCGAAACCAACCGGGCGCCGTTCGACTTCCCCGAAGCGGAGCAGGAGCTCGTCGCCGGCTATCACACCGAGTACAGCAGCATGAGCTTCGCGATGTTCTTCCTCGCGGAGTACATCAACATGGTCACGGTGTCGGCGGTCGCCACGGATCTCTATCTCGGCGGCTGGCATGGACCGTGGCTGCCGGAATCGCTCGGCTGGATCTGGTTCCTGCTCAAGGTCGCCGCGCTGCTGTTCTTCTACGTGTGGATGCGATGGACGCTGCCGCGCTATCGCTACGATCAGCTGATGGCGTTCGGCTGGAAGGTGCTGCTGCCGCTCTCGGTGATCAACCTGCTTGTGACGGCCGCGGGGGTGCTCTATTTTGGCGTCTAACGGTCCGGCGAAAGCCGGACACTACCGACGAACGGTGGTGTCGGCACAAACGGTAGTGCCCGGCTTTAGCCGGACGGTCGCAGTCACGGTAGTGTCCGGCTTTAGCCGGACCGTCGTCGCCACGGTGGTGTCGGCACAAACGGCAGTGTCCGCCTTCAGGCGGACCGTTGAACGATGAACGAAACCGCGTTCTACCTGTTTGGCGCCGTGGCGATTGTGGCGTCGCTGCTCGTGATCGCGCAGCGCAACCCGATTTACAGCGTGCTGCTGCTGATCGCGTCTTTCGGCGCGTTGTCGGGGCTGTACGTGCTGCTCGACGCACCGTTCGTCGCAGTGATCCAGATCATCGTCTACGCCGGCGCGATCATGGTGCTGTTCCTGTTCGTCGTGATGCTGCTGAATGCGCCGCACGAGGACACCGAGTTCGACGAGCGGGTCCATCCGCTGCTGCGGCCCGGGCCGATGCGGTTCGGCGCGTTCCTCGCGCTCGTGCTCGTCGGAGAGCTGTGGTGGGCGCTCGGGCGCGGCGGCGACACCGGCGCGTTTCCGGGCGGCGCGGTGAGCTCGGTTCGTGTGATCGGCCGCTCGCTCTTCACCGATTATGCGTTCCCCTTCGAAGTGACCTCGGTGTTGATCCTCGTGGCCATGGTCGGCGCCGTCGTGCTCGCGAAGCGCGACAACCCGCGCGATCGGCGCGACCGGGGAGGCGTGTAATGGTCACCCTCAACCACTACCTGATCCTCTCGGCGATTCTCTTCTCGATCGGTACGGCCGGCGTGTTCGTGCGCCGCAATCTGATCACGATCCTGCTCTCGATCGAGATCATGCTGAACGCGGTCAACCTGACCTTCGTCGCCTTCGGCCGCGCGCTGGGCTCCGCAGACGGCCAGATCATCGTGTTCTTCGTCATGACCGTCGCCGCCGCCGAGGCCGCCGTCGGCCTGGCGATCGTGATCAGCCTGTTCCGGCACCGCGAGTCGCTGAACCCCGATTCCTTCGCGAACCTCAAATGGTGACGGCTGCCATGACCACGAAGGCACAAAGACACGAAGAAGATCGTTTTTCTTCTTCGTGTTTGTCTTCGTGTCATCGTGTCTTCGTGGTCCCGGTAGCGTGATGCTGCTCCTCATCCCTCTTCTCCCGTTCCTCGGTTTTCTGCTGAATGCGAGCTTCGGCAAGCGTGTCAGCAAGGCACTGGCGGGCGCCGTGGCCTGCGGCGCCATGGCCGGCTCGTTCCTCGTGTCGCTCGTCGCCGTGTGGCAGCTCGTGAGCTTGCCTCACGAATCGCGCGCCATCGCCAACCAGGTGTTCACCTGGATCTCGTCCGGCGATTTCACCGCCGCCTTCACGCTGCGGCTGGATCCGCTGTCGTCGGTCATGATCCTGGTGATTACCGGCATCGGCTCGCTGATCCACCTCTATTCGACCGCGTACATGCACGAGGAGAGCGACTCCGAGTACGCGCGCTACTTCTCCTATCTCAACCTCTTCGCGGCGTTCATGCTCGTGCTGGTGCTCGGCTCGAACTTCCTCGTGATGTTCGTCGGCTGGGAGGGCGTCGGGCTCTGCTCGTACCTGCTGATCGGCTTCTGGTATCAGAAGAAGTCCGCCTCCGATGCCGGCAAGAAGGCGTTCATCGTCAACCGCATCGGCGATTTCGGTTTTGTCCTGGGCGTGCTGCTGCTGTTCGTCCGCTTCGGCACCGTCGACTTCCAGGAAGTCGCGCGCGCCGCCGCCGGAGTGAGCCCCGAAGCCGTGTTCGGCACCGTGTCGTGGATCACGCTGCTGCTCTTCATCGGCGCGACAGGCAAGTCGGCCCAGATTCCGCTCTACATCTGGCTGCCGGACGCCATGGAAGGGCCAACGCCGGTCTCCGCGCTCATCCATGCGGCGACGATGGTAACGGCGGGCGTGTACATGATCGGGCGCAACGCCGTGCTGTTCGCCCACGCGCCGCACACGCTGGCGATCGTCGCGGTCATTGGTGCGGCGACGGCGCTGATGGCCGGCACCATCGGCCTCGTGCAGAACGATATCAAGCGCGTCCTCGCCTATTCCACGGTCTCGCAGCTCGGCTACATGTTCCTGGCGATGGGCGTCGGCGCGTATGCGGCGGGCGTGTTCCATCTCTATACGCACGCGTTCTTCAAGGCGCTGCTGTTCCTCGGGTCGGGCGCGGTCATCCACGCGCTCGCCGGCGAGCAGGATCTGCGGCATATGGGTGGCTTGAAAAAAGATCTGCCGATCACCTACTGGACGTTCCTGATCGGCGCGTTGGCGATCGCCGGCGTTCCGGGCCTGGCCGGTTTCTTCAGCAAGGACGAAATCCTGTTCCGCACGTTCTCGAGCGGTCACACGATCCTGTGGGTCGTCGGCCTGCTGACGTCGCTGCTGACGGCAATCTACATGTTCCGCATCGTGTTCCTGGCCTTCCACGGACCGCGTGCGAACCCCGCGCGCACTGAGCACCCCGAGCACGCCGTGAACCCTTCGCACCGCGAGAACATCGAGCACCATCTACACGACGCCCCTCCGGCAATGGCGATCGTGTTGATCGTGCTCGCGGTCGGTTCTGTCGTCGCCGGCTACGCGGGGCTGCCGTCGATCCTCGGCGGCGGCGACTGGTTCGCGCGCTACCTGGAACCGAGCTTCGGTGTGGCGCCGGTCGAAGATGTCGCGGCGCACGGGCTCGAAGGGACGCTGATGCTTGTGTCGATCGCCGCGGCGATCGGCGGGATCGGTCTCGCCTTCTATTTCTTCCTGAAGAACCGCCTCGCCGCCGACGCCCTGGCGGAGCGGTTCTCTGGCGTGCAGACGCTGCTGCTGAACAAGTACTACGTGGACGAGGCCTACGACGCGGCGATTGTGCAGCCGATCCGGATTGTGTCGGAAGAAGGTCTGTGGAAGGTGTTCGACGTCAAGGTCATTGACGCCGCGGTCAACGGCGTCGGGCAGACCGTGAACGGATCGAGCGAGCGCGTGCGCGGCATCCAGACCGGGTCGGTCCGCACCTATGCCGCGTCGGTCTTCTTCGGCGTCGTGGCCATCCTGGGGTACTACTTGTGGCGCTGATTCAACACACGACAACCTTTGTGTCCCTGGTGTCCTTCGTGTTGGTTCAACCCTGATGCCGTTTCCCATCCTCACCTCGCTTGTCGCGCTGCCGGTGGCCGGTGCCATCCTGCTGTTGTTCGTCCGCGGCGACGAGGAGCAGAGCGCGCCGTTCGCGCGCAAGATTGCCCTGATCGTCTCGCTGCTGGTGTTCGCGGAGACGCTGCTGCTGTGGATGCGCTTCGACGGCGCGTCCGGCAACTTCCAGTTCGTCGAGCGGCATGCGTGGATTCCGGCCTTCGGCATCGAGTACTACGTCGGCGTCGACGGCATCAGCCTGCTGCTGCTCGTCCTGACCGGTTTTCTGACGCCGCTGGCGCTGCTCGGGTCGTGGGAATCGGTGCACAAGCAGACGAAGGCGTTCTGCATCTTCGTGCTGCTGCTCGAGAGCGCGATGATGGGGGTCTTCATCTCGCTCGACCTCTTCCTCTTCTACATCTTCTGGGATGCCATGCTCGTGCCGATGTATTTCCTCATCGGTATCTGGGGCTACGAGCGCCGCATCTACGCGGCGATCAAATTCATCCTCTACACGATGGCCGGCAGCGTCCTGATGCTGCTGGCGATTCTCGGCCTCGCCTACATGCACTACACGGCCACCGGCGTCTACAGCTTCGATCTGCTGAAGCTGTACGAGATGCAGGTGCCGATGCACACGCAGTTCTGGTTCTTCCTCGCCTTCGCGCTGGCGTTCGCGATCAAGGTGCCGCTGTTTCCGTTCCACACCTGGCTGCCGGATGCGCACGTCGAGGCGCCGACCGCCGGCTCGGTGATCCTGGCCGGCGTCATGCTGAAGATGGGCACGTACGGCCTCGTGCGGTTTGCGTTTCCGCTCTTTCCCCAGGCCGCCCTGTTCTTCGCGCCGTGGCTCGCCGTGCTCGCCGTGATCGGCATCATCTATGGCGCGCTGGTCGCGATGGTGCAGCCGGACATGAAAAAGCTGGTGGCCTACTCGAGCGTCAGCCACCTCGGGTTCGTCGTGCTCGGAATTGCCGCCATGAACACGCAAGGCGTGTCCGGCGCGGTGTATCAGATGCTCAGTCACGGCGTCAGCACCGGCGGGCTCTTCCTCATCGTCGGCATGCTGTCGGACCGCCGCCACACGCGGCAGATTACCGAGTACGGCGGGCTGAAGAAGGTGACCCCACGGCTCGTCGCCGCGTTCCTCCTCGTCACGCTGGCGTCAATCGGGTTGCCGGGACTGAACGGGTTCGTCGGCGAGTTCCTGATCCTGCTGGGCGCGTTCCGCTGGGATCCGCGCTTTGCCGCGTTCGCCGCAACGGGAGTGATCCTGTCGGCGACGTATATGCTCTGGATGTTCCAGCGGGTCAACTACGGACCGGTCACGAACGAGAAGAACGCGTCGCTCGCCGATCTGCGGCCGCGCGAGTGGCTGGTGATCGTGCCGATCATCGCGGTCGCAGTCCTGATGGGTGTCGTGCCGAACCTGTTCCTCCGGCCGATCGAGCCGTCGGTCGAACGGATTTTGAATCAGTACCACCACGGCGCCCCGTCGCGCATTCAGGCAAGCGCGCAGCCCTCCCGCCTCCGCTCACCGGAGACTCAGGCGAGCTTCGGCGAGGCTCGCCGTAGCGCCACTGGCGCGCAGGCGGCAGCCCTCAGCTCTCAGCCCCTGGCAGGCGAGGCCGGCCGATGACGCCCTCGCTCAATGCGATTGTCCCGATGGCGTGTGTGACCGCAGCGGGAATTGCCGCGATGGTGGCCGAGTCGTTCCGCGATCCCGGCGAGCGCATGCCGATCGCCGGCCTTGGCGTCGTCGGTCTGCTTGGCGCGGCCGTCTCCACGGTGCTGCTCTGGAACCACAACGCGACGAGCTTCGGCCTGGTTGCGGCCGACAACTTCGGCCTGTTCGTCACCGGCACGCTGATCGTGGTCGGCCTGCTGACGCTGGCGATCTCGGGTCCGACCATCGAGCGCGAGCGGCTGCCTGGCGGGGAATACTACGCGCTGATGTTGTTCGCGACCGCCGGCATGATGCTGATGGCGACCGCCACGGATCTGCTGGTCATTTTCCTCGCGCTCGAGGTGATGTCGCTCGCCGTCTACGTGCTGACCGGCATCCGGCGCGACTCGCCGGCCTCGACCGAGGCGTCGTTCAAATACTTCCTGCTCGGCGCGTTTTCGAGCGCGTTTTTCCTCTACGGCATCGCGTTCACCTACGGCCTCACGGGCAGCACGCGGCTGGATCGCATCGGCAGCCTGATGGCGTCGCAGGCGATGTCGCCGACGCCGATGCAGTTCCTCGCGCTCGGACTGATCATCGTCGGCTTCGCGTTCAAGGTCGCGGCCGTGCCGTTCCACATGTGGACGCCTGACGCGTACGAGGGGGCACCGCCGGCCGTCACCGGTTTCATGTCCACCGGCGTGAAGGCAGCCGCCTTCGCCGCGTTCGTTCGCGTGTTCCTGTCGGCGTTCGAACCGCTTCGCGGCAGCTGGAGCGACGTGATTTGGATCCTCGCCGCCGCGACGATGATCGTGGGCACCGTCGCCGGTGTGACACAGTCCAGCGTCAAGCGCATGCTGGCGTACTCGAGCATCGGACATGGCGGCTATCTGCTGCTCGCACTGGTCTCGGGCAACGATTTCGGCAAGGGCGCGGTCCTGTTCTATCTGCTCACCTACGCCATCACCAACATCGGCGCCTTCGGCGTCATCGCGCTGCTCGACAACGCCGACAGGCCGAACGATCAGGTCAAGGACTACGCGGGGCTGTGGAACGAGCGTCCAGGGCTCGCCGCGCTGATGACGGTGTTCCTGCTGTCGCTCGGCGGCTTTCCGCCGATGGCCGGCTTCATCGCGAAGTGGTATGTGTTCAGTGCGGCGGTCAGGGCAGGCTACACCGGCCTCGCGATCATCGGCGTGCTGACCAGCGTCATCTCGGTCTTCTTCTACCTGCGCATCGTCGTCATGATGTACATGACGCCGACCGACACGCCCGCACAGTTTCCCCCTGTGCCGAAAGTTGCGGGCGGGGCATTACTCGTCTCGGCGCTGCTCATCTTCTATCTCGGCGTCCTGCCGACGCGCGTCCTCGAGTGGGCGGCCGCGTCAATTTCGACCATTTTCTAAACCACCCGCGCTACGATGGCGCCATGCGGCGGCGGTCGATCCTCGTCTTCCTGTGGGCGCTCGCCTCGGGTGCGACGGACGTGTCTGCCGGCCAGCTTCGGGCGCCCGGCTCCGGCCAGCGGCTTCCGATCGAAATGGTCGCGCCCCAGCGCCTCGAGGGGCTCGAGAGCTGGCTGAAGGCGGCGGCCCGCCACACTCCCGGCGAAGACGACGAGGCGCTGCAGGAAATCGCGGCGTGGCCCAACGCGAACCTGAAGAACCTCTGGGTGGACGCGAACGTTCTCTCGCAGGTCATCCGCAGCCAGGCGGTTCGGGCGATGATCGGCAGGCCCGTCCTCACGCGGTTCAGCGTCATCGGCGAAGGGCAGAAGACGTCGACCGCGGTCCACTACACGAAGACCCAGTTTCGCCGGATGACCGTCCTGGCGTGCGCGGCCGGCGGCGTCCTGGTCGAGACGCAATGCATGGCGATGGGTGCGGGTGATGAGCTCGACCCCGAGCTCCGGCAGATCGCGGTACTCGCCAGGACAGCGAAGCTTCGAGGCGACGACAACTACATCATGCGGCGCGGCGCGATCCTGCACAGCGACGTCGCGATCCTCGCCCCGCTGTCGATGAAGGCGCCGGCGGAGACCCGACCGACGGGCGTGGGGCTCGAGCGCTTCCGGATGGAGATCTCCGACGGCCGCGAGATCGATCTGCACCAGTCGGCGGTGCATTGGGAGATCGCGCGCATGCTGCTCGACTTCGTCGTGCCGCGCGGCGGCGATCGGCCGGCGCCGGGACGCGACGACATGGTCCGGCAGTGGTATCGCGCCACCGCGTCGTGGATGCAGCTGCGGGAAGATCACGACAAGGTGCACCTCGAGCGCGCGCGCCGGCTCTTCCCGTCGGATCCCGACCTCCTGTTCCTCAGCGCCTGCCAGCGCGAGACCTACGCCGGTGCGCCGATCCAGAACGCGGTCCGATCGGCGGTGCTGCCGACCGGCATCGTCATCGACGTCGGATCCGATCGGGCCGAGCTGCGCGAGGCGGAGGCGCTGTTCCGGCGCGCGCTCGAGATCAAACCGGACTATCCGGAGGCGCGCCTGCGCTACGGGCGCGTCATGGGGCTGTTGGGCAAACACGCGGAGGCGGCGGCGGAGCTGCGTCGCGCCGTCGCCGACCTCGCTGATCGGCAGATGCTGTACTACGCCGGGCTGTTCCTCGGTGCAGAACAGGAAGCGCTCGGCAATCGCGACACCGCGCGCGTCGCCTACGAGCAGGCCGCCGAGCTGTTCCCGCTGGCGCAGTCGCCGTTGCTGGCGTTGAGCCAGCTCGCGCGGCGAAATGCCGATCGCGGCGGCGCGCTGCGCGCGATGGATCGACTCTTCGCCCTCGAGGAGGAGGAGCGCGATCCGCATGACGATCCCTGGTGGTCGTACTATGTGGCGCAGGCGCGCGATGCCGATGACCTGCTCGAGGCGATGCGACGGCCGTACCTCTCGGAGATCCTCCAGTGATTCGCGGCCTGGCGTTCGCCGTCGCGCTCGGGCTGCTCGAGTCCAGCGGCGCCGCGCAGCAGCAGCGCGCGCCCGGATCCGGCATGCTGTTGCCCGCTACCCTCGTCGAGGCCGGCCGCATCGAGCGCCTCGAGCGTTGGATGAGGGCGGTCGCCCGCCATGTGCCCGGAGAACAGGACGCGGCGTTTGTCGAGATCGCCGGCTGGCCGAACGACAACCTGAAACCGTTGTTCGTGGATGCCAGTGCGCTTGTCCAGACGATTGGGCACGCTGGCGTCAACGCCGGCGCGACGATGACGGTTCGGCCGGCCGGACAAAAAACGGCGCTGCGTGTTCGCTACTCGACGGAGCAGTATCACCGGCTCCAGGTCCTCGCCTGCGCCGCCGGCGGGCGGATGCTCGAGAAGGAATGCTGGCAGATCAAGGCTGTCGACGAGCTCGACCCTGAGCTGCGCCAGATCGCCGTCCTCGCCCGCGCTTCGTACCTGCGCGGCGATCGCAACTACCTGGTTCGCCGTGCGGCGATCGTGCACAGTGACGTGGCGATGCTGGCGCCGGGGTCGATGGTGGCTCCCGGAAGCGTTGGCCGGCCGGCCGCCGGCGCGGTCGAGCGGTTCCGCATGGAGATTTCCGACGGACAGGAACTGGATCTCCATCAGTCGGCGGTGCACTGGGAGATCGCGCGCATGCTGCTCGACTTCGTACGGCCGCGGGGCAGCGATCGTGCCGATCCCGGCCATGACGACATGGTGCGCCAGTGGTACCGCGCCACCGCGGCGTGGATGCAGCTGAAGGAGGATCACGACAAGATACACCTCGAGCACGCGCGCGAACTGTTTCCGTCGGATCCCGACATCCTCTTCCTGGCCGCCTGCCAGCGCGAAACCTACGCCGGCGCACCGATTCAGACCGCGGTCAAGTCGGCGTTCCTGCCGGCCGGCGTCGTCATCGACGTCGCATCCGATCGGGCGGAGTTGCGCGACGCGGAGGCATTCTTCCGGCGCAGCCTCGACGTCAGATCGGATTTCGCCGAAGCGCGGCTTCGCTACGGCCGCGTGCTCGATCGGCTGGGCAAGCACGTCGAAGCCGCCGCGGAGCTCCGCAAGGCGATCGGCGGGCTGACTGATCGACAGATGCTCTATTACGGCGGCATGTTTCTCGGCGCGGCCGAAGAAACGCTCGGCAACCGGGACGCGGCTCGCGTCGGCTACGAGCAATCCGCGGAGCTCTATCCGATGGCGCAGTCGCCGCTGCTCGCGCTCAGCCAGCTGGCGCGGCACTCCGGCGATCGCGGCGCCGCGCTCCGTGCGATCGACCGCCTGTTCGCGCTGCCGCCGGAAGAGCGGAACGAGCAGGACGATCCCTGGTGGTGGTACTACGTGTCGCAGGGTCGCGACGCCGACGTGCTGCTCGACGTCATGCAGCGGCCGTATCGGTCGGAGGTGCTGCAGTGAGGCGCGCGCTGGCCGGACTCGCCGCGCTCGCGCTGCTTGGTGCGTCCGGCGCCGCACAGCAGAGCCCCGCGTTCTCGTCGAAGATCGAAGCGGTGCGCGTTGACGCGCTGGTCACCGACAACGGCCAGCCCGTGCTCGGTCTCCGCCCGGCTGATTTCGAAGTTGTCGATAACGGCGTCACGCAGACCGTCGATCTCGTCAGCTTCGACGAGATCCCGCTCAACGTGATCCTGGCGCTCGACATGAGCGACAGCGTCGCCGGCGATCGCCTCTCGCAGCTGCGCGCCGCCGGCGGGCGGCTGCTCGAGTCGCTGCACAAGGAAGATCAGGCGGCGCTGGTATCGTTCAGTCACGAAGTGCGGCTCGCCGCGAAGCTGACGGGTGACGTGGCGGCGGTCCGCAGCGCCCTCGGCGAGTCGCATGGCACCGGCACGACCTCGCTGATCGACGGCGCCTACGCCGGCCTCATGATCGGCGAATCGGACGCCGGGCGCGCGCTGCTGATCGTGTTCAGCGACGGTGTCGACACGTCGAGCTGGCTGCGTGCCGACGCGGTCCTCGATACGGCGAAGCGCGCCGATGTGGTCGTCTACGGCGTGTCGGTCGTGTCGCGCCTGAAGCCGGAGTTTCTGCGCGACCTGACGTCGCTCACCGGTGGCCGGTTGTTCGAGATTGAGAAGACCGCCAACCTGCCTGCGACCTTTCTCGGCATTCTCGAGGAGTTCCGCCACCGGTATCTCGTGAGCTACACGCCGAAGGGGGTCGCGAAAGACGGCTGGCACAAACTCGACGTCCGCGTCAAGAACCGGCGAGCGACCATCAAGGCGCGTCCGGGCTATCTGGCCGGCTCGTAAGTCGAAATCCAATGCTTCGCCGTTGCTTGGGAAAAGCGTTGACAACCACGTCTCGATACCTACAATGTAGGCTACATGGCGGATGTGCTGGGCGCGTTCGAACAGGCGGTGCTGCTCGCCATCGTCAGACTTGGCGACGACGCGTACGGCCGGGCGATTCTGAAGGAGGCGCAGGCGCGGCTCGACCGGGACGTAGCCGCCGGCGCTGTGCATGCGACCCTGGATCGCCTCGAACACAAACGTCTGATCGTCTCGCGGCTCGGTTCGGGTACGCCCGTGCGCGCCGGCCGTGCGCGCCGTTATTACCGTCCGCTGCCGGCCGGCATTCGCGCGCTCAACGACGCACGCGCGGCCGTCGACCACATCTGGCGCGGCCTCAAGTGGCCGCTCGTCAAGGCCAGGAGCTTCGCATGACCGACGATCCTTCGACGCTGCCGCCGCGGTGGGCTGAATCGTTGCTGCGGATGATGCTCAGACCGGCAGACCGCGAAAGCATCTCCGGCGATCTGCTGGAGGAATACCGGCAATCAATCGTGCCGGCGCTGGGCGCGCGCGCGGATCGCTGGTACGTGCGGCAGGTCGGATGGTACGTCCTGCGCGCGACGTGGCCGTGGGCGGCGCTCGCCGGCGGCATCCTCGTCGGGCGATATCTCCTGGACACGCTCGCGCCGGTTCAGTACACCCGCGGCATTCGTCACCCGCGCTCCACGATCATGAGCTGGGCGCTGATCGCGACCTACGCGCTCGGCGGATGCTGGCAGGCGTGGCGGACCGCACGTCTGAGCGGCGGGATTGTCGGAGCCTTCGTGACGACCGCACTCGGCGGCGCGCTCAGCAGCCTCGGGACGGTCCTGTGCCTGGCGGTCTGGCACGACCCGCAGATGTGGCGCGCGATTCAGGGGAGCGGCGGCATCGAAGAGGCGCTGTACGGCGTGCCGCTGATGCTCGTGCCCGTCGGCGTGCTCGTTGGAACGGTTGGCGCCACTTTCGGCCGAACCGCCGCGGCGATTTACGACGTCTCGAAGCCGAATACGAAGAGCGCCTGACCGGCCGCGCCCGCGGCCGCCCTCGTCGAACCTTCAGCAGTGGTCACACGAACTGCTGGGCTTGCGATCGCTCTTGCGAGCGTGGCGATCGAGTCCTCATAATCATCGGCCAGTCATCCTGGTCATGATTTTCTAACGGCTTCTCCCGCTCTCAAAACGTTGGCGTCGTATCCCGTGCAGGTGTTCACTCAGTTTCTCGGGGAGGGTGACATGAATCGGATTCGCCTTCGCGTTGCGGTGGTTGTCATCGGGGGGTGTCTGGCTGCGGGGGTTGCCGCCGCGCAGGAAGGTACGTCACAAGTTCGCGGACGCGTGACCGACCCGCAGGGAGGCGCGCTGCCCGGCGTCACGGTCGTCGTCACCAACCAGGACTCGGGAACCTTTCGCGAAGCGGTGAGCGGCGCTGACGGCTCATGGTTTATGGCGGCGCTCCCCCCTGGCCGCTACCAGGTGGCGGCGCAGATTCAGGGCTTCAAGAAGTTCCTGCGCCGCGACGTGACGATCGCGGTCGGGAACCAGGTGAACGTCGACGTGCAACTCGAGCTCGGCGGCGTCGAGGAGACGGTGACGGTGTCCGGTCAGTCCCCGATCATCGACGTGTCGTCGAAAGAGATCGGCGGCAACATCACGACGAAGGAGCTCTCCGAGATCCCGAGCATCGCGCGCAACTTCACGTACTTTGCCGGCCTGCTGCCGGGCATCGTGCCGACGGCGAACCTGGCGTCGTGGGGATCGGACACGCTGACGGCCAACGGCGTCGACTCGCGGAACAACAGCTACCTCGTGGACGGCGGCTGGGACAACGACGACTATCTGGGACAGAACAACGGCGCGCAGGCACGCGTGCCGCTCGACGCCGCGCAGGAGTTTCAGGTGCTCACCGGTCAGTTCGATGCGGAGTTCGGCCGCACGTCAGGCGCGATCGTCAACGCCGTCATCAAGTCCGGCACGAACCGGTTCCACGGCAGCGCGTTCGAGTTCTTCTACAACCGCGATCTGAGAGCGCTGGACTTCTTCCAGGCGCAGAACAACCTGGCCAAGGCCGACACGCAGAAGCACGAGTTCGGCGGCTCGCTGGGCGGTCCAATCAAGCAGGACAAGATCCACTTCTTCGTCGACCTCGAGCGGGTGCGGTTGAACGAAGGGCGGACGATTCAGATTCCTGCGCGACCGGACCTGAACTACACGACGATCACAGAAACGCGCGTGATCGACTCCGTGTACCGCGTGGATCATCAGATCAGCGCGAGCACCAGCTGGGGTGCGCGCTGGGTCACCGAGTTTTCGCCTCAGAAGAACCAGACGAACAACGCTGCGGTCACGTTGACTGCCGCCCAGCAGGAATGGGATCGCGACGACACCGGCTCGATTCACGTCAACTCCGTGCTCGGCACGAATCGCGTCAACACCGTGCGCCTGT
>Ga0310810_10002707_pt1 | contig 19136 bp, 9 predicted proteins | sample NCmetagenome_FD_207641 | JGI IMG/M metagenome (GOLD analysis project Ga0310810, IMG submission 207641) | Soil microbial communities from experimental microcosm in Duke University, North Carolina, United States - NC | ecosystem: Engineered > Artificial ecosystem > Soil microcosm > Unclassified ...
CCCGGGGTGGGCACCGACCGCATCGCCCGCGCCTTCCCACGCGCCCAGGACATCGGCTTCGAGAGTGAGATGGCCGCGTTCGGCCTCAACTTCTGCCACGGGCTCGGCCTCGGGCTCCACGAGCGGCCGATCATCTCGCGGCTCAACTCCTTCGACGACCCGATGGAGCTGCGGGCCGGCATGGTCTTCGCGGTGGAGACCTATTGCCCGGCCACCGACGGCACCTCGGCGGCGCGTATCGAGGAGGAGGTGATCGTGACGCCGAAGGGCGCCCAGATCATCACCCTCTTCCCGGCCTACGAGCTGCCGATCGCCAACCGGTACTGAATCCGGCTATCGGGGCGGGCGCCCGAGCGGATGCAGCACGTCGATCGCCCAGCCCAGGTCGAGCCGCTCCCCGAGCCACGCAGGGCACGCCGTGCGCGCGTGGAGCCGAAGGCCGTCGGCGGCGTGACGCCTCTCGAGCGCCCTGACCGGATCCGCAGGCACCGCGGGAGCTGACGGGACGTCGGGCAGCGCGCGCCCGTCAGGTCGGGTGAACCGCAGCGTGCCATCCCGCGCGCGCGCCACGCAGTAGCCCTCCTCGTGAACCGCGCGGTGATGGCGCCGACAGAGCAGGACGAGATTCGACAGCGTCGTCGACCCGCCCTGCGCCCAGTGATGCACGTGATGGCCCTGCCTGCCGCGTGCCTCGCAGCCCGGGAAGCGACAGGTCCGATCGCGGCGACTCAGAGCCCTTCGGAGCGCCGGCGGGATAGTGCGCGTCCGGGCCCCGATCTCCGGGCCGGCCCTGCGCATCGTGCCGCATCACCACCCTGCTCGCATCGCACGCGAGGCGCCGCAACGTTCCCGCGGGAACGTGGCCCACCTCCTGCAGCTCGGATTGGCCGGGGGCCTCCGGGTCCGCCAGCACAGCGGCGTCGACATGGATGACCACCTGGTACCGCTCGCCGGGCGCGCCGGGGTCGAGCTCGTGGTGGAGCGCGCTCTCGGCGAGCAGTCCCAGCGCGTCGGCCTGCTGCTGCGCCCGTGTTGGGAGCTCGAGGCCGGGATCGGCGACGGAGGCGCCGGTCGCTGACGCACGCGTCCGCTGATACAGCGTCTCCCGCGCGGCATCGAGCGCGCGCAGGAGCAGCGCCCCGGTCTCGGGATCCAGCCGGCCGCGCAGCACTACCATGCCGTCGTCGGCCCGGTAGACGTGGATGCCCCGGCCGGCGTGCTGCCGGGTCGCCAGACGGGCCTCCGCCCGCCGGTCCAGCTGTCGCCAACCTCGGACGATCCGCTCCACATGGACGGCCGTGCCCGCCCGCCCCACCGCAAGCAGACGCCCCTCGGTCTCCGGCGTGGCGACGCGGGTCAGGGCGCGGACCTTGGAATAAGAGAGCTGCCCCCGCGCGAGGGCGTCGGCGAGTTGCGGCAGCGCGCCCAGCGCCCGGGCGACGCGGACCCGCTCGCGCGCCGCGCCTGGCTCCAGGCCAACTCGCCAGGCCAGCCACTCCGCGCACGAGCGGAAGCCTCGGTTTCACCCGCCTCGGGCGTCGAACTCACGGATTCGCGCGAGCAGTCGGGCGGTGGCCGCGTCGAGATGGGCCGACAGCTTGGCGATCTCGTCGCCGAGGCGGTCGAGGTCGGCGACGCGAGGTGAGTGGCGACGACAGCCGCAGCCCTCCTTCTGCCCTTGGCGACTCTACACCGCCTCGTGGGAGCCTCCAGGAGGCGCGAAACGGGCGCCCGACCATGGCGGTTCGTCCCGCGCAGCAGATCGGGCGCTCGCGCCCGCGATCCGCGCCGCAGGAGGTTGGTAAACCCGGGGGCGCGCGCGGCGGAGCGGATCGGCCGGGAAACGCTGTCAAGCAGAAAAGTTGTAAGATGCCGCCATGCGATTGCAGCCGGACGTGGTGCTCGCGGGCGGGCGCGCGCGCTCTGATCTCGTGGCGTGAAGATTCTCGAGGTCGTCGGCCTCACCTCCCGCGTGGGGCGCGTCGCCGTGCTCGACGCGCTCTCATTCACCCTCGAGGAGGGCGAGATCCTCGCCCTCTGCGGGCCGCCCGGATCCGGCAAGACCGCGTGCCTGCGCTGCCTCGGCGGGTCCCTGCCCGCCGAGTCGGGCCGGCTCATCTTCGACGGCCGCGAGGTGACGGGGCTCGGGCCGCGTGAGCTCGCCCAGCAGGGCCTGGTGCGGGCCGGCGAGCTTCCGTCGTCGCCCTGGCCGCTCACGGTCGCCGACGCGGTGGCGCTGGCGGTGCGCTGGCCGCGCCTGGGCGCGGTCGCCGCGGTGCTGGCCAAGTGGCCCGGCTCGCGCGCCCGCACGCGCGCCGCGGCGCTGCTCGACCGCGTCGGACTCGCCACCCAGGCGCGCCGGCGCCGTGACGGCCTGCCGGTGGCGGCCAGGGGACGGCTCGCGCTGGCCCAGGCCCTGGCCCTCCGGCCCCGGCTCCTGCTCCTCGACGACCCGCTCGGCCGTCTACCGGCGGACGACCGGCCCACGGTAGCCCGCCTGATCGGCGACATCCGCGCCCAGGGCGTGAGCGTCCTCCTCACCGAGCGCGAGCCCGCGGTGGCGAAGGCGGTGGCGGACCGGGTGGCCACGCTCGAGCGCGGGGCGGTGATCCCGTGAGCGGAACGGCGGGCCGCGGGCTCGCCCACCTGATCGGCAGCGTGCCCCTGCCGTCCTCCGAGGAGGTGTTCCGCCGCCTCGGCTCGGCGCTCGGCCCCGTGCTCTCGCGCATGCCGGACGGCGAGACCGGGGAGCGGCGCCGATGGATCTACTGGCAGCGCGCGATGCTCGAGCGACACCCGGCCATCGAGGTGGACGCCGAGGCCGGGCTGCTCGAGCTGCGCCAGTGGGACGGCTCGCTCCTGCGCCGCGCCCCCCTCCTGCGCTTCCGGGCCGAGGTCGATCCCGACCGCGTGGAGTTCCCGACCGGCTACGCGGAGGCGGCGCGGGCGTCGTGGATCCTCTTCGATCGGCTGCGCCGGGAGGGCGCGCTCGCGGCGGACCTGCGCTTCCAGGTCTGCCTGCCCACGCCGATGTCGAGCGCGTTCATGTACGTGAGCCCGCGCGCCCACGGCGGCTACCAGCGGGCCTACGAGCGCTCGCTGCGCCGCGACCTCGACCGGATCGTGGCCGACATCCCGCGCGCCGATCTCTCGATCCAGTGGGACATCTGCCAGGAGGTGCTGGTCCTCGAGAACTATTTCCCCACGCGCCCGCCCGACTACGAGGAGCGCATCTTCGCCCTGCTCGGCCGCCTGGGCGACGCGGTGCCCGCCGACGTGGAGATGGGCTTCCATCTCTGCTACGGCAGCCCGGCCGATCAGCACCTCGTGATGCCCAAGGACACCGCGATCCTGGCCGCGCTGGCCCGCGCCATCCTCGCCCGCGTGAAGCGGCGCGTGGACTTCCTCCACCTCCCGGTGCCGCGCGAGCGGGACGACCCCGCGTACTTCGCGCCGCTGCGGGACCTCGCCCTGCCCCCCGGGCTGCGCCTCTACCTGGGCCTGCTCCACCACGATGACCGCGCGGGCGACCGCCGGCGCATCGACGGCGCGCGGGACGCGGTGGCCGACTTCGGGGTGGCCACCGAATGCGGCTGGGGGCGCGGCGAGCCCGCGCGGCTGCCCGGTCTCCTCGACAGCCACCGCCACGCGGTAGACTACCTGGTGACCCGCCGATGACCGACCGCATGCCCGGCCCCGCCTCGCACACCTTCTTCTCGCAGCGCCTGCGACTGCACTATGTGGACTGGGGCAACCCCGACAAGCCGCCGCTGCTCATGATCCACGGCGGGCGGGACCACTGTCGCAACTGGGACTGGGCGGCCGCCGCGCTCCGGGACGACTGGCACATCATTGCGCCGGACCTGCGCGGCCACGGCGACAGCCAGTGGTCCGCCGACGGCAGCTATGCCATGACCGGCTACATCTACGATCTCGCCCAGCTCATCCACGGCCAGCGCCTGGCCCCGGTCACGATCATCGCCCACTCGCTGGGCGGCAACGTGGCGCTCCGCTATGCGGGCATCTACCCGGAGACGGTGGCCCGGCTGGTCGCGATCGAGGGCCTCGGGCCGTCGCCGAAGGCGTGGGCCGAGCGCTCGGCCAAGTCCATCGCCACGCGCATGGACGAATGGATCCGGGAGCAGCGCGGGCTGGCGGGCCGCCTGCCGCGCCGCTACGCCTCGATCGAGGACGCCTTCCGGCGCATGCAGGAGGAGAACCCGCATCTCTCCGCGGAGCAGGCGCGCCACCTCACCGTGCACGGGGTGAACCAGAACGAGGACGGCACCTACAGCTGGAAGTTCGACAACTACGTGCGGGTGTTCCCGCCCTACGACATGCGGGGGCAGGACATCAAGGATCTCTGGTCGCGCATCGCCTGCCCGACGCTCCTGCTCTACGGCACCGAGAGCCGCTCCGGCAACCCGTCCGAGGACGGGCGCGCCGCGCCCTTCCGCGACGCCACCGTGGTCGGCATCGATCGCGCCGGCCACTGGCTGCACCACGACCGGCTCGACGAGTTCCTCCGGGTGGTCCGCGCCTTCCTCCGCTGACCCCGCCTCAGCCCCCCAGCCGTCCCACGAAGCGGGCCACCGCCCGGCCGATCTCATCGGGCGAGTCCTCCTGGACGAAGTGGCTGCCCTTCACCGTGATCTCTTCCTGGTTGGACCATCCACGACAGAACTCGCGCTGGGCCCCGGTGAGGATCGTCCCCGGCGCGGCGTTGACGAACAGCTTGGGCAGAGGGCTCGCGGCCAGCCACCGCGCGTAGCCGTCCGCGATGGCGACCACGTCCGCGGGCTCGCCGCCGACCGGGATCTCCCGCGGCCAGGTGAGAGTGGGACGCCGCGACTCGCCGGCCTCGAGGTACGGCCGGCGGTAGACCGCCATCTCCGCCTCGCCGAGCCCGCGGAGCACGCTCAGGGGAAGGATCCGCTCCACGAAGAGGTTCTTCTGCAGCACCATCTCCTCGCCGGCCGGCGAGCGCATCGCCTGGAAAACCTTCCGGGCGACGTCGGGCCACTCCTCCCACGTCACCGGCCGGACGAGCGCCTCCATGTAGACGAGCCCGCGCACCCGCTCGGGATGGCGCCGGGCCCAGTGGAAGCCCAGCGCCGAGCCCCAGTCGTGCACGACCAGGGTCACGTTGCGGGTGAGGTGGAGCGCCTCGAACCAGGCGTCGAGATAGCGCGCGTGGTCGACGAAGCGGTAGGAACCGGCGGGCGCCTTGCCCGAGTCGCCCATGCCGACCAGGTCGGGCGCGAGACAGCGGGCCGCGCCCTCGACGTGCGGGATCACGTTGCGCCAGAGGTAGGACGACGTGGGGTTGCCGTGGAGGAAGACGACCGGATCGCCGGCGCCGGCGTCGACGTACACCATCTCGGTGTCGAGCACACGCACCCGTCGGCGGGAATACGGATCGACGGCGGAGATCGGCTGGGTCATCGAGATACCCTCCTCAGCTCAGCGACGCCAGCTCCGCCTCGGCCTGCTCGACCCAGGACCTCATGTCCATCTGACGGTACATCGCGGTCGCGGTCGCGAGATGCTCCTGCGCGGCCGATCGCTGGCTCCCGCGCCGGTAGAGCCTGCCGAGCCCGCTGTGACAGCGGGCGACGAGCGGACACAGGCCGCCCTCGTCGGCCAGGAGCACGGCCTGACGGTAGTGACCCTCGGCGGTCTCGACCTCGGCGGGCTCGCGACGGGAGGCGATCTCACCGAGGAGCCAGCAGGCCCAGGCCTCCAGGCCGCGCTCGCCGCGCTCGCGCGTCAGGCCCCGCCCGCGCTCGGCTTGAGCCTGCGCCTCGTCGAGCCGGTCGGCCCGCATCAGGGCTTCCCCCAGCCAGAGGACGAGGCGCGAATGATAGAGCGCCAGCCCGCTGGCTTCCTGGTCCCGTTCTCCCTGCTGCAGCGCCGCGAGGCCCTCCGCGACCTGACCGGACAGGACCTGCAGGTAACCCAGGAATCCGGCCGTCACCGGTGACAGGACCGGCACCGTCCAGTCGCGGCAGAGAGACAGCGCACGCTCGAGCTGCGCGCTGGCACGGCTCAGCTCTCCCTTGAGGGTGTAGAGCAGCGCGAGCCCCCAGCACATGAGGATCAAGCTGTACGGATGACGAAGCTCGTCGGCGATCAGCAGCCCTTCCTGGCCGTGAATCAGTCCTTCCGGGAACTCGCCGCGCTCGGCGAGTGAGGACGCCAACAGCCACCGGGCCATAACCGAGGGAAAGCCGGCCAGGCCGAAGCGCTCGCGGCTCAGCTCGCCTTCGAGGTAGTGCAGCGCCTTCCGGAGAAAGCCTTCGGCGGCCCGATAGTCGGTCGAGGCGAAGCACGCCGCACCGGCGTAGTAGTTCGCGACCGCCTGGAGCGGCGAATCCCCCAGCGCCTCGGCGATGGCTCCCGCGCGCTCCCCGGACGCTCTCGCCTCGCTCAGGTGGCCGGTGACCCAGGAATACTGGCTCATGTAGACGGACACCCAGGCCAGCCGCCGGCGATCGTCGAGCGCGGTGGCGATGCGCTCCGCATCTCGGAGGACGGTCAGCATGGCCCCGACTTCCCCGAGCGGGAAGAGCGAGCTCCGCATCTCGAAGCGAAGGTCGATCGCCAGCTCCATCGTCTCGCGGGACTCGGGCAGATGGGCCAGGGCCGCGAGGGCCTGCTCGAGATACGCCACCGCCTCCCGGTTGGCCGACCGCGCGAAGGCCTTGCCGGCGGCCTGACGGAGGTAGCCCACCGCCTTCGGCCAGACCTCGCCTCGGAACGCGTGATGGGCGAGGCGCTCGATCTGCTCGATCGGGCGATCGGCGTACAGTGCCTCGATCGTCTCCATGACCTTGGCGTGCAGGTCGCGTCGCCGGTCCTGCAGCAGGCTGCCGTAGGCCACGTCGTGGGTGAGCGCGTGCTTGAACGTGTACTCGAGGTCCGGGAAGAGGTTCTTCTCGTAGAGGAACTCGGCGGCCTGGAGATGGGCGAGTCCCGGCCGGAGCTCCTCGTCCGGGAGCTCGGCGATCCCGTGGAGAAGCCCGAGGGGGACGTCCTTTCCGATCACCGCGGCGGACTGCAGGAGACGCTTCTCGTCGAGGGGCAGGCGATCGATCCGGGAGGCCAGGATCGACTGGACCGTGGCCGGCACCTGGATCGCCTCGACCGGCTGGGCGAGCCGGTAGGCACCGCGGGTCCCGGTCAGGGCCCGCGTCTCGACGAGGGTCCTGACGCTCTCCTCCAGGAAGAGGGGATTGCCCGAGGTCCTCTCGGTCAACAGCGACTTGAGCGGGGCCAGCCCCGGATCGCCTCCGAGTAGACCTTCGAGCAGCTCCCCGGCGTTCTCGGCCGGTAGCGCGTCCAGGCGTAGCTGCGTGTAGTACGTCTTGCTGCCCCAGCCGTGCTGGTACTCCGGGCGATAGTTGACGAGCATCAGCAGGCGGGCCGCGGGCAGGCTCGCCACCAGGCTGTCGAGCAGGGCCTGGGTCTCGGTGTCGACCCAGTGGAGATCCTCGAAGATGACGACCACCGGCTGAGCCTGCGCTTCACGGAGCAGCAGGCGCTTGTTGGCGTCGAGCGTCTGGTGACGCCGCTGCGCCGGATCGAGCGCCTGCCACTGCGGATCGTCGACGGGCACGTCGAGGAGGCCGAAGAACGCGGGCAGGAGCGGCTTCAGGGACTCGTCGAGGGTGAACAGCTTGCCGGTGATCTTCTCCCGGAGTGCGCGGTGATCGTCGCGCTCCTCGAGCTTGCAGTACGCCTTCAGGAGGTCGATGACCGGCAGGTAGCTGATGCTCTTGCCGTGGGACACCGCGCTGGCCTGCAGGACGAGCCAGCCCTGGACCCGATGGGAGTGGATGAACTCGTGGTAGAGCCGGGACTTGCCCACGCCCGCCTCGCCGACGATCGCCACGAGCTGGCCGTGGCCGCCGCGGGCCTGCTCCTGCGCCCGGACGAGATGCGCGAGCTCCGGGTCGCGTCCGACGAAGGGCGTGAGGCCCCGGGAGGCGGTGGCCTGGAGCCGGGATCGCGCCGTCCCGGCGCCGGTCAGCTCGTAGATCTCGACCGGGGCCGTGAGACCCTTCACCGGCACGAGCCCGAGCGATCGCACCTCCACGTAGCCCCCGGCCAGCTCGAGCGTGGCGGGACTCAGGAGGATGCTCCCGGGATCGGCGAGCTGCTCCATCCGCGCGGCGAGGTGCGTCGTCTGGCCGACCGCGGTGTAGTCCATGTGCAGGTCGCTGCCGATGGCCCGCACGACGACCTCGCCGGAGTTGAGTCCGACGCGGATGCGGACCGTCATCCCGTGGGCACGCCGCACCTCCTCGGCGTAGCGCTTCACCACTTCCTGCATGCGGAGGGCGGCGTAGCACGCCCGGACCGCGTGATCCTCGTGCGCGAGCGGCGCTCCGAAGAGGGCCATGATCCCGTCGCCCATGACCTGGTTGACGGTTCCCTCGTATCGGTGGACGGCTTCCATCATCCGCTCGAGCACCGGGTCGAGCAGCTTGCGCGCCTCCTCCGGATCGCGATCGGCGAGCAGCTCCATCGAGCCCTGCAGGTCCGCGAAGAGCACGGTGACCTGCTTGCGCTCGCCTTCGAGGGCCGCCTTGGAGGTGAGGATCTTCTCGACCAGGTGCTTGGGGGTGTAGGTCTCCGGGGCCGGCGACCGCATCGGGGCCGCGGTGTCTCCTGCGACCGCTTGACCGCACTGCAGGCAGAAGCGGGCGCCGCCGGGCAGCTCCACCCCGCAGGAGCCGCAGGCAAGCGCGAGCCGGGCTCCGCAGCCGAGGCAGAATCGAGCGTGAGGCGGGTTGTCCTGCTGGCACCTGGGACATCGCATCGGGAGGCCGACCTTAGCGGCAGACCGCCCGGGAGTCAAGATGCCGGGAAGCGCCGACGCGTTGGGAGCCGCTACGGTCGGCGCGCCGAGCCGGCGCCCTGCATCGCCCGCCACACCCGCTCCGGGCGGAGCGGCATGTCGAGGTGGCGGACCCCGAACGGCTTCAGTGCGTCGACCACCGCGTTGACGATGGCCGGGGTGGAGCCGATGGTCGCGGCCTCGCCGATGCCCTTGGCCCCGAGCGGGTTGAAGGGCGACGTGGTCACCGTCTGGTCGGTCACGAAGAACGGTAGGTCCTCGGCGCGCGGGATCGCGTAGTCCATCAGCGAGCCGGTGACGAGCTGGCCGTCCCGGTCGTAGACCACTTCCTCGAGCAGCGACTGGGCGACGCCCTGGGCGATGCCGCCGTGCACCTGCCCGTCGACCAGCGTCGGGCTCACCCGCGTGCCGCAGTCGTCCACCGAGGTGTAGTCGCGCAGCGCGATGTGGCCGGTGTCGCGGTCCACCTCGACCACCGCCACGTGCGCGCCGAAGGGATACACGAGCTGCGGCGGCCGGAAGTACTCGGTCGCCTCGAGACCGGGTTCCATGCCGGCGGGTAGCCCCTCGCCGTAGGCCTTCTCCGCGATCTGGGCCAGGGCGAGGCTCTTGGCCGGCGCGCCCTTGACATGGTACTTGCCGTCGGTCACCACCACGTCCTCGAAGGCGGCCTCGAGCATCGAGGCCGCGATGCGCCGGGCGCGCTCCTGCACCTTCTCCGAGGCCTTCACGATGGCCGAGCCGCCGACCACGAGGCTGCGGCTGCCGCCGGTGCCGAAGCCCATCGGCGAGCCGGTGGTGTCGCCGTGGCGCACCACCACCTGGTCGAAGTCCACCCCCAGGTAGTCGGCGATGAGCTGGGCGAAGGTGGTCTCGTGGCCCTGGCCGTGCGCGGAGGCGCCGGTGTAGGCGGTCACGGTGCCGCTCGGCTCGACCCGGATCATCGCGCTCTCGTAGGGCCCGAAGCCGCACATCTCCACGTAGCAGGCCATGCCGATGCCGAGCAGCTTGCGGTCGTTCTTCTCGATGCGCTGGCGCTGCTCAGCCCGGAGCGCGGTGTACTTCGACACCTGCAGGCTCTTGTCGAGCGCCTTCGCGTACTCCCCGCTGTCGTAGTTCTGCCCGGTGGGCGCCGCGTACGGGAAGGCGCTCGGCGGGATGAAGTTGACCCGGCGGATCTCCTCCGGCGGCTTGCCCAGCTCCTGCGCGATGCAGTCCACGAGCCGCTCGAGGTAGTAGGCCGCCTCCGGCCGCCCCGCGCCCCGGTAGGCCGCGACGGAGGTGGTGTTGGTGAACACGCAGGTGCTCTTGAGCTCCACGTTCTTCACCGCGTAGACGCCCACCCCCATCATCAGGGTGAGGTCGGGGATGAACGTGAAGATCGGGTAGGCCCCGATGTCGGCCACCACGTGCATGCGCAGGCCCTGGATGCGGCCGTCGGCGTCCACCGCGGCCTCGAGGTCGGTCATCTGGGCGCGGCCGTGGGTGGTGCCGGTCATGTGCTCGACGCGACTCTCGACCCAGCGCAGGGGCACGCGCCGCAGGCGAGCGAGCGCGGCCACCGTCACGTCCTCCGGGTAGGTCCCGAACTTGACCCCGAAGCCGCCGCCGACCTCGGGCGCGATCACCCGGATCTGGTTCTGCGGCATCTTGAGTGCGTCGGCCAGCCCGCCCCGGAGCACGTGGGGCGCCTGGTGGGTCGCCCACACCGTGAGGCCCCCGCTCGCGAAGTCGGGCGCAGCCATCACCGCGCGCGTCTCCATCGGGATGCCGGAGAGGCGCTGGCTGTTCATGCGCTGCTTCACTATCTTATGCGCCCCTCTGAACGCGCTGTCGGGGTCACCCGCCTTGATGGTGTTGGAGTGCTCGATGTTCTTGGGCGCGTCGTCGAAGAGCTGGGGCGCCCCGTCGGCCATGGCCGCGAAGGGATCGGCCACCGCAGGCAGCGGGTCCCAGTCCACCTCGACCGCGGCCGCGCCGTCGGCCGCCGCCTCCGGCGACAGCCCGAGGACCGCGGCGACCGGCTCCCCGACGTAGCGCACCCGCCCGACCGAGAGCGGGTAGTGCTGCCGGCCGGCCTGGACCTCGCTCACCTCGCCGCCCTCCGCGGAGGCCTGGGCGGTGGGGATCGTGTTGACGTGCGGCCTGAGCTCCTGACCGGTCACCACCGCGACGACCCCCGGCACCTTCAGGGCCCCGGCGGGCTTGATCCCGCGGATCCGCGCGTGGGCGTGCGGGCTCCGCACGAAGGCCACGTGCTGCATGCCGGGCATCGCCACGTCGCCCACGTACTGCGAGGTGCCGGTGATCAGTCGCGGGTCTTCCTTCCGCTTGACGTGCGCGCCGAGGAGCTTGGAGGCCATGAGCGGATCTCCCTCAGATGATGCGGCAGGCGTCGTCGAACGGAAGCCGCGGGGGCCGGGGGCCGAGCTTGCTCGCGTCGCCGTAGCCGAGATTGCACAGGAAGTTGGACTTCACGCGCCCGTCCGGGAAGAAGGCCGCATCCACCTTGGCGTTGTCGAAGCCGGACATGGCCCCGCAGTCGAGCCCGAAGGCACGGGCGGCCAGCATCAGGTAGGCGCCCTGGAGGCTGCCGTTGCGGAAGGCGGTGGCCGCGATCAGCTCGGGCTTGCCCACGAAGTTGGCCCGCATGTCGGCGGCGGGAAACAGGCGCGGGAGGAGCTCGTAGAACTCCTGGTCGTGGCCGATGATCGCGGTCACCGGCGCATGCATGGTCTTGTCCACGTTGCCGGGGGTCAGGGCCGGTCGCAGCCGCTCCTTGGCTTCGCTCGATTTCACGAAGAGCACGCGCATCGGGCTGCAATTGGCGCTGGTCGGCCCCTCGGCGGCCAGCTCGTACACCCGGCGCAGGAGGTCGTCGGGCACCGGGCGGTCCAGCCAGGCCCGGTGCGTGCGGGCCTTGCGGAAGATCAGGTCGAGGGCGTCGGCGGCGCGCGTGCCTCCGGCGTCGGTATCGGGGCTCATGACCGTCGAGTATCGGGGCAGGCCGCGGGCGCGTCAAGCGGAGTCGGTACCGGTTTGCTCTTGTGAAAGCGCCTGCCTATCGCGTAGCCTTGGCCGACCACTCTCCCGTCCTCGCGGGGGAGTGAGCCTACGTCCAGGAGAGCGGATGCCCCGCGGTTCCGGGCCAAGGAAGGCCGCCCCCAAAAAGGTGAAGACTGTGCCCAGGGCCGGGACACGGCGGCCCGCCCCGGGGCCATCCCTCCGCAGCCTCGCGGAGCGACTCGCGGAAGCCCTCGAGCAGCAGGCCGCGATGAGCGAGGTCCTGCGGGTGATCTCGAGCTCACCCGCTGATGCGCAGCCGGTGTTCGACCTCATCGCGGAGCGCGCGGCCAAGCTCTGCGGCGCTGAAGTCGCCGTCGTCTCCCGCTTCGACGGCGTCCGGTTGCAGCTGGCCGCGCTCCACGGGGTGACCCGGGCCGGGGTCGAGGCGGTACGCCGGGTGTTCCCGTTGCCGCTCGACTTCGACAACATCACCTCGCGGGTGTTCCGGGACCGGGCGGTGGTCCACGTGGCGGACGTGATGAGCGACCCCACGTACGCGATGAAGACCGCGGCCCGGTCGGCCGGGTGGCGGAGCGGCCTCGGGGTGCCGATGCTGCGGGACGGTCAGGTCATCGGCGTCATCTTCGTCGGGCGACCAACCCCTGGGCTGTTCAGCGACCAGCGCGTCGAACTGCTGAAGGCCTTCGCCGACCAGGCGGTGATCGCGATCGAGAACGTTCGCCTGTTCCAGGAGGTGCAGGCGCGCAACCGCGACCTCACCGAGTCCCTTGAGCAGCAGACTGCGACCGCGGAGATCCTGCGCGCGATCTCGAGCTCGCCCACCGACATCCGCCCCGTCCTCGAGACGGTCGTCCAGGCCGCGGCGCGCTTCTGCGGGGCGCCAGACGTGGCGATCCTGCGCGTCGACGGCGACGTGCTGCGCGGGGCGGCCGCGGTCGGTCCGTTCGGCCGCGAGCTCGCCTCCCGCTCGGGCGGCATCGAGGTGCTCACGGTGCCGCTGACCTCCGGCTCGGTGAGCGGGCGCTGCGTCCTCCAGCGACAGAGCGTCCACGTCCACGACCTGGCCGCCGAGCCGGAGGACGAGCTGCCGGTCGGCCGGGACCTCCAGCGCCGGTTCGGGCACCACACCATCCTGGCCACCCCGCTCCTCCGCGAGGGCACCCCGCTCGGGGCGATCGTCTTGTTCCGGACCCAGATGCAGCCCTTCTCCGACCGGCAGCTCGAGCTGGTCCAGGTCTTCGCCGATCAGGCGGTCATCGCGATCGAGAACGTGCGGCTGTTCAAGGAGCTCGGGGCGCGCAACGGCGCGCTCAGCGAGGCGCTCGAGCAGCAGACCGCGACCGGCGAGGTGCTCAAGGTCATCAGCCGCTCGACCGTCGATCTCCAGCCGGTCCTCGATACGGTCGTGGAAAATGCCACCCGGCTCTGCGGGGCAACCCGAGGCCACATCTTCCGGTTCGACGGCGAGGTGCTGCGCTTTGCGGCCGCTTACGGGGCCTGGCCGGGCTTCCAGGAGTACCTCGAGCGCCACCCCACCCGGCCCGGACTCGGCTCGGTGGCAGGCCGCGCGGCCGCTGAGCGGCGGCCGGTCCACGTTCCGGATGTGCTCGCGGTGTCGGGCTACGAGTACGGCCCGCTGATCAAGGAGCAAGACTATCGCACGGTCCTGGCCGTCCCGATGCTGCGGGAGGACCTGCTCCTCGGCGTGATTGTCATCCTGAAGGCGAAGGTCGAGCCCTTCACGGACAAGCAGATCGAACTGGTGACGACCTTCGCCGACCAAGCGGTCATCGCGATCGAGAACGTTCGGCTCCTCACCGAGCTGCAGGCCCGCAACGGTGCCCTCACCGAGTCGCTGGAGCAGCAGACCGCGACCGCCGAGATCCTGCGGGTCATCTCGAGCTCGCCCACCGACGTCCAGCCCGTGTTCGACACCGTCGCGGAGAGCGCGGCCCGGCTGTGCGAATCGTTCGACGCCGCCATCTACCGACGGGACGGCGATCGGCTCCCGCTCGTCGCGCACCACGGCACGAGCATTGCCCTGCCCCCTGGCGAGTTTTCTCTCCCCGTGGTGCCCGGCACCGCCGCCGGCCGGGCGGTCCTCGATGGGCGCACCATCCATCTCCTGGACACCCAGACCGAGGTCGACGAGTACCCGGAGAGCTGCGAGAACGCGCGGCGAATCGGCTTCCGCACCGTCCTCTGCGTTCCCATGATGCGAGAGGGGATCGCGATCGGTGTGATCGCGATCCTGCGCGCGGAAGCTCACCTGTTCACTGACCGGCAAGTCGCTCTGCTCCAGACCTTCGCCGATCAGGCGGTCATCGCGATCGAGAACGTCCGCCTGTTCAAGGCACTGGAGGAGCGCAATCGGGCTCTGACCGAATCGCTGGATCAGCAGACCGCGACCGGCGAGATCTTGCGGGTCATCTCGAGCTCCCCGACCGACGTGCAGCCCGTGTTCGATACGATCGTCCGCAACGCGCGGGCCCTGTGCGCGGCGGAGTCGGCCGCCGTCTTCACCTATGACAACGGGATGGTGGACCTCGAGGCCACCGACAACGCGAACTCCGAGCAGGCCAGTGCGCTGCGGCAATCCTACCCGATGCCGGCAAACCGGGGCCACGCGACCGGCCGGGCGATCACGACCGGTCGTCCCGTCCACATCCCCGACGTCCGCGACGATTCCGAGTACGCCCTGGGCGGGCTGCGGGACGCGGCGGGCCTCCGCAGCCTGCTCTCGGTGCCGATGCTCCGCGACGGACACTCGATCGGCGCGATCACCCTCCAGCGGTGGGGGACAGCCCGTCCCTTCTCGGACGAGCAGACCGCCTTGCTGAAGACGTTCGCCGATCAGGCGGTGATCGCGATCGCCAACGTCCGGCTCTTCAAGGAGCTGGAGGCCCGCAACCGCGCCCTGACCGAGCTACTGGACCAGCAGACCGCGACCAGCGGGATCCTGCAGGTCATCTCGAGCTCCCCGACCGACGTGCAGCCGGTCTTCGACACGATCGTCCGCAGCGTGGTCCGGCTCTGCGACGGGCTCTTCAGCGCGCTCATGGAGTACGACGGCGGGCTGATCCGCCAGGTCGCCCAGCACAACTTCACCGACGAGGGGATGGAGGAAGTCCGTCGCATCTATCCGGTCCGACCGACTCGCGATCACGGCTCCGGCCGGACGATCCTGGAGCGGGCGGTGGTCCACATCCCGGACGTGGAGCAGGATCCGGAGTACCGGCATCGCGACCTGACCCGCGCGGTCGGGATGCGCAGTGGACTGTACGTGCCGATGATGCGGGAGGGGGAGCCCATCGGGGTCATCATGGTGGCCCGGGCCGAGCCGGGTCCGTTCTCGGACTCCCAGATCGCGCTCCTGAAGACGTTCGCCGACCAGGCGGTCATCGCGATCCAGAACGTCCATCTGTTCAAGGAGCTGGAGGTCCGCAACCGCGACCTCACCGAGACCCTGGAGCAGCAGACCGCCACCGGCGAGATCCTGCGCGTCATCTCGAGCTCGCCCACCGACGTCCAGCCGGTCTTCGACGCGGTGGTGACGAACGCGGTGCGCCTCTGCGACGCCCTGCACGGCGCCGCGGTACGGCTGGACGGGGGCCTCCTGCATCTTGTGTCGCACCACAACTGGTCGCCGGAGGGGCTGGCGACCGCCCACCGCCTGTTCCCGATGCCGGTGACGCGCGACCACGTCACCGCTCGCGCGGTCCGGGAAGCCCGAACCATCCACGTTCACCGAATTCAGGACGATCCCACCGTGGCCGCGAGCTCGCGGGAGCTCGCGATCGCGCAGGGCTACCAGACCCTCCTGGTGGTGCCCATGCTCCGCGAGGGGCAGGCGATCGGGGCCATCGTCGTGGCCAAGGTCGAGGGGCCCTTCTCCGAGAGCCAGGTCGCGCTGCTCAAGACCTTCGCGGACCAGGCGGTGATCGCGATCGAGAACGTCCGCCTGTTCCGCGAGCTGGACGTCCGCAATCGCGATCTCACCGAGACCCTGGAACAGCAAACCGCCACCGGGGAGATCCTGCGCGTCATCTCCCGCTCGCCGACCGACATCCAGCCGGTCTTCGACATCATCGCCGAGAGCGCGGTCCGCCTGTGTGGCGCGGAGGTGAGCGCGGTGACCCGCTCGGACGGGGAATGGGTCCATCTGGACGCCGTCTTCGGCTCGGACCCGGCCGGCGTCGCGGCTCTCCGGCAAACGTTCCCCATACGTCCGGGCCCCGCGGGGGGTGCGGCGCGCGTCATCCACGAGCGGGCGATCGTCCACATTCCCGACGTGCTGTCGGACCCGAGCTACCGGATCCAGGAGGCCGCGGTGGCGGCCGGGTTCCGGGCCCTGCTGGGCGTCCCGATGCTACGCGAGGGGCGCGCGATCGGCGCGATCACGGTCGGGCGGGCCGAGCCCGGCTCCTTCAGCGACGCGCAGGTCAAGCTCCTCAGCACATTCGCCGAGCAGGCGTTGATCGCGATCGAGAACGTCCGGCTCTTCAAGGAGCTGGACGCCCGTAATCGCGATCTCACCAACGCCCTGGAGCAGCAGACCGCGACCGCCGACGTGCTGCGCGTCATGAGCGGATCCGCGACCGACACGCAGCCGGTCTTCGACGCGATCGTGCGGAACGCGGTCCGCCTCTGCCACGCGCGGTTCGCCCTGGTCTACCGGCTCGACGGCGACCTGATCCACTTCGCCGCCCACGCCAATCTGCCGCCGGAGGCCATGGAGCAGTTCTACGGCTCGTTCCCCCAACGCTTGTCGGACAGCCGGACCCTCGTGGCCAGGGCCATCCGCGGAGGGCAGGTCGTCAACGTCACTGACATTGCGGCGGACTCGCAGGTGTCCGAGTTCGTGCGTGAGCTGGCTCGCTCGGCGGGCTACCGGAGCGTGCTCGCGGTCCCGATCATGCGGGAGGGCCACGCGCTGGGAGCCCTCGCGATCATGCGGAGCGGACGCGGCGGCGAGCCCGATCCATTCCTGAGCGAAGAGATCCCGCTGCTGCAGACCTTCACCGACCAGGCGGGGATCGCCATCGAGAACGTCCGTCTCTTCAACGAGCTGCAGGCCCGGACCGCCCAGCTGACGCGCTCGGTCGGCGAGCTGCAGGCGCTCGGCGAGGTGAGCCAGGCGGTCAGCTCCACCCTCGATCTCGACGCGGTGCTCGAGACCATCGTGGGCCGCGCGGTGCAGCTGTCCGGCAGCGACCAGGGCGTGGTGTACGAGTTCGACGAGGCCAGCGGGACGTTCCAGCAGCGGGCTACGCACCGGATGACTGCGGAGTACATCGAGACGATGCGGGCCGCGCCCATCCGGCTCGGGGAGGGGGCGATCGGTCGAGCCGCGGTCACGCGGGCGCCGGTCCAGGTCGCCGACATCCAGGCCGACTGGGAGCTCGTCGCACCCCAGGCGCGTGAGCGGCTCGTCGCGCAGGGCATGAGCTCGCTCCTCGCGGTGCCGCTCGTCCGCGAGGACCGGCTGCTCGGGGGGCTCGTGATCATCCGTCGGGAGCGCGGCGCGTTCTCGCCCGAGGTCGTCGCGATGCTCCAGACGTTCGCGACTCAGTCGGTGCTGGCCATCCACAACGCCCGTCTCTTCCAGGAGATCCAGCGCCAGAAGCAGTACGCCGACGCCCTAGTGGAGACGAGCCCCGTGGCCATCGTCACCATGGACCTCGCCGGCACCGTGATCGGGTGGAACCCGGGGGCTGAGCGTCTCTTCGGATATGTTCCAGCAGAGGCGCTCGGCCGAGGCATGGAAGACTTGATCTCGACCCCGGAGCTGCGCGAGGAGGTGCGCGCCAACATCCGCCAGACGCTCGCCGGCGAGTGGATCCGCGCGATGGCCCGGCGCGCCCGGAAGGACGGAACCATGGTCGACGTGGAGATCTCGTCGATGCCCGTGGTCGTCGACGGCGCCAAGGTCGGCATGATCGGGATCTACCACGACATCACCGAGCTCCTGCGCGCCCGGCAGGAGGCGGAGGCGGCCAACGAGGCCAAGGGCGCCTTCCTGGCCACCATGAGCCACGAGATCCGCACCCCGATGAACGCGGTGATCGGCATGAGCGGGCTCCTGCTCAACACCCGGCTGACCGAGGAGCAGCGCGACTACGCGGAGGTCATTCGCGGCAGCGGCGACACCCTCCTCACCGTGATCAACGACATCCTCGACTTCTCGAAGATCGAGGCGGGCAAGCTCGAGCTGGAGGCCCAGCCCTTCGACCTGCGGGAGTGCGTCGAGGGCGCCCTCGACCTCGTGGCCACCCGCGCGGCCGAGAAGGGGATCGACCTGGCCTACCTGATGGGCGACGGGGTGCCCGCCGCGATCGTGGGCGACGTGACCCGGCTCCGCCAGGTGCTGCTGAACCTGCTCTCGAACGCGGTCAAGTTCACCGAGCGGGGCGAGGTCGTGCTCTCGGTGAGCGCGCGCCGGACCGGCCGCGGGAAGCGCCGACACGAGCTGACCTTCACGGTGCGCGACACCGGCATCGGCATCCCGGCGGACCGCCTGAGCCGCCTGTTCCAGTCCTTCAGCCAGGTCGACGCCTCGACCACCCGCCGGTACGGGGGCACCGGGCTGGGTCTCGCGATCAGCCAGCGGCTCACCGAGCTGATGGGCGGCAAGATCGGCGTCACCAGCCTAGTCGGGACCGGCAGCGAGTTCCACTTCACGATCCCGGCCGTGGCCACCGAGGTGCCGGTCCCGCTCCGGCGCGACCTGAGCGGCGTGCAGCCGTCGCTGCGCGACAAGCGCGTGCTCGTGGTGGACGACAACGCCACCAACCGGCGCATCGTCACCGCGCACCTCGACAACTGGGGCATGCCGTCGCGCGCCTCGGAGTCGCCGCTCGAGGCCCTCGGGTGGATCCAGGCCGGCGAGCGCTTCGACGTGGCGATCCTGGACATGCACATGCCGGAGATGGACGGCGTCGCCCTCGCCCACGCCATCCGTCAGCTGCCCGCGGGGAGCCCCCTGCCCCTGATCCTCTTCACCTCGCTCGGCCGCCGCGAGGCGCACGCCGAGGACGAGGGCTTCGCCGCGTATCTCCACAAGCCCATCAAGCCATCGCAGCTCTTCGACGCGCTGGTCTCGGTGGTGGCCGATCAGCCGGTCCACGTGGCCGCGCGGGCGGCCGCGCGCAGCGAGCTCGATCCCGAGATGGCCCGCCGCCACCCGCTCCGGATCCTCCTGGCCGAGGACAACGTGGTGAACCAGAAGGTGGCCCTGCGGCTCCTC
>Ga0310810_10002708_pt1 | contig 19135 bp, 19 predicted proteins | sample NCmetagenome_FD_207641 | JGI IMG/M metagenome (GOLD analysis project Ga0310810, IMG submission 207641) | Soil microbial communities from experimental microcosm in Duke University, North Carolina, United States - NC | ecosystem: Engineered > Artificial ecosystem > Soil microcosm > Unclassified ...
TGCGGGTCTTGCTACGACCTCAATCGCACGGTGGAGCGATATTTTGTTCAGCAAACCGTTGCAGAAGCAATGAATATGCCGTTTGGGCACGATGCTTGATCGGCTTTGTTCAAAATGATACCCGCACGGACGTAGGGCGACATTTGCCGCGTCCTCAAGCGGTGACGGGCGGCGGGTAGAACCAGCGCGGCAAATGACGGGGGTTAGCGTGAACAAGTTGCAGGATTTCGCGAACGTTTTTGACGGAATAAAGCCCTGGGCCGGCAAGGTCCCAAAAGGGTACTTGGTCGATTTCCTCGGCGTCCTTACCGACGCGAAATTTCGTGAGATGTTCGGCGTAAACCCCGCAACAACCGGCGGGACTGAGGTCGAGACGCGATTGCCCACGATCGAAGACGGTGAAGGCTGGTTTGAAGCCGCCAACTGGATTTTGGCCGCGCGCGCAGCGCGAGATCGTTTCGTCATGGTCACTCTCGGCGCCTGTTACGGCGCGCAGGCTGTCGGCAGTTGCCGCGCCATGCAGCTGTTGAATCCGATGCCGTACAAGCTCGTCGCAGTTGAGCCCGAGCCCGATAACTACGAATGGACGCGGCGCCACATGCGGGACAACGGCATCAATCCGGATGACCAATGGCTCGTAAAATTGGCCATCAGCGCCCGCAACGATCCGGTGCTTTTCCCGATTGGTTCTCCAGGGTCCGGCGCACAGAACTGTGTTGCGACAAACGAAGACGCATCACGCCGGATCTACGCCAACGAAATCATCGCAGCGGGACGCGCAGCCGACGTCCTGCACAACCTGATGACGACGAACAGCACGGGCATCACCCAGGATCTCGTGCCAGGTAAGAATTTCCCGGCTGAGATCAAGATGGTGAGTGCAATTACGTTGCAGGACATCCTCAGCCCATTCGACGTTGTGGACTACGTGGAGTCCGATATCCAACAGTCGGAAATTCTTGTCTTTCCGCCCTACATGACTTTGTTGAAGAGAAAGGTCCGCCGGGTCCATATAGGAACGCATGGGCGCGAGGTGCACAGTACTCTGCTGCAGCTGTTCGAACGAGACGGGTGGGATATCGTCTTCAACTACGAACCGAATTCGACATTTTCCAGCCCGCTCGGCAAATTCTCCACCAACGACGGCGTGTTGACGGCTGTCAACCCAGATCTATGAGCAACACAACGAGTCTGGACGCATCGGTTCGCGGCAGCCGGGGCTTTGTCGCCGACATTGACCGCGATCTTCTGGCAGCAGTACGTGCGTGGCGTCTGTGGGCCATGCTCGGATGGAACGACATCCGGCAGCGCTATCGCCGTTCGGTCCTCGGGCCATTCTGGATCACGATCAGCATGGCGGTCTTCATCACGCTGCTCGGCGTGATCTACAGCCACATTTTCAACATCGGGTTGAAGACCTACCTGCCCTACCTGTCACTTGGTTACATCATCTGGGGCTTCATTTCCCAGACGACTGCGGAGAGCTTTATCTCGTTCCAGGAAAGCGAACGTATCATCCGCCAGATCAGGCTGCCTTATTCAATTTACGTCTTCCGCGTGGTGTGGCGGAATTTCATCGTGTTCCTCCACACCATCGTCATCTTCGTCCCGGTTGCAATTATCTACGATGTGCGCCCGGGCAAGATCGCCTTACTGGCCATACCCGGGCTAGTGCTGGTTTACATCAATCAGGCGTGGGTCACGCTTTCGCTCGCAATCCTTTGTACCCGCTACCGCGACGTGCAGCAGATCGTGGCGACCGGGATTCAGATCATGCTGTTTGCAACACCGATCATGTGGCCGGTCAGTGCGCTCGGCTCAGCAATCATCATCGCCCATATCAATCCGCTCTATCATCTGATCGAAGTTGTCCGTGCGCCCATGCTCGGCGAGGTACCGCCGTTATTGTCGTGGGTAGCAGTGGTTGTCTGCGCGTTAGTGGGGTGGACCGTCGCGATCCTGCTTTTGCGCCGCGCCGCACGGCGGCTGGTATTTTGGCTCTGACCCGAGGAAACTGCAGCAGTGGCCGAAATCGTACTTGAAAACGTCACGATCCAGATCCCGATCTATGACATCGGGGCTTCGTCGCTGCGCAAGATGATTCTAAGCAAAACGGTAGGCGGCCGCTTCGAAACGTCGGGTTCGCACATCATTGTCGACGCGCTCAAGGATGTGAGTTTCGAAGCGCATGACGGCGACCGGATTGCCCTCATTGGCAACAACGGCTCAGGCAAGAGCACGCTGTTGCGCCTGCTGTCGGATGTCTATCCGGCCAGCAGCGGCCGCGTGAAGGTCGTCGGCGAAGTATCGCCTATGTTCGATCCCATGCTCGGCATGAGCATGGACGCGACCGGCATGGAGAATATCCGGATTTGCGGTCGCCTCTGGGGGCTAACATCTGCACAGGTCAAGAGCAGCATCAATGATGTTGCCGAATTCACCGAACTCGGCGATTACCTGAACGTGCCGGTGCGCACGTATTCAACGGGAATGCTGTTGCGGCTCGCCTTCGCGATCGCAACGGTGCGCGACCCCGAAATACTTCTGCTGGATGAGGTCGTCGGCGTTGGTGACGCTTTGTTTTTCAAAAAAGCCTTCAACCGTTTGCAGGACATCATCCATCGATCGCAAATCCTTTTTCTGGCATCGCATGCAGACGAGATTCTACGCAAGATTTGCAACAAGGCGATATGGCTCAATCAGGGCAACCTCGTGCAATATGGGGACTTCGAGAGCGTGCTTGCGGCGTACCGAGGTCGAAGTAAAGTAGTCGCGTAATGACGGCAAACGCGATGGTCGCCGGATATCAAACTGAGGCCTACGCGCTGTCTTTAGCTGAATTCGGTACGCCACTCCGTTTGCCTCGAAGCGGTGGTTGGCTGATTGAACGCGCGATCGGTAACTTGCCCTATCGCGATGCCATGGGCTGCTATCCGTTTTTTTCGTGCAGCGATTGGTCTGCCTTGAAGGCGGATCTCGATGATCTGGCGACAGACCTGATCAGTATTTCCATGGTTACCGACCCGTTCGGCCAGTACACCGAAGACGAGTTGCGCCGTTGCTTCAACGAAAAGGTCATTCCCTTCAAGAGCCACTTCATCGCCGATCTCGACCAATCCGCTCAGGAGTCTGTATCGAAGCATCACCGGTATTACGCGCAGCGCGCACTGGCTGAAATCAAAGTTGAACGGTGCTCCGATCCATTACAGCATCTCGATGAATGGGTATCGCTCTATGACGGCCTTGTCACCAAGCATCGGCTCTCGGGCATCAAAGCATTCTCGCCCCGTGCATTCGCCGCACAACTGAAGATTCCAGGAATTATCATGTTGCGTGCAACCCGCGGCGATCGACCCGTCGCCGCCCATCTCTGGTACAAGCAGGGTGACGTGATCCACAGCCACCTCGCCGCCAGCACCGCATTGGGATACGAGGTGATGGCCTCTTACGGCATCTATTGGTCTGCTCTTCAAATGTTTGCAGGTGAGGCGCGTTGGCTCAACTTTGGAGCTGGAGCAGGCCTTAACGACACGGACGCGACCGGTTTAGCTAACTTCAAGAAGGGATGGGCAAGCGAGACACGTACGGCCTATTTTTGCGGGCATATCTACGACAGACTGCGTTATACTGAGGCACTCAATGCATCTCGTTTGGCAGATAGCGAATATTTTCCGGCCTATCGATATGGCGAAATGTCGAGCTAGCGCGCGCATTCAGCCGATGTGGTGAGCGTATCGCTCAGGAGAGCCTATGGCGCGAGTCGTCGTGTTCGGAACAAGTAATTGGGCCCAGCTGGCTCATTTTTATCTCACCCATGATTCGCCTCATGAGGTCGTCGCCTTCACCGTCGATCGCAAATTTGCAAGCTCCAGCGACTTCCAGGGTTTGCCGGTGATCCCATTCGATGAAGTAGAGAAGAGCTACCCGCCGGCGGAATTCGAAATGTTCATTCCCATGAGCTTTAAAAAAATGGGGCACAATCGCTCGGAAAAATATTATGAAGCAAAACAGAAAGGGTATCGCCTGATCAGTTATGTCAGCTCAAAGGCGACGACCTGGCCCGGATTTGTGTGCGGCGACAATTGCTTTATTTTTGAAGACAATACGATCCAGCCCTTTGTGGAAATTGGAAATGATGTCGTGATGTGGAGCGGAAATCACATCGGCCACCACACCAAAATAAAAGATCACGTCACGATCACCTCTCATGTGGTCATATCAGGGTGTTGCACAATCGAAGAGCATTGCTTCTTTGGAGTGAACTCGACTGTTCGCGACGAGACCATCATTGCTCGGGAGACCTTGGTCGGCATGGGCGTGACGATTGCCAAGGATACAAAGGAATTTGAAATCTACCGCCTGCCGGCCACCGAGCCGGAGCGCGTGCGGAGTAACCAAATCCGCAGCCTGTCGCATAAATCCAAAGGTTAAAGTCCTTACTATTTGGCAGGGCCGGGGCCGGCGGGAAATTCCTGTTTTGAAAAGGCGAAGTTAGATGCCAGAGAGCTTCCGTTCGCCAGCCAAAGTCGCGCGGCGCCTGAAGCTAACTGGTCTCGCGATCCGCAAGATCGTCAGTTGGCCGCGTTTCATGTTTAATTACACGTTCGGGTTCGTTCCGAGGTCCGCCTACGAATTCCGGAACGGCGCACGGCTCAAGATCGCGCGTGGCCTGGATCATGTGCCCATCATCGAAGTATTCCTTCGAGAGGATTATGGCGCGGTACCGGACGGCGGAATTGTTATCGATCTTGGCGCCAACGTCGGTGCCTTTTCAGTCTATGCGGTGGCGAGCGCGCGTCGTGTCGCTATTTACGCCTACGAACCGATGCCGGAGTTTTTTCGTTTGATGCAGGAGAATATTCGTCTCAATGGCGCCGATGGAATCGTGACTTGTTTTAACTGCGCAGTCGGTGGCAATACGCAGCCGCGAGAGCTGCTTATGCAAGCGGGCGCTTTTTTCCCTTCCTTGATCAGAAAAGACCATGCAGACGTTGCCCAGACAATCCAGGTGTCCTGCACGACACTCGCAAACATCCTTGACGAGAATTCGCTTGCGCGCGTGAACCTGCTCAAAATGGATTGCGAGGGCGCGGAATACGAAATCCTGTACAATACGCCCGCGAAATATACCGATAGAATTGAGCAAATCAGAATGGAGTATCACAATCTCGATGCTGAAGACCGCAATGCCGACGGTCTCTTGAAGTTCCTGCAAAGCCGGAACTACCGAATAGAGAAATACATCGCAAACGAACGGGTAAGTGGCACCATATGGGCACGCCAAAAATAGTCGACGCCGACCTGTACAGGGAAAACGGATATGTTTTGGTGCCGCATTTGTTTGAGCGGCAGGAAGTTGAAACTGTCCGCGCCGAAGCGAAGCAAATTTTTATCGCCCAGATGATCCGGCACAACATCGTTTCAAAATCGAGCCTTTCGGAAACAGACTTCGAAGCTGGAATGTTTCGGTTGTTTGAAAAGGACCTTCAAGGTTTCACGAATTGCGGCAAGCAGGCCCAACATTTGATTTCCCTGCATCGGCTGTCGCTTGACGACAGAATCGTCCGCATCATTCAGCAGCTCGGCATGGACTTTCCAAACATCAGCACGCGGCCGCTCCTCTATTTCAATTCGCCCAAGCTCGCCAAGAAGGAGGTCTATTGGCGCCTGTCCGCACACCAGGACTGGCGCAGCATGCAAGGGTCGCTGGATGCCATCGTCGTGTGGATTGCATTGACAGACATCGACAAGTCGCTAGGAACCCTCGAAGTCATTCCCGGCAGCCACAAACGTGGGCTGCTGGATTCTGAAATGAGCGACGGATACGGCCACATAAAAGAGACCTTCGGCGCAAATGCAGCAGTTTCGATCGAAGTTCAGGCGGGCGACGCCCTCTTCTTTTCGGCTTTCCTTGCCCACCAATCGGGAACCAATGTCACGAATTCGATCCGCTGGTCATGCCATTTTCGCTATAACAATCTGCGCGAAGCGACCTTTATCGAACGTGGATTTCCCCATCCATACATCTACCGACCGCAAACAGAGCTTATCACCGAGCGCTTTCCGACTCAGGCTCAGGTTGCAAACGTGTTCCGGAAGACGAGGTAAAGGGACGCTGCGCGGCTATTCGACCGATCGCTCAGCATCAAAGATTTCAAGTCGCGTTCTGACCAATTTTTTCGCCATTTCGACAATTTGAATCCTGAGGAGCGGATCGATCGACCGCGCCACGGCTGAATATTTTTCGGGGGTTTCACTGCTCAGCCGGGCAAGCTGCTCCTGCATCAGAACCGCGTGAGCGATGTGTCCGTTGTATATGCGCTCGTTTACACGCAATCTCTCGAGAAGGTCCGACCGTTCCGCGGTCAGCGCCAAAGACGAATTTGTCGAGTGCACGCGATATTTCATCAAGGGTTTCTGAATGAAGCGTGCGCCCTTTCGCAAGTATGCGTAGAATGGAAACATAATATCGGCCGCGCCGAGCATGTCGTGCGGCCAACCAAACCTCGTGTAAAGATCTCGCTCGAAACCCATGCCCGGCATAAAACAACACGCATTCGCCCCGTCGCGCGCGAGCGTTTCAAAACTTTCATCCGCGGGCACGTCTGGATCGCGGTGGGTGCGATTCAGAAGTTTCGATTGATCGTCTATGTACCACGCATTGGCCGTCACGAGAGATACGTCATCCCTCAACCAGACCGCAGCCATTTCCGCTATCATCTCCGGAAGCATCACATCGTCGCCATGTGCGATGTGAACGAACGAGCCGGTCGACATGTCGAGACCCGTTCGGCAGCAAACCGGTCCGCTCAAATTCCTTGAATTGCGAATGAAGCGGACATTGGACGGCGGGGGGCCGCGCGCAAGCCGCGTTTTGATGACGTCCGCAGTGCCATCCGTCGAGCAATCGTCAAATATTACAATTTCGAGCGGCGAATATGTTTGACTGAGAACGCCATCCACCGCGTCCAGAACAAACTGCTCCTGATTGTAGCAAGCCAAAATGACCGTGATCAGCGGGCTTGACATGCGTGCGGAATTTCCAATTCGACGGCTCAGCTAGAGATTTGCTCTGTCGTCATCTGCAAGCACCGCGTATCCGATCCCGGTCTCGCCGAAACCGTTGCCATTGTACAGCATGTGCTTCGCCCCGCGATGCTCATACACGTAAGGATAGGCCATCATCACCGAGTCCCATCCAGATGGCGATCGGTCCACCCCGACCAGTTCGTCCAATCGTTCCCATTTCAGGCCATCACGCGATTCCGCGTAGCCAATTCGATAACTTTCTTTGCTGTCGGTGCGATAGTCGACGCTTCCACGAAAGCAGTACCACATTCGGTAACGGCCATTTTCCTTGACAACGCAAGGCCGGGCATTTGCCTCTCCTTCAAATTTATATGGCAGACAGACGATGTTGGGTCTGTCCCAAACAAATCCGTCGGCAGATTCCGCGTATTTGACCTGATACAGAGGCTCCGGCTTCCCGCCTACAATCTTGAATCCGGTAGAGGACGCGTACCATAGCCTCCACTTTCCATTGTCAAGCAATGCAAATGGTGACGCACAAAAGTACGGCTCATGCCTGGTTCGATCGACGATGGGGCCTTCAAATACCCGCCTGAACGTGAGGCCGCCATCTTCGCTGACCGCGAGGCCGATTGCGTTTCGATACGGAACCGTCACACCACGATTCCAGCCGATATAGAGCAGGTATTTTTTGTTGCCGTGATCGACGATGCAGGACGGCATCACGCCGCTGTCATCAAACGTGCCAAGCTTGCCCAAGCCGAGGACCGGTCGGTCATGGACCGATATTACGTGCGCAGGATTGTCAGCTTCGACTTCAATAAATCCAACGACGGTCCTCCCCTCGTTGTCCCGCGGACCAAAATAAATTCTGAGAGTCTTGTCATCGACCTTATCTGCGATCGGCACACAGGCGTGGTGTGACATCCAAGGGTAGTTGTTGTCAGCCTTGAATATGAGACCCTTCTTCTCCCAACGCATGCATCAATGCCTCTGCAATATGTGCGTACCGTTCTAACATCGCCAACGTCGTTTTACACCGACGGCTGGTAGTGAGCGCAAGACTCTGGGCGCAAGTAACTCTCTGTGCTAGTGCCTGATAGATCACGGGTGGAATTTTCTGCAGATGATCCCGATCCTCCGGCCTCGGTTGCCATCCACTGAACGGTTGACGCCCTATTTGCGCAAAATCGACGCCTCAAGATATTATTCGAACTTCGGACCTTTGGTATTGGCGCTTGAAGAGCGGTTATCGGCGCATTACGGGCTAAATACCGGCACCGTTGCAACTATTGGAAATGCGACCTCAGGGCTCGCGCTTGCGTTGGCCGCGCAAGGCCCATCGAAGGGCAGCCTTTGTGCGATGCCTGCCTGGACTTTCATTGCCAGCGCCCATGCGGCGGTAATGGCCGGCCTGACACCCTATTTCGTGGATGTCGATGCGAAGACCTGGGCGCTTGACCCATCAGCAGTTGGGGCGGCCATCGCCCGTGCCCCCGCACCCGTTGGCGCAGTGATGCCGGTTGCCCCGTTCGGCCAACCTCTCGACATGGACGCCTGGGACCAGTTTCGAAAGCAGACGGCACTTGCCGTCGTCGTCGATGCTGCGGCAGGTTTTGATTCACTTGTCCCGCGTGCAACACCTGCTGTCGTAAGTCTTCATGCAACCAAGGTGCTCGGTGTCGGCGAAGGTGGCTTCGTCATCAGCACCGATGCAGCGGTCATCGCCGACATACGCCGTCGAAGCAATTTTGGCTTCGACGCGGACCGTCAAGTTGTCGTCCCGGCCACCAACGCCAAGCTTAGCGAATACCATGCAGCCGTCGGTCACGCGGCCCTTGACAGCTGGCACGAGGCCCGCGCCGAGTGGATGCAAGTCGGCAACGGATATCGTCGCAGCTTCAGTGGGTCCAATAGTGTGCGACTACAGAATGGGTTCGCAAAGACTTGGATCAGCGGAACCTGCGTCATTTCAGTCAACAGATCCGTTTGCGCCCAGGCGCAAGAGGCGCTGGCAGCTGCCGGAATCGACACACGCTTTTGGTGGGGCAAGGGCGCACACATGTACCCGGCGACTGCGCACTTTCCGCGCGACTCCTTGCCGGAAACTTCCGCCATCGCAGACTCGAGCTTTGCGATACCGTTCTATTGTGATCTTCAGGCCGCTGACATCGATCGGATCGCCGAGATCATACACGCTGCGGCAACCAAACCGACCGCGGATTGATCACGCGGCTTCAACGGCGAACAAAATCGAAAAATGGCTCTTTTTCATTGATCCCGGCAAATTCCGGATCGACGTCGGGAAGAATTTCAGTGTGCGGAACAAGCCGACCTGCAAATCCGGCGTCTTGCAGCTTCTGTTCGATGTCCAGCCCAAACAAACGCACGTGATCGTCCTGTCCATAAAAATAGACGCGGTCTTCAGAGGTCTGCAACAAAGGTTCCTCAAACGTCTTCGACAAGCGCGACGCATAAGGGGTCTGGCAGATCGCTCGCCCCCGGACTTTGAGGACCCGGTGCAGCTCGCGCATCGCGATCTGCGCGTCCTCGACATGCTCCAGCACATGATTGCAAATGATCATATCGAAGGTCTTGTCTGGAAACGGAATATTCTGAACGTCAATTCGTTGGATGGATTCGTGTTGCGGCGAGAGATCGCCCTGCACATATGTCGCGAGGCCAAAGCGCAAAACGTACTCGCGCAATCGAAATTCCGGCGCTATATGAAGAACCGTACCACCGGCCATGCCCTGCATGAGCTGAAGTCGATCAAAAAACAGCGCCAAGTGACGCTCCCGATCGATTGACGAGCAATGCGGGCACCAAAACCGATCAATATTCGAACCGATCGGCTCAAGCCTCATAAGGAACTCGGACGGGCGCTGCTCGAACGGCCGCCAGGCGGCAACCTCGTTGTTGCATAAGCTGCAAATCCGAGAGCGCATGTCTTTGCCTAACGAGCTGCCAACAGTTGCTTCGTCCGGTGCTTCCGCGTCTGCGGAGTTCGCGTGTCGCAAGCCGTAGAGTTCGGCCTTAAGTGCATCGTATTTCCTATTTGCGGCATCCCTCTCCGCAATCGCGGCATCGCGCTCCAGCCTCGCCATATCACGCTGGTAAAATGGGCGTCGTATCAACGGCAAGCTTGCAATTAGACGGCGCATGTTTTAGTTCGCTTTTTGAAGAGCGCGATAACGGAATTTCCGAAGCAATCCATCGCTCCATCGATATGACGATGGACAGTTTAGCGTCAACTCGCTGTATAATTTTCCGTCAGATCAACCTAGCCGCATCCGCCCGACTAGTGTGCGAAATTTTCTCGTGACTGCCAATCAGGACTCTTTTTTCCATAGTTTCATGCAAGCAGCGCGCACGCTCGGCTTTCTTGTCTACATGGGCGGCTACGCCGCGTTGCTGGCCTGGTTTAAGCTCGTGGACGTCTATCATGTCCATTTCGCAACCAAGGGCCTGATTGTCCTCGTCTACAACGCCTTCCGCGTCCTATTCATCTTCTACCTGTTCTGGATCGTGTACGCTGCCGGTGCGCTGGCGCTGCGCCGGCATGGCAAGTTCTCCGAATTGCGGACAATCGAACGTCTCGTGCTGAGCTTTTTCGCCGGCGCAGGACTCTGGCATATCGCGCTGCTCACGCTTGGCTACCTCAATTTATACACGGTTCCCGTTGCTATAGCGGTCACCCTGCCAGCAGTGGCATGGACATATCCGGATGCTCGCGATGCGCTATCAGAGTTCAGACGGCGCATCCCGCCTTGGCGAAGCGTGCTTTGGCAAAAATGTCTGACAGTTGCCGCGATCGCACTCGTCGGCGTTCTTCTGTTGTTGATCAAGGGTCTGTATCCGGGCGGCGGGCATGATTATTACACGCACTATTTCTACTACTACCAGGAGGTCATCGCGCAGGGCGGCATTTGGCCGAACAAGGTCTGGTATCACTATTACTATTCGAAAGGGTCCGGACTTTTTTTTCTAGGCATGCTGCTCACCGACCCCTTGGCACCTCAGCTGGTCACTTTTTGTTTTATGGCCGTTGCGGCAGCAGCTCTGTACCTCATCGTCAACGATGTTGCTCCAAGGACAAATTGGCCAACTGCCAGCGTCCTCTTGTTCGTCGGCACGTATCTATTCACGCCGGGCTGGGGAGAATTTGAAAAGGACCACGAGCTCAAAACTGCCCTGATTCTTGGAATCATCTGGACGCTTCAACGTGCACTCGTTGCGCCACGACAAGCCGCTGCGAACTATATCTTCGCAAGCGGATCCGCGGTTCTGGCCGCCGTGATCGTCAACACGCAATTTGGCCTGTATCTCGGCACCGTATTTGCGTTCATCGCTGCGGCACTCTTTTGGTCCGGCGAACGCCGTAACGCCGGTATTTGCGCTGCGCTGGCGACATGGGCCGGCATCATCTTCGCTGCAACCATCCTGCTCAATTACATTACCGCGGGGCTGCCCATCGACCAGGGAATTACGTTGACCTGGCCGTTCGCCGACGTCGAAAAATTATATGCGAATGGCAGCCTACCTATGGTCATCGAACTTTACCGAGGAACCAGAACACTTGCAGCAACGGCGTATCCGCTGTTCTCGCTGCCGACCGGCAAATTGATTATTCAATCCTTTCGCCTCGACCTTTTCTATCTCCTGATCGTCCCGGCTACAGCGCTTGCAGGAGCATCGATCCTGACAAAACAAAAATCAGACGACAGGAATTTTCCGATTTTCGGCAACGCGTTGCGATTTAACGCCTTCATAATTGTTTCCGCATGCGCCTTCGCCGCTCTCCTTATCTGCTTGGGCATTGGCCGTACTCAGCCAGTAAGTTTTCATCGCTATTCCACTTTCACTGTTCCAATCATTATCCTGATGGGCGTCACTCTTTGGAGCGTTGGCATCGATCGCAAAAATTGGCTCACGAAAATCGCCGGTAACCGTTGGACACCGATTGCGGTGACCGCTTCGTGTCTTCTGACGATCGTGATCGAAACGAGACTGAATCGCCACCCCGACGTTGTTGTCGGGTCGATGGCCTATGCAACCGGAATGAGAAGCATCGATGACGCCTATGTCAGGCGCGGCAGCTGGGGATATCATTTGCCGTGGGGTGCTATTTATCCCGGATCGAGAGCGGCCTACGCGATCGTCGGCCCTCACACTCCGATCTGGTCGCTCCACGTCCATAGCTACTGCATGTTGCCCGACTGCCAGATGGAAAGTTTCATATCCTTCAACATGACGGGCAATTGGTATCGTGTCATGTTCGGCTCGGCGGAAGAGGCTAAGAAGACCCTTCAGCGGGCAGGAATTAATTATTTCCTGTATTCCCGCGAGCTGGCGGGTCCTGGCCTTGGGATCACCGATCTCCTTCCGCTCAGCAAACTGTTTTCCCCGGACCACATTGCCGAACATCTGGCACTGCGGTGGACCGACGGAACGACCTCGTTGCTGACGTGGCCCGGTCCCGATACGCAACCGCTGGACGATGATTGGATCGCTGGCTACCGAGAGGGGATCGGGCATTCAACGAGAATCAAAAACTTCCCCCTCAACGCGATGGGTGACATCTTGCAACGTTACAATGCGATGCCCCACCCGTGGAAGCCAATCCCGCTGCCTTGGTAGAATCGATCGGTGCCGCAAACTATTTGCCGGTTTCCGAGGTCGTCGCGGCCGGGGCTTGTCCACCGTCCTGCAATGCGTCGATCAAAGGACGCCAGCGCGCTGCTAGAATGCGCACGTTATTGATGAGCTTTTGTTTCCGTTCAGGGGGCAAATCGGACGCAGGCGCGGCTGCGCGATCCAATTCCTCTTCCAGCCGGGTCCAAAACTTGCGGCCACCAATCGAGAATTGCTGAACACTCCTGACGGAACGAGCAAATGACTCTTCGGCACTGCCGATAACCCAATCCGCTGCAAAAACGGCGCACGCGGTAATAACCACTGCGACAATGCAGGTCTTGATGGCAAACAGCACGATTGGTCCGGTAAGATCGGTTTTCTTCTCCTCGATTTTTTCTTGTGTCTCGATCATGCTTCCCCCTTTTGCGTGGCCTCAAGAATCCCGAACCGTGAAAACACGTGAAAACAGAAGCTCTATACGCTTGATCAACGCCAATTTAGCACTCAGTCTTGGCTTGTGCATTCCGGAACAGACACGTTGACCTGTCAGTCCAATCCTCAAGCCGACGATCTTCCACCAGACCGCCGTTCCGCAGAAGACAAAGCGGCATTGCTTGGTCTGCTTGTGCAGGGATGCGCCGGGGCATTGATCGCGGCACTCATCGCCGCCGCACTGACGCAGGGCCTGTTTCCGGCGGACGCCCCCCCGACGTCCCCCCCGGGCGGCTTGTTGTCCTGGACACTCGGAAGCATCCGCCTGGAGCCGCGCGAAAAAAACTTCTACTTGCTTGCTCTTCTTTTTGGTCCCGCCGGTGCTTTCCTTGCCTCTTATCGCCGCTTTCGTGGCACCGCCGCTTATGTCGGGATGGCGGTTCTGCTGATAGCGGCAGTTCCGGCAGTCAATATCTTCCTGAATTCCACCCTCCAGGGGGGCATGCCCGCGTGGGTCGGATTGCCAGGTTCGCTTGCGCTCGCGGCGATCTACCTCGTGTTGCTTTCAAAATGGGCGGCTGACGCTCCGGGAAAAGTAGTCGCAGCCCCGCCTGAGCCCACGGCGCGTCCTGTGGTCGGTATACTGATTGTCGGGGTGCTTGCGCTCCTGATCGTGCCGACGTCTTTCCAGGCTGTTGCCGCGCATATCGGCATGGAAATGCACGTCGTCTCTTTTTTGATCGGACCTTCGCTCTATTTCCTCGGCCACGGACTGCTACCCGGCGTCGACTACTACGCCCAATATGGGATCGGACTCGGCTGGATTTTCTCGTTCCTCATCGGAAGAACGGCCGAGGACACGATAATAAATTATGTTGTCCTCATCGTTGCTGCACTCTGGCTCTTTTTTGCCCATCTGGTCTGGCTCCTGAAATGGCTTTACCGGTCGTGGCTCGCGGCCGCAGCCGTCGTGCTGCTTATTCTTGTCCTGCTGTTTCATACCGAACGGCACTTTTTTGACCCCAGTTCATTCGTGCTGAGGTACCCCTTGCTCACGGTTTGTGCGGCATTGCTGGCGCGGTGGGCCGCCGCTCCGCGCGATCGGACAAGGTTGTTGTCGCTGGCTTTTGCGCTGTCCCTGGCGGTGTTCATCGAGACTGAAACCGGCGTCGTCATCGCCGTGTCGGCTGCACTTTCTTTTTTACTGGCCGCACCGTTCAGGATTTCGAGCCTGCTTTTGATAACTGCGGTCGGCGCATCGAGCTTTGTTTTTTTGGCCGCCCTGATCCTGTTTGTCTTCGGACCGCAAGCGTTGACCGTTCAGTTTGTATCGGGGCTGATCGAGCCACTGACCATTTATGGCGTTGCTGGATTTGGCGCTTGGCCCATTGCCTGGACACTGCGGGAATGGAACTGGCTCTACAATTTAGTTGCGCCCGGAGTAGCCCTCGCAACAATCGGCGTCATGCCTCGTATTGTCGGTACCGGGCTGGTCGACAGGCCGCGCGCCACAGCGCTCACGTTTTTTGCGGCATGCGGCCTTCTGATGGCGGCCAAATTCATAAACATGTCGATTGTCGCGGTCTGGCAGGTGAATGCGCTCGGCTTTTTGATCGTGCTGGGCTGGTGGGCGGTCGAAGCAGCCAGGGCCACTCCGCACAGGCTTGTCGTGTCGCAGCAAATGTTTCCTGCCCGGGGAATGGCGATAACAATCATGCTTGTTTTAGCCATCGCTTTGGCCGGAGCCTCCCGCGATCGACGCAATCCCACACTTTACGGGCTTCAGTCATGGGCCCGCTATCCCTCTATTGTTATGCGTCCATTTCAGCGGCCTAATGGCTGCACGGAAATGAGCTGCATCGCCAACCGCCCGCACGAGCGAGACGTTGCCTTGATCCGCGACCGGACGCCGCAAGGACAACCAGTGGCCATTGTCGGTGATCTGTTCGACTGGACCTATCTCATCAACGCTCACCGGCCGCCATTGATGATGTTCCTTCCATCGGTGGCTATTTTCACGCAGCGCCAGCTTGATGAATCCTGGAAACGTATGGCCACCGCGGATTATTGGTTCGTTCTGAGAGGACCCGACGGCAAGCCAAAAATCGACAACCCCGATCTGGCCGCCCTCGTCATCCCGGCACTGCAGCAAGATTTCGTGCTTGATGGCGTCGGTGATCGCCTGACGGCCTGGAAGCGGAAAGTCCGCTGATCGTCAGCCGTCCTTTTTAGACGCCGCGCCGGCAAAGATGACGGCACGAAGCATCTTCAGGCAGTAGTCCACATAAAGAAGCTTCCGCGATCCAACACTGTACTGTCCGTGAGAGAGTGCAAGGTCGCGAGAGCGCTCCAGACGAGCGAGACGGCGTCGCAAGAACTCTTCGGCGGAGTACCGGCCGAAAAGCTCTGCTCGGGACATGCCGCTGTCGTAATGCAGCAACTCGCGCAGCATCCTGATCCGCAATGATGTCATGTTCAGGTTGAGAAACGCCCAGAAACCGAACGCGAGCGCGACATAGGTGAGCCCGAGCGTCGCCCATAAACCGGCCAGGTCGACAGTGGATACGGCTTCCGGTCTGTTGGCGGCCACAATGGCTGCCATGACGGAAAGGCCAAGCAAAAATCCGCAGACCAATGCGTAGCCGGTCCGGAGACCAATGACCTGGCGGCACAAAATGTGCGTCAGGCAATTTGTTCCGAGCCCAATGATCGGCGCAAAGGTCAAAAGCCACTCGGCGCGCAAATGATCATCCCCCCGATTCAAGACCGAATAGCCGGTTGGCGGCATCGAAAAGCTTCGCAAGCCGGTTGCCGGCTGGCGAGAGGCGGTAATGGTCGCCTTGCTGCCTGACGAACTCGCTCCGGGCCAAAAGCTCAATCCGTTGCGACAGCTCGTGCCCCCTGCCGAACCTGTCGACGAGATCTGCGGTGGAGCACTGAGATTTTTCCGCCACATAAGAAATAATTGCGAGCGTCGGGCTTTGCTCTTCGATCGCCGAGTACAGAACGATATATGTGAGGGCGCAGGACACATAGAAGATGGCAAGGCGAACGGTCTCGGCAGCGGAGAGCGCGGCCGGCATCGACATGCCGGTGAGCTGCACGAAGCCGACCGCGATTAAGGGCACCAGGATAAAGACCACCAGAAGCGCGCGTATCTGGCGGGTAGGAACAAAAATGCGCCAAAGCGCGAGCTGAACGCAAAACGAGAGGAACAAAAGGCCCGCTCCAGCCAGCAACACAGTCATGGTGTGCGCCAAATACGTCCGAACAGCCCGGATACCGTGAAATTGTTGACGACACTATTCGATCGGCGCCGGCCGATCTAGCGCGAGTGACTGATCCCATGTGCCACTCCCTTGTGCCACGGTTACACTCGATCTATGCCGACGATGCCCAAAGGGGGAGAGACAGACCGTGCTGACCATGCCAGACGCAGGCAGCAAAAATCCGCTCCATGCGCCGCCACGCCGCTGGTCATGGCTGATCACGGTGCTCAAGATCGGCTTGTCCGCGCTTGCGTTCGCGGTTGTGGCATTCTCTGTCGATCTGTCGGCGGCGTGGGAGCGCGCGGCCAACCAATCAATTCCCTACATCATCTTATCGGCCACGATCCTTTCTGTGCAGCTCTTGCTTGGTGGGCTGCGCTGGCACGCAATTCTCGCAAGACTTGGCGCGAACCCTTCGCTTCGGGACTCGGTTCGTCTCTACTACATATCGGCGTTCTTCAACGCGTATCTCTGGGGCGCGGTCGGTGGCGATGTGCTGCGCGCCTGGTTGACCTACCGCCGCCAGCTCAGCGCGAAGATCGCCGTCAATTCAGTCGTGCTCGATCGGATCGCCGCGATTGCGGGGGTGGCACTTTTGGTGCTGGCGACCGCCCCTGTGTTCTTCGCGCGGGTCGGCAACACGTTGCCGATGTATATCCCGTTAAGCCTCGCCTTCGCTGGACTGGCCGGCATCACCGTGGCCGCAAATCTCCGCCGGATGCCTGCCGCATGGCTCCACTCGCGATTGGCGCGCTACCTGCACTCGCTCGGCGGCTCCGTTCAGCAGATTTTTCTCACGCCCAAGGCTGCATTGCCAGTGCTGGGCTTTGCGATTGCCGCCCAGATCGCGCTCGGCATGGCAACGTTTTCGATGGCGGCGAGCCTCGGCATAAAAGTCAGCATGCTCGACTGTATCGTTTTGATGCAGCCGGTCGCGCTTCTCGCCAACCTGCCGATCTCGGTAGGAGGATGGGGTGTGCGGGAGACCGCCGTTGTCCTGCTGTTCGGATTGATCGGGGTTCCTTCGAGCGCCGCCCTGGTTCTTTCGCTGCAACTGGGGCTTCTTGCGCTCCTCGTGGTGCTTCCGGGCGGCATATTGTGGCTGATGCTGCAGATCAAAGAACGCGCGCCGAGCCCGCCGGCGTGATATGCAGCGGTGGGGAATTCCCCGGGCAATAAAAGAGCGATGAACACCAGGCAGCATCTCGGCGAGCCAGAAGCGTACTGGAACCGCGCCGGCGAGGTCAGCTACGCCGAGGCGATGTACAGCAGCGCCGACGTCGAGCGCCATGTCCGGCTGCGGCTATGGAATATTGCTGTCGCTATCGCCGATGAGCTTGGCATTCCGCGTGACGGACGTGTGCTGGATTTCGGCTGCGGTGACGGGGCATTCGCCAACGAAACCCTTGCTTCAAGCTACAGCGCAGTCGACGGCTACGATCTGGCGCCCGCCGCCATCGAACGCGCAAACGCCGCAGCTTCGGGACCTCATTTGAAGTTTTTCTCTGCCGATCTGGTCACGCTCGATTACGACGCGCTGCCGCGTTACGACGGCGCATTTCTGATCGGCATCCTCCATCATATTAAGGCGGCTACTCCGGATGTCCTTCGATCGCTCACACGGGTCACCGACAAGATCGTGGTGCTTGAGCCGAACGGCAACAATCTTGTCCGCAAGCTGCTCGAGTTCACGCCCAGCTACCGCAGCGCCGGCGAGGACAGCTTCCGCACCCGGGAATTGACCGATATGTTTGCGCACGCGGGCTGGCGTACCATGGTCGCGAAGCGACTGAACCTGTTTCCCAATTTTACGCCGAGCCTAGCCTACCGGCTGCTCGCACCTGTCGAGCCCTATATCGAGAGGAGCTCCCTTTTGAACGCGCTTTGCACGGTCAACATGTTCGGCGCGGTCCGCCAATAACAACGTGTAGCGGCCATGCTCGTCACAAATTTCAAGCTCAAATACCTCCTCTACAAGATCGTTTGCGGCTTCTACCAGCTTTTCGACGTCGGCCGCATTCATCCGATGCGCGAGCGATCGATGCGCGCGCTTCAGCGGACGGTGGACTATATCGAGCGTGCAATGCCGGACGCGCTCGGCTTCGACAGCCAGCGCGAATTGATCGATTTTGCGCTAACTGAAACGAAGATCGAAGGTCATTATCTCGAGTTCGGGGTCTATACCGGCGGGACTATCCGTTTTATCGCATCGCGCCTCAGTAAACGCGTCATCCACGGCTTTGACAGTTTTGAAGGGCTTCCCGAGGCCTGGGGCGGCTTCAATCTGGGCCGCAGCGCTTTCGATGTGCGCGGCAAGCTTCCCCGCGTTCCGGACAATGTCCGCCTGCATCAGGGGTGGTTCGAGGATTCGGTGCCACCTTGGATGAAAGATAACAGCGGCCCGGTAGCCTTCCTGCATATCGATTGCGATCTGTACAGCTCGACACAGACAATCCTCAATCTCTTGTCCGACCGGATTGTGCCCGGCACCGTGATCCTGTTCGACGAGTACTTCAATTTCCCGAACTGGGAAAATCACGAATTCAAGGCATTCAAGGAATTCGTCACCAAGAAAGCGGTCAAATACACGTATCTCGGTTTCGCGCGACAGCAGGTCGCGTTGCGGATCGATTCGATTGGCGGCACCGGCGCATGAGCAGCGCCCGCCCACTTCCGGCGGAAGTCGTCATGACGCCCGCCGCGGCCGAACTGCACACCCTGGCAAGCGTCATTGCGCCGGCGCGCGAGAGCCCGATCGACGTTACAAT
>Ga0310810_10002709_pt1 | contig 19132 bp, 14 predicted proteins | sample NCmetagenome_FD_207641 | JGI IMG/M metagenome (GOLD analysis project Ga0310810, IMG submission 207641) | Soil microbial communities from experimental microcosm in Duke University, North Carolina, United States - NC | ecosystem: Engineered > Artificial ecosystem > Soil microcosm > Unclassified ...
GTCGACCGAGAAACCGCCGCGCCTCTTCGGGCAGGAGCTCAAGCGGTACGACCAGTTCAACTACTGGGAGCTGCACGTGTGGGCATGGCGTCGCAACGCCGCAGGCCTGTTCGCGGACTGGAACCCTGCGGTGAAGTGCTGAGAAGCCGCGTCATTCCGAGCGCAGCGAGGAATCCTTGCTCTCTCTGCCGGGACGCCAAGGATTCCTCGCTGCGCTCGGAATGACGCTTCGATCCAGCTACCGCTCCGCAAGGAACCGCTCGACCACCGGCCAGACAACCCCCGGCTGCTCCGCGTACGTGAAGTGCGCGGCATTCGGAACGTGAAGCAGTCGTGCGTGTGGGAGCGAGGTCACCCACTCCTCGACGAGGTCCATCGGGATGGACTCCTGGTAACCGTGCACCACGAGCGTTGGCACGTCGAGGCGCTTCAGTCGCTCGCGGAGGTCCCAGTTTCCGTACGACGCCATCACCACGCGGTTCGTGATCGTGAGTCCGTAGCGGATGCCGGCCGGGTCCGACGCGCATAGATCGCTTCTGATCAGCGGGAGCGTTCGGTCCGGTTCCGCGAGACGCGGACGCATCCCGACCGCCCAGTAGTCGCGGCATGCCTGACGCGTGTCCGCGTTAGGGTCCGAGAGGCGGCGGCTGGCGTCGGCCGCGCGGGCCCGCGCCGCCGAGTCGAGTCGCTCGTTCATGCTGGCGCCGAAGCGCTTCCAGAAGTCCCCGCGTCGCGGCGGGACCGGACCGAAGAACACCATCCGTCGTACGGCCTGCGGATGCTCGAGCGCGTACGATGCGGCGAGCAGCGGCCCGTACGAGTGCGCCACGAGCGTGACTTTCTGTGCACCGAAGTGACGACGCAGCTCGTCGAGGTCCGCAATCTGGCGCTGCACGACGAGCCGCGTCGTGTCCTTCGGCAGCTCCGAACGACCGGCGCCGCGCTGATCGTAGAAGATGACGACGTGCTTTTCCGCGAGTGGCGCGAAGTCTCCCGCGATGCTCTCGAGATCCACGCCCGGCCCACCGTGAATGGCGATGATCGTGTCGCCACGCTGGCCCATCACGCGATAGAAGAGCCGCGCCGAATCGCTGGTCGTGACATAGCCTTCACGCACGGTGGTGCGCACCGCGGGCTTCGCTTGCGCGGAGGCGAGCGTTGACGCGAACACGTGCATGGCGACAACGGCGTACTGCAGTCGGCGGTTCCACATGAATCGCGGGGCTCGTGCTCGGAGTAGTCGTGCTGTGCTGCATGGGAGGCGAGTGAACGTCCCGTCGAAGATACGGAGCGCCGAAGCGTGTGGCCACGCCCGTCAGCCGTCGGTGTCTCCGGCGCCATTGCGGCGATCCCCCATAGCACGGATTCTATCGCGATGACCGGCTCTGCGGCTCGGCTCCGATTCGGCGTGGTGGGAATGAACCACGGCCACATCTACGGGATGGTGGATACGGTGGCGCGCGGCGGCGGCGAGCTCGTGTCGTTCCACGCCCGCGAGCCGGAGCTGGCCGCCGAGTTTGCGCGGCGGTATCCCAGTGCGAAGCAGGTGAGCGACGAGCGCGCCGTGCTCGACGACGCGTCGATCCAGCTCGTGCTGTCGTCGGCCGTGCCTAACGAACGAGCGCCGCTCGGCGTCCGCGTGATGCAGCGGGGGAAGGACTTCCTGGTGGACAAGCCGGGCGTTACAACGCTTGCCCAGCTCGCGGAGGTCAGGCGAATGCAGGCGGCGACAAAGCGCATCTACTCCATCATGTACAGCGAACGACTCGAGAATGGGGCGACCATTCGCGCCGGCGAGCTCGCGCTCGATGGGGCCATCGGCCAGATCGTCCAGACCATCGGGCTCGGGCCGCACCGCGTGCACCCGCCGGATCGGCCGGACTGGTTCTGGGATCCGTCTCGCCACGGCGGCATCATCTGCGACATCGGCTCGCACCAGTTCGACCAGTTCCTGTTCTTCACCGGATCGACGAGCGGCGAGATCGTGGCGTCGCAGGTGCGCAACGTTCGTCACCGCGACCATCCGGCGTTTCAGGACTTCGGCGACGTGATGGTGCGTGGCAACGGCGGCACAGGGTACATCCGGCTCGACTGGTTATCGCCCGCCGGGCTCCCAACGTGGGGCGACACGCGCCTGACGATCCTCGGTACCGACGGCTACATGGAGATCCGCAAGAACATCGATCTCGCTGGTCGCGACGGAGCGAATCACCTGTTCATCGCGGACGCGAGCGGAGTGCGCTACGTCGATTGCAGCGCCGTGGAGCTGTCGTTCGGTCGCCAGCTCGTGGACGACGTGTTGAACCGCACCGAGACCGCCATGAGCCAGACGCATTGCTTCCTTGCCGCCGAGCTCTCGCTCGTGGCGCAGGAACAGGCGCACGTCATCACGTGAACCGTCGATGAACATCGCTCGCATTCGCCTCGCGAACCAGCACATCGCTCGCCCGGTGTTCGACGACCCAGCCGCGGTCGTCCAGTGGTTCGGCGCAGTGCAGGCCCAGGACTATTTCGGCGGCCTGTGGGCGTTAGGCCTGCGAACGCGTGGCGCCACCGAGGCGAGTGTCGAGCGCGCGATCGATGACCGTCGCGTCGTGCGCACGTGGCCCATGCGTGGGACGCTGCACTTCGTCGCCGCCGCGGACGTGCGCTGGATGCTCAGGCTTCTCGCGCCGCGTGTCGCCCGTGCCGCTTCGGCGCGGTGGCGACAGCTCGAGTTGGACAACCGGGTGATGGCCCGCAGCGCGAAGCTGGCCGAGAAGGCGCTCGTGGGCGGGAAGCGCCTCAGGCGTGAGGCGATGTACAAGGTCTGGAACGACGCGGGGATTGCGACGCACGAGTCGCGAGGGCTGCACATCCTGGGGGCGCTGGCGCAGGCTGGGCTCATCTGCTTCGGTCCGCGCGACGCCAAGCAGCACACGTTCACGCTCCTCGAGGAATGGCTGCCGTCGGCGCGTCTCCTGGAACGGGACATCGCGCTGGGTGAGATCGCGCGGCGCTATTTCCTGAGCCACGGGCCGGCGACCGTCCACGATTTCGCGTGGTGGTCGGGCCTCACGGTCACGGACGCGCGCGCGGGTCTCGACAGCGTGAAGTCGGAGCTCGAGAGCGAGACGGTTGGCGCGCGCACCGTCTGGTTTGCGGCGACGTCGACGCCCAGCGCGACGAAGGCCCTGTTTCTCCTGCCCGCCTGGGACGAGTACACAGTCGCTTACCGCGATCGGAACGACATCCTCGATCCGCGCCACGCGATCAGGGTGAACGCCGGCGGCGGCGTGCTGAAGCCGGTCGTCGTCGTTCGCGGCCAGGTGGTGGGCACGTGGCAGCGCACGATCGGGAAGGGTGGCGTGGTCGTTAGGCCGACGCTGTTCGCGCGTCTCGACCGGGCTGATGGCGTGGCGCTCGACGTCGCCGCGCGAAAGTACGGACGCTTTCTGGGCGTTCCGGCAACGGTCCGCTGACCCTGTGTGGGCTGTCGAGGTTGACAAACCGGCTGCCGCAGCCGCATATGTCGGATGTCGAAATGTCGGCAATCGAACTGTGGACCCGAACCGTACTCCCGTGGCCCGAACCACACTCGACCTCCTGCAGGGCACGCTCGATCTCCTCGTCCTCAAGACGCTGTCCTGGGGGCCCGCGCACGGGTACGCCATCGCCCGATGGACGCAGCAGCTCACCGGCGACGCGTTCAAGCTTGGTCAGGGCTCGCTCTACCCCGCGCTCTATCGTCTGGAGGAGCGCGGCTGGATCGAGAGCGAATGGCGTCTCTCCGATACGAATCGGCGCACGAAGGTCTACAGCCTAACGCCGGTCGGCCGCACGCAGCTCAAGGCGGAAGCGGCAGCGTGGTCGCAGTTCGTGGAGGCGATGGGCAAGATCCTGCGCACCACCTCGCAGCCGGCGTGATCGCGTGAGCTCCCCGACGGGCTGGCGGCGGCTGCTCCGCGTCCCGGGAAGTGACGTCCGGGCCGCGGTGAGCGACGAGATCGCCGGACACCTCGATCTCCTGACCGCCGATCTCGTCGCGCAGGGGATGTCGCCCGCAGACGCGCGAGTGGAAGCCGAACGTGAGTTCGGCGCCGTCGGGCAGATCCGCGATGAATGCGTGGCGATCGAGCGGCGTCGGCGACGACGCGTCACCTTCAGCGAGACAGTCATGACAATCGTCCAGGACATCCGCTACACGCTCCGCGCCCTCCGAACGCACGCCGCCTTTGCCGTTGCCGCGATAGCCTGCACGGCGCTCGGTGTCGGTGCAACGGCGACGATCTTCAGCGCCGTCCATGCAACGCTCATCCGGCCGCTCCCGTTCGAGCGGCCCGACGAGCTCGTTGCTGTGTACGCGGCCATTCCGGCGAAGAACATCACCGGCGTGAACATCTCGTACCCCGACTACGTCAGCTGGCGCGACGAGACCAGGGCGTTCACGCAGCTTGGTATCTGGACGTGGACGTCGCCGTCGTTCACGGGAACGGGTGTTGGCGGCGCAGAGCGCGTGGATGGCGCGGAGGTGTCGGCGAATCTCTTTCCGCTGCTCGGGGTTCGCCCGCTGCTCGGTCGCACGTTCTCGGAAAGCGAAGCCGTGGCTGGCAGCGATCACGTCGTCGTCCTCGGATACGGGCTGTGGCAGCGCCGGTTCGGTGGCGACCCGGAGATCGTCGGCAAGACCGTTTCCGTCAATCTCCGGCCGTACACGGTCATTGGCGTCATGCCGCGTGGCTTCGCATTCCCGGAGCGCGGTCAGGCGTGGACGCCGTTCGTTCCCTACCGCGTCGAGGAGCACGGGAATCGTGGCTACGCCGGTGCGATCGGACGACTCAAGCCCGGGCTCGACCCTGCTCGCGCTCAACGCGATCTCGATGTGATCATGGAGCGCCTCGAGCGCGAGTTTCCGCGGGAGAACGAGGGCTGGCGCGCGCAGGTGATCACGATGCGTGAGGACCTCGTCGGCAATCTCCAGAAACCGCTCGAGGTGTTCTCCGCGGCAGTGGTGCTCGTGCTGCTGATCGCGTGCGCGAACGTCGCCAACCTCACGCTCACGCGCGGTGCGGCGCGACGACGTGAGATCGCCGTGCGGACGGCGCTCGGTGCCGGTCGGGGCCGCATCATCAGGCAGCTCCTGACCGAGAGTCTCATCCTCTCGCTCGTTGGCGGCGCGTTAGGCGTGGTGATCACCGTGTATGGCGTGCGGCTGCTGCGCCTGGGGTTTCCGAGTGAGGTGCCCTACTACATCCCCCTTGGCGTCAACGTACCGACCCTCCTGTTCGCGGGTCTCGTCTCGATCATCGCGGGAATGGCGTTCGGTATCGTCCCCGCCTTTCGAGCGGCTGACGGGTCGCTCGACGGGGCACTCCGGGAGGGCGGGCGTGCCGGGAGCGACGGTCCCGCGCGCGGACGCCTGCGGAATGCGATCGTGGTCGGCGAGCTCGCGTTGTCCGTGACGCTGATGATCGGTGCGAGCCTGCTCGTGAAGAGCTATCGCGAGCTGGCGAGCACGAAGCTCGGGTTCGACGAGAAGGGCATCGTGTCATTCCGCGTGTCGCTCCCGGCGGCCAAGTACGAGGCCAGGGAGCGGCGCCTCGCGTTCTACGAGTCGGTGCAGCAACGGCTCGCCGCGTTGCCGGAGGTCGCGGCCGTCGGGCTCGCCCAGGGCACACCGTTCAGCGGCTGGAACGTGCAGGCCGGCATGATGCGAGAAGGTTGGCCCGCGCCGAAGCCGGGCCAGGAATTCACCGCGCACTATCAGTACGTATCGCCGACGTTCTTCTCGACGATTGGTGTGCCACTCGCGCGTGGCCGTGGCCTCGCCGACAGCGATCGTGATACGGCGAACGTCGTCGGGCTCATCAACGCGACGTTCGCCCAGCGCGCGTTCCCCAACGAAGATCCTGTCGGGAAGCGTGTGCGGATCGGCGACGCGGAATCGAAGGACCCATGGGTGACGGTCGTCGGCGTGATCCAGGACTATCGACACTATCGCCTGCCCGAGCCGATGGGGCCCGCGCTCTACCTTCCACTCGGCGCGTACCCACCGTACACGGAAACCGTCGCGATTCGCGTGAGGTCCGGAAATCCGACGGCGGTGATGGCGACCGTTCGCGGCATCCTCCGCGAGCTCGACGCAGACGTGCCGCCGTATCGCATTGAGACGTTCGAGCAGGCGACGGCGGCGTCGCTCTGGCGGCAGCGGTTCCAGGGGCTCGTCGTGGCGGTGTTCGCGACGCTCGCACTGCTGCTGGCCGCGGTCGGGATCTACGGCGTCATCTCGTACTCCGTCGCGCAGCGCACGCGCGAGTTCGGTGTCCGGGTCGCGCTCGGCGCGCAGGTGAGCGACATCATCCGCCTCGTGCTCGGCCACGGGGTTGGCTTGGCCGCACGCGGCGTAGTGCTCGGCCTGCTCGGCGGCGCGGTGCTCACGCGGTATCTCCAGTCGCTGCTCTACCAGGTGCAGCCGCGCGATCCCCTCGTGTTCCTGGGAGTGGCGTTAGGCCTCGGGGCTGTGGCGCTGGTGGCCGTCAGCGTCCCGGCGTGGCGTGCGACGGCGGTCGATCCGTTGGTCGCGATGCGACCGGACTGACGTCCCTTCGACTCCATGCCATCGGTGGCCATCGCTGGCCGCCGGCGTACGCCGCGCCCATTATTCGCGTGGTCCCGCTGGAGCACGTCGCTGTCCCCCGAATCTCACGAGCAGTTGCAGTCCTCATTGAGCACGACCCACGTCATCCAGCGCGAGCTCGGTAGTGGAGGCACATCGCGTGTCTTCCTCGGCGAGGAGGCGGCGCTCGGGCGATGGGAGCCGTTCCAGTCATGAAGCGTCACGAACGCCTTGCGGACGCGACAGCTCCGGACGGCACGCGCCTAACGCTGATCCGTCACGATGGCGCCTATCTCCTGCAGGCGAACGGCGCGGAGCTCATGTCCACGCGGCGCTCCAATTCCGAGGTGGAGCTCGCTGACGTTGCCTGCACGCCCATCGCGAGCCGCGATGGCGCACACGTCCTGATCGGCGGACTCGGGCTCGGCTTCACGCTGCGGGCGGCGCTGCGGGTGTTGCGCGCGGACGCGCGCGTAACGGTCGCCGAGATCGTGCAGGACGTCATCGACTGGAACGGCAATCCCGAGTGGGGGCTGAGCGTCGATGCGTTAGGTGACCCGCGCGTGGCGATCCGACACAGCGACGTCCTGGAGGTGCTGCGATCGAGCGTCGCGACGTTCGACGCGATCATGCTCGACGTGGACAACGGCGCCGAGGCGATGGTGACGGCGAAGAACAGCGCGCTGTACCTGGATCAGGGGATTCGCGCGGCGATCGGCGCGCTCCGGCCCGACGGGGTGCTCGCGTACTGGTCAGCCGTGGCCGATCCGCCCTTCGTGAAAAGGTTGAAAGGCGCGGGGCTCACTGTCACCACGCAGCGAAGCCGAGCCCACGGTTCTACCGGCCCGTACCACGAGATCATCGTTGCTCGGCAGTAGAAGAGTGGTCCGTGCCCCGTCCCCACGCTGGTGGCTCGCCGGCCCAACAGCTGACGCAGAACGCGCAGAAGGGCGCTACGCGCCGACGCAGAAGGCCGCAGAAAACACCCCGCCGGGACGTTAGGCGGCACCAGGCACTTTTATGCGGAACGGCCTCGGGACGCGTTGCGCCGCGGCAGATGGAACTACGATCACGCGGATGACGCCGAAACTGCCGGATCCGGCTTTGCATTCAGACGGGCTCTCGCCGTTCCCAAGAGATCAGGGCTCGTTGCGTGAGGAGGCCTGGCTGTCAGGGTTTATCCGGCCGTTTCAGCGTCATCAGCGTCATCGCAGTTCCCCCGGCCGCGGTGGAATAAGCGTCGATGCGTTCCGGCCGCAGGAATGGTATCCCGAGGCCGTTCCCCTCGGCAATCAGACCACTCTGTCGGGACGACGAGGATTCCTCCCTCACGTCGCTGGCGCTCCTCAGGGCAGGCGCTTCGCTCGGAATGACATCTGCGCTCGGAATGACATCTGCGCTCGGAATGACATCTGCGCTCGGAATGACAGCTACCAGCCGATCCCGTAGTCCTCGCCGTGGTTGCTCGATCCTCCCCACATCGTGCGGTGCTTCCGGTCGAACATGATCGCGTTGATCGGCCCTGACGTACGCTCTGCCACGTCGAGCGTGTAGCCCATCTGCCGGAGTGCCTGACGAGTCTCCTCCGGGAGTGACGATGCAATCGTCATGTGGCCCGGCCGCATCTCGTGTGCGCCGAATGACGAACGCATCTGGAAGCTGTTGATGTTCGGCGCTTCTACCGCCTGCTGCGGCGTCATCCCGAACTCCACGACGTTCAGGAAGAACTGCAGGAGGTTCTGGTCCTGTGAGTCGCCGCCCTGAACCGCGAACGCCAGGAAGGGCTCACCATCCTTGAGCGCGAGCGTGGGCGTCAGCGTGACGCGCGGATGCTTCCCCGGCTCGATGACGTTGAACGGACCGTCCTTCGCCTCGGTGACGAAGCTCTGTGCGCGCTGACTGAGCCCGATGCCCGTCCGCCCCGCGATCACCGCCGGTACCCAGCCGCCACTCGGCGTCACGGACACGACCCATCCTTCCTCATCCGCTGCCTCGATCGAGGTCGTTCCGCTGTAGAACGATTCCCGGAATGCCGAGTCGGGGTCCACCGACTCGGTCGGTGCGTTAGGCACGACGCGGCGGTCCTGGCCGCCGCTCGCCGGCGTCGAATCAGGAAGCACGAAGTCGCTGTTCTTCCAGTTGGCGAGGAGCGACGCGAATGGATTCGTCCCGCCCTGGAACGGGTAGGGGTCGCCGGGTTTCGCGTTAGGGTCGTTCTTCGTCCAGTCGATCTGCGCGAACCGCGCCTTCGCGTACTCCTTGGACAGGAGGCCCTTTACCGGCTCCTCGGGCGGGAAGTACGGATCGCCGTAGTAGAAGTCGCGATCGGCGAACGCCAGGTTCATCGCCTGATACACGCCGTGGATGTACTTCGGCGAGTTGTACTCCATCGACTTCACATCGGTGTTCTCCAGGATGTTGAGCGCCTGGAGCATGGCTGGCCCCTGCTGCCACATCGGGAGCTTGTAGACCTCGATGCCCTTGTACGACGTGTGCAGTGGCTCCTCGATGCGCACCTTCCAGTTCGCGAGGTCTTCCATCGTGAACAGGCCACCGTCCTCCTTCGTGCCGCGCACGATCTCACGCGCGATGTCGCCCTTGTAGAAGCGGTCGTACGCGGCGTAGATCGCCTGCTTTCTCGTCTTGCCGGCGGCGCGTGCCTGTTTTTCGGCCTCGACGAGCTTGCGGAACGTCGCTGCGAGGTCCTTCTGCACGAACACCTCGCCCGGCTCCGGCGCTTCGCGTGGCTGGCCGGCGTGGGTGAGCATGATCGCCGGCGCGTACTTCCACTGCTTGATCCACGACTTGTTGCGCTCGATGGTGTTCGTGAGCTGCGCCTCGATCGGGTAGCCGTCGGCCATCTCGATCGCCGGCGCGAACACGTCCGCGACGGAGAGCTTGCCATATTCGGCCAGCATCGTGAGCAATCCGCCGATGGTGCCGGGCGTGACTGCGGCGAGCGGACCGTATTCCGGCGGCGTCTTGAGGCCCTTGCTTCGGTAGTAGGCGGCAGTCGCGCCCGTGGGGGCGACGCCTAACGCGTTGATCCCGATGACCTTCTTCGTCTTCGGGTTGTAGATGAGGGCCTGCGTTTCCCCGCCGCACGACAGCGTGTCCCACATGGTGCAGCCCGCGGCAAGCATCGCGGCGGTGGCGTCGACGGCGTTGCCGCCTTTCTGGAACATCATCGCGCCGGCGGTGGCCGAGAGCGGCTTGCCGGTGATCGCGAGCCAGTGCCTGGCGTGGAGCGGCGGCTTCTCGGTCGCGAATTTGCGCGGGTCGGCGGCCTGCATCGGCTGGCCGGGCCGGGTCGTCCGACCCTGGGCATGAAGCGGGAGGGCGACGAGCGTCGCGAGCGCGACGGCGGACTCGACCAGGATACGAACGCGCACCGGCATGGACGCCTCACCAGAGGGGGATGCGTGATGATAGAGCCCGGGCCGCCTTGCGTCGACCCGGGCCCTCGTCTGTGCAGCTAACTTTGGGGGATCCCCAAGCGAGCTGAATCTTGCAGGACCTGACCACGAATTCGACCCACAAGGCCGCGGCCGCCGAGCTGGCTGCGGCAGTCCAGAAGCGCAGAACCTTCGCCATCATCAGTCACCCGGATGCCGGGAAGACGACGCTGACGGAGAAGCTCCTGCTGTACGGCGGCGCCATCCATCTCGCCGGCGCCGTCAAGGCGCGCCGCGCGCAGCGCCACGCCGCCAGCGACTGGATGAAGCTCGAGCAGGAGCGCGGCATCTCGGTCACGTCCAGCGTCATGCAGTTCGAGTACGAGGGGTACCAGATCAACCTCCTCGACACGCCGGGTCACGAGGACTTCTCCGAGGACACGTACCGCACCCTGGTCGCCGCGGATAGCGCCGTCATGCTCCTCGACAACCGCCGCGGCGTGGAAGAGCGCACGCGCCAGCTGTTCGAGGTCTGTAAGCGACGTCGCACGCCGATCTTCACGTTCGTGAACAAGTGTGATCGCGCCGGCGAGGATCCGCTCAAGCTCATCAGCGACGTCGAAGCCGACCTGGGCATCGCCTGCCATCCCATCACCTGGCCGATCTACCGCGACGGCACGTTCGTCGGCGTGTACGATCGCCGGGTGAGCGAGATCCACCTGTTCGAGCGCGACGAGAATCACGGCGCGCGCACGGCGGCCACGCGCGTCGGTTCGATCGACAGCGCGGAGATCAAGGCGCTCATCGGCGATGCGTCCCACGAGCAGCTCGTACACGACATTCACCTCCTCGATGCGGCAGGCCATCCGTTCAGCGAGGAGGAAGTGCTGGCCGAGCGCCTAACGCCGGTGTTCTTCGGCAGCGCGCTGACGAACTTCGGCGTCGAGCCGTTCCTGCGGGAATTCCTCGAGCTGGCGCCGGCGCCCACGTCGCGCGAGTCGTCGATCGGCCCCATCGAGTCGACGCGCGATGAGTTCACCGGGTTCGTCTTCAAGATCCAGGCGAACATGGACCCGAAGCATCGCGATCGCATTGCGTTCGTGCGCGTGTGCTCGGGGAAATTCGAGGCCGGCATGCAGGTGCGACACGTGCGCACCGGCAAGCTGATTCGTCTCGCATCGCCGCAGCAGTTCATGGCCCGCGAGCGCAACGCCATCGAGGAGGCGTGGCCCGGTGACGTGATCGGCGTGATGGATCGCGGGAACCTGCGCATCGGCGACACCCTCGCGGAGAACGCCGATCTCGAGTTCGCCGACATTCCGCGCTTCGCGCCCGAGCATTTCGCGCGGGCGATTCCGGCGGACCCGCTACGGCGCAAGCAGTTCGACACCGGCCTTCGCGAGCTCACCGAGGAAGGCGCGGCGCAGGTGTTCTACATGGACAGCGAGGTGGGCCCCTCGCCGATCGTCGGCGCGGTCGGCATGCTGCAGTTCGACGTCATGCAGTACCGTCTCGAGCACGAGTACGGCGCGCCCGTCCGGTTCGAGCGCATTCCCTATCGCTATCCGCGCTGGGTGACGGGCCCCGACCGCGAGATCGATCGCGTGGCGAGTGGTCGCGGGCGCATGCGCATCTTCGACGCGAAGGGCAAGCCGATGATCCTCTTCGACGACGAGTGGAACCTCCGGTGGGCGTTGCAGAATGAGACGGCGCTCACGTTTCACGACGTGGCGCCGTAACCCGCACGCTCGACGACCGGAATCAGCTCGGAATCAGCCCGTGATCGGATCGGACTGAATTCCGCTCTCGGCGGCGCTTCGCCGCACCGCGGCCAGCACTTCGATCAGGTATTTCTCCACCCACTCGGCGCCCTCGTACTCGGCGAGTGGCATCGCCCGGACGCTGACGGCGCGTTCGCCCTGCGAGCGCCCGGTGACGACGCCTAACGGGTCGCCTCCATTGCGCACATGCCCGTTGAGTGCGCTCAGGGCGTCGGGGTCATTGGCCCACACGAATTCGGTGCGGTCATCGAAGCCGACGACGAGCGCTGCGCGGTCGTTGTCGGCAGCCGTGGAGTGAAGCTCGGCGACGAGGTCGGCGGTGGTCCGACGCGCGTGACGTGACATGGTGCTCCTGCTCCAGGAGTGGTAAGGGAACTGCGGGCGGAGCGACCACCGGAACGCTCCCTTGCCCTTACCGAGCCACGTCTCAGGAGACCCGCCGGTTCGGGCCTCCGCGCCTCCTCGCCGTGGTGCCACCGAAGTGGTGTCGCGCGGGAGTCACGCCCTCATGGTAGCTGCGGAGCCCGCTCGGCGAAAGACTGGTGCGGCACCGCTGTATCACAGTTCCGTATCGCGTGGAGCGGCCGGAGTCAGAACCTCAGGCCTGTCCCGAATACGACGCGCCGGTCCCGTGAACTGGTGAACACGATACTCATGCCCGTTGCCTGGTCGAGAACCCCGAACCACAGGCCGCCGCCCGTCACGCCGTGCCACCCGCCCGGCGACTCGCCGTCCACGTAGACGCGCCCCGCATCGGCGAAGCCCAGGATCCCGATGTCCAGCGGCAGCAAGGTCTTGATGGACGCCACTGGAATACGGAGCTCCGAGTTCCCGTAGACCGAGGCATCGCCCGCAAAACGCTGCGGAGTCATGCCGGTCACCGTATCGGTTCCGCCGAGGAACGCGGCCTCGTGGAACGGAGCATCGCCCCACACCTTCTTTCCACCACCACGCAGCGCCAGCACGGGTTTGTGCGGCAGCGGGAGCCTGATGTACGTCGCGGCGCTGCCGGACATCTGCGAGAACGCGGTCGCGACATCCCACACGGCAGGGAACGCGCTGCTGTTCATGTCCAGGAGCACGCCGCGCGTGGCACCGCTCTTCGTGTCTCGCGTGTCGTATCGCAGCCCGAGTCGAGCGCCGACCTGGCCGAAGTTGCCGGCGCCATAGGGCTGTTCCTGGGCGATGAATCGATCGCCGGGCCCGCCCGTGGTGGCGTATTCGACGACAGGCCCCAGCGTCAGGTCGCTTTCCCGTCTGCCTAACGCCAGCGCCACCGCCGGTCTCAGCTGCCAGTGTCGCTGCTCGACGTGGTAGAAGTCGTCCGGCTCACCTTCGCTCTCGTTGCCGTAGCCGTGGAAATTCGTGACCTCGAAATTCGACATGCGCGCCATGCCCGTGAAGTGCACGCGCGAGGCCTCGAGGCGGTGGTCGCCGAGCAGCGTCAGCCGGAGCTTGTCGACGAAGGTCGCGTATTCGGCATCGAAGCCGATCATCGTCGCGTACGGCTCGTGGCGGAAGCCGCGTTGCGTCCACCGAACGCCGACGCGCGGCACCAGTCCGAGGCCCGCCGCGGAAAACCCGAGAACCGGAGCGATACTGGTCCCGAAATCAGGGCTCGGCGGTGCAAGCGCTCCGGTGTCGTTCTTCACCCACGGACGGCGGCTGAACAGTGTGTCGCGGCTCGAGTCCGGGCCGTAGTACATGCCGCTCACGACTCCGCGGTCATAGAAGCGTGGCGCATCTCGACGGCCCACGTGTGAGGAGTCCACGAGGTCGTTCGTTCCGTTGCCGCCTACGATGCGGACTCGGATCGGGGACGCAACGTCGCCGCGAACGAGCGCGGTGTCGTCGCCATCGTGCAGATAGACGCGGACCTCCGATGTCTCACGCGGGTCGAAGTGGCGCTGGTAGTACGGTTGGTCCGATCCCGCTCGCAGCTGGACGTCGATGCCGCCATCCGACGCGAACGTCACCGTCGCCGTGTCCGCCGTATCGGTGGCGTGAACATCCACCTCCTCGGACATCACCTTGTAGAACTCGTTCGCAACCGCGGGGAGTCCATCGCGACGTTGTTTCAGCTTCGCGGCGAACGACGGAGCGACCGTCCGATACTCACGTGGGAGGCGCGCGACAGCTGAATCGATCACCGCGTCCGTGATGCGGTGCGTGAGCGCCACTGCGATCGAGTCCCAGACCGGCTTCTCGAGATTCGAGAGAAACCGGCGGTCGAGCTCACGTGAGTTGTCGGACAGGACGCGAATGCTCTGATACTTGCCCTCGAACCGCGAGAGGAACGCGGCGGAGTGTGAGGCAAGGCGTGCGAGCAGGCCGTCGTACTCGTTGAACGCGTGATCCCGATCGCGAGCAATGGGCACGAAGCGGGGCGCCTTGCCGGAGCCGAAGCGCGCCCATTTCCAGTTGCCGTGATGGCGGTCGGTGTCGTCGAGCACGAAGTCGGTGAGCCGCGCGGCGAGAAACGCGCGCGTATCGACGGACACGGTCGGGTCGGCGTCCATGAGCGGAAGCAGCTCCTCCGTGTCGATGATGTCGGAGCTCCCGCCGAACGCGGGCCCTTCCTCCGGCTTGTTCGGGTACTCCTCGATCGTGCCGAGCATGCCAGCGAAATCCTTCCGGAACTTGCCGAGCGACGAGTCGTTCGGCATCACGACGAAGGTCGGCGTCATGTGGAAGACGCCGGCGGCCTCCGCGATCGGCGCGGCGATGACGCCGGCCGCGGGAAACAGGCCGCTCACCTGATCGCGGAAGATCTTGGCCACCCCCGTTCCGCGCAGACGTTCCGGTGGCGTCGCGTTCGCCTTGTCCACGGGGCGGAACACGAACTCGGTCCCGTTGCTCGCGCCGAGGCGGAGATTCTTCGTCTGATTGCCGCCGCCTTCCTTGAGGGCCTTGAGGCCCCCCGCGTACTTGTCGAGGTCGAGTACGGGAACGCGAATCGGCGTCGTCCAGAGGTCGCGATAGGTGTTGCCGAGGAAGAACCGAGAGAACCCGCTGGCCTCGTAGCGCGGTCCCGCGGCGATCGTGACGCTGTCCTTGCTCACGACGCGGGGCGGGGGAGGCTGGCGCGTCTGTGCGTGTGCCGTACCGAACGCCGTCACCGTCGCGGCAGCGGAAAGCCTGACGAGGCGCGAGCGAAGCGAACCGATCATGGTAACGGCCATCGGAAGAGCGTGATGGCCGCTGGCTTGTGCGCGGCCTCGTCACCGATGATGAGGATGCTGTCCTTCGTGATGGCGAGGGCTTCCGGCTGATCGTGCTCGCCGGGCAACGGACGTGCGAACACCACCTGACCCGCCGGCGTGAGCGAGATGATCGCCCGTTCCAGCGACGAGATGATCACGTAGTTGCCGGTGATCGGGTCGATCGCGATGTCGGACGGATGGAACTCGCCTTTTCGGAGCACCGCCTTCGGGATGCTAGAGAGGGGGATGGCGAGCTCGGAGATCTGGCGCTCTCCCTGGTCGTCCTTGTGGGCGGGCCAGCGGTAGATCAGGAGATCATTCTTGAGGCTCTTCTTGTGCACGTGCTTGCACGCGAGCAGCAGCGACGTGATCGCCGAGTCGTACGTGAGGCCCTCGAACTCGCACTCCTTGCCGAGCTTCGTGTCGTGCGTCGAATACTCGACGTGCTCACCGTTCTTGCCTTCCTGGAACTCGTAGAGCGTGCCGTTGCTGTCGAGCAGGTAAAAGCGATCGTCGACCGCCGCGATCGCCTCGAAGTCGCCTTTCACCGCCGGCGAGCCTAACGCGAATTCCTTCACCACCGTGCCGCGACGATAGTCGACCTCGTAGATCTTCGCGTGCTCGTCGCCGTGCGCGAGCAGGCGGCCATCGGGCAACAGCGCGACGCCGGAGAGCTCGGCGAGATCCACCGGCATGATCCAGCGCGCGAGTGGTTTCGTCGCGTCCGTGTCGGAGGTCGCACCCGAATCCCGTTTGGCGAGCGAGCGCTCGAGTCGCGCCTCGCGCCGCCTGAGCTCCGCGCTGTCGCCGCGTCCCTTCGCTGCGTCCGCGGGACGACAGGCACTCGCCGCCACGCACGCGGCGGCGCAGGCGCTGAGGATGGCGTTCGCCGCGGAGCGGGTGATCATCACCCGGCTCCGTTCTCCGCGTTCTCGACTTCCTGCTCCAGCGCGTCGCTCAGCTCGAGATCGGCGGTGAGCAGCTTGTCACCGGCCACCGAGCGTATCTCCGTGAGCAGATCGTCGCTCGTCATCGACTTGCGAATCTTCACGAGGTACGCGAGCTCGCACGGTTTGCCTTCCTGCGAGGTGACCTCGTCGAGCTTCCAGCGCTTGACCTTCTTCTCGAGGGTGTCCTCGACCGTTCCCTGCACGCCGGCGGGGTCCTCGGTCGTGACCGTCAGCAGCGCGTTGAACCGGGGCTTCTTGCTCTTCGTGCCGACGATGCGCCTAACGCGATCGAATCGTTCCGCGAGTGCTTCCACCTTTCGCGGCGTGAGCGCCAGGACGAGGTCGCGGTCGTGGACCGCAACGCGCCCGTTCCCGTCGCCATTTCCGTTGCCATTCCCGTTGCTGTCCGCCAGCATCAGGAGCGGCTCGGCCCATTGCTGCGAGGCCGCCGTCGGGGCGAGTGGGTTGCGCCCGAACTCGTACCGCCAGATGAAGAGCAGCACGAAGTTGAAGACGACGGACGACACGGCAGCCACCGTGATGACCTGAACGCCGGCGGCGAATCCGATGCCGATCGCGAGGAAGATGAACACCGTGTCGCGCGTATCGCGCAGCGTCGTGCGGAAGCGCACCGCCGCGACAACGCCGGCGAGGCTGAACGCCAGGGCGAGGCTGTTCTGCACGACGAGCACGACGCCGGCGACGACGATCGGGAGGATGATGAGCGTCTCGACGACGGTCTGGTTGTGCCGCTTCGTGCGCCGCGCGGACATGTAGACCCACGTGACCGGAAGCATCAGGAACAGCGTCGCGATGAGGCTCATCGTCGTGCTGATCGCCAGCTCGACATTCGAGGGCAGGCGGCTCAGCGACTCCGCAACCACGCCGTTCGCGAGGCCATCCTGCAGGACGCCGGATCCCCCCTTGAGCTGGTCGAGGCGCTGTCCGGAGAACAGCTGGCCGACAATGGGGAAGAAATACACGAGGGCGGCGAACACGCCGCCGATCAGGAGATAATACGCGACGAGTCGCCGGGTTGGCCGGTCGGACCCGAGCGCGATCGTATCGATGAGACCTTTGAATGACATGGAATCGCCTTGCGCGTGGTACCCCGCGGTCGGAGGCTGACCGCCTAACGCGATTCGGCCCTCTGGGCGGGCGAGCGCGGCACGTTCGGGTCCGGGTGACCGTCGCGAGCGCTTCGACAGGCTAATAAAGCAAGTGGCAGGCCAAGCGGGCGCGGCGGGCCGAGTCCTACACCGATGCACTGAAGGGGTATGGCCACTGAGCCATACCCCTTCGGACTCCAAGCAGTTTAAAACGGATGTTTGGCTACGGTACCGCCTTGGCCGAGCGCTTCTTCATGAGCGCTTCGATCTCGTCCAGCTCGCGGGGCGCGTTCGCGCTGACGCGCTCGAGGCCCTTGTCCGTGATGATGTAGCTGTCCTCGATCCGGACCCCCGTATTCTGATACTTCGCGACGGCGTCCTTCACCTTCGCCTTGAATGCCCGGTTCTTCGGCGTATCCGGAAGGGCATCCAGCATCGCCTGGCTGACGTAGATCCCGGGCTCGATGGTGAACGCATCGCCTTCCCTGAACGTCTTGTCCCCGAAGTAGTACTGAGCCGGGTCGTGGACGGCGAGCCCGATGCCGTGCCCCAGGCCGTGGATCATCCAGAAGTACGTCTGCTTGCACGCGTTAGGCGCGGCCGCGCAGTTGACTTTCCACGGCGGGTCGAACGTGGCGTCCGTGCTTTCCGCGAGACCCAACGCCACGAGCCCCTTCGCGCGGACGACGATCGACGAATCGCTCGCAGCCTGCGCCGACATCCCCGGCTTCGAGTTCCGCTCGGCCGCTGCCTGCGCATCGCGCACGAGCTGGTACATCGCCCGTTGCTCCGGGGTGAACGTGCCGCTCACCGGGATCGTACGCGTGACGTCGGCGGCGTAGCCCTCGTACTGCGTGGCGGCGTCAATGACGATGACGTCGCCCGGCTTGGCGGGCGCGCGGTCCTTCATGTAGTGGAGCTGCGTGCCGTTGGCCCCCGCGCCGACGATGGAGCCATACGCAGGCCGCTCGCCGCCGAGTCGCGTGAACGTGTACTCGACGATTGCCTGGACCTCGTACTCGTGGCCGGGCTCCGGCGCGAGCATGGCGGCGCGGTGGCCTTCCGCGCTGATCTCGCCAGCCTTGCGAAGCAGCGCGAGCTCGGCCGGCGACTTCTTCGCGCGCAGCTGGTCCACGATCCCGTGCGCGTCCTTGACCGTGAGGCCGCTGTGCTTCGCGGCCAGGTTCTTCACGAACGATCGGCCGCGCGTCAGCGAGTCCTGTTGAGCGAAGTCGGCGTCGGCGAAGTCGGCGAGGGTGTAGAACGTCGTCTTCGGGCTGGCGGTAGCGATCGAGTCGACGAACCCGGCGAGGCCTGAGAACGATCGAGCCTTGACGCCTAACGTGCGCTCGACGGACGTGGAGTCCGGCCGGCGGCCGTAGTAGAAGGCCGTCCGCGGGTCGATCGGCGTGAGGAAGAGCGTGGTCGTGACGCGTCCGCCCTTGGCGACCAGCACGAACGCGGCGTCGGGCTCGTCGAAGTTCGTGAGGTAGTGGAATGCGGGCAGCTGGTAGAACGGCCCGAAGTCGGTGGTCGGCGTTCTGCCACCGAAGGCAACGACGACGCCGTCGCCGATGCGAGCCGCGAGCGAGTCACGCCGCGCGGTATACTCGGCGGTCGGGATCTGGGCACGCAGTGGTGCGGCCGAAGCCGTGGCGGTTGCCGAGGCGGCGAAGAAAGCGAGAACGTGTGGTGTGCGCATGGTATGAGTCTGCGCGACTGGAGCGATAAAGTACAATACCGGTTCGACGGTGTTGACCGGCTGGGGAGGTTATGTCATTTCAACCGTTGGGATTAGACCCGAACTGCCATTGAGGGACCGACTCCGGTGAAGCTCCACGACCTCGTCGCCACGTCATCGGGCATCGCCGCTACGAGCGGCCGCCTGGAGAAGATCTCGCTCCTCGCCGACCTCCTCCGCGGTCTCGAGCGGAACGAGGTCGCGAACGCGATCGGCTTTCTCACAGGGTGGCCTCGACAAGGAAAGCTCGGGATCGGGTGGTCCACGCTCGAATCGGCAAAGCCGGAGACCACGGCGACGGACCCGCAGCTATCGATCGCCGACGTCGACGAGGCCTTCACCGCGCTCCAGTCCGTCC
>Ga0310810_10002710_pt1 | contig 19129 bp, 14 predicted proteins | sample NCmetagenome_FD_207641 | JGI IMG/M metagenome (GOLD analysis project Ga0310810, IMG submission 207641) | Soil microbial communities from experimental microcosm in Duke University, North Carolina, United States - NC | ecosystem: Engineered > Artificial ecosystem > Soil microcosm > Unclassified ...
ATCGGGTGTGCGAACCAGACGACCATGCTCAGTTCGGAGTCGCTCGAAATTGGGGACATGTTTCGAACCGCGATGGCCGACCGGTATGGTGCCGATCAGCTGGAAACGCGGTTCAAGGCGTTCGACACGATTTGCAGCGCGACCCAGGACCGGCAGGACGCCATCATCGACCTGCTCGGCAGTCAGCCCCTCGACCTGATGATCGTGCTGGGTGGATACAACAGCAGCAACACCTGCAATTTGGCAAAAATTTGTGCCGACCGCCTGCCTACCTATCACATCGCCGATCCGGACGGCCTGACGTCCGAGGCTGAGGTTCATCACAAACCAGCCGGCAACAAGCACGAGACGATTACCCGCGACTGGCTGCCATCCAGTGGGCCTGTGGTTATCGGTCTGACCTCAGGGGCCTCGACACCGGATAACCTGGTCGAGCGGGTGATCCGTCGCCTCGACACGCTCGCCAACGGCGACACGGACGTCGAATCCTGACCCTCGGCGGACCTTGGGCCGGGGCGGCTCGCCGTGTTACCGTATGTCTTTGCACCAGATAAAGTAAACGGCTTTTCATGGTTAGTCGTATGGCCCGGTATTGGCTATGACTCCCAAGAACCTGCTGAGGCTGTTCGTCGTGTCGTTTGCGCTCCTCGTCACAGCTCTGCCTGTCGCCGGTCAGGGCAAGTGGTGGCAGTCCGAGGACTACAAGCGCGAATTGAAGCTGACGCCTGAGCAGAGCAAGAAACTCGAAGACGTCTTCCAGGCATCAGTCCCGACGTTGAAGTCGCTGAAGAAGTCCCTCGATCAAGCGGAGTCAGAGTTCGAGCGTCTGCTCGAACGCGGCGACGACGGTTCCGTGATGGACCAAGTGGAGCGCGTCGAGGCTGCGCGTGCCGAGTTGAACAAGCAGCACACACTGATGATGCTCCGGATGAAGCGGGTGCTGACGGCGGAACAATGGACCAAGTTCAACGCCATGCATCAGACGGCTGAACGCGAGCGTACCCGATCGAGCGCACGGAAATAGGAACGCTCAGATCGGCTTTTCCAGACACAGGACTTAACAGGTTTTACAAGACACCATGAAGAATTCGTGTGCCTTCTTGACGCTGTTGACGCTGGTACTGGGCGCGTCGCCCGCCTTTGCACAGGAAAGCGAACAAGAGCGGATCGACGCGATTACACGCGATGCCGTGCGTCAGTTTGCCGAAGCGCGAACTGGCGAAGAACAGACTCGTCCCACGAATCCTCCGCAACCAGGCGTGCGCGTCGAGCTGACACTCGATGACGCGGTCAAGCGCGCGCTCGAGCAGAACCTCGACATCGCTGTCGAGCGGCTGAATCCGCAGACGTACGACTTCGCGATCGCGTCGCTGCAGGCCAACTACCGTCCGACCTTCAACTCGAACTACGGCCTGCGGAGTTCAACGACGTTCACGCGCAGCCAGACCGCGGGCGGTGACATTCTCACGACCGACACGTTAACCGCCAACAACGGCATTACGCAGGCCGTGAAATTTGGCGGCGGCAGCTTCGCGATCGGCTGGAACACCAACCGTCAGGAGCAGTCGGACCTGTTCGCCACACGCAATCCCGCGATCAACTCCAATCTCAACCTGGTCTACGTGCAGCCGCTGCTGCGAAACTTCCGCATCGACGGCACGCGCGCGCAACTGAAGATCACCCAGATCAATCAAGAGGTGTCGGAGACGCAGTTGCGAGCGACCATCGTCCGCACCGTAGCGAATACACGCAACGCGTACTGGGATTTTGTATTCGCGATCCAGGCTGCCGAGGTTGCCGAACGTTCGCTCGATCTCGCGACCAAGCTTGTTGAAGACAACCAGGCGCGCGTCGAAGTCGGGACACTCGCGCCGCTCGACGTCGTGCAGGCGCAGGCCGAGCAGGCCACGCGCCGGCAGGCGGTCGCCACGACGCAGGCCGCGGTGCGCACCGCCGAGCTCGTGCTCAAGCGGTTGATCGTCAACGGCACCGATGATCCCTACTGGGTCGCGAATATCGAACCGATCGATCGCCCGACATACTCGACCGAGTCGCTCGACGTGGGCGGTGCTGTGCGCAAGGCGCTCGCGTCACGCACCGACATCGAGCAGTCCCGCAAGCAGATTGAGTCGAACGACGTCTCCCTCAAAAGTCTTTCCGACCAGAAACTGCCGGCGTTGGACCTGACCGCGAGCTACGGGCTCGCCGGCATCGGCGGACCGCAGTTCGTTCGCCCTCCGGGCGCGGCGCTCGGTGCCCCACCCTCCCAGATCATCCCCGGCGGCTTCAACGACACGCTGAGCACCCTGTTCAACCAGAGGGCGCCCTCGTGGAATTTCGCCGCGAACTTCAGCTATCCGCTCGGATCGAGCACCGCCGACGCGAACCTCGCCCGCGCCCGCGTACAGCAGCGACAGACCATCGCGCAGGCACGAGCGCTGGAACTGCAGATCGCGACCGAAGTCACCAACGCGGCGCTCCTCGTCGAGTCAAACCGCGAGCGCCTGCAGGCCGCGCAGGTGGCGCGCGAGTTTGCTGAGAAGCGCCTCGAGGCTGAGCAAAGCCGATTCGAGGTCGGGCTCTCGACGAACTTCTTCGTCGTGCAGGCACAGCGCGATCTTCGCGACTCGCAGAACTCGGAGCTCCGCGCGCTGCTCGACTACCGGCGCGCGCAGGTCGATTTCGAACGCGTGCAGGAGATTCCTGCCGCCGGCGGTACCGGCGTCACGAACATTCAGCCAGGCGGCGGTCAGGCCACTCGCGCCAACGCGGGCGGTGGCGGCGGCAACTTCGGCGGCGGTGGAAATTAGTTGATCGGAGGAACGAGACTCATCTCAGCGTCATGAGAAAAATTGTTATCGGTGCGGTCATCGTCGGAGTCGCTCTTGCGGGCGTTCTCTATTACAGAAGCTCGCGGAGCGGTTCGGGCGAAGCTGCCGGACCGGGCGCTGAAGGTGGTGGTGGGTTCGCTGGCCGCCGCGGCGGTGGTGGCGGTGACGTTGGTGGGGGCGGTCGCGGTGGATTCGGCGGCGGTGGCGGCGGCTTCCGTGGCGGTGGCGGATTCGGTGGCCGTGGTCCGATGGTCGTCGAGCTCGCAGCCGCACGCAAAGCGACGATGAATCAGGAAGTCCGCGTCGTCGGCAACCTGATCGGCGAAGCAACGGTCGCTGTAGCGCCACGCACGGCGGGACGCCTGCAGGACGTGTTCGTGCGTCTCGGTGATCGCGTCATGCGCGGTCAGCGCATCGCCAAAATCGAGGACTTCGAGATCGTCGAGCAGGTGAAGCAGGCCGAGGCCGCACAGGAAGTCGCGGCCGCGACGATTCGGCAACGTGAAGCGGACTTGCAACTCGCGCTCACCAACGTCGAGCGCTCACGCAATCTCTTCCAGCGACAGTTGCTGCCCAAGCAGACACTCGACGACAACGAGGCGCGCTACCAGGCCGCGGTCGCGCAGATCGACCTGGCGAAGGCGCAGAGCACGCAGTCGCGGGCCCGCCTCGACGAGCTGCGCATCAATCTCGCGAACACCGTCATCGTGTCGCCGGTCAACGGCTTCGTGGCCAAGCGGTCGGTCGATCCGGGCGCGTTCGTCTCGCAGAACTCACCGATGGTCGATGTCGTGGACATCAGCCGCGTACGTCTCGTGGTCAACGTCGTCGAGCGCGACCTCAAGGAACTTCAGGCGGGCGCCGGGGCCAAGGTCGAAGTGGACGCGTTCCCCGGAGAGATGTTCCAGGGCCGCATCGCGCGAGTCGCCCCCGTTCTCGATCCCGCTACTCGTACGGCCCCGATCGAAATCGAGATTCCCAATGCTGATTTCCGACTGAAGCCGGGTATGTATGCGCGCGTCGGGATCACAACAGGCAGCAAGAAGGAAACCCTTGTCGTGCCGGTGGACGCGGTCGCCGATCTTGGCGGTCGACGCGGGGTGTTCCAGCACCTGAACGGCATCGCCATCTTCCGCACCGTGGAGATCGGCACGGAGGGTGATCAACTGATCGAAGTGACCGGCGGCCTCAACGAAGGCGACCAGGTGATCACGACGGGCGCGCGGGCCTTACGCGACGGCGATCGCGTGCAGCTCGCCGGCGGCGAAGGCGGACGGCGAGGCAATGGGGGGCGTGGACGCGGTGATGGCGCGGCGCCAACCGCGCGCGAAGGCGGCGCGCGAGACGGCGGCGTACGTCCGAACGCCACGCCGGGTGCACCGGTCGGACGTCAAGGGAACGAGGCATCGGGCCAGCCATCTGGCGGCGGCGATCGCTCTGGCCGTCGTTCCGGCGGCGACGGATCAGGCCGTCGCTTTGGCGGCGATGGCTCAAGCGGGTACGGCGACGGCAGCGGACGACGGTTCGGTGGCGACGGTACACAGCGTCCACAGAACGGTCAGCGGCCAGGCAATGGCGGTTCATCTCAGTAGGCGATTACTCACGCAAGTCATCCCTAGAGTGTTCTCATGAGCATTCCTCGTTTAGCGATTCAGCGTCCGGTCACGATGTTCATGATCAGCGCAGTCATCACACTGCTTGGGCTGATCTCACTCACGCGGCTGCCAGTCGATCTCATGCCCGAGTTCGAGCAGCCGACGCTGAACGTGCGCACCAGCTACCCTGGCGTCGGTCCGCTGGAGATCGAAGAGCTGATCACGAGGCCGCTCGAGCAGGCCGTCAGCGCGGTGCCCGGCATCGTGCGCGTGACCTCGTCATCGTCGGAAGGCAACAGCCAGGTGCAGTTGAACTTCGAATGGGGTTCCGACCTGTCGGAAGCCGCCGACGAAGTGCGCACGCGCGTAGACCGCATGCGTGGCCGTCTCCCTGAAGACGCCGACCCACCGACCATCTTCAAGTTCGATTCGAACCAGCTGCCAGTCGCGCAGATCGGTATCGAAGGCGACTACGACCCGGTCACCCTCCGCGAGATCGCGCAGAACGAGATTGCCCCGCGCTTCGAGCGCGTGGATGGCGTCGCTGCGGTCACCGTCAACGGCGGCGTCCGGCGGCAGATTCACGTCAAGCTCTCCAAGGAAAAGATCACCGCGCTCAACCTGTCGGTGAACAACGTCGTCAACACGCTGCGCAACGAGAACCAGAACACGCCGCTCGGCGAGATCTACCAGGGCAACTCGACGTTCCTGGTCCGCAGCCAGGGTCAGTTCCAGAATCTCGAGGACATTCGCAACGTGGTGGTCATGACGCGGGACTCCGTGCCCGTGTACATGCGCGACATCGCCGAGGTCCAGGACACCACCGAGCAGCGCCGCTCGTTCATGTTGATCAACGGCAAGCCCGGTGTGCAGATCCAGGTGCAGAAGCAGTCGGGCAAGAACACCGTGGCGGTCGCCGCAGCCGTGCGTAAGGAAGTCGAGCGCGTGAACCAGGAGGTCCCGGGCATCAAGATGACGGTGACCCAGGACAACTCGGTCTTCATTCAGCGCGCGATCAACAACGTGCAGGAGCACGCGCTGGTCGGCGGCATCCTCGTTGTCTTGATCATCTTCGCGTTCCTCCGCGACCTGCGTTCGACGCTGATCGTCTGCACGTCGATTCCGGTGTCGGTCATCGGCACGTTCGCGCTGCTCTACTTCGGTGGCTTCACGCTCAACACGATGACCTTCGGCGGTCTCGCCCTCGGCATCGGCATGATCGTGGATGCGGCCATCGTCGTGCTCGAGAACACGCACCGCCACCTCCACATGGGCAAGGACAGGATGACGGCGTCCATCGACGGCAGCGAGGAGGTCTGGTCGGCGATTCTTGCCTCGACGCTGACCCACATCGCCGTGTTCGTGCCGCTCCTCTTCCTCTCTGGCACCGCAAGCATCCTGTTCACGCAGTTGTCGTTCGTCGTGATGTTCTCGCTGATGATGTCGCTGTTCGTAGCGGTGACCATCGTGCCGGTGCTCTGCTCGCGCTGGTTGAAGACGCCGGATGAAGAAGCGGCGTCAACCGGCATCATGAGCCGCTTCTATCGAATCAGCGAGCGGTTCCTCGAGCGGATGGACGAAGGCTACCGGCGCGCCATTCACGTGGCCCTTAATCATCGGCCTACGGTGATTGGCGGCGCGGCTGCGCTCGTCGTCGCAGCGGCCCTGATTTATCCGCAGATTGAGACCGAGCTCCTGCCGCAGACCGATGAAGGCGAGGTCAACATCAACGCCGAGCTTGCCGTCGGCACGCGCATCGAGCGCACCGAGGAAGCGCTCCTGCGTCTGCAGGACATGATCAAGGAGTACGTGCCCGAGGCCACGACCGTCATCACTCAGGGCGGTGGCGGCGGCAACAACTATCAGCAAGGCGGCGGCAGCACGCATCGCGGCCAGATTCGCGTCATGCTGGTCCCGCGCGACCAGCGCAAGCGGACCAACGAGCAAATCTCCATCGCGCTGCGGCGCCAGCTCGCGGGACTGCCCGGCGTCGTTGTGCGCGCCAATCCCGCCGGCGGTAACAACCAGATCATGCGGTTCCTCAGCGGCGGCGGTAACAACAACGGTGGATCGAGCCGCCTGCAGCTGGAAATTCGCGGCCATGACCTCGACGACGCGCGTCGTCTCGCGCAGGATGCCCGCGTGATGATGGAAGACACGCCGGGAATCGCCGACGTCAGCGTCGGCCGTGAGGAAGGCCGTCCGGAGATTGCCGTTCGCGTCGATCGACCGAAGGCCGCAATGCTCGGCATGTCGGTGGCCAGCGTGGCCAACACGATTCAGACGAACGTTGCTGGGACGACGGCGGCCCAGTTCCGTGAACGCGGCAACGAGTACCCTGTCGTCGTCCAGTTGCGCGAGCAGGATCGCGAAGCCATCGGCGACGTCGGTGACGTGCTCCTGAGCACACCCACGGGCCAGGTTGTGCCGGCCAAGAACGTGCTGCTCCTCAATCGCGAAGCCGGTCCGGTGCAGATTCAGCGCAAGAACATGGAGCGCATGACGACGGTCAACGCCGAGATCGAGGTGCCATTGAGCCAGGCCGTCGCGTCGGTGCAGTCGCGTCTCGGTCAACTGCGCGTGCCACCCGACTTCTCCATCGGCTTCGGTGAGGAGCTCGAGGAACAGGCTCGCTCGTTCAAGCAGCTGCAGCTGGTGCTGATCCTCGCGGTGTTGCTCGTCTATGCGGTGATGGCCTCGCAATACGAATCACTGCGCGACCCGTTCATCATCATGTTCTCGGTGCCGGTCGCGGCGATCGGCGTCGTCTTGAGTCTCCTGCTGACCGGCACATCGTTCAGTATGCAGGCTTACATCGGCATCATCATGCTGGCCGGCATCGTCGTCAGCAACGCGATCCTGCTGGTGGACTACATCAACACGCTGCGCCGTCGCGACGGCATGCCGCTGCGGGAGGCCGTCGAGCTCGGTGGCCGTACACGGCTGCGCCCGATTCTGATGACCTCGATCGCAACGATGCTCGGCCTCGTGCCGATGGCCATCGGCATCGGCGAAGGCGGCGAGTTGCAGGCGCCGCTGGCGCGCGTCGTCATCGGCGGGTTGCTCACCTCAACGATGGTGACGCTGGTGCTCGTGCCGGCCGTCTACACGGTCTTTGAAGAAGGACTGTCGGGACTCTTCAAGAAGGGCGCGAAGGCGCACTAGTTGGTTGGTGGTTGGTGGTAAGAACAACTACTAACCACTAAGCAGACGCAACAACTCTTCTACCGTTTTCCCTGTCACGGGATCGCGCCAGTCCGGCGCGATCTCGGCCAGCGGCTCCAACACGAATCGTCGTTCCCGAAACCGTGGATGCGGCACGATCAACGACGGCGCCTCGTCGATGATGGAATCCCCATAAAGAATCAGGTCCAGATCCAGTGTGCGCGGCGCGCCGGGAAACGGGCGCTCGCGCCCGAGATCACGCTCGACGGCGAGCAGCGTTTCGAGGAGAGCGCGCGCGCTCAGTGACGTCTCCCCGACTGCGGCCGCGTTGAGAAATGTTGGCTGTGGACCGACGCCCACCGGCGCTGTGTCGTGGAAGGTGGAGATGCGCAGTCGATCGAGTGAGGGGGTGAGCGCGTCCAGTGCGGAGCGCAGATAGTCTTCGCGATCGCCCAGATTGCTGCCCAGCGCGATCGCGACACGGGTCACTGTCTAGTACCTTTGCCCTTTGCCCTTTGACCTTTGACCTTATTCCTGCCAGCGATCGGGAAGCACCGCGCCGACGCGCGCGACCCCACCCGTGCGGCGGCCGATCACGTCCTCGAAGCCCGACGCCGCCTGTTCAAACAGTCGCTGATGCTCCACCGACTCGCCGAGCAAAACGTTGAGCATCGTGCGATGACGGGCATGCGTGAGTGTGGCGACACGCTCACGCCAGCGCGCGACGAAGGCGCTGAGGAACTTGGCGTCGGCCGCGAGGATCTCGCGGTACGCGGAACCCTCTCCTTTGCTCCCCTTTGGCGCTTCCGGCGCGGTCAGCGGCAACGTGGACTGCGGCACCGTGGCTCCCAGTTCGGCGAGCGCACTCTGTAACCACGCGAGATGCGTCTCTTCGCGAGCGATGACGTACTGGTAAGTGTTGTTGAAATCGTAATTGCTGACCACGCGAGCCGCGGCTTCATGTCGCTGCAGCAGCGCCAGCCGTTCGGCAGCGATCTCGGTCAAAAACTTCTTCAGCTCGTCCTGTTGCATGCTTATGACTGCTTCTCTTTGCAGCTGATGCAGGACCGCGTCCACGGGATCGCGGTGAGGCGGGCTTCAGCAATCGGCTCACCGCAGTCGCGGCAGACGCCGTACGAGCCCTCTTCGATGCGACGCAGCGCGCCCTCGATGGCCTGCAGAATCTTCGCGTCGGTCTGTTTCAGTTTCAGCTGGATGTGGACTTCGTTGTTGCCGGCGGCCTGGTCGGCCATGTCACCCTGTCGCCCTGAGTTGTTCTCCATCGTCCACTGCAACGGTTTGGTCGCACTCCCGCCGAGCAGCTCGGAGCGCTTTCGCATCAGCGCATCCCGAAAGATCTCCACATTCATTGCTTGGAGCCCCCCTGGCCGGCCCGTCATGCCCGGGCCAAGAGGGAATTGTACACCACCCAACTTCGCCGAAGGCTTCGTCGGGCATGCCCCGCGTGGCTACTCCGCTCGGAGCGTGGCGAGCGGCTTGTGTCGCAGGACGTCCAGGCTGGCCAGGACGCCGATAGCCGCCACGAACAGCGAGGTGACGATGATGCCGCCAAGAGTGAGCCCCGGGGAGGGCTCCCACGGCAGGTCCAGCGCATAGCGAGCAACGGCCCAACTCAGGACGACGGCCCCAAGGGCGCCGACGGTTCCTGCGATCGCGCCAAGCACGCCGTATTCAACGAGCAGCGTCGTCGCGATGAGACGGCTGCTGGCACCGAGAGTCTTGAGGATGGCGGCCTCGTAGACTCGCCGGAACTTCGTCATCGAGACCGCACCGACAAGAATGAGACTGCCGCTGAGAAGCACGAGGCCTCCCACGACGGTGACCGCCAGCGTAACGTTGTTGACGATGGTGGCCACCGTCTCGAGCACCTCGCGAAGATCGATCACCGAAACATTCGGGTAGCTGTTCACGAGCAGGCCCTGCATCCGCGCACGCGCAGTTGGATCCTTCGCGCCGCGCACTGCGGCAATGTACGTGTGCGGTGCCGTGTCGAACGGACCGGGCCTGAACACGATCATGAAGCCGCCCGCGCGGAAATCACGGAAGTCCACTTCGCGGAAGCTGGCCACACGTGCGGTGACGATTCGGCCAAGTACGTCGAAGCGCATCTCGTCGCCGAGTTGAATCTGGAATCGCTCGCGGAGACCCACCTCGATTGACACCTCCGGCATCTCGGGCGACGGTTCTCCATTCCACCACCGTCCGTCGACCAACTTCTCGTTGGCCTCGAGGTTCGATCGATACGTGATGGTGAACTCGCGCGAGATGCCTCCCCTGCCGCGCACGTCCTCATAGCTTTCGAGGTTCACATCGCGGCCACGCACGCCGACGATGCGCGCGCGCAGGACGGGAATGAGCTTCGGCGCAGGGTCCGCACCATTCTCACGATCGACGAGCGCCGTCACGCCGTCGCGTTGCCCCGGCTGAATATCCATGAGGAACATGTCCGGCGCGTCCTCACCCATCTGCAGCGCGAAGTCGCGCAGGAGATTTGCCTGCAGTCCGCGCACGCCGAGGATGAAGAACGTCCCGAGACCGACAGCGAGCAGGATGATGCGGGTCTGATTGCCCGGACGTGCGACGCGCAGCACAGCCTGACGCAGCGCGAACGATCGCGCGTGGCGCAGCGGCTGCACCGCGCGGACCAGCGCCCAGCCCGCGAGATGCAGGACGAACGCGATCGCCACGAATCCAGCAGAGAGGACGAGGCCGACCGCGAGCGATCCCGCCTGCCATGCCGCGACGCCGACCAATGATGCGGCGACGGCAGCAGCCACGCCCCACTTGACCCAGTCGAATCGCGGCATCGAGGACGTGTCCTGCCGCAGCAGGAGCGACGGCTTGACGTTGCGGATCTCGAGCAGCGGGACGACCGAGAACAGCACCGACACGAGCAGGCCAACCGCGAGTCCCTGAATGACCGCCGCAGCGGTGAGCCCATACTCGACCTCGAGCATGGCCGCCAGATCGCCGACGAACAGCGGCAACAACGTCAGCACGCCGCCGGCGATGAGCACGCCCAGCGCACTTCCGGCGATACCCAACAGCAGCACCTGCGCAAGATAGACGCTGAGCACTTGTTTCGTCGTGCTTCCGACGCACTTCAAAATCGCAATGCTGCGGACCTTCTGCTGCACGAACACACGGGTCACGCTCGACACGCCGATGCCGCCGAGGATCAGCACCACGAGCCCGACGAGGCTCAGATAGTTCTCGGCTCGCGTGAGGTTCTCGGTCATGCGGCCTTCGTTCTGCCGATACGATCGGGCACGCACGAAGTCATTGACGAACGCATCAGAGAGCTCACGTGCGAGCAGCGTGCTCACGTCGCGCCGCCCGGGGGTTGGCGGTGGGCCTGGCACCTGCAGCAACAGTTCGTACGACGCACGGCTGCCGAATGACAGCAGGCCGGTAGACGGCAGATCAGCGAGATCGATGAACAGGCGCGAGCCCAACGAGAACGCGCCGAGGTTGCGTCCTGGCTCTTTCTCGATCACGCCGCGGATCTGGAAGCGTTGTGTGCCGATCAGCAGGTCGTCCCCAACCTTCAGATTGAGCTGTGCAAGCAACTCCGGCCGCACCAACGTCCCGTGATTCTGCAGCAACGCATGCGAGTACTTGCCCTCGCGCAGCGTCATCGTCCCGTAGAGCGGATACGCGTCCTGGACTGCGCGGAGTTCAACCATGCGCGTCATCGTCGCGCTCGGTGGGCGAACCATGGTAGCGATTTCGATCGCCTCTGATACCGTGCCGACGCGACCACTCTCGCGCGCCTGCTCGACCGATGACCGGACTTTGTCTCCGATTGGCCGATCGCTTCGCACGACGACGTCAGCACCGGTCATCGCCCGCGACTCGCGCGTCAGCCCCTCACGAACGCTTTGAATGACCGAACGAATCGCGACGATCGACGCGACGCCGACGGCAATGCACACAAAGAAGAACAACAGGCGTTGCCATGACGCGCGAATCTCCCGCACGGCCATGCGTAGGACGAAGCTCACCGCACAGTCTCCGCTTGCGTGGATTTCCCCGTGTTGCGAAGGGCGTCGTCCGGGGTCACCGGACGACCATCGCGCAGAACCAGGCGGCTGTCGGCCATTGACGCGAGGTCGGCGTCGTGTGTGACCAGCACGAGCGTCGACGCGCGCGAGCGCTGGACGCTGAGCAGGAGTTCCATGATGTGGCGGCCTGTCGTCGAATCGAGGTTGCCCGTCGGCTCGTCGGCCAGCACGATGGGCGGATCGTTCGCCAGAGCGCGGGCAATCGCAATGCGCTGCTGTTCACCGCCCGAGAGCTGCGAGGGATAGTGATGCGCGCGCTCGGTCAGACCGACTTCCTGGAGCAAACGGCGCGCCCGCGGTACAGCATCGCGCCGGCCGGAAATCTCCATCGGGATCAGCACGTTCTCGAACGCAGTCAGCGACGGCACGAGATGAAAGAACTGAAAGACGAACCCGATCTTGTCGCCGCGCAATTTCGCGAGACCGTCTTCGCTCAATCGCGTAATGTCCACACCGTCGATCAGAATCTCGCCCGTCGTCGGTGAATCGAGGCCGGCCAGCAGCCCCAGGAGAGTGGACTTGCCACTGCCTGACGGACCGACAACTGCGACGAACTGGCCGGACGGAATCGTGTAGTCCAGTGGATGGAGAATCGTTAGAGGATGGTCGCCGCTCTGGACCGTTTTGGAGACCCCACGGAGCTCGATCATCTCGTCCCGCTCCGGGCTGTCCCCGGCGATTTGTCGAGAAGCGGTTCCAGCTTCTCCCATATCGCGCGCTCGATGATGCGCGCGCCTTCAGCGTTGGGATGCATGCCGTCGGCGATGTTCAGCTGCGGAAGACCGGCGACACCGTCAAGATAGAACGGCATGAAGGTGACATCTGGCAGCCTCGCGAGATCGCGATACACCTGCCGGAACTCGGCGGTGTAAGCCGCACCAAAGTTCGGCGGGGCTTCCATCCCCGTGAGCATGACTTTGATGCCGCGTGACTGGGACCGCGTGATGATCTCCGTCAGATTTCGCTTCATGTTTGCGACCGGAAGACCGCGCAGGCCGTCGTTCGCGCCGAGCTCGATCACCAGAACCTTCACATCGCCCTCGAGCGACCAATCGAGACGGCTGAGTCCGCCTGCCGATGTATCGCCCGAAACGCCGGCGTTCACGACGTCGTACGGATACCCCTCGGATCGCAGTCGCATCTGAATGAGCGAGGGAACCGACTCCTCTTTCGCCAGACCGTAGCCTGCCGTCAGGCTGTCACCGAGAAACACGATGCGTGGTCGCGCGACGGTTATGGATGGTTTCTCAGACGCTCGAGTCTCGATCGGCGCCCGCACCTCAGCCGGCGGACCGTCCGCCTGCGTGCATCCCGCCCACACCAGCATCGAGAACCCAAGGGCAAATGGCACCACCCGTGTCATGACCGGTGTATTCATTATGTTATAAGACGTGAGGACGGCCCTGCCGTTTCCTGTCGCTCTCTCGTGACCACCTTCGCCATCGAATCAGGACCACTGCAGACCGCACTCGAGGATGCGTACGCGCGCCTCGATCGCGTCCGCTTTTCGGATGCGTTGTGGCGCAAGCAGCTGGACGTTTGGTCCGCCGATCCTGCCGTCCAGTCCCTGGTCGCGAACCGGCTCGGCTGGCTCGATGCCCTTGACGTCGTGACGCCACAACTGCCGAGGCTTCGCGCATTCGCAGATGGCGTGACGAAGGACGGGTTCACGCACGTCGTCCTGCTGGGTATGGGTGGCTCGAGCCTCGCGCCTGAGGTGCTGCGACAGATCCTCGCGTCGCTGAATTCCACCCCGTCGTTCCGGGTGCTCGACTCGGTCGATCCCGACGCTGTTCGCGCCGCGATGGCTCATGCGGCCACATCGCTCTTTATCGTCGCCAGCAAGTCGGGCTCCACGATTGAACCAACAACGATGGCAGCCGAGGCGAAGCGTCGGGTGATCGAAGCCGGCCATTCGCAGTGGGCGTCACGATTCGTCGCGATTACCGACGAGGGCACGGTGCTGCATCGCAGTGCGATGGCCGATGGGTACCGCGATGTCTTCGTGAATCCATCAGACATCGGCGGGCGTTACTCAGCGCTGTCGCTCTTCGGCATGGTGCCGGCGGCGTTGATGGGACTTGATCTCGATCGTCTGCTCGCCGGCGCGCGTGCGATGGAAAGCTCCTGTCGCCTGGCGAACGCGCACGAGAATGCCGGTCTTGCGCTTGGCGCGTTGATGGGCGCCGGGTTCCAGCGCGGCCGCGACAAGCTGACGCTACTCGTGCCGCAACGCCTCGAGTCATTCGGTCTCTGGGTTGAGCAACTCGTCGCAGAAAGCACGGGCAAGCATAAGAAAGGCATCGTCCCGATCGCCGGTGAGTCGGCCGAGATGACCATTGGCGACGATCGCGTTTGTGTCGTTGTGCGCGTCGGTGATGAGACGCCGGATCCGTCCGTCATCGATCGGGTCAAGGCGGCGGGCGCGCCGATCGTCACGATACAGCTGCCGGATGCGCATGCGCTGGGCGGAGAGTTCCTGCGCTGGGAAATCGCGACGGCAACTGCAGGATTGTTGATGCAGATCAACCCGTTCGACGAGCCGAACGTGAAGCAGGCGAAGGACGCGACGTCATCGCTGCTCAAGATCTACGAACAGCGCAAACAGCTGCCGTTGCCCGAGGCCCACGCGGAGATTGGCGGCGTCCGGCTGACGCTCAGCGAAGCCGCTCAGGCAACGCAGCCCGGTGCGCCGGCAACCTCATTCCTGAACGTCATCCGACGCGGCGATTACTTCTCTCTGCTCGCGTTTCTCCCGCCTGACGACAGCCGCTTCGACGGACTGCTCAAGGAATTCCGGATGAAATCCGGCGTGCGGGGTCGCTGCGCCACGATGTTCGGCTACGGACCTCGCTATCTCCACTCCACTGGCCAGCTCCACAAAGGCGGCGCGAACAACGGCGTATTCGTCGTGATCGTCGCGGAGGCGGACGACGATCTTGCGATTCCCGATCATCCCTTCTCGTTTTCAGTACTGGAAACCGCGCAGGCGGTCGGAGACTTTCAATCGCTCGATCGCGAGCAGCGGCGGGCCTTGCTGGTGGCGATGACCAAGCGCGATCCCGAGATGCTGCGCCGCGTGATGAGGTTGATCCTCAATCTCGACGAATGACAACAGCTGTGACGTTGTCGGTCGCCCCGTGAGCTAACGCTTCACGCAGAACACTCTCTGCCACTGCCGCAACCGGGTTTCGACTCGCGAGCAACTGGCCGAGCTTCTGTTCGGACACAGCCCCATGCACGCCGTCACTGCAGAGGAGCATCACATCTCCGGTGACGAACGGACACTCCGCTACGCTTGGCTGCAACTCCGGCCGTAGACCGACGACCTTCGTCAGCACGTGGCGCATCGGATGTTGTTCCAGCTCGTGGGCATCGTCTGACATCCCGTTCATCGCGGCGGCCACCCACGAATCGTCTCGAGTGAGCTGCGTGATATGACCTTTGTGCAGCAGATACACACGGCTGTCGCCCGCGTGGGCAAAGACCGCTACGCCCTCGCGTAAATACACCGCAGCGACTGTTGTCCCCATGCCCGTGTAGTCGGGCTTCTCGCCTGCAACTGTCAGGATGTGATCGTTGGCAAGTCGCAACGCTTCGTCGAGGACGTTGAGGCTGGCAGGTGTGCCATCGTCCAGAAAATCACCGATGGCTTTGACGGCGAGACTCGAGGCAACTTCGCCCGCGTTGTGACCACCCATGCCGTCGGCCACGATAAAAAGACCGCGATTGGTGTCAACGAGGAACGCGTCTTCGTTCGTGGTCCGGCGGCCCTGATGGGTGACGCCATGGGCCGCCAGCGACATGGGCCACGATTATAGCTTCCATCGGCGTGTATACTTTGTATACTCCTGACCGTGCCAACCCCTGCTCTACACCCCACACTTGCCCGGGCCAATGCGGCCCTGGAGCGTGGGCGGGGTGCCGATGCTTCCCCTCATTTGATCCCTTTGCTTCGGTCTGGCTCGCTAAATCGCGAGGATGAACTCACAGTTCGAAGCGCGCTGGCCGAAGCCTGGCTTCTTCAGGACGACCTGCAGCAGGCGACCAGCGCCTTGGGCCGGCCGCCGGACACGCTCCAAGAGCGCATTTCGGATGCACAACTTTCTAAGCTGTGGCGTCTGCACGGTCGAATTGCCCATGCCCGGGGCGAGCAATCCCGCGCGATCGCGCTCCATTCCCGCGCCCTGAAGCACGCCGAGCTCGCCCACGAATCGCGAGCGATCGGTCTGGCGCACTACGAGCTCGCGCTCTGTTACAAGCAGGTCGGCGATTCGGGCATCGTTCGCGAACATCTCACCGAGGCCGCATCGGCGCTTCATGCCGCTGGCGATCGACGTCACCTCGCACTCGTGCACTCGCTATCTGCGGTTCTTCTCGCGCAGTCTGGCCGCGTTGACGAAGCGACCGCGGGTCTGCGCCAGGGTGAACGTCTCGCGATGGCCATTCCCGCCGACGACGTGCTCGCCGGCATCGTCCATAACCAGGCGAACGTCGCGCTGATGCGTCATCGACACGATCAGGCGCTCACGCTCGCGGAGCGCAGCGTCGCGCTGCACGAATCGCTCGGCTCAGGTCATGGTCTCGCCGTCGCGCTCGCGACGCTCGGCCAGATCTACGTACAGCTTGGCGACCTCGAACGGGCCGAACAAATCCTGACTCGCACGCTCGAGGTCCGCAGCCCAATTCAATTCCATGAAACAACAGGCGCAGTCTTCGACACGCTCGCGCAGATCAATCTGATGCGTGGATCGTACGAACGCGCCGGCGACTACCTCCGTCAGGCCAGCGATGCCTACGGTGCGTACGGCACGCAAACGATGCGCTGGTACGAGTGGTCGCTCAAAGTCCTGGGCGTGAAGCTTGCCATCAGGCGACGTGCGTACGACGAAGCAGTGGCGATGGCCAATGCCTTAGCGCAGGCACCTGACGTGCCGCCGGCCGATGCCATTCAGGCTGACCTCGCTGCCTGCGAAGCGTTGGTCGCGGCGGGACGCATCGACGAGGCGCAACATCGTCTCGAGACCTGCGAGTCGCGGCTCGATCCGAAGACAACTCCCGCCAACTGGGGCGAGTTCCTGCGCATTCGCGGTCTCATTCGTGAGCAGGCTGGACGTCCTCAACTGGCGCATCACGACTTCGCGCAGAGCGCCAACATCTTCGAGTTACTTGGCGAGCGGTATCAGGCGGCGTTGAGCCAACTGGCACTCGGCCGCATTGCGGCCGCTGGGGGATCACGATCAGCGGCGGAACGAAATCTCGATTCGGCGACAACGGTGTTCAAGATGCTCGGCGCCGAGCGCGATCTCGATGAAGCCGGCGCCGCGCGCGAACTGTTGTCGCGAACCTCGGGGACACCTCAACCGATTTTTGCGCCAGACGCCGAAGAAGGCATCGTCCGACGACTGGTGGACGCGGCGCTCTTCCCTGAATTGCTGTCGCGCGAGACCGCGACCGCCATCATCGAGGCGACCGATGCCGATGCGGTCGTCATCTACGTCGAATCGCCAACCGATCTACGCATCGTGGCCAGCGCCGGATGCGATAGCTCAGTGGCGAATACGCTGGCGCGTGCGGCGCATCAAGGCAGTCGCGAGTATGGCGACGGGGGCCTACTCGTCGAGGCGCTCGGCAAAGAGCACGACGGTCCACGCCGCTGTGTGATCGCGGCGCCGGAACGATTGGGTGATAGCGAGATGCGTCGCTTGCGCATGTTTGCCCACATCGCTCGACAGGGCTTCGAGCTGTGCGGCCTGCGCGACCGTCCCGGTCAGGCCGTCGAGATCACGAACGAGCGACCGCTCGAGCCGCTGATCCCCGGGTTCATCTGCGCCAGCGCGGCGATGACGCGCCTCAGTGAGCAGATCCAACGCCTACAGGGACATAACCTCACCGTCTTGATCACCGGAGAAAGTGGGACGGGCAAGGATCTGGTCGCGCGCGCGATTCACGGCGGTTCCCCGCGACGGGCGTCCATGTTCTTGCCGTTCAACTGCACGACGACCACACGCGAGCTCGCGGACAGTCAGCTGTTCGGTCATCGTCGCGGCAGTTTCACGGGAGCCGTCAGCGATCAACAGGGGCTCATTCGATCCGCAACAGGCGGCACACTGCTCCTCGACGAAATCGGCGACCTTCCGCTCGATATCCAACCGAAGCTGCTGCGATTCCTCGAACAAGGCGAGATCATGCCGGTCGGCGAGACGCGTCCGCAGGCTGTGGACGTGCGCGTGCTCGCCGCGACCAATGCCGACCTCGAGCAACGCGTCACCGACGGACAATTCCGAGAAGATCTCTATTACCGTCTCAGTGTGATCCGGGTGCACGTACCGCCGTTGCGAGAACGGCGCGAGGAGATTCCGCACCTGAGCACGTTCTTCCTGCGCGACGCCTGCGAGCGGCTGGGCAAGTCAGACGTCCACCTCAGTTCGCAGACGCTCGATTTGTTCGCGCGGTACTGGTGGCCTGGCAACGTACGGCAGCTACGGAACGAGATTCAGCGTGCGGTGGCGATGAGCCCTCCTGGCGGTACCGTCGAGCCCGAACATCTGTCGGCCGATCTCACGGCACCCTCCCCAAGTGCGACCCGGGAACTGACGTCGGCTCCGACCCGCGCCCTCCAACCAGGTAACCTCGCCGCCGCGGTCGAGGAGATCGAGCGCGGGATGATCGCGGCGACCCTCGAACGCACCCGCGGAAACATCTCAGAGACGGCTCGAGTCCTCGGTCTGACGCGTCGTGGACTTTATCTGAAGATGCGGCGGCTCAATCTGGACGTCGTCGCAGCGGATATCTAGTAACCAGGTATACAGTCTGATTGGATACCAAGTAAGCAAATTGCACAGAATTGATATCCAGGCGATCGCCTTCTATATATTGATTCAAAAGGCTTTATCCGTAGACTACCCTGAATCGATCGCTTTCTGCGCAACGGGCCCGCGCATTGATTACCACTTTGGCATCTCCACTCCAACAGGACCAGGGGGCCATTGTGATCAACACGGTCATTTCACGTCAAAGCTCATCCGATAGCCGGCGCTCCCGGATCGGCAATCGCCGCAAAGTCAGTGTGCCTGCCCGGCTGACCTGGCGCGACGCCAGCGGAACGCTGCGCTTTGTATCGGTGATGACGCGCGACGTCAGCGACGTGGACGTCTTTGTGGAGTGCCAGGTGCCGGCGTCGATTCCCCTGTATCGATTGGTCCACTTCCAGGTGGAGCGGCCCGCCCGCGAGGGACAAGAACTGCCGGTGGCGCTTCGCGAAGGCAAGGTCCTCTCGGCGATCTATCGCGTCGGCCCCTACAAGACATCAACCGGGACACCGAGCGGCTACGCGTTGCGGCTGCTGGTCGAGAAAACGCAGGCTGCCGGCCGCCGCGAACGGCATCCGCTCGCGGTCGCGAACTGAATCGATCCGGGCCGCCTCCACGGCGGCCCTTCTACATCCCTAATC
>Ga0310810_10002712_pt1 | contig 19119 bp, 14 predicted proteins | sample NCmetagenome_FD_207641 | JGI IMG/M metagenome (GOLD analysis project Ga0310810, IMG submission 207641) | Soil microbial communities from experimental microcosm in Duke University, North Carolina, United States - NC | ecosystem: Engineered > Artificial ecosystem > Soil microcosm > Unclassified ...
GGAACGCGAGGTTGAACGCGCGCTGTTGCTGTTCCTCGGTACCTTCCGCCAGCGCGGGATCCTCGATGCCCCAGTGCGCGGTCATCGGCTGACCGGGCCATACGGGACAGATCTCCTGCGCGGCGCGGTCGCAGACGGTGAACACGAAATCGAGCTGCGGCGCACCTGGCAGTGCGAATTCGTCCCAGTTCTTGCTGCGTAATCCTTCGATGGGCAGATGATTGCAACGCAGCGTCTCGAGGGCGAGCGGGTGGACGCTGCCACGCGGGTGGCTGCCGGCACTGAAGGCACGAAAGCGGCCCTTACCCATGTGATTGAGCAGCACCTCCGCCATGATGCTGCGGGCGGAGTTGCCGGTACACAGAAACAAGACGTTGAATGCGCGATCAGGTTGCACGGACGTCACGTTATCTTCACTCAATAACGAATTCATGACGCGGCTCAGGCTCCCGGGGTTGCCGTCCCCGGGAGTCGAGCCGCCGAGTGCGTCAGTCGCCGCAGCAACCGCCGCCACAACCGCAGCTGCACATACGCGCCTCCTTTATATTCGCCTACACGAATATATTGCGATGATGGATCTTCCTGATATATTTGTCAAGGCGCATATATGAGTCAGCTGAACGAGCTGGAGGAATTGTTCAAGGCACTGGCGGACGCCACGCGGCTGCGGATTCTGCGGCTGCTGATGGCAGGGGAGCTGTGCGTCTGTAATATTCACGACGCATTGAAGATTCCGCAGGCCAAGGCGTCACGTCATCTCGCCTATCTGCGGCGAGTTGGTCTGGTGACCACACGTCGCGAGGGTCTGTGGGTCTATTACAGTCTTTCGAAATCCGCAGATCCGATTGTGGCGACCATCGAGGACGCGACGACGCACGTGCTTGGGCATGTCGAGGCCCTGAGAAAGGACGCTGAGCGTCTCGAAAAGCAGACCGGATGCTGTGTTCCGGCGGCGGCGTCGGCGGGCAATCTGGCGTGTTGCGCGCCTTCGCCCAGCGTGCAACCAAGAAAGGCGACAAGGACGAGCGTCAAACGGTGACTTCACATGTGCGTGCCCGTCATCCGCAATCATCATGCGGAAGTTTGTGACCTCCCCGACATAGCGGCGTCGTCCTCTCGTTGCGTGCGGTTCATAGGCTGAGCCCCGACTCTCACCCGCTCAGGAGGACTCTCACGCATGCGATCAACATTCAAAGTCATAACGTGCGCCGCCGGTCTGACCGCCTCATTCGCGGTCGCCGCGCACGCGCTCGGCTGGGGTGATTTCGGATTGTTCCGCGACAACCAGCTGGACGCGCACTCGGAACAACTATTCGGCATCGTCAGTCCGGTCGACGCCTCGTCTACCGACAGCATCGGCGCAACTGACGCGAACGCGGATCCGACGAAGCTGCTTACTGTTGCCAAGGGACTCCGCGTACACGTCGTCACGTCGCAGCCAAACGCCGCCCCGAATCTCGATCAGATGGCGTTCTGGCCGAACGATACCAACCCAACGCATCTCATCATGGCCAACGAGGAAGGCACCGGGCAGCCTGCCCTGCAGCGCATTCGACTGTCGGATGGCCTCGTTGAAACCATTCTGAGCGGTACGACCAGCAACGATCCGGTTCGCCGCACGCCATGGGGCACGATGCTCCTGGCCGAAGAGACGGGAGACGGCTGGCTGGTCGAAATCGCCGATCCCCTGCACGTGACCAACGCCACGTTCAACCGTACGACCGGCATCAGCTCCGACCCGCGTGTCATCGGACGCAGCGCCCCGGGCCACTTGTCGTGGGAAGGCATCGCGCTCTATCAGAGCGGTGTGATGTATTACGGCGACGAGAACCGGCCTGGCGCGACGACGCCCGGAGGCGCGTACTACAAATTCATTCCGGCGACCCCGTGGAACGGACAGCAGGGCATCGCGAACTCGCCGCTCGTCGCGGGGGCGGTGTACGGTCTGCGCCTCGGCAAGAACGGCACCGCGCCGGGCACGGACAACGGCCAGGGCACGCAGACCGGCGTCGGTACGTGGGTCCAGGTGCCGCCCGCCAGCGTCCCGACCCTCCGCGCGGCAGCGGCGACACTCCATTTGACGGGGTTCTACCGTCCGGAAGATGCGGAGATCGATCCGGTTGCACTGGCGGATGGCCATGTGCGCTTCTGCGGAAACAACACCGGCAATGAAAAAGCCGATCACAATTGGGGTGAGACGATTTGCATCACCGACGGCACGCTCACTCAGGCGTTGGCCAACACTGGGGCACCGGAAGTGCAGTTCCTGATCCTTGGCACCTCGGAGTTCGCGATGATGGACAACATCACGTACGACTCGAGGCACAGGAGCTTCGTGATCGACGAGGACGGCGATGGCGCGGATTTGAACCCGCCGCGCAATAACGATATTTGGGCGTGCCTCGACGACGGCGACGACGCGGATAATCAGTCAGATGGCTGCGTGCGTGTGGCGACGCTCAACGACCTGACCGCCGAACCGACCGGCGGTACGTTTGATAAGAACGGGGACCACTACTACGTCAGCATCCAGCACAACATCACGGGTCACGGGGTCATCCTCGACATCACGGGCTGGCGATAAGTGCGAGAGGTACGAGGAGTGCAATAGGTGCGAGCGGTGCAATCAGTCCGAGATTGGCACCAATTGCACCCATTGCACCGTTCGCACCCCTCGCCCCTAGTTTGAGCCCGCCTCAGTGGGGAGCGTTATCACGAAGCGCGCGCCCCCTTCCGGCCGGTTTTCGGCGACCGCCTCGCCGCCGTGCAGCTCGACGAGATGCTTCACGATGGCGAGGCCAAGACCCGTCCCGCCTGGCCGCGTTCGCGATTTGTCGACGCGATAAAACCGCTCGAAGACGCGCGACAGATCTTCCGGGGGAATTCCCGGTCCTGAATCCGAAACCGAGATCCGCACGACGCCGTTTGCACGGTTCGCCTCGAGCCGGATGGCGGCGTTGTCGGGAGAGTAGTGGACGGCATTCTCGATCAGGTTCCGGAGCACGTCGTGCAGTTTCGCCGGGTCGGCGATGATGCGGCTCGCCGGCGCCTCGACGATGGCGGTCACCTTCTGGTGCTTTGCCGCCGCCGTCTCGGCCACGTCGGCGGTGACCGTGTTGAACAGCTGCTGCAGGTCGCACGGCGCGAGGTCGAGCGCCTCCTGTCGCGCGTCGAGCCGGGCGAGGCGCAGCAGGTCGCTGACCAGCCGCTCCATGCGCGCGCTGTGGCGCGCGATGATTTCGAGGAACTTCCTCGCGTCTTCCGAATCAGATCGGTCGTCGAGCAGCGCCTCGACATAGCCGCGAATCGCCGTCAGCGGCGTCCGCAACTCGTGCGACACGTTGGCGACGAAATCGCGGCGGATTTGGTCGGCCCGCCGCAGATCTGTGATCTCGTGCAGCACCAGGACGGCGCCGCCACCGCCGGCGCGTGAAACCGGCGCCGCGCGCGCGACGAAGGTACGGCCCGGATCGCGCGTCAACGCCACCTCGCGGCTATCGACCTCGCCGCCACGCAGCGCCGTGCCCAGCTGCGCGGCGATGTCAGGATGTCGAATCACCTCGACGTAGGGACGTCCGATCGACGAGGTATCCATTCGCAGCATGCTTTGGGCGGCACGATTGGCCAGCTGGATGCGGCCGGCGGCATCCAGCACCAGCACGCCTTCCACCATCCCGGACAGAATGGCGTCGAGCCGCGCGCGGTCACGGAGGAGGTCATCCAGCCGCCGCCCGAGTTCCTGCACCGACCCGTCGAGCACGCGCGCGACTTCACCCAGTTCGTCGGCGCCGTAGTCGTAACTCGATCGCGTGAGATCGCCTTGCCGATACCGTTCCGCGACGCCGGCAATGGCGCGGACGCGTTTGCTGAGGAGCGCGGAGGCGATCCACGCCAGCGCCAGCGCGAATGGGATCGCCAGCGTGAAGGCGAGCACCGCCTGTCCTCCGACGCGCCGAATCTGATCCGACACCGTCGTCAGCGGCAACGCGACGCGCACGTATCGCACTTGTGGATGACGCGCCGTCACCGCCGCATACAGCATTTCGATCCGCACAGTGGTGCTGTATCGCGCAATCACCCCGACGCCGTGCTCGCGCGCCCGTTGCACTTCCGGTCGTTGCAGGTGATTCTCGACGTCCGCGAGCGCCTGTCCCTCCAGATCGGAATCGCCGAGGACACGTCCGTCGGCGGCGATCAGCGTCACGCGTGTCTGCAGCAGGCTCGCCAGGCGATCGGCTTCCTCGTCCAGATCCGGGGCGACATCGGGATTGCGGGACAGGAGCTCGGCGATGAGCTGTGCCTGCGTGACCAGACGCTGTTCGATGCTGGACCGCTCCTCCTGCCGGCGCTCGTACGCGACGGTCACCGTCACGAACGCCAGCGCCGCCGCGGCGACACCGAGCGACGCGAGGAACACCTTCGCGCGGAACCGGAGGGTCACGTCACCTCGTTCTCATTGTCCGCAAGCTTGTAACCAAACTGTTTCACCGTAACGAGGGCATCGACGAGCGCCGGCAATTTTTCGCGCAGCCGCCGCACGTGCACGTCAACCGTACGGGTCCCGCCAGTGTAGCGGTAGCCCCACACGTCGCCGAGCAGTACGTCGCGCGACAGCACCCGACCCCGATGCTCCAGCAAATATTGCAGCAGGAGAAATTCCTTCGCCGTGAGCTTGACCTCACGCCCGGCGTCGGCCACCGTGTGGCGCGCCAGGTCCATGACGATCGGCCCGAACGTCAACGTCACGGGCGGCGTCTCGGCGCGTTTCGACCGTCGCAGCAGCGCGCGCACGCGAGCGACGAGTTCGTTCGGGCTGAACGGCTTCGCCAGGTAATCGTCGGCGCCGATGTCGAGTCCGACGATGCGATCGGTTTCTTCGGCGCGCGCGGTCACCATGATGATGGGCACCGCTTCCGTCGTCTTGTCGCCGCGCAGGGCGCGGCACACTTCGAGGCCGCTCAACCCGGGGAGCATCAAGTCGAGAACGACCACATCGACGGGGTGTCGCTTGGCGTAGGCGACCGCTTCATCGCCGGCCTGAACGACGTGTGGTTCCCATCCCTGCCGTCGCAGGTAATGGGCGATCAGATCCGCGATGTCGCGGTCGTCCTCGGCAACGAGGATCCTCACGTCGCTCTCTTATGCGGCGGTTTACCGGAATCCGAACAGCGACAGCGTGCGGTAGGTCAACGCCGCAATTATCGCTGATGCCGGGATCGTCAGGAGCCACGCCCAGACAATCTGTTGGGCGACACCCCACCGGACCGCGGAGAGGCGTTTCACCGCGCCTACGCCGATGATGGCGCCCGTGATGGTGTGTGTCGTGCTCACCGGGATGCCAAAGGTGCTGGCGCCGAAGAGCGTCATCGCGCCAGCCGTTTCAGCCGCGAACCCGCCAAACGGCTGCAGCTTCGTGATCTTGGACCCCATCGTATGGACGATGCGCCACCCGCCCGTCAGCGTGCCGAGCGCGATGGCCGCGTGCGCCGCGAGGATGACCCATAACGGGATCGAAAATTCCCGGAGGTATCCGGCCGCCACGAGGAGACCGGCAATAATCCCCATCGTTTTCTGGGCGTCGTTGGTGCCATGCCCGAGGCTGTACGCCGCCGCCGACAGCAGTTGCAGTCGCCTGAACCACTTGTCGACCCGTGCCGGTCTGAATCCGCGGAACATCCAGAGCGTGATGACCGAGATGATGAGCGCCAGGCCCATGCCGATCACGGGGGACATGACGATAAAGACCAGCGTCTTCGTCCACCCGGAAGGGATGAGCGACGCCCAACCGGCTTTGGCAATCGCCGCGCCCGCGTATCCGCCAACGAGCGCGTGCGACGAGCTTGTGGGCAGACCGACGTACCACGTGATCAGATCCCACAGAATGGCCCCGAGCAGGCCGCCGAAAATGACCGGCGACGTGACGATTCGAAGATCGATCATGCCGTTGCCGATCGTGCTGGCGACCGCGGTTCCGAAGGTGAACGCCGCAAGGAAATTGAAGACCGCAGCCCAGGCGACCGCCTGACCCGGTGTCAGCACCCTCGTCGACACGACGGTGGCGATCGAGTTCGCCGCGTCGTGGAAGCCGTTGATGTAGTCGAAGACCAGCGCAACGCCGATCAGCGCGACGACGGAAACGAAAGTGGCGTCCATCTCAGGCGTGTTTGACCACGACGCCTTCGAGCAGGTTGGCGACGTCTTCGCACCGATCGGTGGCGGCTTCGAGGAAGTCGAAAATCTCTTTCCACTTGATCACCGCGATCGGGTCGCGCTCCTGATCGAAGAGCTCGACGATGGCGTCCTGATGCACGCGGTCGGCCTCGTGTTCGAGCTGTTTGATGCGCGCCGCCATCTCCAGAACACCATCGCGGCGTTCCAGTGCTGCGAGGGCTTCGCAGATACCGTCGATCGACTCGCAGACGATCTCCACCAGCCGCTTCGATCCGGCGCGCACGCGCGTGATCTTGTAAAGACGAATGACCGCCGCCGCCGCGTCAATAGCGTCCATCACGTCGTCAAGCGAGCCGGCGAGCGCGTGGATGTCCTCGCGATCGAGCGGCGTCACGAACGTGCGGTTGAGGCGGTCGATGATCGCGCGCGTGCACCGGTCCGCCGTATGCTCGATTTCCTTGATCGCCTCGACTTTGGTGATGTCGGGGGGATCGGTGGCGATCATCTGTTTCAGCACGCGAGCACCGGAACGGACCTGCTCGGCCAGGCTGACGAATTCTTTGAAAAAGTTGTTGTCGCGGGGAATCAGACTGAAAGCGGACATCGCACCTCGGGCAGCCGCCGATCGTAGCACGCGGAGGACAGCCCCACTGTCCACGTTCATGCCCCGTTGATAAAAACACCAATGATTCAATGCGTTATACGCCTGTGATCGATGGCATCCCCCTTGGAGCATCCCCGCGTGGAAGATTCAAAGGAGGGTTCGCCGTGAGACCGATGGCAGCAGCACTGATCGGAGCCTTGATTTCGGGGGTCGCGATGTACGCAATCGGCGCGCGCGCGCAGGACCGGTTCGCGATGAATCCTGCAATGGTCGGCACTCCGGCCATGGTCGGCAATCCAGGAATGGTCGGGAATCCGGCGATGGTCGGGGGTCCAGCCATGGCCTACTACGCGGCCCAGGGATATACGCAGCCGCTTGCCCAACCGGTGGCGTACCTGACCACGACGCCGCAGCCGTATGCGCAGCCGGTTTACTACACGCCGGCACCGCAGGTTGCCGCGCCGGCGCCGCAGGTCGTCCAGCGGCGGGTCGCCGCGCCGCGCCAGACGGTGTCGCGCACGGCCGAGCCGAGCTACAGCACGGTTGAGGCGGCGCCGCATCGCTCGTTGGCCAAAACCGCGCTCATCATTGGCGGCACCGCGGCATCTGGCGCAGGCGTCGGCGGGATCGTCGGTGGCAAGAAAGGTGCACTCCTCGGTGCAGCTATCGGCGGCGGCGCAGCTTCGATATACGAAGCGACTCGCCGCTAACCGGAGGGACCGGGAGCCACACACTCCCGGTCCTTTTTTTGTACGTTCGGATCGTTCATCGTTCGAGTCCAGAACGATCCGAAACGAATCGAATGATCCGAAACGACCCGAACGACCCGAACGACTCGAACGATTTAAAACGACGGCGTGAACTTCAGGAACACACGCGTGCCGCCGTCACCGCGTGCCACATCCATTCTGAAAAACGTCCGTTGATCCGTGCCGGCTCGCACGCCGACGCCGTACGCTTTCTTCAAGTCGAGCAGGTTGATATCTTCCCAGTCGCGGGCCACCTTGCCGAAGTCCGCGAAACCAGCGACGTACACGAACTGGTGGACCTTGTGGCGCAGCTCCACATTGAACACGCCCGCGTTCTCGTCGCGGAAGCGCATCTCGCGGAACGAACGTACGGTGTCGCCGCCGCCGATGTACGGCAGCAGATAGAAGGGGACACGCTCGCCCGGCTCGTTGTTCGTATAGGTGAGCGCGACGCGGAGCGCGAGCACGCTTTGGGTCGGCACCGAGAAGAATTGAGAGCCCGTGACATCGAAGCGGCGGAAGTTGTACTCGCCGAACGACTGATCATTCCAGATGGCGTACTCCGCGCGATACAGGCCGCCACGTCGCGGAAATCCTCCGGCGTCCCGTGAGTCGAGCACCGCGAAGATACCGTGGTGCTCGAAGTCCGGTTGCCGCGCCAGACCAGGAGCGCTCGCGTCGCTGAATATCTGCGCGATCGAGCGCAGGTTCTGATCCCGTCCATGACGGACGTCCGGAATGAAGTAGCCGACGTCAGCGCCAAGCCGGAACCCGCGGATGATCCGCACCGAACCGCGCGCGCCGATGTCGGTCCACCGGATCCCATAGTCGACGCGCGTCGCGTCCGTCGTGTCGTTGCCGAGGCCGTAGAAGTCGTCCTGCGTGTTGTTGCGGAACGTCAGCAGGTTCGCGAGCTGGAATCGCGGTGTATCAATCCAGCGTACCTGCGCATCGACGCCGCGATACGCCTTCGTGGAGATCGCACCCGACACGTCGACGTACATCCAACCGAAATGCTGCCGATATCCGCCGCCGCCGGCGAGGCCGCTGCCCTGCGACAGACCGCCAATCCGCGGATACGCCCCATCGCCTCTGAGTTTCTGTACGATCGGGTTCTTCTCGATGAAGTTGCGCACCTTGCCCACTGCTTCGGGCGGCTGATCGGTCTGCGACGAGGGTGCGTCAGCCGGTCGGTCGGCTTTCGATTCAGCGGTCTGGGGTGAGGGGTCGGGTGACGGCTCGCCGGCGGCGTTCTGCGCTCGCGCGGGAGAACAGAACACACAGACACTCACGGCAATCGCCCCAAGGGTGGGGAACAGCTTCATCATCTACGGCAGTCCCGAGCTACAGCTCGCGGACGCCGCGGTTATTCAGCAGGAACCATGCCGCCACGAGGCTCAGCAACACGCCGTTGACAATGAGCACGGTGGGGGCGGAGGTGAGGGTCGCGAGCCAACCCGAGACAAGGCTGCCAACCGGCATTCCTCCGCGGAACGCGAGCATGTAGATGCTCATCACGCGGCCGCGCATCTCGTTGGGCGCAATCAGCTGCACGAGCGACGTGACCGTCGAGAAGACGATCATCAGCGCGAAGCCGGTCAGGAACAGAAGCGCCTCGCTGAGCGGCAGGGCACGAGACAGGGCGAACGCGATGATGAGACCTCCGTACACGATCTGCATCAGCAACGCCGTCAACCCCATCCGCTTGAACTTGCCGAGCCAGGCGACCGTCAACGCGCCGACAATCGAGCCCGCGCCCGAGAACGCCATCAGATGGCTGTACGTGCTGGCGCCCTGCTGAAACACCTGTTGCGCGAAGAGCGGCAGGAAAGTGAGGACGGCGAAACCGAGGAACGTCGTCGCGGCTGCCAGCACCGTCAAGCTGACCAGGGTCCCGTGGTGCCACACGTAGGAGAGGCCGTTGCGCAGTTCATCGCGCATGCCGCCTGCATGCGCCGGTGGAATGTGTTTGACGCGCAGCGCCATCAGCGTGTTGATGACGACGACAAACGAGAGGGAGTTGAGCAGGAAGCAGGCGTTCATCGCCTGCGGCTCCGCGTACCCCCATCTGGTGAATGCCGAGAGCGTCCCTGCAAAGAGGAGCGGACCGAGGACGCGCGCCACGTTGAACTGAATGGAGTTGAGCGCAACGGCGTTCGGGAGATCTTTCTTGTCCACGAGCGACGGAATCAGCGACTGATACGCGGGACCGCCGAACGACTGCGCGACACCGGTCGCGAACGACAACGCGAGGATGTGCCAGATCTGAACGACCTGGAAGTACATCAGCACCGCCAGGGTCGCGGAGGTCGCCATCTGCACGTACTGCGACGCGAGCAGCGTACGCCGGCGATCGCGGCGGTCCGCGAGCACGCCGCCCGCGAGCGAGAACAGGATGATCGGCAGCTGCTGCAGGAACGCGTCGAGGCCAAGGAACAACGCCGAATGTGTCAGCGACAGCACGAGCCAGTTCTGCGCCACGATCTGCATCCAGGTGCCAATGCTCGAGGTGCAGGCGCCAAACCACTGGACGCGGAAATCCCGGTAGGTGAAGGCCGCGAACATGCGCGTGAACGCGCGTGTGCCGAATGACGGCGCGCGTGCAGGCGCGGCGGCGGTGTCGACCGGCGAAGAAACTTCGCGCGCGTCCGGGGCGGGAGTAGGGTTCGGAGCGGCCGCCGTTGTCACGAGGTGAGCTCCATATTAGCGATCTTGACGAGCGAAACGCAGGTTCGCTATATTTTCGCCGTGAGGCGAAAATATGGCGAACCAAGCACTCGCACGGCTTGAAACGGCACTACGCGACCGCAGGCTCGACCGTACGTTAACGACCGCGCTGCCCGCGTGGGAACAGCGAGACGATTCGACGCTGCCCACCGGTGTCGCGGCGTTCGACGCGCGGGTACGCGGAGGCCTTCCACGCGGTCACCTTTCCGAAATGGTCGGTGCGCCATCGTCGGGTCGTACGACGCTCATGCTGCAGACGATCGCGGCGTCGACGCAGCGCGGCGAAATCGCAGCGCTTGTGGACACATTCGACCGTCTCGACGTCGCCTCCGCGGCAGATGCCGGCATCGATCTGGCGCGTCTGCTCTGGGTTCGAGGTCCCTCGATATCGCTCGGGACAGGCGCCGCGATGCCCGTCAGGGCAGGCGCCGCAGTGTCGCCCGGCGAGCCAGCCGGAACAGATGCGGCGATCAACCGGGCGCTGAAAGCCGTGAACCTGGTGCTGCAAGCGGGCGGCTTTGGCTGCGTCGTGCTCGATCTCGGCGACGCGCCGCCACCGGCGCTGCGGCGCATTCCGTTTACGACCTGGCTGCGCGTGCAGCGCATCGTCGAAGGTCGCGACACCGCCTGCCTGTTGATCGCGCCGCACCCGCTCGCCCGCAGTGCGGGAGGGCTGACGTTGTCGCTGGCCGCCCGTGTGCGCTGGACCGGCGATGCCGATCGCAACAGGCATCTCACGGGCGCTGATATCAACGTTCGCATTGTCTCGCCGCGACGCCGGGTCGACGGCGAAATATGCATTGCTGCATTCGCGACGACGGCCCATGACGACAGGCCACAGAGGCACGGAGACACAGAGCCAAAATTTTTCACCTCTGTGCCGCTGAGTCTCTGTGGCGCGTAATCGGTGAAGGTTGCAGGAGGCCGGTGTGTTCGCCGCGTTATATGCCGCGCGAGGCAGTTCGTGTGAAACGCTTCTCGACGTTGCTCGCGACTTCTCGCCGCGTATCGAAACCTGCGGCGCATGCGAAGTCGTCCTCGATCTCGCGGGCCTGACGCGACTGCTCGGCGACGCGAAGACGATTGCCGGCGAGTTGCGGCGTACGGCCGCCGATCGCGGGCTGCGCGTCCGCATTGCCATTGCCGGCACGCGCACGGCGGCGCGGCTGCTGGCCCGCGACCGTGCCGGCATCACCATCGTTGAACCCGGCGACGAAGCGAGGGCGCTCGAGAACCTGCGCCTCGAATGGCTCGAGATCTTCAGCAAACCCGAACCCAATGAACCTCATGAACCTCATGAACCCCCGGATCCCGGATCCCGGATCCCCGATCCCCTCACGGTCACCTTACGCCGCTGGGGTCTCCGCACCCTCGGCGATTTCGCCGCATTGCCCGCGGACGAAGTGGCCGCACGGCTCGGACAGACCGGCGCTGCATGGCAGCGGCTCGCGCGTGGCGAGGATGCAGCGCCGCTGGTGCCGTCAGTAGCGGAAGAACGGTTCGAGCAGGCGCTCGATCTGGAATGGCCGATTGAGGGACTCGAGCCGCTCTCATTCGTGCTGGCGCGCCTGTTGGAGCCGCTCTCCGCGCATCTCGAGCGGCGCGATCGTGGGGCCGCGGCGCTGCACATCCGGCTGCATTTAGTCAAAAGAAACGGGGTCACGCGCGAGGTGCACGAGCGCACGCTGCAGTTGCCGGCGCCGATGCGTGATGCCAGGACGCTGCGTACGCTGGCGCTGCTGGACCTGGAATCGCATCCGCCCTCGGCGGCGATCGATCGCGTGGTCGTGGCCGTCGATCCAACGCCGGGGCGGGTCATTCAGTTTTCGCTCCTGACACGGCCGCTGCCCTCACCGGAGCAACTGTCGACGCTCATGGCGCGGCTCACCGCGTTGATGGGCGAAGGCCGCTGCGGTTCCACCGTCACTGTCGATTCGTGGGAACCGGGTGCGTTCGAGATGGCATCCTTCGCCCCGCGCGATTCCCATGACGCTCGCAGTCACGCGCCGCACAGACTCAGAGACACAGAGATCAAAAATCCCATCTGTGCCTCTGTGCCTCTGTGGCCCGTGTCGGCGAACAGCGCGGCGCCTGTACCAAGGCTCGCGATTCGGCGGTTCCGTTTCCCCATCCCCGCTCGTGTTCGAGTGGATCGCGGGGTTCCGGTTCGTGTCGTGAGCGACCGGCGTGGCATCAGCGGAGGCAAGGTCGACATCTGCGCGGGTCCATGGCGCAGTTCCGGAGGATGGTGGGTTGCAGAAACTCGTGCGCCCTACTCGCCCCACGTGCCCCACCCGGCCCAATCGCCCCACGTGCCCCACTCGCCCCATTGGGACCGTGACGAATGGGACGTGACGCTGAGCGACGGCGCGACGTATCGCGTCTTTCGCGAGCGCGACACGGATGCCTGGTTCATCGAGGGCGTTGTCGATTGATTCGCCGAACCCGAATCCCGAATCCCGGATGTACATCGAGCTCCACGCCGCATCGGCCTTCAGCTTTCTTCAGGGCGCGTCCTTGCCCGAAACGCTCGTCGAGCGCGCTGCGGCGCTCGGTTATCCCGCGCTCGCGCTGCTTGACGCCAACGGTGTCTACGGCGCGCCGCGATTTCACAAAGCGGCGAAGCAGGCTGGGATCAAGGCGATTATCGGAGCGGAGTTGACGATCAGTGGGCAGTGGGTAGTGAGCAGTGGGCGGAATCGTACGCGTTCACTGCCAACTGCCGACGGCCGACTGCCGACGGTCGATGGCCGACTGCCGACGAAAACATGGTGTCTTCCCCTGCTCGTCGAAAGCACGGACGGCTACCGCAATCTGTGTCGATTGGTGACGCGCATGAAGATGCGCGCGGCAAAAGGTGACGGTGCGCTCGCGCTCGAGGAATTCGAGGGCTATACGACCGGCCTGATCGCGCTCGCCGGGCGACCCATCCTCGATGCGGCGCACTACGGCGTCGGCGGGTTGCTCGATCGCCTGGTCGGACTGTTCGGCCGCGGCAACGTGTACGTGGAAATGCAGCGTCACCTGCTGCGGGACGAAGAGGCGGCCAACGTCACGCTCGATTCCCTCGCGCGCGCATTCCGCGTGCCGGTCATTGCCACCAACGACGTGCGGTTCGCCGAGTCGTCTGACAGGCCGCTCTTCGACGTGCTCACCTGCGTTCACCACAAGACCACGCTCGACGCCGCGGGACGCAAGCTCGCGCGCAACGCCGAGCGCTACCTCAAATCACCCGAAGCGATGGCGCAGCTGTTCGCGGATCGTCCGGCGGCGCTTGCCGGCACGAGCGGGCTCGCCGAACGGCTCGAATACACGATGGCGGATCTCGGCTACCGCTTTCCGACGTATCCGGTACCCACCGGCGAGACGGAGATGTCGTTTCTGCGCCACATCACCGATGCCGGCGCACGCGAGCGCTACCGCCCCTATCACGACAAGGCGCGCGCGCAGATCGCGCGCGAGCTGGCGCTCATCGAGAAGCTCGATCTCGCCGGTTATTTCCTGATCGTCTGGGACATCGTCAACTACTGCCGGCAGCAGAACATCCTCGTTCAGGGGCGCGGTTCGGCGGCCAACAGCGCCGTGTGCTATAGCCTCGGCATCACCGCCGTCGATCCGATTGCCATGGATCTGCTCTTCGAGCGTTTTCTGTCGGAAGAGCGCGGCGAATGGCCGGACATCGATCTCGATCTGCCGAGCGGCGACCGCCGCGAGCGCGTCATCCAGCACGTTTACGAGAAATACGGGCAGCGCGGCGCCGCGATGACGGCGAACGTGATCACCTACCGCAGCCGCAGCGCCGCGCGCGAAGTCGGCAAGGCGCTCTCGCTCGGTGACGACGACGTCGATCGGCTCGCGAAGGTGATGAACAACTTCGAGTTCACGGATCCGAACGACACGCTCGGCCGCCACATCAACGAAGCCGGCCTGTCGCTGTCGATGCCGCGGATGAAGACGTTCGCCGAGTTGTGGCTGCGCATTCAGGATCTGCCGCGCCATCTCGGCCAGCATTCCGGCGGGATGGTGATCTGCCAGGGCGAGCTCGACGGCGTCGTTCCGCTCGAGCCGGCAACGATGCCGGGCCGCGTCGTCGTGCAGTGGGACAAGGACGATTGCGCCGACATGGGCATCGTCAAGGTGGATTTGCTGGGGCTCGGGATGATGGCGGCGCTGCAGGACGCTATTGAGTTGGTGAATGCAGGGGCTGGGGACTCGGGACTAGGGACTGGGGTTTCCAGTCCCCAATCCCCAGTCCCCAGTCCCTACTTTGATCTGGCCCACATTCCCATGAACGACGCCGAGGTCTACGACATGCTGCAGAAGGCGGAGACCATCGGCGTCTTCCAGGTCGAATCGCGCGCGCAGATGGCGACCCTGCCGCGGCTGAAGCCGACGCATTTCTACGACCTGGTGGTGCAAGTCGCCATCATCCGGCCGGGACCCATCGTCGGCGACATGGTCCATCCATATCTGAACCGGCGCGCCGGGCGCGAGCCGGTCGTGCCGCTGCATCCCTCGCTCGAGCCGATCCTTGCGCGCACGCTGGGCGTGCCGCTGTTTCAGGAGCAGCTGCTGCGGATGGCAATGGTCGCGGCCGGCTTCACGGGCGGCCAGGCGGAGGAACTGCGCCGCGCGATGGGTTTCAAGCGCTCCGAGAAGCGCATGAAGCAGATCGAAGGGCAGCTTCGGGAGGGAATGGCGCGCAACGGGATAACCGGTGAGACCGCCGAGCGGATCATCAACTCGATCACCTCGTTCGCGCTCTATGGGTTTCCCGAATCGCACGCGGCGAGCTTCGCGCTGCTGGCGTATGCCAGCGCGTATCTGAAGGTGCACTATCCGGCGGCGTTCTTTACCGCGCTCCTCAACAACCAGCCGATGGGGTTCTATCACCCGGCCTCGCTCGTGAAAGACGCGCAGCGGCGCGGGATGCGGTTTCATCCGATTGACGTGCAGCAGTCCGACTGGCTCTGTCGTGTCGAGGCGGACGGGGCCATCCGCCTCGGGTTCATGTACGTCAACGGGCTGCGAAAGGAAGCAGGGCAGGCGATGGCGCAGATTCCAAAGGGCCCGCTGAGCGACCACGCGAACAACGTGAGGGCCGGCTTTAGCCGGCCCGAATGTCCGAAGTGCGGCTCTGATGATGATTCGATGATTGAAGTGGTCAGAGAGGGGATCAGGGATCAGGGATCAGGGATGCAAAGCACCGGTGCGGCGAATCACCAGCACCCACGGGTCGCGGATCCCCGATCCCGGATCCCTACGCGAACGTACTTCTGCAACACCTGCGCGCACGAATGGACCGTCTCGCTGCCGTCAGTCGGCCGCTTCGCGTCGATCGAGCAGGTGGTGCAGCGAACCGGCCTCCGCCGCGACGAGCTGACGACGCTCGCGGACATCGGCGCGTTGAACGCGTTTACACATGAGAGGCGCAGCGCGTTGTGGCAGGTGGAACGCGCCGTCCGCCCGGGTGGGGAATTGTTCCGGGATCCGGGATCCGGGATCCGGGATCCGTTTGTACCTGACGGCGGCCGAGAACGATTCGAACGTGATGAACGATCCGAACAACTGGAACGATCTGAACGATCCGAACGACTCGAACGATCCGAACGAGCCGAACGATCTCCATTACCAATAATGGACGACCACCAACGGCTCCGCGCCGATTACGCAGGCATGGGGCTCACCATTGGTCCCCATCCGATGTCGCTGCGCCGCGACGATCTGGCGCTGCGCGGCGTTCTCCGGGCCGTGGACCTGCCGCAGGCGCGCGACGGTCGCCGCGTGCGCGTCGCCGGTATGGTGATCACGCGCCAGCGGCCGGGCACCGCGAAAGGTTTTGTCTTCCTCACGCTGGAGGATGAGACCGGCATTTCGAACGTCATCGTCCGGCCCGATCTCTTCGATCGCGAGCGGACGACCGTCATCCGCCAGCCATTCCTGCTCGTGGAAGGCGTGCTGCAGCACCAGGACGGCGTGCTGTCGGTGAAGGCCGAGCGGCTGCAGGCGATCGAGGGAGGCGCGTCCGTTGACGCGCACGACTTTTACTAGGGACTGGGGACTGGGGACTAGGGACTGGGGATTGGGGACCGGCGACTAGGGTGGGAATTGGGGATTACGGACCAGTGGTGAGGACCAGGCTACGACGAATAAATTCGGCTGGCATGGCGGGAACGTGGGAAGTGGCGAAGGGTAGTTGCTACCCGTCGGCGGCTGTTCGCGCCAGACTCCGCGACAGGCCGTGCAGAACGCGGCCCGCTTCCGCTGCGCGGTCCTTCACCTTGTTGATACTCTCCGGTGGTGCGAATTTCAGACGTGACGCAAGTTCAAGCTGTGTTTCACATTCCGCCTGTGAACCAAGCGCAATCGTAATGTAATGCCGATATGCGTTCGTTCCATGTTGATGGCCCTCTGCGACGTGCGAAGGAATACCCATCGCCGCGCGCCGCAGTTGCGACGTCAGACCAAACAATTCATCCCGAGGAAATGCGCGCGTCAGCGCGTAGACTTCCTCCGCCAATGTCATTCCGAGTTGCCACGCCTGCAGGTCGCGATATGACTTGATCGCCATGACTTCAGAAGTGCAAGAGTCATGACATCCCCGGCCCAGCCCCCAGTCCCCAGTCCCCAGTCCCCAGTCCCCAGTCCCCAGTCCCCAGTCCCCAGTCCCTGTAAACTGACTCCCATTGTCTCCTCTGCGCATCGCCTTCCTCGGCTGCGGATTCATTACCCGTGTCCACAGCTACCATCTGAAGTCGCTTCGCGGCGAGATCACGTGCAGTTATGCGAGCCGGTCGCGCGACAAGGCGGAGGCCTTCTGCAGGGAATTCGGCGGCGCAGGTTTCTACGCCGGTTATCCCTCGGCGATAGACGATCCTCGAATCGACGCGGTCGTCATCGCGGTGCCGCCGCGTTATCACCTGGCGCTGACGCTGGCGGCGCTCGCGGCGCGCAAGCACGTGCTGGTGGAAAAGCCGGCGTATCTTCGGATAGAAGACTACGAGACCGTCATCGCCGCGCGCGATCGCGCCAATCGTGTTGTACTGGTCGGCGAGAACGATCATTACAAGCCGCTGGCGGTGCATCTCCGGCGGCTGATCGCCGCGGGAATGCTCGGCGACATGGTGTTCGCGCACTTCACGACCATCGCCTACAAGCTGAAAGCCGCCGAGGATTGGCGCAACGACGAGGAGATGGCTGGCGGCGACGCGTTCTTCGAGGAGGGCATTCACTGGCTGCATCTGGCGAACAGTCTCGGGCCGCGGATCGTCGAGGCACATGGGTATCGGCCCCCTGCGTCCGCCACCGGGCCGGACCGGCGCGCCAAGAGCATGCTCGTCTCGTTCACGTATGACAATGGCGCCGTCGGATCGCTTTACTATTCCCGTGAGATTCCGTCGTTGTTTCGCGGACTCCGTCTGTCGAAGCTGTTCGGGCGGCGGCGCGTGATTACGTTTGAATCCAACGGCTCGTTCGTGCTCGTGCGCGGCGACGGAGTGCCGCGGCTTGACGTCCCGGGCTTTCGCGATATTCGCGGATACCGCGCGATGTACGGAGACTTCCTTCGCGCCATCCGCGCGCAGTGCGCTCCCGAGATGAGTCTCGAAGTGGCGATGGACGACCAACGGGTGATGGATCAGATCTACGCTTCATTGCGGACTCAGAACCGCGAACCCCGAACCTCGGATCCCGGATCCCGAATGCCGAATCCCGGTCGGATTCACGTCCAGTGATCCACCGTTACGACATCATCATCATCGGTACTGGCGCCGGCGGCGGCACGCTGGCACATGCGCTGGCTGGTTCAGGCGCGCGGATGCTCGTCATCGAGCGCGGCGACTTCGTCCCTCGCGAGGAAGAGAACTGGAATCCGGCAGCGGTCTGGAAGCATCTGCGCTACCGGATCGACGAGCACTGGCTGGACGAGCGCGGCCGGGCGTTCCGGCCGTACACGCATTACTGCGTGGGCGGTAATACGAAATTCTGGGGCAGCGTGTTGTATCGCCTCCGTCGAGAGGACTTCGAGGACGTCGAACACGTGGACGGGCTCTCGCCGGCGTGGCCGATCTCCTACGACGATCTCGAGCCGTACTACGAACGCGCCGAGCGGCTCTATCACGTGCGCGGGCAGCACGGGGTCGACCCGACGGAGGTTCCGCGCGGTCCGTTTCCATACGGCGCCGTTCCGCATTCCGCGATGATGGAGGAGATTGTCGGCCGGCTTCGCTCGATGGGACTGCACCCGTCGCCGCTCCCGCTCGGTCTGCTCCGCCCCGGTGAAACCGACGGCTGCATGTTGTGCAACACGTGCAATTCGTTCCCATGCAAGGTTGGCGCAAAGAGCGACGCGGAAATCTGCTGCGTCCGCCATGCGACCACCCAGCCGACCGTCACGTTGTGGACGCGCGCCTTCGCGCGTCGCCTGCTGACAGACGGCTGCCGTCGCCGCGTTGCGGCCGTGGAGGTGGAGCGGAACGGCGAGACGGTTCGCGTCCAGGCGCCGCTCGTGGTCGTCGCCTGCGGCGCCGTGAACTCGGCGGTGTTGCTGCTTCGCTCGGCCAACGACGCGCACCCTGACGGTCTCGCGAACTCGTCAGGGCTCGTCGGCCGTCGCTACATGGCCCATCTCGCGACGATGATGCAGGGATTTCATCCGCTCAAGCGCAACGAGACGATCTTCCAGAAGACGGTGGCGATCAACGACTACTACCTTCAGGGCACCGGGGACATGCCGTATCCGCTCGGCCAGATTCAGTCCCAGGGGCGCACGCACGGTGTCATGGCACAGACGGTCGTACCGTGGATACCGCTCTGGGCGTACGACGCGTGGGTGGCCCGTGGCGTCGACTGGCTCGCGATCTCGGAAGA
>Ga0310810_10002713_pt1 | contig 19101 bp, 16 predicted proteins | sample NCmetagenome_FD_207641 | JGI IMG/M metagenome (GOLD analysis project Ga0310810, IMG submission 207641) | Soil microbial communities from experimental microcosm in Duke University, North Carolina, United States - NC | ecosystem: Engineered > Artificial ecosystem > Soil microcosm > Unclassified ...
CATCGAGTGGCCTGCCAACGTCGAACGGGTCATGCATCTGGCGCCGGCCGAACATCGCGCGTTCTACAACTCGACGCGGTTCACGCTCAACGTGACACGGGCCGACATGGTCAAGGCGGGCTACTCGCCGAGCGTTCGCCTGTTCGAGGCGGCGGCCTGCGCGACACCAATCATCAGCGACGACTGGAAGGGGCTGGATCGGCTGTTTACGCCGGCGGCTGAAATTCTGATTTCCACAAGTGCCCGGGACACGCTCGCGTACCTTCGCGACCTCGGCGACGGCGACCGCCGCGCGATCGGCGAACGGGCACGGCAGCGTGTGCTCGGCGCGCACACCTCGCGTCACCGCGCGATCGAGCTCGAGACCTATGCGGCGGAAGCGGGCGTCACCACGGCGGAAAGGGCGGCGGCATCATGAGCGTGCGGGAGCTCACGCGGGAGGACATCGAAACGCGCGTGCACGAACTGGGAGAGTGGTTCCACAACATCAATCTGAGAGGCGTCGAAACGGCACCGCATCATTTCCTCGGTGATTATCCCGCCGTCAAATGGAAGCTGTTCCAGCACGCGATTCCGGAAGACCTGTCCGGCCGCACCGTACTCGATATCGGCTGCAACGGAGGGTTCTATTCGATCGAAATGAAACGCCGCGGCGCGTCCCGCGTCGTCGCCGTCGACACGGACGAGCGATATCTGGCGCAGGCGCGTTTCGCCGCCGACGTGGCCGGCGTGGATATCGAGTTCAGGACGATGTCGGTCTACGAAGTGCCGGACCTCGAAGAGCGCTTCGATGTCGTGCTGTTCATGGGCGTGCTCTATCACCTGCGTCATCCGCTGCTGGCGCTCGACATCCTGCACGACTACGCCACGCGCGACCTGCTCGTGTTCCAGTCGATGCTGAGGGGCAGCCGAGATGCGCGCGACGTGGACCGGGATTACGATTTCCACGAGACCGCGCAGTTCGACGACCCGTCGTATCCCCTGATGTACTTCGTCGAACATCGTTATGCGCACGATCCGACGAACTGGTGGATCCCCAATCGGGCCTGCGCCGAGGCGATGCTGCGCAGCGCCGGCTTCGACGTGGTCGATCATCCGGAAGACGAGGTCTTCGTCTGCCGGCGCCGCGAGACGTCTGAACGGTTCGGGGAGGAGCTGCCGGCGTGCTTGAAGCGGTAATGCTCTGGAACGAGCCGAACAACCTCTCGCATTGGGACTTCCAGATCGACGAGGGGTGGCACACGTTCGCGGAGCTGGTCAAATGCGCCTCGGCCGCGATAGCCGCGGAACAGCCGCGCCTTCCGCGCGTGCTCGGCGGCATGTCTCCCATCGACGCCTCGTTTCTGCGCACGCTCGACGCGCAAGGGGCCGTGGACGCCGTCGACGTCGTGGCGGTGCACGGCTTCCCGCTCGACTGGAATCACTGGCCGATCGATGAGTGGCCCGAGCGCCTCGCGGAAATCCAGGCGGTGACGACCAAGCCGGTGTGGATTTCGGAAGTCGGCGTCTCCACGTTCGGCGCCGAAGAGGTGCAGCAGTTTGGACTGGCACGGACGGCTGAACTCCTGAAAGGGAAAGCCGACCGGATCCACTGGTACAGCCTCTACGATCTCCCGCGTGCGTGGCCCGCGACGACACGTCACCGCGAGGCGGAGGGGTCGTCGTACTACCGGCACTTCTACATGGGCCTGCTGAAGGAGGACGGTACGCCCAAGCTCGCGCTGCGCGATTTCGCGGAGCATACGCCTGAACTGGGCATCTGCCAGTGGTTCCATTTCGAAGACCACCGTCTGGATGATGCGGTGCGTTGGCTGCGTGATTTAGGCGTAACGTATATCCGTACGGGGATCAGTTGGGCCGATTCCCTCCGCCCCGATGCGCAGGCCTGGTTCGATCGGCAGATGAAAGCGCTCGAACCATTCCGCGTCACCGCGACGTTCTGCTTCACGCCGCAAAGCGAAGGCGTGAAGCCGCATCACACGAGTCCTCCTCGTGACGTGCGTCCCTTCGCTGAGTTCTGTGCGGCCCAGGTTCGGCGGTACGCCTGATGGCAAAACACGACATCGTCCTGATTGGCGCGTCGGCTGGGGGCGTGGAGGCGATCAGCCGCGTGGTCGCGGATTTACCCCGAGACCTCCGCGCTGCGGTGTTTGTCGTATTGCACATCGGGCGCGGCCGGAGCATGCTCCCGGAAATCCTGACGAGGGCCAGCCGCCTTCCCGCGGAGCATCCTGTTGATGGCGAGCCCATTCAATATGGGCGCATCTATGTCGCGCCGCCCGACAACCACATGCTGCTCATGGGGGGGCGCCTGCGGGTCACCCGTACCGCGGCCGAAAACGGGCTTCGGCCGGCGGTGGACTCGCTGTTCCGGTCGGCCGCGCGAGCGTACGGTCCGCGCGTGATTGCGGTCGTGCTGTCTGGAACGTTGGATGATGGCACGGCCGGCGCCGCCGCCGTCAAACTCGGGGGCGGTGTTACCATCGGGCAGGATCCGGCCGAGGCGTTCGCGCCGGGGATGCCGACGAGCGCCATCAACGCCGGATTCATCGATCACGTGCTGCCGCTCCGGGACATTCCTGTGCTGGTCTCCGCGCTGGTCGACGAAGACGCGCACGGGCACACGGACCCGGACGCGCCGGTACTGCACGCGAAGGAGCCGGACCTCGAACAGCCGCGGACGGCGATCTATGGGACGGACCGCCCGGGCCATCCGTCGGTATTCACGTGCCCCGCGTGCCACGGAACGTTATGGGAAGCGCATGAGAATGGTCTCGTGCGCTTCCGCTGCCGCGTGGGCCACGTGTACTCGCCGGAAAGCATGCTGTCGGCTCAGACGGACGAGGTCGATCGGGCGCTGTGGATCGCGTTGCGCACGCTCGAAGAGCGTGCGGCGCTCTCGCACAGGCTTGCCGAACGCGGGCGGGACCGCGGCCAGGTGTGGGTTGACGCGGCGTTCACGCGCCGCGCGGAGGAATCGGAACGCGAGGCGGCGCTCGTGCGCGAGGTGCTGCACGCGCGCAGCACGCCCGCGCAGACCGTCCCCGACGATCTCCCGTCCGACGGCCCCGTGCTGGAAGACGAACGGCGAGGCTGACCTGATCAGTCGCGCAGCTCTTCCATCAGCAGAATCACGCCGGTGATCGAGCGGTCCGCGCCGAGCAGGGCCGTTACATTGACCCGGCACTGCGCGGTTCGCCCCTTCCGCGTAATTGCACCGATCGTGATCTCGCGCCGCGTCGCCGCGCCAGTGAGCACCTCTTTGATGGGCTGGTGCAGGTCCGCGACCGGCAATCCCATGTCGAGGCCGAAGAAGTAGCTCCGCTGCGCTTCGTCTTCGCGGAGCCCCCAGAGATCGGATGCTCCCCCGTTCCAGACTTGCACGCGCATGTCCCGATCGAGCACGACCACTGCCGATCGCAGACTGGCAAAGACCGCTTCCAGAAATGCGTTCGACGCGTTCAGTTCCGTGCCGCGATTGCGCAGCTCGTCGTTCATGGTCTGCAGTTCCTCGTTCGTGGACTGCAGCTCTTCGTTCATCGTCTCGAGCTCTTCGTTCGTCGATTGCAGTTCTTCGTTCGTGGTCTCCAGTTCTTCCACCGTGGACTGGAGTTCTTCGTTCGTCGTTTCGAGCTCCTCGTTGGTGGACTGCAGCTCTTCGTAGGCGGTTTCGAGCTCCTGTTTCGAGTGCGTCAACTCCTCCTGGAGGGCCTTGACGGGGGTCACGTCCCTGAAGGTCACGCGGCTGCCGAGGAGAGTGCTGTCGTCGTCGAAGAGCGGCACGATTGTCACGTCGACATAGCGGGCGGCATTCCCCTGCTCCATGGGTACTGCGGCCAGCGTCACCTCCCGGCGCTCCTGGATCGCGCGCTCCAGCGTCGGCCGCAATTCGGCGGGACGGTACGACAATTCGAGGTCCTGGAGCGGGACGCCGATCTCCGCGGTGCTCAGGGAGAAGGTGCGCCGCGCCTGTGCGTTCATCGCCACGACCACGCCGACGGGATCGAGCACGATCTGCGGGTCGGTCGATGCGTCGAAGGCGGCATCCCGCAGGCGCGAGTGAGTTGGGTATTGCACCATCGCATCCTCGCGGCTCGATTGCGCGAGCAGCAGCAGCCGTTCCCGGTGGTTGACTTTCGGGATGATTCTGAACACCCGGCGCTTCAGATCCACTGGCTGAAACAGCGAGGCGTGGCTGAACAGCATCTCCGCGCGCCCGAGCACCAGGAAGCCGGCGGGGTTCAGCGAAAAATAGAACCGTCCGATGATGCGGGCCTGCGCGTCCGCATTGAAGTACATGAGCGTATTGCGGCAGAGCAGCAGATCGACGCGCGAAATAGGCGCATCCTCGATGAGATCGTGACGGCCGAAAATCACGGCGCGCCGCAAATCGCGGTCGAACGTGAACAGGTCGCCGGCCCGGTCGAAGTATTTCTCGCGGAGGTCCGGCGGTACGCCCTCGAGCTGTTTCTCGGAATACACGGCACGACGCGCTTCGGCGAGCGAATCTTCGTCGACGTCCGTCGCATAGATTTTGACGCGCTCGCGGAAGGCCTCTTTGCCGACCGCCTCTGCGAGGATCATTGCCGCCGAGTACGCCTCTTGCCCGGATGCGGAGCCCGCACTCCACACGCGAAGCGGTACATCCTGCCGCCTCGACTCGAGCAGCTGCGGGACGAGAGCGGTGTTGACGTAGTCCCACACGTCGGCATCACGGAAAAATCCGGTGACGTTGATGAGGATGGTATTGAACAGCTCGTTGAATTCGTCCGGTTGTGCCTGCAGCCGATCGAGATAGTGATCGAACTGTTCGACGCCGAGCGTCTGCATGCGCTTGGTCACGCGGCGCACCAGACTGGTGCGTTTGTAGGCCGTGAAGTCGAACCCGCGAGCCTGTCGCAGGTAGTCCAGAATGCGCTCGAAGGCGTGATCGTCGGCCGGCGCAATCATTCGGAGCAATGTACCACAGGAGATTTCAGCCTCCGGCTACTGCGAAGGCAGACGCGTCGGTGGTGCACGAGACCGCGCCGTGGGGTATATCGCCGCTCCCGAGTCGAGAAGACGCGAAGTTACTACCGCGCCGCCGGCGGTGAGCGGTAAAATTGCCAAAGCGTAACCGAACAAAAGGGGGGCCCTTGCCCATTGATGCGCTTCAGCTGCAACTCACCTCGGCACTGCAGCGATTCCACTCGATGCAGCGCCGATTTCCATCGGACGAGTCGCCGAAATACGTCGGGAATGTGTTCCGGGAACTGGAGAACGCGCTGGAAGAGGTGCGTGTCGCGCAGGAACAGCTCGTCGACAGCCGCAATCGGATGGAAGCTCTACAGCGCGAACTCACCACGCAATATCAGAAGTATTGGCAGCTCTTCGATGACATGCCGCAGCCTTACGTGGTGACCAAAGCCGACTCGACCATTGTGGAGGCGAACCGCGCCGCTTCCGAGCTCCTGAACGTCAGCCAGCGATTCCTCGTTGGCAAGACGCTCAGCGTCTTCGTCGGCGACGACCGCGTCCACTGGCTCGGCCAGGTGCGTCGGATTGCGGAGACACGGGAGAGACTTGAACTGGCGTTCCGCTTGCGGCCGCGTGAAAAGGCGGTAGTCAGCGTGCTCGCGCGTGTTGCCGCAGAGGATTCCGGACTGCGATGGGTCATTACACGAACTGACGAGGGTGCCTGGTCCGACAACCACCCGCCGAAGCCGTAATCCCACTCGGCCCTTTTCGTATCAATTTTTTACTCGAGTCAGCACTGATTCTTACTCGAGCCGCCACTGACGCCAGGAACCTTCGCGGGTGTTTATCGACGCCCGTTCCACGCCGCACGCGTGGCCTGGCACGGCTGTTGATGGGGTGTGAAATCATGGCGAAGTCACGCAAGCGTTCGGAACAGGAAACTCCCGAAACCTCCACATCGTCCCCGACGCAGACGTCGGGCAGTCCGTCCAACATTCAACCGACAGAGCGTACGCGAACCGCTTCGACCGATACACCGACCGCATCGGCGGCGGATCGGCGAGCTTCGTCGGCCGATACGCGAACGTCGTCCCCCACCGAGCGAACCTCGGCGCCGGGGCCGGGGCAGATTCGATCGGACTCGGACGACCAGCGCCGTCGGGTCGAGCAGCGGGCGTACGAACTGTACCTCTCACGCGGCGGAGCGCACGGCTCCGATTGGGAAGACTGGTTGACCGCCGAGCGCGAACTCGTCGCCAACCGGAGCGGGGACGAACCGCGCAAGCCTTAGGGTCCTTAGAACAGTCGTCCGCCCAGCGGCACTTCCTCGTCGGGCCGGATCAGGACCACCGCCCCGGCGTCGTCGGGCACCCCGAGCGTCAGCACTTCGGACATGAACGGACCGATCTGCCGTGGCGCGAAGTTGACGACGGCGAGCACGAGCCGGCCGACGAGCGCCTCGGCCGTGTAGTGCACCGTCAGTTGCGCTGACGACCGCCTGGCACCGATCTCGCTGCCGAAATCGATTGTGAGCTTGTACGCCGGTTTGCGTGCCTCGGGGAACGGCTCGGCCGCAACAATCCGTCCGACCCTCACGTCCACTTTCTCGAAATCCGCGAACGGGATCATGCCGTCGTCTCGTTTCGTGGTGATTTGCTCATCGAGGCTCCTTGGCCACAGCCACTCCGCGCGAAGCGGCGACCGGCATCCGTTCGAGACACGCCAGCTCGAGGCACGTCGTCCCAGGCGCGTTGCGTGTCGGCTGTTCCGGATGGCAGTACAGGCACTGGCGAGGTGAATTCTATCCGGCTGATCTGCCGCAGGCCCGATGGTTCGAATACTACGCATCGCGCTTCGACACGGTGGAAATCAACAACAGCTTCTACCGCCTGCCCGAGCGTTCGACGTTCGTCGCCTGGGCGCGCCGCGCGCCGATGCGATTCGAGTTCGCGGTGAAGGCGAGCCGGTTTCTGACGCACATGAAGAAGCTGAAGGACCCGGAAGAACCGCTCGACAGGCTCTTCACCCGCATGCGTGGGCTCGGCACGCACCTGGGACCGGTGCTCTATCAGCTTCCGCCGAATTTCAAGGTCGACGTCGAGCGGCTGCGCACGTTTGTGGCGCTGCTGCCGCAGGGCGTCCGTCACGTCCTCGAGTTTCGCGATCCGAGTTGGTACACGCCAGAAGTCCTGTCGCTTCTCGAGCGCCACGGTGTCGCGTTGTGTCTGCACGACATGCCCGGGTCGGCGACCGAATGGTTGCGCATCGGGCCGTACGTTTACGTCCGCTTTCACGGCTCCGGCGCCCGCTACGGAGGCGGCTACCCGCGAGAGCGGCTCGAACACTGGGCGGCGTGGCTGAACGACCAGCGCCGCAGCGGCGCGAGTGTCTACGCCTACTTCAACAACGACATTGGCGGGCACGCGCCTCGTGATGCGGTGACGCTGCGCGGGTTGCTGGGTCTGGAGGATCAATCATGAACAATCAGCAGCGATTTGCCGCGGGCGCCGCGCTGGGCTTCGGCGCGACGCTGGCCGCGGCGCGACTGGCGCGATCACGCCACGCGATCTCGTTCGAAAATCGTGTGGTCGTCATCACGGGCGGCTCGCGCGGGCTCGGGCTGGTGCTGGCGCGCATGTGTGCGAACGAAGGGGCGAAGGTGGCCGTACTCGCGCGAGATCTGGACGAACTGGAGCGCGCTCACGAGGACCTCGACGGCCGCCGCGGCGACGTCATGACGGTCCGCTGTGACATCCGCCGCCGCGCTGACGTCCGCGCGGCGATCGATCAGGTGATGGACCGCTGGCATTCCGTCGACGTCCTGGTGAACAACGCCGGGGTGATTCAGGTTGGCCCGTTCGACCACATGGACCACGAGGATTTCGAGAATGCGATGGCGACCCACTTCTGGGGACCGCTCAACCTGATGCTCGAAGTTGCCCCGATCATGCAGCATCGCGGATTCGGCCGGATCGTCAACATCGCCTCGATCGGCGGCAAGATTGCGGTCCCGCACCTCACGCCGTACAGCGCGAGCAAATTCGCGCTCGTCGGTCTCTCCGACGGCGTGCGTGCAGAACTCGATCGATACGGCATCCGCGTCACGACCGTCGCGCCCGGCCTGATGCGCACCGGGTCGCCCATCAACGCGACCTTCAAAGGGCGGCACGAGGCCGAGTACGCCTGGTTCAAGGTGTCGAGTTCGATCCCGGGACTCACGATTTCCGCCGAACGCGCCGCGCGCAAAATTCTCGAATCCGCGCGCTACGGCGATCCCGAGCTGACGATTACCCCGCAGGCGAAGGTCGCAGCAGCCGCAAACGCGGTGCTCCCTGGCCTGTTTGCCCGCGTGATGATGGTTGTGGACCGGCTGCTGCCGGGGCCCTCGTCTCGTGCCGCCGCGAACCGCGTGCAGCGCGGCCGCGACAGCGAGTCGCGGTGGACACCTCGCGTCGTGACGGCACTTACGGACAGAGCCGCCGTGGCGAACAACGAACTGTGAATTTGAGATTTGAGATTGCTGATTGCAGATTGGGAATTTGTAAATTTCCGATAATCTTCAATCAGCAATCTTCAATCAGCAATGCCGCGAGGCATCTAGCCCCGCGGCTGACCGTCGGTGGTAGGCACCTCGCCGGTTTCGACGAGCTGCTTGAATCGGCGCAGGTCTTCGCGGATTTCTGTTTCCGCATCCTTCCCGAACAGCCGCGCAATCGACGCGCCGACCTTGCCCCCTGGCGGGCTGTACTGCAGGTGCACCGTGACGCGCGTCCCGCGCCCTCGGCCCGCGTCATCGAAGTTCACCGAACCTGCGCTGACTACGTCCGCGTTCTCGAGCGAGCGCCAGCCGATGACCTTGTTCGGCACCTCGTTGTTGATCTCGGCTTCCCATTCGACGATGGTGCCGGCGGGACCTTTCGCCCGCCATCGCGAGATCGTGTCGGTGACGCGTTCGACCGACTCGAGGTGCCGCATGAAGCGCGGCAGGTTCTCGAGGTTGCGCCAGAAGCGATAGAGCTCCTCAATCGGACGATTGATCGTGATGCTCTCGAGGACGTGCGTACCGCGCGAGCCGCCAAGCGCCGCGCGCGTGTCGCTCGACAGACCTGACGTGTTGACGCCGAGCGCTTCGTAGATGTCGCAGTGTGCGGTCGCGCCGCGGCGGAGCAGATATCCGCCGAGCGCCGCGTAGAGCCAGCCGCGGTTCTGGAGCCGCGTCAGGCCGTAGATCGCGAGCCCCGTGCCCGCGGCGAGCGACGTCCAGCGCTCGAACTCGCTCAGGTTGCGGTTCGAACCCTCGAGTGCGAGGCCCGAGTCGCCTGCCATATCGATTTCCACCATGCCCTACCTCCGTGCCGTGCCAGCTGTCGGGGTCCACGCGGGCGAGTCGCTCGCGGGGAACGATTCGTCGGATGCTTCGTGCACGACGTCGCTGGTGCGGTGCCGCTGGCGCTCGATCCAGTTGCGAAGCGACGCCATGTCGTGACATCCGATCGCAGCGCGCGCCGCAATCGTACCGCCCGCCGTCGCGAGCAGGCTGCCGGCGACGCCGCCGCGGCGGAGCCCCAGCCAGGCCAGCACGGCGCCGCCCGCGGCCGTGGTCCATTGCTCCTGGTCATACCGACCCTTTGCCGATTGCTGCCGATCCCAAACGCTCGGCTGGCTGCGTTCGATCGTCAGGTTCTTCGAACCCTCGCCCATGAATCCTCCTGAGCGGTGGAGGGCTGCACAAGCTGTGCCGGCGGTATAGCGCGGCATAATGGACGTCATGCTTCGGCTTGCCGCTCCGCTCGCGTTCATCGTTGCTACGCTCGGCATTTCGCCGTCTCAACCGCCTCAACCACAGCGTTTCGACGTCCTGATCCGCCACGGCCGCGTGATGGACGGCAGCGGGAACCCGTGGGTGAGGGCGGATGTCGGCATCGCAGGAGATCGCATCGTGGCCCTGGGATCGCTTGCCGACGCGACCGCGGCACACGTCATCGATGCGCACGACCTCGTGGTCGCGCCCGGCTTCATCGATGTGCACTCTCATGCGGGCGAAGGGCTCGGTAATCCGGCGCTTCGTCAGGCGCAACCGATCGTCGCGCAAGGCGTCACGACCGTGGTCATCAACCCGGATGGGGGCGGTCCGGTAAATCTTGCGCAGCAGCGCTCCACATTCGAACGCGGCGGTATCGGTCTCAATGCGGCACCGCTCATCGGCCACGGCTCCGTGCGCGCCGCGGTGCTCGGACGTGAGAACCGCGCGCCGACCGCAGACGAACTCGGGCGGATGACCGCACTCGTCACGCAGGCCATGCGCGATGGCGCGTTCGGCCTCTCGTCGGGTCTGTTCTACGTGCCAGGCAGTTACGCGAAGACCGGCGAGGTGATTGCGCTGGCGCGTGCGGCGGCGCCGTTCGGCGGCGTCTACACGAGCCACATCCGCGACGAGGCGGACTACAGCGTCGGCGTCGACGCCGCGGTGCAGGAGGTCATTCGCATCGCGCAGGAGGCGGGTGTCCGCGGCATCGTCACGCACATGAAAGCGCTCGGGCGCGACAACTGGGGCAAGTCCGCGGTACTGCTCAAACGGATCGATGACGCGCGCGCGCGGGGCGTCCAGGTGTTCGCGGATCAGTATCCGTACGAAGCATCGTCCACGTCGCTGCGCGCCGCGCTCGCGCCCAATGGCGTCGATCCGACCGAAGCGGTGGTCGCCGACAATCTGCGGCGCCGCGGCGGCGCCGACTCGATTCTCATCGCATTCTGCAAACGGGATCCGTCATTGGACGGGAAGCGGTTGTCGGCAATCGCCGCGTCGCGCGGTGTCTCTCCAGTGCAGGCCGCTATCGAGATCATCAACGCCGGTGATGCGTCGATCGTCTCGTTCAACATGTCGGAAGCCGACATCGAGGCCATCATGCGCGAGCCGTACACGATGGCGTCGAGCGACGGCGGCCTCGTGCCGGTCGGCGCGGGACATCCGCATCCTCGCGATTACGGTGCGTTCGCGCGCCGCCTCGCCGTCTACGTCCGCGAGCGCCACATCGTCAGCCTCGAGTTCGCGATCCGATCGATGACCAGCCTGCCGGCGCTGGTGTTCGGCATCGAAGACCGCGGCGTACTCCGCCCGGGCGCATTCGCGGACGTCGCGATCTTCGATCCCGCCACGATCGAGGATGCCGCCACGTACGAACAACCGCAACAGCTGGCGACCGGAGTGCCTACTGTTCTCGTCAACGGCGTCGTCGTGCGTGAGGACGGCCAATTCACGGATGCACTGCCGGGGCGTGTGCTGCGGAAAGCCAGTAGGCAGTAGCCAGTAGCCAGTAGCCAGTAGCCAGTCAGCAGTTTTCTGTCGGCAGTAGGGCAGTTGTCGGGCGCTGAGCACGCAGTGGGTCCGCCTTCGCCGCGAAGCGGCTTCGGCGAGATCTCGCCGGAGCGCATTGGATTCTCTGCCTGCGCGAAGGCGGAGCTGCTCGCGCTGGGGGCCCCGCCGGGGAAGCGTGTCGCTGAGAGCGTCGGTGGGGGGCGCGAGCGGGGCGCCCTGCTGCGCGCGGAAGCGCCTCCTCGTCGACAGGTCTTTTCGGGCGCTGAGCACGCAGTGGGGCTGCTCGCGCTGGGGGCCCCGCCGGGGAAGCGTGTCGTCTGCAGCGGCGGTGGGCGGCTTGACTCGCGGCGGCGCGTCGATGTAGCATTTAATCCGGATATACGGATAGATGCTGGCCCAGCCGATTTTCGATGACCTTTCGGTGCTCTCGGATCCCATGCGGAGCCGCATGCTGCTCGTGCTCGAGCGGCATGAGGTGACGGTCGGGGAGCTGTGCGCGGTCCTGCAGTTGCCGCAGTCGACGGTCAGCCGGCATCTCAAGACCCTCTCGGATGCGAACTGGGTGTCATCGCGTCGGGATGGCACGAGCCGCTATTACACGCTCGCGCTGGACGAGCGCGATGCGGCGACGCGGCGCCTGTGGGCGCTCCTTCGCGATCAGGTCGCCTCGTCGCCCGCTGCGGATCAGGATGCGCGTCGCCTCAAAGGTGTACTGACGCGGCGCCAGTCGAAATCCGAAGAGTTCTTCGCGTCGGCGTCGGGGCAGTGGGATCGGTTGCGCGAAGAGCTGTTCGGAGCGTCGTCGGCGCTTCGTGCGCTGCCGGCGCTCGTGGATCCAGAATGGACCGTCGGAGATCTCGGCTGCGGCACCGGACAGACGTCGCAGGCGCTCGCGCCATTCGTCGCCCGCGTAATTGCGGTCGATCGCAGCGGCGAGATGCTGCAGAGCGCGCGGCGCCGTCTCGAGGAGGCACCGAACGTGGAAGTGCGCCGCGGCGCCCTCGAGGAGCTGCCAATCGAGGACGGCGAGCTCGACGCCGCGCTGATGATGCTCGTCCTCCATCACGTCCCGGATCCGGCGGCGGCGCTGGCCGAAAGCGCACGCGTCCTACGCCGCGGCGCGCGCATCGTGATCTGCGACATGCTGCCGCACGAACACGAAGAGTACAAACAGCAGATGGGCCATGTGTGGCTGGGCTTCTCCGACGCGCACATCTCACGTCTGCTCGGCGCTGCCGGCTACACTCGAATTCGGGTTGTCTCGCTGGCCGCGGATCCGGAGGCACGGGGGCCGGCGCTCTTCGTCGCGTCGGCCGTTCGCAATTGATCGTTTGCCGCTCACTGAATCGTTGAACGTCGAGGCGCCGCAGCGCCAAAGGAGAGTAGATGCCGACCGTTCTTGAAATGCACCCGTTCGAGGCCGCGACCAAAGCCGGCCGCGTCCCTTACAAGGTCAAGGATCTCGCCCTGGCGGAACTGGGACGCAAGGAGATCCGCCTGGCCGAGCACGAAATGCCGGGACTGATGGCGCTGCGCGAGCGCTATGGCAAACAGAAGCCGCTCGCCGGCGCGAAGGTGATGGGCAGCCTGCACATGACCGTGCAGACGGCCGTGCTCATCGAGACGCTGAACGAGCTCGGCGCCGACGTGCGTTGGGTCTCGTGCAACATCTTCTCGACCCAGGACCCCGCGGCAGCCGCGGTGGTCGTGGGACGGCCGGAGACCGGCGGCACGCCCGGGAACCCCAAAGGCACGCCGGTGTTCGCCTGGAAGGGCGAGACGCTCGAAGAGTACTGGTGGTGCACGAGCGAAGCGCTGATGTGGCCCGACGGCAGCGGACCGTCGCAGATCGTGGACGATGGCGGCGATGCGACGCTGCTGGTGCACAAGGGCGTCGAGTTCGAGAAGGCCGGCAAGGTTCCCGCGTTCGACGCCGATCGTGAGCCGGAAGAGTGGGGCGTCATCCTCGATCTGCTGCGGAAGGAGCTGAAGGAGAACCCGAACCGCTGGACGAAGGTGGCGGCCGGCATCCGCGGCGTATCCGAAGAGACCACGACCGGCGTGCATCGCCTCTACGAAATGATGAAGGCGGGCACGCTCCTGTTTCCGGCCATCAACGTCAACGACTCGGTCACCAAGAGCAAGTTCGACAACATCTATGGCTGCCGCCACTCGCTGATCGACGGGCTCAATCGCGCGACGGACGTGATGATGGGCGGCAAAGTCGCCGTCGTCGCGGGCTACGGCGAGGTGGGCAAGGGCTGCGCGCAGGCGCTGCGCGGACAGGGCTGCCGGGTGATCATCGCCGAAGTCGATCCGATCTGCGCGCTGCAGGCGGCGATGGAAGGCTACGAGGTGAAGCCGATCGATGACGTGGTCGCAGCGGCGGACATCTTCGTTACGGCCACAGGCAACCTCAACGTGATCACCGTCGACCACATGGCGCGAATGAAGCACAACGCCATCGTCGGCAACATCGGCCACTTCGACAACGAAGTCGACATGGCAGGGCTGAAGAAGCGCAACGTCGAGCGGATCAACATCAAGCCGCAATACGACGAGTTCCGCTTTCCGGACGGCCACAGCGTGCTGATCCTGGCCGAAGGCCGGTTATTGAATCTTGGATGCGCGACGGGGCACCCGAGCTTCGTGATGTCGGCGTCCTTCACCAACCAGGTGATCGCACAGCTCGAGCTGCATCAGCACAACGACAAGTACGAGAAGAAGGTCTACATCCTGCCGAAGCACCTGGACGAGGAGGTTGCGCGTCTGCACCTCGATCACCTCGGGGTGAAGCTGACGAAGCTGACGCCGGAGCAGGCGCAGTACATCGGCGTGCCGGTCGAGGGCCCGTACAAGCCGGAACACTACAGGTATTAATCGCCGGCTTCGCCGGCGGGTGCTGGGGGTTTGGGGCCTCGGACGGGTGCTGGGCCGGCCGGCTTCGCCGGCGGGGTGCCGGGGGCTTGGGGCCTCGGATGGGTGCTGGGCCGGCCGGCTTCGCCGGCGGGGTGCCGGGGGCTTGGGGCCTCGGATGGGTGCGGGCCGCCGGCTTCGCCGGCGGGGTGCCGGGGGCTTGGGGCCTCGGATGGGTGCTGGGCCGGCCGGCTTCGCCGGCGCGGTGTCGGGGCCTTGGGACCTCGGATGGGTGATGGGCCGGCCGGCTTCGCCGGCGGGGTGCCGGGGGCTTGGGGCCTCGGACGGGGCCCGACGTCCGCTTGATAAGCTGGCCCTATGCAGGTTCGGCGCGTTCTCGTTCCTCTCGTCATCCTTCTTGCGACGATCGCCCCGGCAGCGCAACAAACCGATCCCGCGGCCTCGCTGCGCGCGCAGATCGATCGCATCTTCAAAGACCACGCGTACGACACGCCGCGGTTCGGGCCGGCGCGCTGGCTGCCCGACGGCAAGGCTTACGCGATCGTCGAACGTAGCGGCACCGGGACGGAGATCGCGCGCTACGACGGGGTGAGCGGCGCGCGAACCGTCATGGTGCACGCCGAACAGCTCGTGCCGAAAGGATCGGAACGGCCGCTCGACATCGAAGACTACGCCTGGTCGCCCGACGGCCGACGGCTCCTCATCTTCACGAACTCGCGAAAAGTCTGGCGTCAGAACACCCGCGGCGACTACTGGGTGCTTGATACGCGGATGGGCGTGATCCGCAAGCTCGGAGGCAAGGGGCCCGAAGCGTCGATGATGTTTGCGAAGTTCTCGCCGGGCGGCGATCGTGTCGCGTACGTGCGAGGAAACAACATCTACGTGCAGCCTGTTCTGGAGGGCGATCCGGTCCGATTGACGGCAGACGGCACACCTCTGCCCGGCGGCCTGGCGTGGTCGCCCGCCGTTGGCGGTCCCCAAGGGACCATTGTCAACGGCACTTCCGATTGGGTGAACGAGGAGGAGCTCGGTATCCGCGACGGCTTCAGGTGGAGTCCGGACGGGCAGCGGATCGCGTACTGGCAATTCGATACGAGCGGCGTCGGCAACTTCACGCTCATCAACGACACCGAAGCGCTCTATCCCGTCACGAAGACGTTCGCGTATCCCAAGCCCGGGACGCCGAACTCGCGCGTCCGCATCGGCGTCGTGCCGGCGTCGGGTGGTCCGACGACCTGGATCAAAACGCCTGGCGATCCGCGCGACACCTACCTCGCCAGCCTCGACTGGGTCGACGCGAACACGATCGCAATGCAGCAGATCAACCGGCTGCAGAACGAAGACGACTACCTGTTGGACACTGCCGCAACCGGTCACGTCAACGTCGTCCTGCGCGATCGCGCTGCGAAAGGATGGGTCGATGCACAGAGCGATATCACCTGGGTCGAGGACGGACGCGCGTTCCTCTGGCTGAGCGAGCGCGACGGGTGGCGGCACCTCTATAAAGTTGCGAAGGGCGGCGGCGAGCCGGCGCTGCTGACGAAGTTCGATGCGGACGTCATCGGACTGGCCGGAGTCGACGGCGACGCGCGGATCGTCTATTTCCTCGCGTCACCGTCTGATGCGACGCAGAGTTATTTGTATCGCGTGTCGCTCGACGGCGGCGCTCCCGTGCGCGTGACCCCCGACACGCAGCCCGGAACGCATGGATACACCTTCGCGCCGGGAGCGAAGCTGGCCTTTCACACCTACTCACGATTCGATCGGCCGCGTTCGATGGATCTCGTGTCGTTGCCAGACCACGCAATGAAGCGCGGCATCGCGGACGTCGCTCCGCTCGAGCAAATGCTGTCGGACGTCGTGCGGCCGCCGGTCGAGTTTCTCAAGGTCGACGTCGGCGGCGGCGTCGTCCTCGACGGATGGATGATCAAACCACCATCCTTCGATCCCGCGAAGAAGTATCCGGTGATCGTCCACGTCTACGGCGAACCGGCATCACAGACCGTGACGGACAGCTGGGGCGGCGGCCGCACACTCTTCCACCGCGCGCTCGCCGACGCTGGATATGTCGTCGTGAGCTTCGACAACCGCGGCACGCCGGCGCCCAAAGGCGCGGCATGGCGGAAGGTCATTTACGGCAGCGTGGGGGACTTGTCGTCGAAGGAGCAGGCCGCTGCGATACGCGCGCTCGCGTCGACGCACTCGTTCATCGATCTCGATCGGGTGGGCATCTGGGGCTGGAGCGGCGGCGGCACCAACACGCTGAACGCGATGTTCCGCTTCCCGGACGTTTACGCGGTCGGGGTTGCCGTCGCGCCCGTTCCCGACCAGCGGCTCTACGACACCATTTACCAGGAACGCTACATGGGTATACCGCAGCAGAACGCAGAGGGGTACCGGATTGGATCGGCGATCAACTTCGCCGAGGGCCTGCGGGGGCACCTGCTCGTCGTCCATGGATCTGGCGACGACAACGTTCACTATCAGGGCACGGAACGCCTCGTCAATCGTCTGGTGGAACTCGGGAAGCCATTCGATTTGATGGTGTATCCGAACCGCACCCACGCGATCGCGGAAGGGCCCGGCACGACCGTGCACGTCTATCAATTGATTGCGAGGTACTTCGTCGACCACCTGCCGCCAGGCGGTCGGTAATCTGTCACGCCGGCCGTCAAACCTGCCGCTTACGCGAGTCCGATGATCGCCGCGATTGCGACGAAGACGGCTGTCACGACGAACAGCAGCGCAAACATGCGCAGCGCGAACGACAGCCAGTCCCCGAATGCCAGGCCAGCCGCGGCGGTCACCGCGACCAACGCGCCGTTCGTCGGGGTGACGAGTTCGGTCAGGCCGGCGCCTCCTTCGTACGCCAGCACCGTCACCTGGCGTGACAGGCCGATCAGGTCCGAAACCGGCACCATCAGCGGCATCGTCAGGACAGCCTGGCCGCTGACGCTCGATACGGGAACGTGGATCAGCGCCTGCGCCGCCATCATGCCGACGGCACACAGCGCGACCGGCAGGTGCTGCAGCGGCACGACGAGCGTGCGCACGATCGTGTCGATAATGCGCCCCTGGTCCATCGCCATGAAGATGCCGCGAGCGAAGCCGATCAGCATCGCGGCATAGGCCATCGATGCAAATCCCTTGGTGAATCCGGCGGCAGTGCCCTTCGCGTTGAGTCCTCCGGCAAAGCCGGCGAGGATGCCCATGCCGAAGAAGAGCGCGGCCATCTGATCGAAGTCCCAGCCGAGGCGAATCACGCCATAGACGAACGCCGCAAAGGCCGCAACCACGATCGCGAGTACGATCAGATGGCGGCGGGTCATCGTTCGGGTGACGATTGTCGACCGGTCCGGCTCGCGGCGCGTACGATGCGCGTGACGCCATGTGCCCGCGATCCAGATCGTAACAGCGACGGTGAGCATCATCAGGCGGTACGGCGACCCGCTGAGCAGCGCGACGCCTCCCACTTTTTGCGCGATCTGCGCCTGAAACGGATTAACGGGGCTGAATGTCGCGCCCACCGCCGACGCGCCGATGCTGATCGCGACCGCTGTCGTGGCGTCGTACCCCAGTCGCCGTGTCACGAGCAGGAGCACTGGCACGAGCGCGATGACCTCTTCCCCCATGTTCTCGAGCGCGCCGGCCGTTGCGAACGCGATCGACACGATCGGAATGACCAGCGCCGATCGGGTGCCCAACGTCGTGACGAGATATTCGGCGCCGTGACTGAGTGCCCCCGTCTCGTCCACGACGGTCAGCGCGCCGCCAATCAGGAACACGAAGAACACAACTGAGGCCGCATCGATTAATCCGTGCGGCACCGCGAGCAGCGCGTCGAACGGTCCGAGCGGATTCGGTTCCACGGGGTGATAGCTGCCCGCGACGACGACCTGGCGGCCCGTGGACGGATCGGAGCGGCGGTCGAACTGCCCGGCGGGCAACAGCCAGCTCAGGACTGCGGCCAGGATGATGCAACAGGTAAGCAGGACGAGCGGGTCGGGGAAGCGGATGCGCACGAGACAGTTGATGGCGTCGCTGAGCGCGGCCGCCTCATACTACCTCAGCCGCAGCTGTTCCTTCAGCCAGGCGATGCGGTCCCGGGTCGCCGTGTATGTCAGCTCGTGCTCCGCTCCCTCGTACATCTTCACCGTCTTGGGTCCCGTGACCGCCTCGGCCTGCGCCGTCGCGTTCTCGACGCTCACGAACCGGTCCTTCGTCCCGAACTGCAGGAGCACGGGTCGCGTGGACAATCTGGCGAGCGCAAGTGCCGGGTCGAGCGGATGCAGCGTCGACAGGAATGCCTCGCGGTCGGCACCCTCGCGTTTTGGCTGGAACAGGAACCATTCGCCCATTGATCCGTTGCCGGCCATGTAGACCATGTGGGTTACGCGTCGATCCGCGGCGGCCGCGAGCGCGCCGTACATCGCGCCGAAGTCGTGCCCGACGATGGCGACCCGCGTGGGATCGATCGACGGCTGCGCGAGCAGCACGTCGAGCGCGCGGCGCACCTCCTTCGCCTCGTGCACCGAGAAGTCGTAGTCCTTGCTGCCGTCGCGCGATGCCAACCAGCCTTCAACGCGCCATGGCGTGTCGATCAGCAGCGATGTCGTCCCGAGCGACGCCAGCTCGATCGCTTCCGCAAGAAACTCCGTTCGGTTGGAACTCGGCTTCGGGGGCTCATACCAGTGCAGATACAGGATGGCGGCATGGGATCCGGCTGCGCCGGCGGGCGGCAGCACGATCGTTGCGGCGTTGCGCGTCCCGTCGAGCCGTTCGTAGGTGATCTGCTTGACCGTGACACCCTGCCGGTCGGTGGGTGAGAGCGGCTGCACGTCGACCGGGCGATCGCGGTCGTAGTCGAGCGGCACGGGGGACGGAGCCGGCGACTGCAGGAGAACGGCGGCCAGAACAGCGCTCAGCATCGCAGTAGCCTACCCGAGAATGGG
>Ga0310810_10002714_pt1 | contig 19100 bp, 12 predicted proteins | sample NCmetagenome_FD_207641 | JGI IMG/M metagenome (GOLD analysis project Ga0310810, IMG submission 207641) | Soil microbial communities from experimental microcosm in Duke University, North Carolina, United States - NC | ecosystem: Engineered > Artificial ecosystem > Soil microcosm > Unclassified ...
ACGTGTCGGGGAAGGGCATCCCGGCGGCGCTCATCATGGCCGGGTTCCGCATGAGCCTGCTCGCCGAGATCCGCAACGAGTTCGCGATCCGCGCCGTCATGAGCAAGGTGAACGGGCTGCTCCACGAGAGCACGGATCGGGACAAGTTCGTGACCGCGTTCTATGGCGTGCTCGATTCCCACAACCGCGTGCTCATCTGCTCGAATGCCGGACACAATCCGCCGATCCTGTTCCGCGCGAAGGGCACGCTCGAGTACCTGTCGGACGGCGGCGTGGCGCTGGGGGTGCTCGCGGACGCGCGCTACGAGGAGAAGCCAGTGTTCATCGAGCGCGGCGACGTGCTCGTGCTGTACACCGACGGCGTCACGGAAGCGGAGTCGCCCGAGCGCGAGCAGTTCGGCCGGCGACGCCTCGAGGCGTGCGTGCGCCGGCTGCTCGGCGGGAGCAGTCAGGAGATCATGAGCGGCATCATCGCCGAGGTCGCGGCGTTCAGCGGCTCGCGCGGGCAGACCGACGATCTGACACTGGTCGTGCTGCGTTCGACGCAGGAGTGACGCGGCGTCCGCGACGGCACTTCATGCATCGCTTGAAGTGCTGGGTTCTTGACCCTCGCGGGCGATCCCGATAGTCTGCGGCGTCCTCCTCGTCCCACTCTCCATATAAGGGAGCTTCGCCCTTGCGACTCGACCCGCTGCTCCTCGCGGCGTTGCCGGTGGTGCTGTTCAGCGTCATCGTGCACGAGTGCGCCCACGGGCTCATGGCGCTCTGGTGCGGGGATACGACCGCACGCGATCGCGGCCGGCTGACCCTGAACCCGCTGCCGCACATCGATCCGATCGGCTCGATCCTGCTCCCGGCCGTGCTGCTCCTGACGCACGCGCCGTTCCTGTTCGGCTGGGCCAAGCCGGTGCCGATCAACTGGGCCAACCTGCGGCGCCCCAAGGACGACGCGGTCAAGGTCGCGCTCGCCGGTCCGGCGTCGAACCTCCTCCTGGCGCTCCTGTTCGCCGTGCTGGTCCGCGTGGCGCCCGGGTCGGGCTTCTGGTCGCCGCTCCAGACCATGGCCGTGGGCGGCGTGGTGTGGAACTGCGCGCTCGCGCTGTTCAACCTGATTCCGATCCCGCCGCTCGACGGATCGTGGGTCATCATGCGTTTTCTCAGCATGCGCCACATCATCGCGCTCCAGCAGTTCCGGCTCGTCGGCTTTGCGCTGATCATCGTGCTGCTCAACACGCCGATGTTCCACGGACTGTTCACGGTGCCGCTGCAGGCCCTGGTGAAGGCGATGCTCCGGATGTTCGGCACGCCGGTGGGCGCGGGGGCGCTGTGAAGCGCGGGCGCATTCTGTCGGGCATGCGCCCGACCGGCCGGCTCCATCTCGGCAACTACGTCGGGGCGCTCGAGAACTGGGTGCGCCTGCAGAACGAGGGCTGGGAGAATCTGCACATGGTGGCCGACTGGCACATGCTCACCACCGGCTACGAGGACACGTCACGGCTCAAGGCCGACACGTTCGACATGGTGCTCGACTGGCTCGCCGCCGGCCTCGATCCCAAGCGCAGCGTGATCTTCGTGCAGAGCGACGTGAAGGAACACGCCGAGCTGCACCTGCTCCTTTCCATGCTGGTGTCGAAGGCGCGCCTCGAGCGCATCCCGACGCTCAAGGAGCAGATCCGCGACCTGCACCTCGACGAGCAGACGATTTCCTACGGGCACCTGGGCTATTCCGTGCTGCAGGCCGCCGACATCCTGCTGTACAAGGCCACGCACGTGCCGGTCGGCGAAGACCAAGTGCCGCACGTCGAACTGACCCGCGAGCTCGCGCGGCGCTTCAACTTCGTGTACTGCCAGAACCGGCCCCCGGTATTCCCCGAACCCGAGGCCCAGCTGACCGCGTTCGCGCGGCTGCGCGGCAACAACGGTCAGCGCATGAGCAAGTCGGCGGGCAACGCGCTGATGCTGGCCGCCGAGCCCGAGGAGATCGCGCGCTACGTGCACGAGGCGTACACGGACCCGAAGAAGGTGCGCAAGAACGACCCCGGTCGTCCCGAGGCGGATCCGAGCGATGGTCATCCGGGCTGCGTCGTGTGGGAGTATCAGCGCAAGTTCAACCCGGGCGGGGCGCACGGCGGCGGGGCGGGGGGCGACCGCGTGACGAGCACGGTGGCCGGAGTGGCCGGACCCGATGCCGACGAGATCGCGCGGCTGTGCCGCGCCGGCGAGCTCGGCTGCATGGCCGACAAGAAACACCTGACGGAGATCCTGAGCGCGACGCTGGCGCCGATCCGCGAGCGCCGCGCGAAGTGGGCGGCGGACGCGGATGCGGTGCGCGACGTGATCCGCGACGGCAACGCGCGCGCGCGCGCGATCGCCGAGGCGACGATGGACGAAGTGCGCAGCGCCATGGGGCTCGGGCACGGCGTGGAGGTGACGCGATGATCGAGCGCGATCCGGAGCTGGAGCCGACGGGCGAAGCGCCGCCGCGCGACGTGGACGACGACGCACCGGTGCGCCGCGGCGCGGACGGCGACGCGCCGATGAGCCCGCGCGAGCGCACCGAGGCCGCGTGGCAGCCGGGCCGCTCCGTCGTGACGGTCAAGCTCGAGCGCTTCGAAGGACCGCTCGACCTGCTGCTGCACCTCATCAAGCGCGACGAGATCAACGTCCACGACATCCCGATCGCGCACATCACGAATCAGTACCTGGCCTACATCGAGTTGATGCGCTCGCTGGACCTGGAAGTGGCCGGTGAGTTCCTGGTGATGGCGGCGACGCTGATGCGCATCAAGGCCAAGATGCTGCTGCCGCTGCCGGCGGTGGGCGAGGAGGAGGAGGAAGGCGATCCGCGCGAGGAGCTGGTGCAACGGCTGCTCGAGTACCGCCAGTTCAAGGAGGCCGCGGAGACGCTCAAGCTCAAGGAGGGCGAACGCCGCCAGCTGTTCGAGCGCGGCCTCGTGCCGGGCGAGGACGAAGCCGGCCCGTTGCCGCTCGCGCCGGCCACGCTGTTCGATCTGCTGGACGCGCTCAATCGCGTGATGTCGCGCGTGCCGCAACCGGCCGTCTACGAAGTGCAGGGCGAGCTGTACGACGTCGAGGACAAGATGTCGCTGATCGCGAGCACGGTCGCGGAAGAGGGCCGGCTCTCGTTCACCGGGCTGCTGTCGCGCTGCCGCGCGCGCGCCGAGATGATCGTGACATTCATCGCGCTGCTCGAACTCATCAAGCTCGGCCGGGTCGGCGTCATCCAGGTCGAGAATTTCGGCGACATCGAGATCGTCGCCCGCACGCCGGAAGAAGAGGACACCCATGCCACCCGTACATCTCCAGGCGGCGATTGAAGCGCTGCTGTTCTCGTCCGATCAGCCGCTGCCGCTGTCGCTGATCGTCGAGTCCCTCGAGTCCGAACCGGAAGCCGTCGCCGAGGCGCTGCACGCGCTGGGCGAGACTTACGCTGCGCGTGAAGCCGGCGTCGAGCTGCGCGAGATCGCCGGCGGCTGGATGCTGGTCACGACCGCGGCGCAGGCCGAGTGGGTCGGCCGCATGCTGCGGGGAAAGAGGCGCATGCGCCTGTCGCGCGCCGCGCTCGAGACGCTGGCCATCATCGCGTACAAGCAGCCGGTCACGAAGTCCGAGGTCGAGGCGATCCGCGGCGTCGACGCGAGCGGCGTGCTCGCCACGCTGCTCGAGCGCAACCTCGTGACGATCCGCGGTCGCTCGAAGGTGGTGGGGCGGCCGCTGCTGTACGGCAGCACGCCCGAGTTCCTCGACTACTTCGGACTGCGCGACCTGCAGGAGTTGCCGCGCCCCGAAGAGTTGCGCGCGCTCGTCGCGGCGCGCGAGCCGGAGCAGCTGGAGATGATGGAGATCGAGGTCGTGTCGCAGGTCGCCACGGACCTCGGGCTCGGCAAGGTCGGCGGCGATCTCGCCGAAGGGCGGCACGATGTCGAGCCGCTCGCCGACGCGCACGGCGCTCCGGCCGAGGGCGCGTCGCGCGACGATGCGGACGACGTCGAGGACGACGCAGCGGAAGAGGCCTGGGCCGAGCGCGAACCGGGTCGCTCTTGAGCGGCATCCGGCTGAACAAGTTGCTGGCGACGCGCGGCATCGGTGCGCGCCGCAAGTGCGACACGCTGATCGAGTCCGGCGCCGTCCAGGTGAACGGCGTGACGGTCACCGAGCCGGGCACGCGCGTCGAGCCCGAGATCGATCGCGTGATGGTGAACGGCCGCCCGCTGCCCGGCGCGCCGACTCACCGCTACCTGATGCTCAACAAGCCCGTCGGCATGATCACGACGATGGATGACCCCGAGGGGCGGCGCACGATCCGTGACCTGTTGCCGTCCGGCTCGCGGCTGTACCCGGTCGGCCGCCTCGACGCCGACACCAGCGGTCTGCTCATCGTCACGAACGACGGCGAGCTCGCGCACCATCTCATGCACCCGCGCTACGGCGTCGAGAAGCACTATCGCGTGCTCCTCGAGCGCGAGCCGACCGAGCGCCAGCTCGAGCGGCTGGCGACGGGCGTCGAAATCGAGCCGGGCGTGGTGAGCGGGCCGGCGCGCGTGCGACGCCGCGATCCGGTCGCGCGCGGCGCGGTCATCGAGATCACGCTGCACGAAGGTCGTTATCGGCAGGTGCGGCGCATGTGCGAAGCGCTCGGGCTCACCGTGCTCGGGCTGCACCGCTGGGCGTACGGTCCGCTGCGCCTCGGCGAGCTGGCCCGCGGCGTGTGGCGGGAGCTGAGCGACTCCGAGGTCGAGATGCTGCGCAGCGCTTCGGCACGTCCGACGCGCCGCGGCGCGCCGGCACGCGGATTCGCGCCACCGCGCGCCCACACGCGCGGCGTGCGCCGGCGCCACGACGAAGCGTCGCCCGCGTCGCCTCCGGCGCCTCCGCGCGCGGCACGCGATCCGGGACCGCGAGCGCAGGCGCCGCCACCGCGCGATCGCGCCGAGCGCGGAACGGCGGAAGGGGGATGGGTCGGGAGGAAGTTCGAGACGCCGCGTGCGTTCGAGCGCCCGGAGCGCGCGCGCGGACCGCGGTCGACGCCGGACGTTCCGCACGGGCCTCCCGGCAAGCGACTGCGCGTGCGCGATTCGGAGTTCGGGACACCGCGCCGCGTGCCGAGCGAAGCGCCGCGGCCGCGTTCGGAACGACCGGAGCGCAAGCCGCCGCGGTTCGGTCCGCCAACGCGCGACACGAGCCCGCCGCAGAGACGCTCGCGCGAAGAGGGGATGAGGCAGCGCGAGTCGACGCGACCGCGCGACGAATGGTCGGGACCTCCCTCGGACTTCGAGCGCGAACGGCCCGCGCGGGAAGGCGGACGCGAGCGCGGACGTCCCGGCGCGCCCGTGCGCGCCGATCGTGCCGCGGCTCCGGATTTCGGCGGACGTCGCGACTCGCGCCCGGCGCGGGGACGCGCTCCGCGCGACGCGGCGCGTGGAGTCGAGCGCGGCACCCGCGGTGGGCCGCCGGCCCGCTTCGAGCGTGGGGGGCGTGCTGCGCCGCCCGCGCGTTTCGAGCGCGGTCGCCCTGATGGACCGCCTGCCCGCTTCGAGCCGGGTGGCCGGGGTGCGCCTCCCGCTCGCCCGCAGCGTCGTGGCGCAAACGCGTCGCCGGCTCGCCTCGAGCGCTGGAGCCGGGGCGGCCCGCCGGCCCGGCTGGAGCGCGGCGGTCGCGGTGCTCCGCCGGCGCGTTTCGAGAGAGGGAGCCGCGGAGCTCCGCCGGCGCGTTTCGAGCGCGGCACCCGCGGCGCCGCCCGTTTCGAGCGAGCGAGCCGCGGCGCACCTCCGGCGCGCGTCGAGCGTGGCACTCGCGGCGCCGCCCGATTCGATCGCGGCAGCCGTGGTGCGCCGCCGGCCCGTTTCGAGCGAACGAGCCGTGGCGCCCCGTCAGCCCGTTTCGAGCGGACGAGCCGTGGCGCGCCGCCGGCCCGTTTCGAGCGGACGAGTCGTGGTGCGCCGCCGGCCCGTTTCGATCGCGGCAGCCGCAGCGCACCGCCACCGCGCTTCGAGCGGGCGAACCGTGGCGCACCGCCCGCCCGTTTCGAGCGTGGCGGCGGCCGCGCACCGTCGAGAGGTTTCGAGCGGGGGCGCCCCGCCTCCGGTCGTGGTCGAGGACCGGCCCCGCGGCGTGGCCGGGAGTTCGGCGGCGCGACGCGTTTCGCGGGCGGCGAGTCGGCGCGGTCCCCGGGCGGCCGGGCGCCGACGGCGCGTCGTGGCCGGCGTCAGGGCCCTGGCTCGGGCGGGCCGAGGCCGCGTGGCGGTCCTCCCAAGCCTCGCATTCAGCGGCCGGGGAAGCGCCCGTCGCGTGGGTGAAATGGCTGAACCGCAGTGGACTGCCCCGTTCGCCTGAGAATTCACAGTAGACAGCGGCCGGGGCCGTGAGATGCTTGTGCTCGCCTTCGTGCTCCTCATATGCGGCAGCGAGGAGCCTTCGCGCCAGGACGGCGCGAAGCGGATCCCAGGGAAGCACCCCTTGTAGTGCCTGGTGAGGAGAGCGGTGCAACTCGATCGCGTGCCTCCGCCCGTCGCGCTCCCGGAAGAAGCGACTTCGCAGCTTTCTGGAACGATCCCCCCAAGCGACGGGGTAGAAAGCGCTGACAGGTTCGGGGCGGCGCCGTTGCGTCGCGCGCTGTCCTGGCGCGGCGGACTCGCGGTGCTGGCCGGAGCGTTCAGCCTGCTCGGCCAGGGAGAGCGTGCGCGAGTCGATTCGCGCTTCGTCTCGCCCAGTTCGACGCTCGCGACGTACTGGTCGGCGCTGCGTGACGACGACGTCGAAGGTGCTTCGGAATGCCTGGTGGACGGCGGCGACGGCGTGCCCGAGCCGGGGACGCTGTGGTTCCTGCCGCCGACCAGCGACCTCACGCTCACGTCCTTCCGCACGCTCTCGGTGACGGCAGGTCGTCTGCTGGTGCGCTACGAAGTTCGCTATCACCCGCGCGGCTCGCGCGTCGATCTCCGGTTCGAGACCGGCAACGAGCTGGTGCGCGAGCACGGCGAGTGGCGCATCGCGCGCGGGATCGGCGAGGCCAGCATGCCGGAGTGGAAGCCCATTCCCCGAACGGTTGACATCTGATTCGAAGCGCCACTAGGCTCCACGTTCGGCCGAATTTCGCACCCACTCCGAGGGATGCATGACGCGTCACCTGCGCGTACCGCTCGTCGTTTTCGTCCTGCTGGTCGCGGCCTCGCCGGCATTCGCCACGAAGTACGCCGGTGAATTCATGAAGATCCCGGTCGGCGCGCGCGCCATCGGCATGGGCGGCGCCTTCACCGCGGTGTGCGACGACGCGACGGCCGCGTTCTGGAATCCCGCCGGGCTCGTGTACCTGCCGTATCGCGAGGCGCTGTTCCAGCACGCCGAGCAATTCGGGAGCCTCGAGAACCACGACTACCTGAGCGCGGCGTATCCGCTGGGCGGCGACAAGGAGCATCGCTCGACGTTCGGCGTCTCGCTCGTGCGCCTGGCCGTCGACGACATTCCGATCACGCCGCGCCCGAGCAGCCTGCGCCCCGGGGTCGACTTCCTCGACTACGGCACGGACAACGATCCGACGACGCCGGGCAATGGTCAGGGCAACGGTGTGTGGGATCGCGGCGAGCGGCTGCTGCTCACGTCGGACGACCTGTACATGGCCTCCAGCGCGGACATGGCGGCCACCGTTTCGTACGCGCGCCAGCGCGGCAAGCACTGGACGTTCGGCGGCAACCTCAAGTTCGTGCGCCAGAGCATCCCCGACACGCTGCGCGGCGAGCACGTCACGTCGTTCGGCGCCGGGCTCGACGTCGGCGCGAACTACATGCCGACCGACGCGGTCACGATCGGAGCGGTCGTGCACGACCTGACGACGACCTACCTGTCGTGGAGCAACGGCACGCACGAACTCGTGGTCCCGACGCTCGACACGGGAGCGGGCTTCAACTTCTACCCGGCCGAGCGCCACGCGCTGACCTGGGGCTTCGACCTGGGCTGGACGTTCGATGGGCGGGAAGCCGACAGCGAGATCCGCACGTCGCGCACGAACGTCGTCATCCGCACCGGGCTCGAATACTGGTACCGCAACACGCTGGCCCTGCGCACCGGCGTGAACGCGAAGGACCTCACGTTCGGCGTGGGGGTGCGCTACAAGCAGGTCGGCGTGGACTACGCCGCGTCCCTGAACCGCTTCTTCGCGGCCGACGACCCGAACTTCCCCTCGGACCAGAATCTCGACGCCAGCCAGCTGGTCTCGCTGGCGGTGAACTGGTAGCCGCGCCCGCTCGCGCTTCGCCGCCCGGGACGCCACGCGTCCCGGGCGGCTGTGTTTTCGGGCCGCGGCGACGTCCCTCACCGCGCGGGCGCGCGTCGCCGGCCCGCGCCTTGACGGAACCCGACGCGCTTCCTAGTGTGCCGCGACGACGTTGCGTCGGGCTCTCTCCAAGGGAGATCGCGTGCGGCAGGTGATGGCGCTGGTGCTCTCGGGCGGTGGGGGCGAGCGGATGGGCGTGCTGTCGGCGGAGCGCGCGGTGAGCGCGATCCCGTTCGGTGGCAAGTACCGCATCATCGATTTCGCGCTCAGCAACTGCTGCCACTCCGAGATCGTCCACGTCGGCGTGCTCACGCAGCACGCGCCGACCTCCCTGCACGACCACATCGGGGCGGGACGCCCGTGGGACCTCGATCGCCGCGGCGGCGGCGTGATGGTGCTGCAGCCGTACCTGACGCGCAGCAACTCGGGCTGGTATCGCGGCACCGCGGACGCGATCGCCCAGAACCTCGATTCCATCGACGAGCGCGGCGGGGACCGCATCCTCGTGCTCGCCGGCGATCACGTGTATCGCATGGACTACCGTGCACTCGTGCAGACGCACGAGCAGCAGCGCGCCGCCGTGACGCTGGCGGTGACGCCGGTGCCGCGCGACCAGACGCGGCGCTTCGGCATGGTGACGGTGGACGGGGAGGGCCGCGTCACGCGCCTCGACGAGAAGCCGGCGTCGTCCGAGACGCTGCTCGCGTCGATGGGCATCTACCTGTTCGAGTCCGACGTCCTGCGCGAAGCGCTGCGCGGCCGGCCCGTGGATCTCGTGCTCGACGTCCTGCGTCCGCTGCTCGACAGCGGCGTGCGGCTCGCGGCCCATGCGTTCTCGGGCTACTGGGAGGACGTCGGCACCATCGGCTCATACTACAGAGCGAACCTCGAACTCGTGGCCCCCGAGCCGCGGCTCGTGATGCACGATCGGCGCTGGCCGATCCTCACGCGCGACGAGGAGCGACCGCCGGCCCTGCTGCTCGAGGGCGCCGACGTCGAAGACAGCGTGATCGCGAACGGCTGCCGCATCGCGGGCCGCGTGCGGCGCTCCGTGATCTTCCCGGGCGTCGCGATCGGCGCCGGGTGCGAGATCGTCGATTCGATCGTGTTGCCCGACGTGATCGTCGAACGCGGCGCGCGACTGACCGGCGCGATTCTCGACAAGTACGTGCGCGTGGGCGAGGGAGCGCGCGTCGGCCGCGCCGCGCTCGACGATCCGAGCGCACCCGCGCCCTCCGCGAGCGACGGCTGGCTGGAAGGGCTGACGCTCGTCGGCAAGGACGCGGTGTTGCCGCCCGGACTGCGCGTCGGCCCGGGTGCGGTGATCGGACACGGCGCGCTGCCCGAGGACTTCGGAGAAGGCGAAGTCGGCGCCGGCGCGCTGACCCCGAACCGCACCTGGTACGGGGACCGCACGTGAAGGCGTCGCGCTACGCGTTCATCCTGGCCGGCGGCGTCGGCAGCCGGCTGTGCCTGCTCAGCGAGCGTCGCGCGAAACCCGCGGTGCCGTTCGGCGGCAAGTACCGGATCATCGACTTCACGCTGTCGAACTGCGTCAACTCGGGCATCTTCGACATCGGCGTGCTGACCCAGTACCGGCCGACGTCGCTGAACCAGCACATCGGCACGGGGCGGCCGTGGGACCTGGATCGCGATCGCGGCGGCGTGCAGTTGCTGCAGCCCTCGCTCGGCTCTCTGCGCGACGACTGGTATCAGGGCACGGCCGACGCCATCTACCGCAACCTGATCCATCTGAGGCGCCGGCAGTCGGAGCAGGTGCTCGTGCTGTCCGGGGACCACGTGTACCGCATGGACTACAACGTGCTCTACGCGTACCACGTCGCGCAGCGCGCGGCGGCCACCGTCGCGGTCACGGAAGTGCCGGAGGACGAAGTCCAGTCGTTCGGCATCCTCGAGACCGAGCCGAATGGCCGCGTCATCGGCTTCCAGGAGAAGCCCAAGAAATCGCGCTCGCGGCTCGCGTCGATGGGCGTCTATCTGTTCGACCGGCAGTCGCTGATCCAGTGGCTCGTCGAGGACGCGAGCCTGGCGAATTCGAGCCACGACTTCGGCAAGGACCTGTTGCCGCGGCTCGTCGCGCGTGGCGAGGCGGTCTTCGCGTATCGCTTCCCGGCGTACTGGCAGGACGTGGGCACGCTCGACTCGTACTACGCGGCGAACATGGCGTTCCTCGAGGATCCGCCGCCACTCGCGCTCCACGACGGCGACTGGATCCTGCACACGCAGAGCGCGGATCGCCCCGCGGTGCGCGTCGAGCACGGCGGCCGCGTCGTGCGCAGCGCGGGGCGTGTCGAGCGCTCCGTGCTGTTTCCCGGCGTGACCGTGGAGGCCGGCGCGGTCGTGCGCGACAGCATCGTCATGCACGATACGGTCGTCGAGAAGGGCGCGACGCTGGACCGCGTCATCATCGACAAGGAAGTGCGCATCGGCGCCGGGGCGAGGGTCGGCGAGGGAGATCCCTCGATTGCGAACCGCGCGTGCCCCGAACACCTCGCGAACGGTCTCAGCGTCGTGGGCAAGGGCGCCGAGCTTCCGCAGGGTGTCCGCGTCGGCCGGAACGTGCGCATCGGGGCGTTCGTCGAGCGCGACGACATCACCGCCGATGTCCCCGACGGCGGCGTGGTCGACGGTCCCGAGTCGATGCACTAGAGGCCGCGCCTCACGCGAGGCGCGGCCTCTCGGTCGCTCGCAGCGTCCCGTGGTCCTAGCTGTTCGGGATGCGCAGGCGTTGTCCCGCGCGAATGCCCGAGCCGGCGATGCCGTTCTCGCGCTTCAGCTGGACGACGCTGACGCCGTGGCGACGCGCGATCGTGTCGAGGCTCTCACCCGAGCGCACCACGATGCTGCCGCCCGGGGCCGCCGTCATGCGCCGGCCGGATCCGCCGCGCCCACCGCGATGGTGGCCGTGGTGCCGCGCGGGGCGCAGCTTGAGTCCGGCGAGCTGCGCGGCCGACGCGCTGTCGAGCGCGGCCGGCTGCTCGGCGACGCTGTCGCCCGTGCGCACCTTGAGGCGGGTGCCGCGGCGCACCGTCGAGGCGGTGAGGTGGTTCCAACGCTTGAGGTCGTCGACCGTGCAGCCGTGATCGGCGGCGATCGAGGCCAGCGTCTGGCCGCGATGCACGACGACGTTCTGCCGGCCGTCCGCGCTCGACGTGCCGTTCAGCTGGGCGAGCGGCCGGAGCGTGCGCGCCGGCACGTAGGCCGTCGAGGCCCGCGGGTCGCTGGCGTCGACGAGCTGCGGGTGTGGCGAAGCGAGCGAGGCGGGCACCGTCAGCACCATGCCGCGGCGCAGCGGGCGCTTGCGGCCGATGCCGTTCGCGAGCGCGAGTTGTCGCGCGCTCACACCGTACTGCGACGCGATCGAGCTGATCGTCTCGTGGCTGCGCACGCGGTGGCTGAGCGTCAGGTTGACGGACGGCAGCGGCGCGCCTTCCTGCATCTTCTGGAGCAGCACCGGACCCTTGCCCGGCGGGACGCGCAGCGTGGTCACGCCCTCGCGGCCGGTGGCGGCGCTGCGCAGCACGGCGGGGTTCAGTTCGCGCAGCTCGTCGTACGTGCATCCGGCGAGCTTGGCGACGACGTGCAGATCGACCGCGCCCTTGAACGCGATCTGATCGAACTCCATGGGATCGTCGAGCGCGACCGAGTCGAATCCGTACTTGCCCGGATCGTGTGCGATGGCGAGCACGGCCATGAACTGCGGCACGTAGTCTTCCGTCTGCGCCGGCAAGCGCAGGTCCCAATAGTTCGTCGTGCCCTGAGTCTTGATGGCGCGCAGCACGGTGCCTTCGCCGGCGTTGTACGACGCGAGCGCGAGCGGCCAATCGCCGAAGATCGAGTAGAGGTGCTTGAGGTAGCGCGCCGCGGCCACGGTCGACTTCTCGGGATCCTTGCGCTCGTCGACCCACTTGTTGACCGTGAGTCCGAACACGCGCGCGGTGCCGCCCAGGAACTGCCACGGTCCGACGGCCGCCGACATGGAGCGCGCGTTCACGTTGAAGCCGCTCTCCACGAACACGAGGTGCACGAGATCGGGCGGCAGGCCTTCCTTCTGGAGCACGCCACGGAACAGGTCCATGTAGCGGCCCGAGCGCTTGAGCCAGCGCTCGAACACCGAACGGCCCGCTCCCGTGAAGTACTCGATGTAGCGATACACGTCGGCGTTGAACTGAGGGGTGATCTCCTCGGCGGCCGGCGTGTTGAGGACCTTATCGTCGGCTTCGTTGCCCGAGGCGACCGCGCTCGACTGGCTCTGAGCTTCCTTGCGCGCGGCGTCGCGCAGCCCGGACAGCTGCGAGCGCAGATCGACGAGCGAACGTCGCGTCGTGGCGTCGACGTCGGGCGTGAGCGCGTCGTCGATCACCGCCATGGCCTGCTCGGCCGAACGCACGGCGGCGTCGAACTCACCGGCATGGCGCTGCGCCCAGGCCGCCTGGTACCCGGCCTGCGCGGTGGCCAGCGCCGTCGACGGGATCACCGCCGGCGCGGTTCCGACCGGTCCACCCGATGGGGTGGTTCCGACCGGCCCGGGCGTGGGGGACGAGGCCGAAGCGCTGCTATCGACGGTCGCGGCGACCATCGCCGTATCGGCGAGGACGCTTCGCGGGACATTCAAGATGAGGACGGCAGCAACGAACGCTGCCAGGTGCGAGGGCCGGACCGGCAAAAGAACCTCCTGTCGGCGACTTTCCCTCCCTGGACCGTCCAGAGAACCGGGTCAACCTAAATGCTCGGCATGCAAGATGCAATCCGACACTGGTAATTGATTGCAGCCCGACAGGGCTTCTGAGGGTAAGTCCCCAATCCTTGCCAGCCATCCATACATGGCCGCAAGGGCTGTGCCACAACTCCGCCGGCCATTGACACTTACTCGACGCTTCGATAGCTTGCGCTCGGCCAAGTAGATCGCCTGGCCTCGCGGCTCGGACGCCGGGGGAAGGAACTGCATGGAAGTCGCTGCCGTCAATACCCCGCAGTGGTCGGTTTCAGCCCGGAGCCGTGGCGAAGTTCTGGCCGTTGGGGCCGCCGCGGGCGGCCTGGAGTTGCTGGTTCTCTCGGATGGCGGCCTCTTCAGCCGAGCCGAATTCGAAGGTTGGTTGCGGGACGTCCTCGGTGTGGCGTGCGAGACCGCCGCCGGGGATACCGGCGCCCGGCCGATACCGGCACTCCTCCATCACGCCCTCACCGGACTCCTCTTCTCTCATTCCGAACTCTGGGAGCGCACCGAGTCCCGGCCGCCCTGTTCGCTCGCGTTCGCGGTGTCGGGACACAGCGTGGCGTTTGGCTGGGTCGGCGACGCACGGGTCGGCGTCTGGGTGAACGAAATGCCGGTCGAGCACGGCTGGGTCAAGGTCCGTGACGATGCGGGACGCGAAGCGTTCGCCATCGCGCTCGAAGCCGGATCGACCGTGCGCGTCCGGCTGGTGTGGGCGCCGGGCGACGTCGGCGACGAAGGTCCGGGCGCGATCGTCGACGCGGAATGGCCCGGCTCCGACACGCTTGCGCTGGCCGCCGCACTGGCTGCCGCCGAAGCGGCCGCGATCGGCGGGGCCTCGGCCGACCTGGTGGTCGCGGCCACGGGCGAGACATTCGTCGCGGCCGAGTCGAACGAGTCCGTTGCGTACGCAGAAGCGAACGACGCTCGCGAAAACGCGGTCGGGTCCGAAGCGCCCGACGCGCGCCACGCCGACGCCCTTTCCGACGAGACCATCGAGGAGGAGATCGGGGTGCGCAAGCGCCCCGGCCGTCTGTCGCGTTTCATGAGCCGCATGGCCGGACTGTTGGGTGGACGCCGGCGCTCGCGTGACGCCGACGACACCACGCCCGACTGGAACGCCCGCGAAACCGAGGACGCCGCGGCCGCGCTCGAGCGCGAGCGCGGCGCGAGCGTCAACGCGGACGACGCGGCGGCGGACCGCTTCGCGGTCGAGGCGTCGGCGAATCCGCACGACGCGCCGGCCGAATTCGCGGAGGGCCGGACGGACGCCACGCCGGACGAGCCCGCGAGCGGGCCGGCCGCCGCGACTCCGCGCGTGCTGCCGCTCCACCGAGCGACGCCCGAGTTCACTCCGCCGCCGGCGCCGCGCGAGAGTCTGCGTCGCGCGCGGACCGAGGAACTCGACACCGTCCGCGACACGTCGCGCCCGGCGCCGCTCGAACCTGGGCAGGAACGCGACGCGTCGAGCGAAGAAACGCGCACGCGCCGCCGCGAGGTGCTGCCCGGCCTGACCGGCGTCGCGCCGCCCGTGCTGCGCGTCGCGCCGCGTACGCCGCTCGTGTCCGCGGTGCCGCCGCCCGAAGCCATCACCATCCCGCGCGTGATCCCGTCGCGATCCGGCGAGCGCGACGCCGTCGAGGACCAGTCGTCGCCGCCACGCCCGTCGCTGTCGGGCCCGGCGTTCCTCGGTGACGACGACGACCCGGGCCTGCGTGCGCGCCGGCCGCGCGTCGCGCGCGAAGGGGAGGGGACCGCGTCGCGCGTGGCGTCCGCCGCACGTCCGCCGCTGCGCCCGAACTGGCCGAGCGCGAGCGAGCTCAGACGCCCGACGCCGGCCTGGCGGAGGCCCTGGGCGTGGGTGGCGGTGACCGTCGCGCTGTTCCTGGCGGGATGGTGGGTCGGCAACCAGCAGCCGGACGCGAACGGTCAGGGCGTCGGCCCGCGCGTCCGCTCGATGTTGCGCACCGTCGGCCTGGGCGGCGCGCGCTTCGACGTCACGGTGACCAGCAATCCGGCTGGCGCGTGGATCGCGGTCGACGGGAAGGATCTCGCGCGGCGCACGCCCGCGACCGTCGACCTGACGCCGGGCTCCCATCAGATGACGCTGTCGCTCGCCGAACTCGGCTCCGCCGCGTTCACGGTGCGCGGCCAGCGTGGCGACCGGGTGGCGCTCGACGCGCCGCTGCTCGGCGCGCTGTCGGTCGAGCAGTCGGACGCCGGCATCCCGGTGACCGTCGCGCTCGACGGCCGCGAACTCGGCTTCGCCCCGGTCAAGGTCGACAGCGTGTCACCCGGCGCGCACGAACTGCGCTTCTCCGGTCCGGCGATGGAGCCGTGGGCGCAGACCGTCGAGGTGCGCGTGCAGCAGACGGCGCAGGTCCTGGCGCGGCCCATGACGTCTCCGGCCACCGGCGTGATCGTGGTGCAGGGTCAGTTCGTCGACGAGAACGGCAGCAGCCCGCTGAGCGGCGCCGACGTGTACGTCGACGGCGAACTGCGCGGCCGCACGCCGCTCACGCTCGAGCTGCCGCGCGGCCCGCACAGCGTGCGCGTCAACAAGGCCGGCGAGAACTCGCCGGTGCAGGTGATCGACCTGCCGGGCGGCAATCAGCGCTTCGCGAACTTCGAGCTGGGGCTCGGCATCGACGCGCCGCAACTGAGCTCGATCGGCGTCAGCGACCGCGTGCCGCCGGATCGTCCGAGCATCGCCGCCGCGTCGCTGGATGGCGTCGGCGTGGGCGAGGTGCGCGAGATGTGGCTGCACGTGCGCGGCGCGGACGGCCCGTGGCGCCGCTACCCGATGGAGATGCTCAAGTCGTCGACCGGCGTCGTCGGGGTCAGCGTATTCCCGATCGGCGTGTTCGATTCGAGCGGAAAGACCCGCTACTACATGAGCGCCCTGACCGGCACGGGCGACGAGTACTTCACCGAGATCGAAGTCGCGCAGCTGATCGCCGCGCCGCATCCGGCGGCGAACCCGCGCTAGCGATCGCGGCGCGCCGCGACCGATCCCGGTTCGACAGGGCCGTCCACGCCGTGGACGGCCTTCGTGTTTCCATCGCGCGCAAGCCCATGGGACGCCGCGCGAGGGGCGTGGCTCCGATCTCGCATCGCGATCGCGGGCATGGGCGGGCGATGCGCGGCGCCGGCGGCGGTCCTGGCGTGGGGCGGGCTCGTGATGGGCGCCGCCTGGCTGCGCGCGCCACTCGCGATCGCCGTCGCGCTGGCGGGCGGGGTCGTGCTCGCGCTCGCCGCCGTTCGCCTGCCGCCGCGCGTCGGCACGCTGGCCGCGCATCTCGGCCTCGCGCTCGTCGCGCTGTCGCGCGGCGGCGCCCACCCGGCGCGGCTCGCGGCGGAGCGCGCGTGGATCGCGCCGGACCGCCCGTACTGGTTCGTGGCCCGCGTCGTCGAACCGCCGCTGCGCGAAGGCGGCGCGCCGCTCGCCGTGGTCGCGATCGAGCGTTCGAGCCCGCCGTTGCCATGCGGTGCGCGCCTGCGCCTCGTGCTGCCGCCAGGCTGCGCCGCCGAATGGGGCGATCGCTGCCGCGCGCTCGCGCGGCTGGAACGCCCGTCGCGTCCGCGCAATCCCGGCGGCTTCGATCCCCGGGCCGTGTCCGACGCCGCGGGCCTCGCCGGCTCCGGCGTCGCGCGCTACGTCGAGGTTGTGCCCGCGCACGATCTGGGCGAGTGGCCGCGCGGCAGCGTGATGCGCTGGCGGCGCGGCTTCGAGCGCCGCGCCCACGCCGCGCTGTCCGCGCACGCGTGTCTGCTCGCGCTGCCGCTCGCGCTCGGCGATCGCAGCGCGCTGCCTCCGGATCTCGATGCCGCGTTCCGCGCGTCCGGCCTCGTGCACGTGCTCGCGTTGTCCGGCATGCACGTGACGTGGATGGCGGCCGTCGCGCGCGGCCTCGTCGCGGCGTGCGGCGCCGGCGTGGCCGGACGCGCGTGGGCGCGCCTGGCGTGCGCCGTCCTCTACGTCGCGCTCGCGGGGCCTCTGCCCGCGCTCGTGCGGGCCGCGACCGGGGAGGTGCTCGGCGCGTGGGCGCGATTGACGGGGCGCGCGCTCGATCCGCTGCAGGGGCTGGCCGTCGGCGCGCTCGCCGTGCTCGCGGCACGCCCGGGATGGTCGCTCGATCTCGGCTTCCAGCTGTCGTCGGCCGCGACGCTCGGCCTGATCACGGTGTCGCGCGCGTGGCGCCCGGCCTCGGCGTGGGCGCAGCGGATGGCCGCGGCGTTCGCGCCGACGCTCGGCGCGCAGTGCATGGCCACGCCCCTGCTGCTGGCGCGCGCGCACGCGTTCTCGTGGGTCGCCCCGTTCGCGAACCTGTTCGCGGTTCCGATCTCGGGGCTGCTGCTCGTGGCGACGTGGCTCGCGCTCATCGTGGACGCCGCCTGGCCGGGCACCGCGCAGCTCCTGTTCTCGGCCTGCGACGCGCTGGCCGCGGCGTTCGCGGCCGTCGTCGACGGCAGCGCGCGCATGCCCGGCGCGCTCGTCGTGTTCGGCGACCATCCCGCGTTCGTGACGGCGGCGGCGCTCGGCGCGGCGCTCGCGGCGTGGGGCTCGGCGCCGCGCCGCGCGCCCGAGCGGCCCTGGCGCGCGCCGCGACGCGAGGCCGCGGCGTGGACCGGAGTCGGGCTCGCGGTCGTGGCGATCGGCGTCGGCGCCGCGCTGCCGCCGCTCGCGCCGCCGCCGGGCCACTTCTGGTGCGTCGCGCTCGACGTCGGGCAGGGCGACGCGATCGCCGTGGCCGCCGCGGACGGCTGGCGGCTCGTCGATGCCGGCGGCCGAACGCCGCGCTTCGACGCCGGCAACGGCGTGGTCGTGCCGTTCCTGCGCTGGGCCGGCGTGCGCCGGCTCGAATCGCTCGCGCTGACCCACGACGACGCCGACCACGTGGGCGGCGCCGCGTCCGTGATGCGCGCCGTGGCGTGCCGCGCCGTCTGGGTGGCGCCGTCGTTTCCGGGAGCGCCGGGTCCGGGCCCGCGCTTCGCGGCGCCGGCCGGTCGCCGGCTGCGCGCGGTGGCGCGCGGCGATCTCCTGCCGTGCGTTCCCGAGTGGCGCGTGCTATGGCCGCCGCGCGCGGGCCCGGGCGCCGCGCTCGAGCGTCCGCTGACGAGCGCGGACAACGCGGCCGCGCTGGTGATCGAGATCGGCGACTCGCTGGGCGCGGCGCTCTTGATGGCGGATGCCGACAGCGTGGTCGAAGAGTCGCTCGCCGTGGCCGGGCCGGTCGCCCTGCTCAAGGTCGGGCATCATGGTTCGGCGAGCTCGACCGGTGTGGGGCTCCTGGCCCGCGTGAAGCCGCGCTTCGCGGTGATCTCGGTGGGATCGCGCAATCGATTCGGTCATCCCGCACCCGTGACGCTAGGGCGATTGGAATCGTCGGGCGCGTTCGTGTCGCGCACCGATCGCGACGGCGCGATCTGGTTCGACGTCTCCGCGTCCGGAGCGCGGCCGCTCGATTGGCGACGCGCCGCGGGGTGTGCGGGGAGGGGAGCGGGCGGGAGCGACGCGCGAATCGTGCGCGCGTCGCCGGTTGTCGCGCCGCGGATGCCGTGAGGGACTTGCCCCCGCTTCGGCCGGGTTGGTAGATTGCGGCGTGACCTTCACCACGCGCATGCTCGCCGTGCTCGCCTCGGGGAACGGCTCCAACTTCGAGGCACTGGCGCTCGCCGCGCGTCGCGGCGAGCTGGGAGGTCGCATCGCGGTGCTGCTCAGCGACCGCGCCGACGCTCCGGCGCTCGCGCGCGCCGCGCGCCTCGGGATTGCGAGCGACGTCCTGCCGGTCGGTCGCTACCGCACGCGCATCGAGGACGAAGCGCCGTGGGTCGAGTGTCTGCGCGCCCATGGCGTCGAGTGCGTGCTGATGGCGGGGTTCATGCGACGCATCCACCACACGCTGCTCGACGCGTTCCCGTCGCGAATCCTGAACATCCATCCGTCCCTGCTGCCCGCGTTTCCCGGGCGCGACGCGATCACGGACGCGCTCCACTACGGAGTCTCGGTCACGGGCTGCACCGTGCACGTCGTCGGCGCGGGCCTCGACGACGGACCGATCGTGGCGCAGCGCG
>Ga0310810_10002716_pt1 | contig 19096 bp, 22 predicted proteins | sample NCmetagenome_FD_207641 | JGI IMG/M metagenome (GOLD analysis project Ga0310810, IMG submission 207641) | Soil microbial communities from experimental microcosm in Duke University, North Carolina, United States - NC | ecosystem: Engineered > Artificial ecosystem > Soil microcosm > Unclassified ...
CCTTGAGACGCCCTGGCTGGTGGGCTGCGACGGCGGGCGCAGCACGGTGCGGCGGCTGATGGAGACGGATTTCGAGGGCTTCACCTGGCCGGAGCGCTTCGTCGTCATCAGCACGCCGCACGACTTCGCGGCCCATGGCTTCACCTCGAACGCCTACATCGCCGATCCGAAGGAATGGGCGGCGATCTTCCACATGCCGGGGCTCTGGCGGCTCGCCTTTCCGGTGCATCCGGAGGAGGACGAGGCCGAAGTGCTCGCCGCCGAGGCGATCGAAGCGCGCATGCAGCGCTTCCTGCCGCGGCCGCATCGCTATGAAGTGCTGCAAAAAGGCATCTACAAGGTGCACCAGCGGGTGGCGAAGGACTGGCGCGCCGGGCGCCTGCTCCTCGCCGGCGACGCCGCGCACCTCAACAACCCGCTCGGCGCCTTCGGCCTCAATGGCGGGCTGCACGACGCGGTGATGCTAGGCGACTACCTCGGGCGAGTGTGCCGCGGCGCGGCCGACGAGAGCCTGCTCGATCTCTATGTCCGCAAGCGCCGCACCGCTAACATCGACTTCGTTCAGACGCAGTCGATCGGCAACAAGAAGCTTCTCGAGGAGCGTGACCCGCGGAAGCGGGAGCAGGCCTTTGCCGAGCTGCGGCGCGTCGCCGCCGAGCGCGGCGCGGCCCGCGAGTTCCTCATCCGCTCATCGATGATCTGGAGCGTGCGCCGGGCGGCGCAGATCGCCTGAGGGCGGCACGCGGTTTGCAGCGTGTCGGCGACTTTCACAGGAGACGCCGATGAGACTTTCCATCCTCGCCCTCGCCGTGGCCGCGGCCCTCGCCGTCGGCTGCGACCGGAGTTCCCAGCAGCCCGCCAGCTCCGCCAGCAGCCCCGCCGCGAGCGGCTCGAGCGCCGCGCCGCAGACCGGACCGAAAGGCGACGAGATCCAGCGGCCGGCGGAGCCGGCCGGCACGAAGGACTCCAAGGCGCTGCCCGATCCGGGCGACGCCAACGACCATTCGACGCCGGAGCACGACGCGCGCCAGAAGGCCGACAGCGGCAAGACCAGCGATCGCTAGCTCACAGCTCCGCGATCTCGACCTTGTCGGGGTAGAAGGCGAGGTATTCCCGGATCGCCGCCATCTCGTCGAACGGCTGCTCGTAGCTCCACACCACGTCGCGCGCGCCGCCCTTCAGCGAGAAATACGACGCGTCGCCCTTGAACGGGCAGTGCGTGCTGTGCGTCGAGCGCTCGAGGCGCTCCATGCGCACGTCCTTGCGCGGGAAGTAGTAGACGAGCGGATAGTCGCCTTCCTTCATCGCCAGCGCGCCGTGCGAGTCGGCGAGCACCTCGCCGCCCGCCGTGACGCGCACGCGGCGCGCCGCGGGCGACACCGTGATCCGGTGCTCGGGGCGCTTCTTGAAGCCGGGTGCGGGATTCGCCATGGCCTGTCTCCTCAGATCATCGCCGAGCCGCCGTCGACCACCAGGGTCTGGCCGGTCATGAAGGCGGCGTCTTCGCTAGCGAGGAAGCTTACCGCGCCCACCAGATCCTCGGGCGTCTCGTCGCGCGCGATGGCGCGGGTGAGGCGGGTGCGCTCGCCGGCTTTCACGTGGTCCTCCTTCCGCGCCACGTTCTCGGAAAGCGTGAATCCGGGCGCCAGCGCATTCACCGTGATGCCGTCCTTGCCGAGCTCGCGCGCCAGGCCGCGCGTCATCGAGATCACGGCGCCCTTGCTCGCGATGTAGTGCAGGAAGAACGGCACCCCCTTCAGCGGCGCGCCGGAAGCCAGGTTGACGATGCGGCCATAGCCGCCGCGGCGCATGTGCGGCACGCAGGCGCGGCAGCAGAGGAAGACGCCGAGCGTGTTCACCTCCATCACCTTGCGCCATTCGTCGGCTGCGATCTTCTCGAAGGGCTGCAGCTCGAGCGTGCTGAAGATCGCCGCGTTGTTCACCAGGATGTCGAGCCGGCCGAACGCCCGAACCGTCTCGGCGGCCATGCGCTCGACGTGGCTTTCCGACGCCACGTCGACTTCCAGGCCGAGCGTGCGCGCGCCGGTGTCGCGCGCGATCGCCGCCGCGGCCGAGTCGTAGCCACGCAGATCGGCGACCACGACCGACGCGCCATCCTGCGCGAGGCGCAGGGCGAGCGCTCTGCCGATGCCGCTGCCGGCGCCGGTGACCACCGCGACCTTGCCTTTCAATCGGGCGTCCACACCACCTCGTCGAAGGGCGCGTCGCGCGAGAGCAGCCCGAGGTCGCGCGCGAACCGGTTCATCGAGCGCACGCTGAGAGCCGAGATGCCGTGCTGGTAGTAGGGCGCGTCCCGGCGAATGAGCTCGGCGATCAGCCCGGCCTCGGTCGCGGGGAAGAGGCGCCGGCCGATCGCCGTCGCCCGCTCGGGGTCCTCCTTCAGCGCCTGCTGCGCCTTGCGCACCGCGTCGATCGCCGCGCGCGCGAGCTCGGGACGCTCGCGGAGCGTGCGCTCGGTGCAGGCGAGCGCGGGAAAGGTGTAGCCCTTCACCTCCGGCGAGCCTTCGCGGCGCGCGTCGAGCACCACCGTGCCGATTCCCTGGCGCTCGGCGACCTGCGCGCCCATGCCGTTCGCCCAGAAGCCGTCGATCTTTCCTTCCTGCAGCGCCTTCGCCGCCATCAGGCCGAACGACGCCTTGTCGCCGGCGACGCCCGGCACCGGGCCGATCCGCACGTCGCGCTCCGGGTCGATGCCGGCGCGCTTCAGCATCTGCTTCAGCCCGTCGACCGGCCCCGGCGCGGCGCCGATGCGCAGGCCGCGCACGACCGAAAGGTCGCCGCGCTTCGCGCCGAGGTCCTTGCGCACGACGAGGAACCAGTACATGCGCTGCGCGAGCGCACAGAGGAGCTTCGCGCCGGCCCAGTCCTTGAACGCATAAAGCACGGCATGCGCCGCGCCGCCGACGAAGTCGAGCCGCCCTTCGCGCAGCTCTTCGTAGGTCTTTGTCACAGGATAGATCAGCTCGACGCTCGCGCCCGGCAGGAAGCCCAGCTCGACGGCGGCGATCGCCGGGAAGTAGGAAGGGGAGACGAGATCGGGGATCGCGAGGCGAATCGCCATGGTGCCCTCAGTATAATCGGCGCCCTCCATGCGAAACATCGTGGTCGTCGGCGCGGGACCGGTCGGCACCGTCGCCGCGCTCGCCTGTGCCCGCGCCGGACACCGCGTCACCCTGCTCGAGGCCGAGCAGCGCATCGACGACAGCCCGCGCGCCTCGACCACGCAGCCGCCGACCCTCGAGATCCTCGCCGAGCTCGGCCTGATCGACGAGTACATCGCCCAGGGCCTGGTCGCGCGCACGTTCCAGTTCTGGGACCGTCCGGCGCGCGCGCTGGTCGCCGAATTCGATTTCGCGCGGCTGCGCCGGCGCACCGCCTACCCGTTCGTCGTGCAGACCGAGCAGCACAAGCTGGTGCGCATGGGCCTCGAGCGGCTGGGCGCCATGGACAACGCGACGCTCGTCATGGGCGCCCGCGTCACGGGTCTTTCCCAACGTTCTTCCTCTGTTGAGGTTTCCACGGAGCAGGCCCGCTACGAGGCGGACTACGTCCTGGGCTGCGACGGCGGCCGCAGCACGGTGCGCAAGAGTCTCGGCATCGAGTTCGAAGGCTTCACCTGGCCGGAGCGCTTCCTGGTCATCACCACGCCCTACGACTTCGCCGCGGCGCTCGGCTGCTGCTACCGCAACTACATGGCGGGACCCGAGGAGTGGACCAACCTCTTCAAGGTGGCCGGCGACGACCTGAAGGGGCGCTGGCGCGCGGTGTTCAACACGCGGGAGGACGAGAGCGATGCCGAGGCGCTTGGCGAGGATTCGGTGCGCGCGCGGCTGGGCCGCATCTACGTGCCCGAAGCCGAGCGGCGGGCGCTGCACCTCAACCTCTACAGCGTGCACCAGCGCGTCGCGCAGCGCTTCCGGGCCGGCCGCGTCTTCCTCTGCGGGGACGCGGCGCACGTCAACAATCCGATCGGCGGCCTCGGGCTCAATTCCGGCATCCACGAGGCTTGGCACCTCGCGCGCCTGCTCTCGCGCGAAGGCGCGGATCTCGACGAGTACGAGCGCGTGCGCCGCCCGCTCAACATCGAGTATGTGCAGCAGCAGACCATCGCCAACAAGCGCCGCCTCGAGGAACGCGACCCGGCGAAGCGCGCCGAGCGCTTCGCCGAGCTGCGGGCGACGGCGGACGATCCGAAGCGCCATGAGGCCTTCCTCATGCGCGCTTCGCTGCTCGAGACGTGGAAAGGCGCTAGCCGGGCTTGACGCCGGGAGGCGGGGGCGGCGGCGTGCCTGCCGGCGGCGGAGGCGGAGGCGGCGCGACCTGGGGCGCCGGCGCGCGGCGCGGCGTGTAGCGGCTGGCCGCCATCGGGATCTGGTGCCCCTTCGCGTACATGCACTGCTGGTAGCCGATGTCGTAGCGCTGCTGCAGCGAGTAGCCGGACCGGCTGGACGCGTCCGTGCCGGCGAGCGCGCCCGCCGCGAGCCCGACGCCGGCGCCGACGCCCGCGCCGGAATTGCCGCCCATCAGGCCGCCCGCCGCGGCGCCGACGGCGGTGCCGACCGCGGCGCTGGTGAGCGCGCTGTTCGTCTGCGCATCGGCGGCGGTCTTTCCGCCCACTTGCGTGCTCGCGTACTGGCGGCACTCGTAGTCGTCGTAGCGGAACTGGTCGAAGCTCTTGTTCGACCCGGGCAGCACCATGACCGACGGCCCCGAGGGCGGCGGGGTGGCGCAGCCGGCCACGACGACTGCCGCTCCAATGAGAATCAGGCGTTTCACTGGGCCGGGGGAGGCGCCGGCGGCACGGCTTTCCAGCCGCCCGGGCAGTCCTTGACGTAGGGGTAGTAGCCGCGACTCTGCTCGCAGTAGTACCAGTAGCCCTGCGGCTGCGCGGGCGCATCGTTGCGCTCGACGTAGACCGGCGGCGCGGCGGGCGGCGCCACGACGACGGCGGGCGGATAGTAATAGGGAGGCGGGTAGTACCAGGCGGGGCCCCAGTACGGTCCCCAGTAGGGACCGAAATTGAGCCCGATGCCGAAGTGCACACGCCCGCCGCCGTGCGCGAAGGCGGGCGCCGCGCCGAGCAGCGCTGCGGCGGCGAGCACCGCTCCAGCCAGCCACTTCGACCGCTTGTTCATGAACGGGAGCCTAGCTCCTGGCGGCCGTCGGAGGGGTAACCAGTTGTTACCGAATGAAAACGCCCGAGCCGCGAGCGCAGCTCGGCGTCCGTCATCCGGGTCGCCGAGGCGAGCGCCACCAGGTTGAAGCCGCTGGTCGCGCAGATCGCTGCCGGGAAATGGGCGGCCAGCAGCTTGAGCATCGAGCGGGCCGTGAACCCGGTGCGGTGGGCCATGAACGGCGAGACTTCCACCGATGGGCGGTGGCCGTAGAGCATGTCGAGGGCGAAGATCGGCCCGGAAGGCGAGACGTAGGCGGGCTCGTCCAGCTTGCCCTCGACCACGAGCTTCGCCACCGCGGCGAGGTCGGGCGTGTAGATGAGCGCGAAGCCGTCCTCGCGCAGCACGCGGCGGAACTCGCGCAGCGCGAGCGGCACCTCGTGCGCGTACAGGTGCTCGAGGTTGTGCGAGGAGTACACGGCGTCGAACGACGCCGCAGGCACGCCGGACATGTCGGTCATGCTCGCGACGATGTCCGGCGCGACCCGCGGATCGATGTCCAGCCGCACCTCCTTCCAGCCGTCGAAGCCGCGGATGCCGCGCTGGGCGCCGCAGCCGGCGTGCAGGACGCTCTGCAACTACTTCGGCTGCTCGGTGATGCGCAGGTACGGCTTGGGCGCCTTCCAGCCCTTGGGGAAGAGCTTCTTCGCGTCCTCGTCGCTCACCGAGCCGGAGATGATCACGTCCTGGCCCTGCTTCCAGTTGGCCGGCGTCGCCACGCGATGCTTCGCGGTGAGCTGGATCGAATCGAGCACGCGCAGCAGCTCGTCGAAGTTGCGGCCGGTGGTCATCGGGTAGAACAGCATCAGCTTGATCTTCTTGTCGGGGCCGATGACGAACACCGTGCGCACCGTCAGGTTGTCGTTGGCGGTGCGCTTGCCGGGCACGGCTTCCGCCGGAAGCATGTCGTAGAGCTTGGAGATCTTGAGGTCCGGGTCGCCGATCATCGGGTAGTTGACCGCGGTGCCCTGCGTCTCCTGGATGTCCTTCGCCCAGTTCTTGTGGTCGGTGACCGGGTCGACCGACAGGCCGATGATCTTGGCGTTGCGCTTGTCGAACTCGCCCTTGATCTTCGCCATGTAGCCGAGCTCGGTGGTGCAGACCGGGGTGAAGTCCTTCGGGTGGGAGAAGAGGACCGCGTACTGGTCGCCGATCCACTGGTGGAAGTCGATGCGCCCCTCGGTCGTCTCGGCCTGGAAGTTGGGCGCGGTGTCGCCAATGCGCAGGGTCATGTCTTGCCTCCTTGGGATAGGGGCCGGATTCTAGTCCGATCCCCCATAACTGCCGGGTCTTTGTATAGAATTAGAACCGTGGTTCAAATTTTGAACGGGCGTTCCGACCGGCAGCGCCAGCGCAGCGAGGCGCGCCGGCTCGAGATCCTGCACGCCGCGGCGCGCGTATTCCGCCGGCGCGGCATCGCCGCGGCCGGGATGCGCGAGATCGCCGAGGAGGCGCGCCTCTCGCCCGGCAACCTCTATTACTACTTCGACAGCAAGGACGAGCTGCTGCTCTTCTGCCAGGAGCGCACGCTCGAGCACATGCTCGCCGCCGTCGACGCCGCCCGCGCGGCCGGCCGGTCGAGCGCCGAGCAGCTGCGCGCCATCCTGCGCGCGCACGTGCACGCGCTGCTGAGCGATATCGAAGGCGCGACCGCGCACCTCGACCTCGACCTGCTTCCCGAGCCGCTGCGCGCGCCGATGATCCGCAAGCGCGACCGCTACGAGCGGGCGCTGCGCTCGCTGGTCGCCCAGGGCATCTCGCGCGGCGAGTTCGCGCCCTGCGACGCGGCGCTCGTGACGCGCGCCATGCTCGGCGCGGTCAACTGGACCGCGCGCTGGTTCCGCCCGGACGGCGTGCAGGGCGCCGACGAAGTGGCCGAGGGCATCTCGGCCTACCTGGTGAAAGGCCTCCAATGAAGCGCGTGCCGCTGACCCTGCAGGTGAACGGCGAGGAGCATTCGATCTCGTTCGCGCCGTACAAGACGCTCCTCGAGGTGCTGCGCGAGGACCTCGGGCTCACCGGCACCAAGCACGGCTGCGAGCTCGGCGAATGCGGCGCCTGCGCGGTGCTCGTCGACGGCGAGCCGCAGCTCTCCTGCCTCACGCTCGGCCTGGAATGCGAAGGGCGCTCGGTGCAGACCATCGAGGGCCTGGCCCGCGGTCCGGAGCTGCATCCGCTGCAGGCAGCCTTCGCCGATTTCGGCGGCTCGCAGTGCGGCTACTGCACGCCGGGCGTCATCATGACCGCCAAGGCGCTGCTCGATCGCAACCCGGCGCCGACGCGCCAGGAGATCAAGGAAGCCACCGCGGGCAATCTCTGCCGCTGCACGGGCTACCAGCAGATCGTCGACGCCATCGAGGATGCGGCCGCGAAGCTGCGCGCGGAGGCCAAATGAAGAAGCGCTTCGATGTGGTGGGCAAGGCGCGGCGGCGGGTCGATGGCCGCGCCAAGGTCACGGGCCAGCTGCGCTACGCCGACGACCTGGCGCTGCCGCGCATGGTGCACGCGAAGCTGCTGAGGTCTCCCCACCCTCATGCCGTCATCCGGGAAATGAATATCGAGAAAGCCAAGGCGCATCCCGGCGTGCACCTCGTCCTCACCGGCAAGGACTTCCCGGTCCCCTTCGGCATCATGCCGGTGTCGGTCGACGAGTATCCGCTCGCGTCGGGGCGGGTGCGCTATGTCGGCGACCCGGTCGCCGCCGTCATCGCGCGCGACGAGCAAACCGCCGTCGAGGCGCTCGGCTTGATCGAAGCAGCTTACGAGATTCTTCCGCCGATTTCCGACCCGGTGGAGGGGCTGCAAAAGCCCGAGCCGCGCATCCACGACTATGGCGAGCAGGGCAACATCCACCGCAACCAGTCCTACGAGTTCGGCGACGTCGCCGGGGCGCTCGAAAAATCGGACCTCGTGTTCGAAGATCTTTTCTTCTACGAGGGCAACACGCACCTGCCGATGGAGCAGCAGGCGTCGCTCGCCTTCATCGACCCGGAAGGCCGGCTGCAGATCTCTTCCAGCACGCAGAACCCGCACTACCTGCACCGGCAGCTCGCGCGCGTGCTCGGCATCGCCGAGTCGCAGATCCGGGTCGTCGCCACGCCGAACGGCGGCGGCTTCGGCGGCAAGTGCGACCCGGGCGGCCACGAGTTCGTGGTGGCCAAGGCGGCGCTGGCGCTCGGCCGGCCGGTGAAGATCGGCCTCACGCGCGAGGAAGTGTTCTACGTGCATCGCGGCCGCCATCCGGTGCTCATGAAGATGAAGACCGGCGTGACCAGGGACGGAAGACTCACCGGCATGCACCTGCAGACGCTGCTCGACGGCGGCGGCTACGGCTCGCACGGCCCGGCGAGCACCTTCTACACCGGCGTGCTGACGCCGGTCACCTACCACTATCCGCGCTTCAAGTTCGAGGCCTGCCGCGTGTTCACCAACAAGCCCGCTTGCGGCCCGAAGCGCGGCCACGGCACGCCGCAGCCGCGCTTCGGCCAGGAGGTGCAGCTCGACAAGATCGCCGTCCAGCTCGGCATGGATCCCGCGGAGCTGCGCTTGAAGAACCTGACCAAGGCCGATTCGCTGACCGCCAGCTGGCTGAAGATCGGCTCGAACGGCCTCGCCGAGTGCATCGACAAGGTCGTGGCCATGTCCGGCTGGAAGCAGCGCCGCGGCAAGCTCGGCAAGGGGCGCGGCCTCGGCCTCGCCTGCAGTACCTATATGTGCGGCGCGGGGGTGGCGATCTACTGGAACAAGATGCCGCACTCCGGCGTGCAGATCCTGCTCGACCGCTCGGGGACGGTGATCGTCTACTGCGGCGCCACCGAGCTGGGGCAGGGCTCGGACGACGTGCTCGCCGGCCTGGTCGCCGAGGCGCTCGGCGTGGACACGGGCGTCGTGCGCACGGTCACCGGCGACACCGGCATCACGCCGGTCGACCTCGGCTCCTACTCGAGCCGGGTCACCATCATGGCGGGCAACGCGGCGCTCCAGGCCGCCGAACGCTTGCGCGCGACCATCGCGGGCGTCGTTTCCGAAAGCCTGGGGACGCTGCCCGACCGCGTGGCCTTCTCGCAAGGCAAGGTGTACGCCGCCGAGGATCCCGGCCGCGCCATGACGTTCGTCGAGGCGGTGGCGCTCGCCGAAGCGCAGCTCGGCACGCTCTCCGCCGTCGGCTCCTACTCGCCGCCGAAGCCGCCCGGCAGGTACAAGGGCGCGGGCGTCGGCCCGTCGCCCGCCTACAGCTTCACCGCCTGCATCGTCGAGACCGAGGTCGACGAGCGCACCGGCTGGATCCACGTGCCGAAGATCTGGATCGCGCACGACATCGGCCGCGCGCTCAATCCGACGCTCGCGCGCGGCCAGGTGATCGGCGGCGTCTACATGGGACTCGGCGAGGCGCTGATGGAGGAGCAGTCGTTCCGCCGGCTGCCGGAGAAGCTCTCCGGCGCGCTCGTGCACCGCGCGCCTTCGATGCTCGACTACAAGAGCCTCTCGGCGCTGGATATGCCGGAAGTCGAAGTGGCGCTCGTGGAACAAGAAGAAGAAATGAGCGACCCGAACTGCCCGTACGGCGCGAAGGAAGTCGGCCAGGGGCCGCTGCTGCCGGTGATGCCGGCGGTCGCGAATGCGATCTACGACGCGGTCGGCGTGCGCATCGACGAGATTCCCATCACGCCGGACAAGGTGCTGAGGGCCCTGCACGAGAAAGACCGCCGCGTCGGGCCGCAATCTTTCCCGGCCGTGCCCTATCCGAAGCCGACGTTCGTGCTGCCGCCCTGGGAAGGCGGCGACGGCAACGAGACCAAGCGCGATGCTGCGACTGCCGTGGTTTGAGCATCGCGCCCCGCGCTCGGTCGCGGAGGCGGCGAAGATCCTCGCGGGCGAGGGGCCGGCGGCGATGTTGATCGCCGGCGGCACCGATCTGCTGCCGAACATGAAGCGGCGCCACCAGAGCCCGAAGGTCCTCGTCTCGCTCGCTCGTATCGAGGAATTGAGGAAGCTGAACGGTAGCTTCGGCGCCGGACTGACCTTGTCCCGGCTGGTGAAGAACGAGAGCACGCCGACGGCCTTGCGCCAGGCGGCGGCGCAGGTGGCGACGCCGCACCTGCGCAACATGGGCACGCTCGGCGGCAACCTGTGCCTCGACACGCGCTGCACCTACTACAACCAGACCTACGAGTGGCGCAAGGCGATCGACTTCTGCCTGAAGAAGGACGGCAGCACCTGCTGGGTCGCCACCGCGAGCAAGCGCTGCGTCGCCGTCTCTTCCACCGACACGGCCCCTGCGCTCATCGCCTTGAACGCGGTTGTAAGGCTTAACAGCGCCAAGGGCGAAAGAGAAATTCCGGTAGAGAGCCTGTACAAGAACGACGGCATCGACTACCTGTCGCGCCGTCCGGACGAAATCCTCACCGAGGTGACGGTGCCGTCGGGCTGGAAGAGCGCCTACTGGAAGCTGCGGCGCCGCGGCTCGTTCGACTTTCCGATTTTGGGCGTTGCCGCTGCGCTGCGCCTGAGCGGAGATCTGGTCGAAGATGCGAGAATCGCCCTGGGCGCAGTCGCGTCGCGCCCATTCCTCGTGGAGAAGGCGGGCGAGTTCCTGAAGGGCAAGCGGCTCACCGACGAGGTGATCGCGCAGGCCGCCGAGCTCGTGGCCAACCGCGCGAAGCCGATGGACAACACCGACATGGACCTCTACTGGCGCAAGGAGGTCGCGGACGACTTCGCCGCGTACGCGTTGCGCGAGCTGCGCGGCGACGACATGCGCGAGACGCGCCAGCGCATCGCACGCTACCAGCCCTAGCGGTCATCTCCGCGGAGGCGGGGACGCCGCGCCGCGAGCGCGACCGAAGCGCCGAGGAAGGCGAGCGCCGCGAAGCCATAGAGCGCGGCGCGGTAGCTGCCGGTCAGGTCGCGCAGCACGCCGGCGATCAGCGGCCCGGTCGCTTGCGCGAGCACCTGGGCCGAGAGCGCGATGCCGCGGATCGCGCCGAAGTTCGCGCGGCCGAAATAGTCCGCCCACGCGACCGGCAGGAGGGTGAGCACGCCGCCGATGCCGAAGCCGAAGATGCCGGCGGCGACGAAGCCGTCGGCCGGCACGGCGACGCGCGACATGAGGAGCGCGCCCGCGCACATCATGCCGGCGATCAGCGCCAGGACGATGCGCAGCGAGAGGCGCCGCGCCAGGAATCCGGACGCCAGCGTGCCGGCGCCGGACATGAAGGAGAACACGCTGACGATCGTCGCCGCCGTGCCGGGGTCGATGCCGCGCTCGACGAAGTGCGATGCCTGGTGCAGGCTCACGCCCGCCTGCGCGGGATAGACGAGCACGGTGTAGGCAAGCAGCAGCCAGAAGGCGGGCGTGCGTATCGCCTGCGCGCGAGAAAACGCCGGCTCCGGGATCGCCGCTTTTCCGGAAGCTTCCTTGCCGAAGGAGACGCCATCCGGCGCAAGGCCCATGTCTTCCGGACGGCGCGCGACGAAGAGCCATACCGGAACGAAGCCGACGGCCAGCGTCAGCAGGCCGAGCGCCACCCAGGCGCCGCGCCAGCCGCCGTGGCCGATCGCGTACTGCACGACGAGCGGCATCGTCACCAGCCCGGCCATCTGCGCGAGCACCGCCAGCGAAGCCGCCTGCGCGCGCCGCGCGACGAACCAGTTGCTCACCGCGCCGTAGATGCCGAGGTCGAACGGCCCGGCCCAGTTCATGCGCGCGATGCAGAAGAGCACGTAGAAGACGAGCAGCGACGGCGTGAGGGACAGCAGGATCAGCACCACGCCGTTCACCAGCACCGCGCTGCAGAGCACCAGGCGCGAGCCGCGCCGGTCGAGCAGCGGGCCGATCGCCGGCGCGAGCAGCGCGGCGAGCACGCCGCCGAGCGAGACCGCGCCCGAGAGCGCGGTGCGCGACCAGCCGAACTCGCGCGTCAGCGGCTCGACGAAGATCGACAGCGTCGCCACCGCCGCGCCCTGGCGCGCGAAACCGACGCAGCAGAGCGCCGCGAGGACGACCCAGCCGTAGTAGAAAGGAAGCCGGGCCGCGAGCGCTCGCACGCGCGCATTCTAGAGAAAGGGACCGCCATGCCCGCCTACTGGGTCGCAAGATCGAAGATCAACGACGCCGCCGCCTACAAGCGGTACACCGACCTGGTGCCGGCGATCATCGCCCGCCACGGCGGCAAGATCCTCGCGCGCGGCGGCCGCTTCCAGATCCTCGAGGGCCCGCAGAAGTTCCAGCGCTTCGTGGTGATCGAGTTCCCGACGCTCGAGCAGGCCGTCGCCTGCCACCGCTCGCCGGAATACCAGGCGGCCGCGGCGTTCCGGGCCGGCGGCGCCGGGGAAGTCGAGCTGGTGATCGTCGAAGGCGCATAATGATCCTCCCACCACGGGAGGAGATCATGAAGAAAGGGGCGATGCTACTGGCCGCGCTCGCGCTCGCCGGCTGCGCGCAGCTGCGCGGCGGCGGCGAGTGGATCACGCTGCTCGACGGCGAGCGCGGGCTGGAGAACTTCGATCGCTACGGCGACGCGAACTGGCGGGCCGAAGGCGGCGCGATCGTCGCCGACAACGGCAAGGGCGGCTTCCTGATGTCGAAGCAGGCGTTCGGCGACTTCCAGGCGCACGTCGAGTTCTGGCCCGCCGACAACGCGAACAGCGGCATCTACATGCGCTGCTCGGACCTGAAGGCCATCACCGACAAGACCTGCCACGAAGCGAACATCTTCGACCAGCGTCCCGACCAGACCTTCGCCACCGGCGGCATCGTGCACCTCGGAAGGGTGCTGCAGCCGACGAAGGCCGGCGGCAAGTGGAACGTCTACGAGATCACCGCCAAGGGGCGGCATATCACGGTCGTCCTGAACGGCGTGAAAACCGCCGAGATCGACAACGCGCAATGGCTGAAAGGCCCGCTCGGCCTGCAGTACGGCAGCCTGCCGCCGAAGGGCGCGCCCGGCGGGACGATCAAGTTCCGCAAGCTGCAGATCCGGCCGTTGTGATCTAGCTAGTCGTTGTGGATGTTCGCGGCCTTGGCGACGGCCTTGTACTTCGCCAGGTCGCGCGCCACCACTTCGGCCAGCTCGGCGGAGCTGCTGCCGACCGCCTGCATGCCCAGGGTCTCGAAGTGCCGCCGCACCTCGTCGCTATGCACCGCGCGCGCCACTTCCTTCTGCAGGCGCGCGACGATCGCGGGCGGCGTGCCGGCGGGCGCGAAGAGCGCCATCCACACGGGAACTTCCATGTCCGGGATGCCGGCTTCCGCCAGGGTCGGCACGTCCGGCCACTGCGGATGGCGCCGCGCCGACGTCACGGCGAGCGCGCGCAGCACGCCGTTCTTGATCGACGGCGTGGCGGGCGGCGGGTCGACGATCGTCATCAGCACCTCGCCGCTCGCCACCGCCTGCACCGAGCCGTTGCTGCCCTTGTACGGAATCATGGTGAGCTGCGCGATCCCGGTCTTCTGCTTGAAGAGCTCGGTCGTCACCTGGAATACGCCGGCGCTCGAGGCATAGTTCGCCTTGTCCGGGTGCGCCTTGGCGTACGCCACCAGCTCCTTCACGCTGCGGATCGGCGATTGGGAGTTGACCGTGACGAACAGCGGGAACTCGGCGATGAGGGAGATCGGCGCGAAATCGCGCTGCGGGTCGTAGGGCAGCTTCGAGTAGGTCGCCGGGTTGATCGTCATCGGGCCGCTCGGGCCCATGAGCAGCGTGTAGCCGTCGGGCGACGCCTTGGCGACCGCCTCGGCGGCGATGATCGACTGCGCGCCGGGCTTGTTCTCGACCACGATCGGCTGGCCGAGCCCCTTCTGCAGCTCGGGCGCCATCAGGCGGATGATGATGTCGTTGCCGCCGCCCGCGGCATAGCCGACCACCACGCGCACCGGCTTGGCGGGGTAGCTTTCCTGACCGAGGGCTGACGCGTGGACCAGCGCTGCGATGATGAGAAACGCGAGCCTGCGCACGATTGAAATCCTCCTCTCCTCGATTACAGTAGCAAGCCTGAACGAGGAGACCGGAATGATCAAGCTGACTGTCAACGGACGGCCGCGCGAGGCGGATGTCGAGCCCGAGATGCCGCTGCTCTGGGTGCTGCGCGACGTGCTCGACGTGAAAGGCCCGAAGTTCGGCTGCGGCATCGCGCAATGCGGCGCCTGCACGGTGCACGTGGACGGCGAGGCGGTGCGCTCGTGCTCCTTCCCGGTCTCGGCGGCGGCCGACAAGCGCGTCGTCACGCTCGAGGGACTGGCCCAGAAAGGAAAGCTCCATCCGGTGCAGCAGGCCTGGATCGACCACCAGGTTCCGCAGTGCGGCTACTGCCAGGGCGGCCAGATCATGGCGGCGGTGGCGCTGCTGCGCAAGAACCCGAGCCCGAGCGACAAGGACATCGACGAGGCGATGACCAACATCTGCCGCTGCGGCACCTACGCGCGCATCCGCCCGGCGATCCACGCCGCGGCGAAGAAGCTGAAAGCCCAGCCATGACCACGCGACGCGAATTCCTCAAGATCTCGGCCGCCGTGGGCGGCGGCCTGACCGTCGGCTTCCACATGCCCTTCGCCTCGGCGCAGCCGCAGGTGCTTTCGCCGGAGATCAACGCCTGGGTGCTGGTGCGCCCCGACGAGCGGGTGATCATCCGCTACGCGCGCTCCGAGATGGGGCAGGGCAGCATGACCTCGGCGGCGCAGCTCGTCGCCGAGGAGCTCGGCTGCGACTGGAAGAAAGTGCACGTGGAATACGTCGACACCAACGCGCAGGTGCGCCGCAAGCGCGTCTGGGGCGACATGGCGTCGGTCGGCAGCCGCACCATCCGCAACTCGCAGGAGTACCTGCGCAAGGGCGGCGCGCAGGCGCGCGAGATGCTGGTCGCCGCCGCGGCGAAGGGCTGGGGCGTCGAGCCGGGGAAATGCAAGGCGGCGAACGGCGTGATCAGCGGCCCGCGCGGGCGCAAGACGACGTTCGGCAAGGTGGCAAGCGCCGCGGCGAAGCTCACGCCGCCGGAGAACCCGAAGCTCAAGGATCCGAAGGACTGGACGATCGCCGGCAAGCCGATCCCGCGCGTCGACATCCCGGACATCGTCGCGGCGCGCATCCGCTACGGCATCGACGCGCAGCTTCCCGGCATGGCCTACGCGGCGGTCGCGCAGTGCCCGGTGTTCGGCGGCACGGTGAAGTCGGTCGACGAGGCCGTGATCCAGGGCCGGCGCGGCGTGATGAAAGTGCTCAAGTTCGACGACACCGTCGCCGTGGTGGCCGACAACTGGTGGCGCGCCAAGGAGGCGCTGAAGGCGCTGCCGATCGAGTGGGATGCCGGAAAGAACGGCGCGGTGACGAGCGACACCATCAAGGAGTTCCTGCGCGCCGGGCTCGACGCCGAGAACGACGTGGTGGTGGCGAAGCAGGCGGGCGACGTGGCGGCGGCGCTGAAGGACGCCAAGGTGATCGAGGCCGAGTACTACACGCCCTACCTCGCGCACTGCACGATGGAGCCGATGGGCTGCACGGCGCTCCTCAAGGAAGGCCGGCTCGACGTGTGGACCTCGACGCAGAACGCGGAGGCGTCGCACGCGGCGGCCGCGGCGACGGCGGGCGTGCCGCTCGAGAACGTGTACGTGCATCGCACCCAGCTCGGCGGCGGCTTCGGCCGGCGCGGCGGCGCGCAGGACTTCGTGCGCCAGGGCGTGCAGATCGCCAAGGCCATGGAAGGCACGCCGGTCAAGACGCTGTGGACGCGCGAGGAAGACATGCAGCACGACTTCTATCGCCCGGTCAGCATGACCCGCTTCCGCGCGGCGCTCGGCGAGGACGGCAAGCCGGTCGCGCTCTACTCGCGCGTCGCCGCGCCGTCGATCATCGCCACGCTGCTCAAGCTGCCGCTCAAGGCGGGCATCGACCCGCAGGCGGTCGCGGCGATCGCCGACCAGCCCTACCAGATCGCCAACGTGCGCATGGAGTACGCGCAGAGGAATCCGCACGTGCCGGTCGGCTTCTGGCGCACCGTCGGCCATTCGCAGAATCCGTTCATGCGCGAGTCGTTCATCGACGAGCTCGCGCATGCGGCGGGCAAGGACCCGTACGCCTACCGGCGCGCCCTGCTGCCGGCCGATTCTCGCGAGCGCAAGATCCTCGACGCGACGGCGAAGGCCGCCGGCTGGACGAAGTCGCCTGCGAAGGGTGTGCACCGCGGCATCGCCGTCACCGAGGCCTACGGCAGCTACACGAGCGCGGTGTGCGAGCTGTCGGTGAGCGACAAGGGCGCCGTGACCATCAAGCGCCTCGTGCTCGGCGTCGATCCCGGCCACGCGGTGAACCCCGACAACATCCTCGCGCAGATGCAGGGCAGCTCGGTATTCATGCTGAGCGCGCTCTTCTGGGGCGACATCACGATCAAGGACGGGCGCGTCGAGCAGTCCAACTTCAACGACTACCGCGTGCTGCGCCTCGCCGAGATGCCGAAGGTCGAGCTGGTGCTCGCGCCGACCGGCGGCTTCTGGGGCGGCATCGGCGAGCCCGGCCAGGCGTCGATCGCGCCGGCGGTGTGCAACGCGCTCTTCGCCGCGACCGGCAAGCGGGTGCGCTCGCTGCCGCTCAACAAGGAAGGGTTCGAGCTCGCGTGAAGCGCCGCGGTTTCCTCGCCTTCATGGGAATGTTCCCCTGGGCCGCGAGTGCCCAGAGCGTTCGCCACGGCCGGGTGAAGCTCGAGCTGCCCGTGCTGGCCGACAACGGCAACTCGGTGCCGATGAAGGTGACGGTCGAGAGCCCGATGACCGAGGCCGACCACGTGAAGCTGGTCCGCCTGATCTCCGAGCGCAACCCGGAGCGCCAGATGGCGGTGTTCCACTTCGGGCCGCGCTCGGGCGCCGCCGAGGTGACCTCGCGGGTGCGGCTCGCCGGCAGCCAGACCGTGACCGCCATCGCCGAGATGTCCGACGGCTCGCAATGGATGGACAGCGCGCACGTCCAGGTCACGCTGTCGGCGTGCGTGGACGAGAGCTGATGACCGCGCGCATCCGCATCCCGAAGGAAGCGAAGCGCGGCGAGGTGATCCGCGTGCGGCTGCTCGTCCAGCACCCGATGGAGACCGGTTATCGCCTCGCGCCCGACGGCGTCAAGGTGCCGAAGAACGTGATCCGCTCGCTCGTGTGCCGCTACAACGGGGTGGAGGTGTTCCGCGCCGAGATGTCGCCCGGCATCGCCGCCAACCCGTTCCTCGAGTTCCCGATCGTCGCCGCGGAGAGCGGCGAGCTGGAATTCACCTGGGTGGACGACGACGGCCTGAAGGGCCGCGCCACCGAGCCGATCAGCGTCGCCGGCTAGTCGGTTCCGTTGTCGGCCGGGCGGCCTTCGAGCGCGAAGTCGAGCAGCGAGATCGCCAGCGCGAGCACCAGCGGGCCGAGGAAGATGCCGATCGGCCCGAACGCCGCTACGCCGCCCAGCACGCCGATGAAGACGGTGAGCGTGCTGACCTGGGCGCGGCCCGAGACGAGCCACGGGCGCAGGAAGTTGTCGATGGTCACGACGAAGCCGCCCCAGGCGAGGAGCGCGATGGCGGCGACGTAGCGCTGCTGCAGCGCCAGCGCCACGACCGCGGGCACCCACACCACCGGCGTGCCGGCCATCGGCACCAGGGCGAAGAGCGCGGCGAGCACGCCGAAGACGATCGGCGAGGGCAGGCCGGCCACCGCGAAGCCGACCGCGATCAGCGCGCCCTGCACGAGCGCGGTGACGCCGGTGCCGTACACCATCGCGCGCAGCACCGCGGCAAGGTGCTCGAACAGGCGCGCCCGCTCTTCGCGCGCCATCGGCACGAGCTCGCGCAGCGCCGCGAACATCGCCCGCCCGTCGCGGATGGCGAAGAACAGGATGAACAGCATCAGCAGGAAGCCGATCACGGTGCCGAGCGCGCCGAGGAACGCCTTCTGGCCGAGCGAGGCGAGCGAGCCGAGCACGGTGCGGGCGACCTGCACCGCCCAGGCCTGCACCTGGGCGAGCGAGATGCCGGCGTTGGTGTCGAGCCACGCGAGCACCGTGCCGACCACCGGGATGTCGGCGAGGTCGCCGGGCGTGGGCGCGCGGTGCTCGGCGGCGAACTGCTGGGCATAGCGCAGCAGGTCGGCGACCTGGGCGGCGAACGCCGCGCCGAGCGCGGCAAGCGGACCGACCAGCACGACCAGCGTGAAGGCGGTGAGCAGCCCGGCCGAGGCGGTCGGGCGGCCGCTGCGGCGCACGATCCACGCATGCAGGGGGTGCAGGAGGAAGGCGATGAAAAACGCCCAGGCGATCGGCCCGAAGAAAGGCGCGAGCACCAGATAAAGCAGGTAAGCCACGCCGAGCAGCGCGAGCAGCGCGAAGGTGCGGGCGTAGAACTGGGTGTCAGTCACAAAGGCAGGGTGTCGGTCACAGCGCCGCCATTTCCGCGGGCGCGAGGCGCAGGTTCCCGGCCGCGACGTTCTCCTCGAGGTGCCTCAGGCTGTGCGTGCCCGGGATCGGCAGCATGACCGGCGATTTCGTCAGCAGCCATGCGAGCGCGACCTGGGCGGGCGTGGCGCTCTTCTTCTTCGCCAGCGCTTTCACCCTCGAGGACTTGAGAGCCGTTCCGGCGCCCAAGGGATACCAGGGCAGGAAGGCGATGCCGAGCCGCTCGCACTCGCGCAGCACGTCCTCCGAGCTGCGGTTCTCGAGGTTGTACTCGTTCTGCACCGACACGACGGGCACGATCCTCCTCGCTTCGGCGAGCTGCGCCACGTCGACGTTGGACACGCCGACATGCCGGATTTTGCCCGCTCGCCGCAGCTCGGCAAGCGCGCCCACCGATTCGGCGAGCGGCACCTTCGGGTCCGGCGCGTGCAGCTGGTAGAGGTCGATGCGCTCGAGCCTCAGGCGCTTCAGGCTGCCCTCGACCGCGCGGCG
>Ga0310810_10002718_pt1 | contig 19089 bp, 20 predicted proteins | sample NCmetagenome_FD_207641 | JGI IMG/M metagenome (GOLD analysis project Ga0310810, IMG submission 207641) | Soil microbial communities from experimental microcosm in Duke University, North Carolina, United States - NC | ecosystem: Engineered > Artificial ecosystem > Soil microcosm > Unclassified ...
GAAGGCAGCCACGCGCGTTCGTAGTCGCGGTCGATGAGCGTCCCGTCTTCGGCGCACAGTTGCGCGCCGAGGCGGACGAGCCGTCGTCCGTACGTGGCGCGGGCGGGAAAGGGCCTCGTGGAGAGGTTGGTGACGCGGGTCGAGATCGCAATTGGTTCGCCCGCGTTCGCGCGAATCGGCGCGCGCCCGATCGTGTCGAGCCATGACGAGCCGCCGACGTCGATCCGCGCGAGCGGCGTGGCGCCGGGAATCGCGTTGCCGAGATTGCTTCGATCCCAGATTTCGTGCTCGATGCGCGCGTAATCCGGCGTTCCCGGCACGAACCTCCGCGAGAACATGTTCTCGGGATGATCCGTGATCTCCCAGCTCAGGCGATCGACGCCGATGTCGGCCGCCATCGCGCGGGCGCGATCCATCTCCTCGTCGCTGTCGTTGTGCGTGAAGAGGATGTAGCGCCAGTTGACGAACGGGACGTCGAGCCCGCTCCGGTGCTTTTCGTCCACGACCGCCGCCAGGTTGCGGATCGCCTTCGCGAAGTCTCCCCTCTGCCGGTACCGGACGTAGCTTTCGGGCGTCGCGCCGTCGATCGAGAACGTGACCTCGTCTATCCCCGATCGCGCCAGCCGCCGCGCGCCGTCCTCGCTCAGCGCGAGGCCGTTGGTGCTCGTGTAGAGATAGACGTGCGGATGCCGCGACTTGATGTACTCGACCATGTCGAGCGCGCGCTTGTGAAGAAACGCTTCTCCGTAGTTGAAGAAGTCGATCCGGCCGAGCGTCGGGCCCGCCTCGTCCACCACCCGGGTGAACACGTCGTAATCGAGCATCCCGGCCTGCCGGGTCCGCGTGATGCCCGTCTCGGGCGCGCAGCACGCTTGATTGCACGAAATATTGCAGGCCGCCGTGCACTCGATATAGAGCCGCGAGGGAAGCGCCCCGACGTCGAGCGGGCGCGGCGGCGGCGGCTCGTCTTTCCTGAGCGGCAGCTTCAGCGGACAGTCGCCGCAGAATTTCGAGCCGCCCGCGACGATGTCCCTGCGAAGGGCCGACGCGACCTCGCCGGTCCAGACCGCGGATACCGATGGAGCGACCCGAAGATCGCCGAGCACCCGCTTCCCGTACGGATCCGCGCAGCCGCAGACCAGACGTCCGTCGCAGAGGAGCACCATGGTGCTCCACGGCCAGCTGCAGGTGAAGCGGGTCGCGAGGAAATTCAGCGACACAAGGGACGTTGCGTTATCTCTTCCTGAGCTTCTTCACGTAGGCGCCGAGCCGCTCGTTTTCGTACGAGACGATGTTGAGGAAGAGGCTTTCGGAGAGATAGTGGCGGCGCTCGTCGTCGGTCATCTGTCCGATGATGTGGGCGATCTCGCGCGCCATGTCTTCAAAGCTCGATTGCAGCTCGTGCCGCGCCGAGACTTCCTTGTAGAGCGCCTCCAGCACCGTGAGCAGGTCGCCGTCGAGCGCCAGCGACGCGCCCGTCGTCATCGTGATGGTGCGCATCTCAGGCTCCGAAGCTCTTGACCGCGCTCGGCTCATCGGGGTGCACCTCGATGAAGTTCTGCGCGCCGGTCATCGTCAGCATCGTCTCGACGCGTTTCTGGACGCCCGAGAGCTTGAGGGCGCCGCCCGCGGCGCTGGCCTGGCGGTACAGATCCATCAGGCATCCGATCGTCGCGCTGTCGACGTAGCCGACCGACGACAGATCGACGACGACGCGTCGCTCGCCGGAGGCGATGAGCTTCTGGACGGCCGCCGAGAACTCGGACAGAAGCGGGTACATCAGGCGGGATTCACCCACCCGGACGACCGCGATCCCGTTGGCGTGTTCGGTCGTGATGTTCATATTGATCCACACCGGGGGGCATCGCCCCGCCGGACCCTCCTGCGCGCCGGCGGCGCGCCTAATTTCGCGTCGACGGCCGTCCTCCGCCGCGTCTGGTTCTCGCGTGCGGCCGGACCGGCTGATTCTCCTGCAGCCGCTTCAACTGGTGCGCCAGCTCGATGCGGCCCCGGTTGATGCGCGACTTGACCGTCCCCTCCGGGAGCCCGAGGCGGTCCGCGATTTCCTGGTACGACAGCTCCTGCAGATCGCGCAGCACGACGGCCGTCCGCAGCGTGGCGGGCAGCGTTTGGAGCGCCTCGCGGAGCTGCGCGCGCAGGTCCTCGTGCTCGGCCACCTGGTACGGCCCGCGCTCGTGCGTCGCCGGCTGCAGGTCGTTCGCGTCCACGTCGCGCGCGATCGTCTGCCGCTCCTTGCGCACGCTGCGATAGTGATCGATGCACAGGTTCCGGCTGATGCTGATGATCCAGGTCTGGAAGTTTGCGCGACGATCGAACGTGCGGAGCGCCTTGAAGATCTTCAGGAAGATGTCCTGCGCGAGATCTTCGGCCTCATCGTGTTTGCCGACGAACTTGTATGCGACGTTGAAGACCTTGCGCCAGTTCTGGCGCACGATCTGCTCCCACGCCGCCTGATCGCCGGCCAGGCACTGTTCGATGAGGCTGTCCGGCGTGACCGGCTGCGCAGCCGCGGAATCAGCAGACATGCGTCGTAATCTGGTATCTTACACTCTTTTGTCTGATCACTCGTGACCGGATTCCAGAGAGAAGCGGCCGCGCTCGCGTGCGACGGCGTCGCGCTCGATCGCATCGCCGCCGAGCACGGCACGCCGCTCTACGTCTACAGCGCCGCGACCATCGCAGAGCGCTATCGCGCGATCGACGCCGCCTTCGCCGAGTGCCCGCACGCGATCCATTACGCGCTGAAAGCCAATTCCACCCTCGCGATCGCGCGGCTGCTGCGGACGCTCGGCGCGAACGCCGACGCGAACTCGGGCGGCGAGATCGACGTCGCGCTGCGGGCGGGATTCATCCCGTCGCAGATCGTGTTCACCGGCGTCGGAAAGACCGACGCCGAGCTCGCGCAGGCGATCGATCTCGGCGTGCGGACGATCAACGTGGAGTCGGCGGGCGAGATCGCGCGCGTCGACGCGCTGTCGCGCGACCGCCAGACACGGACGCGGATCGCGCTGCGGGTCAATCCCGACGTCGACGCGAAGACCCACCCGCACATCTCCACGGGCCTGCGCACGAACAAGTTCGGCATCCCGATCCACGACGTGAAGGACCTGTGCGCGCGCGCGGGCTTCCTTGACGGCGTCCAGATCGTCGGCCTCCACGCGCACGTGGGATCGCAGATCACCGACCTGGAGCCGCTGACACGCTCGGCGCGCGCGCTGGCGTCCCTCGCGGGCGAGCTGCGCGCGGCGGGCACGGCGATCGAGCATCTGGATCTCGGCGGCGGTCTCGGCGTTTCCTACGACGGCGCCCCCGTCCCCGGCGCCCGCGATTACGCCGACGCCGTCCTGCCGATCGTCCGCGAATCCGGCGCGACGATCGTCCTCGAGCCGGGACGGCAGATCGTCGCGCCGGCGGGCGTTCTCCTGACCCGCGTCATCGACGTGAAGACCGCCGGACCTCGCCCCTCGGACCTCGCACCCCGATCCTCCGACCTCCAGCCTCCGATCCGCGACCGTCTCTTCGTCGTGATGGACGCGGGGATGACGGAGCTCCTGCGTCCGATGCTGTACAACGCCTTTCATCGCATCGAGCCGGTGATCCAGACCGACGCGCCGCTCGTCTCGTGCGACGTCGTCGGGCCGCTCTGCGAGACCAGCGATACGCTGGGAAAAGATCGGCGGCTGCCGCGGCCCGAGGTCGGCGAGCTGTATGCGGTTCTCGATACGGGGGCCTACGGATCCGCGATGGCCTCGAACTACAACCGCCGCCTGCTGCCCGCGGAGGTGATGATCGAGAACGGCCGCGCCCGCCTGATCCGCCGCCGCCAGACCATCGACGAATTGCTGGCGCTCGAACTCTGATCTGGAAGGCGAAAGGCGGAAGGCGAAAGGCGGAAGACGGAAATTTGGGAGTTGGGAGTTGGGAGATAGCGTAAGCGGCCTTATCGTGGCCTTCGAGGGCCTCGACCAGAGCGGCAAGCAGACCCAGGCCGAGCGGCTGAAGGCGGCGGCCGAGCTGCGCGGGCGCTCGTCCGTCCTGCTCGGCTTTCCCGCCTACGAAACGCACATCGGCAGGGAAATTCACGCCGGGCTGCACGGCGGACGCGCGTATGGACCCGACGTCATGCAGCTGCTCTACATCGCGAATCGCTACGAGAAGAAGCCGGAGATCGAGGCGCTGAAGGCGAGCGGCGCGGTCGTCGTCTGCGATCGCTACCTCGCGTCGAGCATCGCCTATGGCGAGGCCCAGGGACTCGATCCCGCCTGGCTGCTGGAGACCCAGCGCTTCCTGCCGCAGCCCGACCTCACCATTCTCCTGGACATCGCACCCGAGATCGCCGCCGGCCGCAAGACGGCGAATCGCGACAAGTACGAGCGCGATCTCGCGCTGCTTTCCCGGGTCCGCGCGAGCTATCGCCGGCAGGCGGACGCTGGAGGCTGGATCGTCGTCGACGGCGGGCGCGCCAAAGACGCCGTGTTCGCCGACGTGCTCACCGCCGTATCGCCACGGCTTTAGCCGCGGTCAGCGCCCGCACCTCTGCCGCGCCCGCGTCGAGCAGGACGGCCGCGCAGGCATGCAGCGTGGCGCCCGTGGTGCTGACGTCGTCCACGAGCACGACCGTCCGCCGGGCGACACGGGCAGGCGCCGCGATCGCAAACGCGCCGCGCACGTTGGCGTACCGGCGCGCGGCGGGCAGATCCGCCTGGGACGGCGTGTTGCGGCGGCGCGCGAGGGCATCGGCGATCGGCAGATCGAGATGCCGCGCGAGCTCGCGAGCCTGGTTGAAGCCGCGCGACCGCTCGCGGGAGCGGTGCAGCGGCACCGGCACCACGAGATCGGCTCCCGCCAGCACGTCGCCGCCGGCCTCACGCATGCGCGATGCGAGCCGGGCCGCGATCGTCGGGCGGCCATCGTACTTCAGCGCGTGAACGATGGCGCGAAGCGCCCCTTCGTACGGGCCGATCGCGCGCGCGAGCGACAGCCGCGTCGGCCGCCGTCGGCAGCGAGGACAACGCGCCTCGCCGACGCTGGCCGCGCGCCAGGACGGCAGCGGATCGGCGCAGGTGCCGCAGAAGGGAGGCGTGATCGGAACGACTGACGCCCAGCAGCCGCTACAGACCGCGCCGCGCGTCGGGTGTTCCAGCGGCACGCGGCACGCGGCGCAGAGCGGCGCGAGCAGGACCGCCATCACGCTGTCGGCGAGGGCGCTTGAAATCTCAGCTATCGGCCACTTCGATGCGTTCCGCATCACCCCACAGCCTCTCGAGCGAGTAGAACGCGCGCGTCTGCGGGGTGAAGACGTGCACGATGAACGTGAAGAAGTCCATCAGGATCCACTCGGCGCGTTCGTAGCCTTCCACGTGCGACGGCCGGATCTTCGCCGCGCGAAACGCCTCTTCGACGGCGTCCGCAATCGCCTGGACCTGCCGGGTATTCTGCCCGGAGCAGAGCAGGAAGAAATCGGTGAAGGCTGGCGTCCGCCGCAGATCGAGCACCACGACGTCGAACGCCTTCTTGTCGAGCGCCGCGCGAACCGCTTTCGCGATCTCGCCCGTCAGCTCGGCGGGGCCGCCGTGGACCGGTCGCTTCGGCCGTGCCGAGGTCTGCGTCCGCATCGTTCTCTCAGTTTTGGCCATGCAACTGGTCTGCCGGATTGTCCGCCGCACGATCGGCGAAGGTGGAATAGAGGTGATGGTGGAGGATGTGCGCCTCGACCGACGGCGGCACGAGGCCGGTGATCGACTCCCCATGGCGCACCCGCTCGCGCACGCCCGTCGACGAGACGTCCGGCGTCGCCGCCTGGAGCAGCCAGATCACGGTATCGCGTTCCTCCCCCCGAGGGGCGGCCGCCGACCGAATGCGCGGCGCCAGCGCCGGAAGCTTCCCGGCGAGCGCATCGATCTCGTGTCCAGGCCTGGATACGACCACAAAATTCGCAAGGTCCAGGACGCCGGGGTAGCGCCGCCAGGTCGCAATTTCCGCAAAAGCGTCGGCGCCGGTGATGAAGAAAATCTGCGACGCCGCATAGCCGCGCGCGTGCCAGCGGTCGAGCGTCTCCGCCGTATACGACGGCCCGTCCGCGCGCAGCTCGTCGTCGCTGACCGCGAGTCCCGCCCGGCCGGAGACCGCCAGCGCAGCCATGGCGAAGCGATGGAACGGCGACGCGACGGGCTGGACGGGGCGATGCGGCGGGACGTGGGAGGGAACGACGAAGACCTGCGACAAGGCGAACGCATCGCGCGCCGCAGCCGCCGCGGCGAGGTGGCCGCAGTGAATCGGATCCAGCGTTCCGCCGAGTATGCCGATGCGCGTCACTCTTTACCGATGTTCGACGGTCGGGGCCAGGCGTTTCCACACCGCTTCGAGAAGCAGCGGCAGGCCGTCTCCGGTCGCCGCCGAGACAGGGTAAAGCGGAATCGCCGCGGGCTGCAAGCGCTCGCGCAGCCGCTCGAGCCGCGACGGATCGTCGAGCGCGTCGATCTTGTTCGCCGCCACGACGATCGGCTTGTCCGCAAGCCGTTCCCCCGAGGCGTCGCGCCCGGGAAAGAGCGCGAGCTCCCGCGTGATGACGTCGAAGTCGCTCACCGGATCGCGCCCGGATCCCGACGACACGTCGATGACGTGGACGAGCACGCGTGTGCGTTCGAGGTGGCTCAGGAACCGGTGTCCGAGTCCGTGCCCCGCGTGCGCGCCCTCGATCAGCCCCGGCACGTCGGCGACGACGAACGATCGATCGCCCGAGAGGCCCACGACGCCGAGATTCGGCGAGAGCGTCGTGAATGGATAGTCCGCGATCTTCGGCCTGGCGGCGGAGATGCGCGAGATGAGCGTCGACTTGCCGGCGTTCGGGAACCCGACGAGGCCGACGTCGGCGAGCAGCTTGAGCTGCAGCCGGAGATCCTTCTCTTCGCCGGGAAGGCCGGGCTCGGCGCGCCGCGGCGCGCGATTAGTGGACGTCGCGAACTGGGCGTTCCCGCGTCCGCCGAGTCCGCCTTTCGCGATCAGCAGGCGCTCGCCCTCGCGCGTGAGATCGGCCACCTGGACGTAGCCGTCCTCGCGCTTCTCGAACACCTGCGTGCCGACGGGCACGTCGAGCGTGATGTCGGCGCCGGTCTTGCCGCTGCGATTGGAGCCCTCGCCGTGCGCGCCACGGCCCGCCTCGAAGACTTTGTGGAACCGGAAATTGAGCAGCGTGTTGAGATTCGCGTGGGCGGCCAGGTAGACGTTCCCGCCGGGCCCGCCGTCGCCGCCGTTGGGTCCGCCGCGCGGCACGAACTTCTCCCGCCGGAAGCTCATCGCCCCGCGGCCGCCGTGGCCGGCGGCTATGTGGACCTCGACTTCATCTACGAACACGGAGACAGTTTACCGTTAACGGTAAACCATGAAGTTGACCGTAAGCAGGTAACCGCTAACCGTTCACGATCCTATTCGAGGGGCTTGATCGAGATGACGCGGCCGCGCGCGCCGTGGTCCGAGAACTTCACGATGCCGTCGACCTTCGCGAAGAGCGTGTCGTCTTTGCCGAGGCCGACGTTGAGCCCCGGACGGAACCGGCGCCCGCGCTGGCGGACCAGGATCGATCCGCCCGTGACGATGTTGCCGTCGAACCGCTTCACGCCGAGGCGCTGCGAGTTGCTGTCGCGCCCGTTGCGGGAGCTGCCTTGTCCTTTTTTGTGTGCCATGATGCTCTTACGCTGAGGCGCAGCTGAAGCCGCGCCGCTACACTTGAATATCAGTCACGCGCACCCGCGTGAGCGTGCTGCGGTGGCCCTTCGTCCGGCGCATGCCCTTGCGGCGCTTCTTCTTGAACACGCGGATCTTCGGGCCGCGCGACTCGCCGTCCACCACTCCGATAACCTTCACGTTCGCCACGAACGGCGCGCCGGCGAGCACTTCGCCGCCGTCTTTTTCGAGGAACAGGACCTGTTCGATGCTGACTTCATCCCCGGGCCGCGCGTCGATGCGATCGACCTCGACGACGGCGCCCGGGGCCACCTTCAGCTGCCGCCCGCCGCTCTGAATGATTGCGAACACCTCTACCGTCCTTTGGCTGGAGGGACCAAAACTCTAGAATAACACAGGAATTTGGAAATCTGGAAATGTGCATCTCCACATTTCCAGATTATTTGAGCAGTACCCTCGTGCCGCGGATCTTCTGGGCGCTGAGCGTGCTGAGGAACGCCGGCATGACGCGGTCCATGAGCTCGAAATAAGTCGAGAGCGCGGGCACGCTCTGCTGCTGCGGATAGAGAATCTCTTCGCGGTATTTCTCGGAGTGCAGGATCGCCCCCGTGCGCCCGTCGATGAACACGAACCGCGGCTCGAGGATGAATCCCTTGCGCTCCTGGTACGTCCGGACCGGGACCACATTGCGGCGGCCGAACGAGTCGTAGATCTCGCGGTTCTGCATCACGAATCCGGAGTTCTGCTGCGGCGTGAACAGGATCGTGCCGGTGACGATGAGCGGACTCTGGTATTCCTCGCCGAGCTTCTTCCAGTACGCGACGTCCGCGAAAATCTTGTCGAACTTCGCCAGGTCCTTGTCGTTGCGGATCGTGGGCTCGGTTTTGTGCGAGTCCTGCTTCGGCTCCGCCTTCGGCTCTTCGGGCTTCGCCACGTCGAGCGTCGGTACGGGCGAGATCGGCGCGACGCCCGCCGACGAGTTCGTGATCCCCGTCGCGTTTTCCTTCGCTTCCTGCGCGGCGATCTCGGCGAGCGGCAGCACGTCGGCTTCGATCACGCGCAGCGAGGATTTCGTGCGCAACTGGCTGCGCAGCAGACGGACGGTCTCGAGATTCGCGTCGACGTCCTCGGTGCCGCCGCCGATGAACCCGGCGACGAGGACGCGCTGGAACGCCGTGACGTCCATCTTCGGCTGGATCGGCGTCTCGATCGGGATCTCGTAGAACCCCGTGCAGCCTGCGAGCGCGAGCGCCCCCAGCAGAACGAAACTACTTGCCGCTGCGGCGCTTCGTGCGGTCATTGATTTCTTTGAAGAGATCGTAGTTCTGCCGGATCATCAGGTTCTTCGGATCCAGCTCCAGCGCCTTTTCGTACGCCTTCTTCGCCTCGTCGAATCGTCCTTCGTGCTCGTAGGCGATGGCGAGGTTGTTCCACGCGGCCGCGTACGTCGGGTCGATCTGCGTGGCTTTCTCCCAGCGGTACAGCGCTTCGTTCCACAGTCCGTTCTGCGCGACCTTGATGCCGAATTCGACCTGTTCCTTCGATTTCGAGCGGTCGTCCGACGCGCGCGCGATGGCCGGTGCGGCGAGGAGAACCACGACTGAGAAGAAAATCAGTCGGCGGACCATGGGGTAAGGAGCCAATATACCAGCTTCCAACGGGAGTTTGGGAGCAATGCTCGTACCGCGAAAGGGCTGAGGTTTTCCCAGCTAGACCCTCGGGATTATGCCGATTTTGGTAAGTCGCGACGTATCCCGTAACCTGCGCCCCGATTGTCCCGGTGGACACCGGAGGACTATAATAAGGACAGAGGGGTCGGGCACGTAGCTGCTGTCGCAGCCGCGGGCGCGGCCCCTTGGCGTTGTACACGCCGGGGCGAGCCCTCGTTGCCACAGCCGGAAGGACCGCATGACCCTTCACGACGCCGTGGCCGTCTCGACGCTCCCCGGCATCTCCCGAACGCGCGCGGCGGCGATCTTCAAGGAACTTCGCGAACACTCCGCACTCGAGGACGTGACCCTCTCGGACGTGATCGCCGCGTGCGCGCCCGATGCCGCGGTCGACGCGATCGCGGCCGCGGCGAGGGCCGAGGCCGCCCGTCTCCTGGAGGCGGCGCGGAATACGAATGTGGCCGTCATCCGCTGGGATGACGACAGGTATCCGCCGCTGCTGCGCGCCATCCCCGATCCTCCGCCCGTCTTGTGGGTCCGCGGCCGCGACGACGTGCTGACGCGCCCGGGCGTCGCGATCGTGGGTTCTCGCGCAGCCACGCCGTACGCCATTGAGGTGGCGGGCCGCCTGGGCGGCGAGCTGGCGGACCGCGGCCTCATCGTGATCTCCGGGCTCGCGCGGGGCGCTGACGGGGCCGCCCACCGAGGCTGTCTGACGGCCGGCGGCGCGACCCTCGGCGTCCTGGGTTCCGGGCCCGACGTCGTGTACCCGCCCGAGCATCGGGAGCTGGCGGCAAATATCTGTGTCGATGGGGCTTTGGTCAGCGAGCTCGGACCTGGCGCGCCGCCGTTGCCGGAGCATTTTCCGCTCCGGAACCGGCTCATCAGCGGGATCTCGCTGGCCGTTGTCGTCGTCGAAGCATCGGACAGGAGCGGATCGCTCATCACCGCCCGATATGCCCTCGAACACGGCCGGGACGTCATGGCCGTGCCGGGCAGCGTGCTCGGCGGCCGCAACCGGGGATCGCACGCTCTCCTCAAGGACGGCGCAAAGGTCGTCGAGACTGCGGACGATATCTTGGACGAGCTCGGTTGGCCCGCTGTGGGCCGCGGCGACGACGCGGCGGCACCAGTGGACCGGGAAATTTCCCCTAATCCATTGAAAATAGAGCCATTACTCGCCAGATTGACCCCCGGTGAGGCGTACGACCTGGACGAAATGTCTGCTACGTTGGGTTTGGCGGGTCCGAAATTGCTGCCCCGGCTGACGGAGTGGGAGATGCAGGGGCGGCTCGTGAAAGTGGCCGGCGGGCGGTATCTGCTCGCGGGCCGGAACTGAACTGACTTATGGCCAAGGCACTCGTGGTGGTCGAATCGCCGGCAAAGGCGAAGACCATCAACAAATATCTCGGAAAAGACTACAAGGTGGTCGCGTCGATGGGACACGTCCGCGATCTGCCCAAGAGCAAGCTGGGCGTGGACGTCGACGAGGGCTTCGAGCCGTCGTACGAAGTGATCGCCAGCCGCAGAAAAGTCCTGAAGGAGCTCAAAGACGAAGCGAAGAAGTCGACGGACATCTACATCGCGACCGACCCTGATCGCGAAGGCGAAGCGATTGGATGGCATCTCGCCGAAGAGCTCGGCAGCGGGAACAGGAAGAAGATCCGCCGGCTGATGTTCAACGAGATCACCAAGAAGGGCGTGCTCGCGGCGCTCGACAAGCCGACGACGATCGACAAGAAGATGGTGGACGCGCAGCAGGCGCGTCGCGTGCTCGATCGGCTCGTGGGCTACAAGATCAGCCCGCTGCTCTGGGACAAGGTCCGGCGGGGATTGAGCGCGGGGCGCGTACAGTCGGTCGCCTTGAAGCTGGTGTGCGATCGCGAGCGCGAGATCCTCTCGTTCGTGCCCGAGGAATACTGGAACATCACGGCGCGGCTCGCCGGTCCGGTGCCGCCGGAATTCGACGCGAAGCTCCTGAAGAAGGACGGCGCGAACATCAAGGTCGGCAGCGACGTCGAGTCGAAGGCCGTGCTCGCCGATCTCGAGGGCGCGCAGTGGATCGTCGACGCGGTCACGACGAAGGAGCGCCGGAAGGGCGCGGTGCCGCCCTTCATCACGAGCAAACTGCAGCAGGCGTCGCGATTCCCGGTGAAGAAGACGATGATGATCGCGCAGCAGCTGTACGAGGGCGTGGAGCTGCCGGGCGAAGGCGCCGTCGGTCTCATCACCTACATGCGAACCGATTCGACGCGGGTGTCGGATCAGGCGATTGCCGAAGCGCGGCAGTTCATCGGCGGCGCGTACGGCAGCGATTACGTCCCCGAGAAGCCGAATTTCTACAAGACCAAGTCCGACGCCCAGGACGCCCACGAAGCCATCCGGCCGACGTCCATGCAGTACCACCCGGACGAAGTCCGCGCGCACCTGACCGGCGATCAGTACTACCTGTACAGGTTGATCTGGAACCGTTTCGTGGCGTCGCAGATGCCGCCGGCCACGTTCGACGACACCACCGTGGACATCACCGCCGCGAACTACCTGTTCCGCGTGAAGGGCTCCGTGCCGAAGTTCCCGGGGTGGATAGCGGTCTACAACCTTCCGGCCGCGCCCGAGGACGCCGACAGGATGGCGCCGGGTCCTGACGCGGTGTCGGCCGAGGACGAAGAAGGGTCGAACGTGCTGCCTGCGCTGGCCAAGGGCGACGCCCTGACGCTGCGCGAGCTGAAGCCGGAGCAGAAGTTCACGCAGCCGCCGCCGCGCTACAGCGAAGCGACGCTCGTGAAAGCGCTCGAAGAGAACGGCATCGGCCGGCCGTCGACCTACGCGTCGATCATCAGCGTCATCCAGACGCGCGAGTACGTGAACAAGATCGAGGGACGCTTCAAGCCGACATTTCTCGGCATGATGCTGGTCGAGAAGCTGTTGAGCCCCGCGTTCGACGACATCCTCGACGTCAACTACACGCGCGAGCTCGAAGAGGATCTGGACAAGATCGAATCCGGCGCGTCCGACTACGAGAAGACGCTGACCAGCTTCTACAAGAAGTTCCAGAAGGATCTGAAGCGCGCCGCGAAGGACATGCCCAACATGAAAGAAGGGTATGAGCCCGACCCGCCCGTTGCGTGCGACAAGTGCGGCAAGCCGATGGTCATCAAGGCCGGCAAGTTCGGCCTGTTCCTCGCCTGCAGCGCCTATCCCGATTGCGAGAACACCCGCGAGCTCGAGACGCCGGAGCCCGGCGCCGAGGGCGATATCGAGGAGGCGTGCGAGAACTGCGGCAAGCCGATGGTCGTCAAGCGCGGCCGCTTCGGCCAGTTCCTCGCGTGCACCGGCTATCCCGAGTGCAAGACGACGAGAAAGATCATCGCGACCAAGCAGGGGCTGACGGCCGCGAAGCCCGACCAGATTCTCGACGAGAAGTGCCCGAAGTGCGGCTCCAATCTCGTCGTGAAGCAGGGCCGATTCGGCGAATTCACGGCGTGCACGTCGTATCCGACCTGTAAGTACGTGAAGCAGAAGTCGACCGGCGTGCTCTGTCCGAAGGACGGCGGCGACATCGTCGAACGCAAATCGCGCCGCGGGAAGGTCTTCTTCGGCTGCGCGAACTATCCCGACTGCGATTTCACGCTCTGGAATCGGCCCGTCGCGGAGAAGTGTCCGGACTGCGGCGCTCCGTTCCTCGTGGAGAAGATCACCAAGAAGCACGGGCGGCAGCTCGTTTGCCACAACGAGGAGTGTCATTACGTCCGCAGCGAAGAGCTGGCCACCGCCTAATTCCTGAATTGGTGAGTTGGTGAGTTGACGAGCGGTTGTACAATTCACCAAGCCACGAACCCACGAATTCACCAATTGCGCACTATCACCATCGTCGGCGGCGGCCTGGCCGGTTGCGAAGCCGCTTGGCAGGCGGCGTCGCGCGGGGTCTCCGTCATCCTGTACGAGATGCGACCGGTAAAGCCGACAGCGGTCCACAAGACCGGGGGCCTGGCGGAGCTGGTCTGCTCGAACTCCTTCCGCGGCGACAAGCTCGATAACGCCGTCGGCCTGTTGAAAGAAGAGATGCGGCGGCTCGGATCGCTGGTGATGCGGGCCGCGGATGAAACGCGAGTGCCTGCGGGCGCCGCCCTTGCCGTCGATCGCGATCTGTTTTCGGCGCGCGTCACCGACGCGATCGGCTCGCACCCACTGATCGGGATCCGCCGGGAAGAGGTCACCAGCATCCCGTCCGGTCCCGTCGTCGTCGCGACCGGCCCGCTGACGTCCGAGGCGCTGTCGGCCGAGATCGCCGCGCTCGTCGGCTCGCAGCACCTCTATTTCTATGACGCGATCAGTCCCATCGTGCACGCCGAGTCGATCGATCGGACGAAGGTCTACCGAGCGTCGCGCTGGGGGCGTTCTCTTAGGGGCGACGCGAGCGGCGCGGGGCTCGGGGCCCCCGCCTGCGGCGTGGACGACGGCGAAGGCGACTACCTGAACTGTCCGTTCACGCGTGACGAGTACGAGCGCTTCTACGAGGCGCTGATGTCGGCCGAGAAAGCGGGCCTGCACGACTTCGATCGGCCGACGTTCTTCGAGGGCTGCCTGCCGATCGAAGTCATGGCGGCGCGCGGCGTGGACACGCTCCGGTTCGGACCGATGAAACCCGTCGGGCTGCGCGATCTCCGCACGGGCCACGAGCCCTATGCCGTCGTCCAGCTCCGCCAGGACAACATTGCCGGCGACCACTTCAGTCTGGTCGGCTTCCAGACGCAGATGAAGTGGGGCGAGCAGGCCCGCGTGCTGCGGATGATCCCGGGCCTCGAGAACGCGGAGTTCGTCCGCTTCGGCATGATCCATCGCAACACCTACGTCAACTCGCCGACCGTGCTGCGGGAGACGTGGCAGACCCGGCTGCGAGACGATCTCTTCTTCGCCGGACAGATGTCGGGCGTGGAAGGCTACGTCGAGTCCGCCGCTTCCGGACTGATCGCCGGCCGGAACGCCGCCGCGCTCGTGCTGGGGGAGGAGCTGTCGGCGCCGCCGCGGACGACGGCGATCGGCGCGTTGGGCTATTACGCCGCGCATGCCGATCCGAAACACTATGTGCCGTCGAACATCGCGTTCGGCCTGATGCCGCCGCTCGCTCAACGCGTCAAGAGCCGAGAGGCGAGAAACACCCTGATTGCCGCGCGTGCGCTCGAGGACCTCAACGCTTGGTTAGAGAACAGCTCAAGGCCTTTCTCGAACATCTCCGGCTGAACGAGAACGCGTCGGCGCACACCGTTCGCGCCTACGAGAGCGATCTCTCGCAGTATCTGGCCTTTCTCGCCTCGGATCTGAAATGCCGCGTGTCCGACCTGACGCCGGCGTCGCTCGATCATCTCCACGCGCGCGCGTTTCTCGGCGATCGCAACCGGCGGGGCAACTCGAAGGCGTCGGCGGCCCGGAAGTTGTCCGCCATTCGCGCGTTCGGACGATACCTGCGGCGCGAAGGCGTGCTCGACGGCGACCCGGCGGCGCTCGTCGGCACGCCGAAACGTGAGCAGCGGATCCCGAGTCATCTCGCTCTCGAGGAGATGTCGAAGCTGCTCGACGCGCCCGACACGTCCGATCCGCTCGGCCGGCGGGACAAGGCGATCCTCGAGCTGTTCTACGCGTCCGGCCTGCGCCTGAGCGAGCTCGTCGGCCTCGATCTGCCCGACGTGAACCTGTCTGGACGCGTGGTCCGGGTGCTGGGCAAAGGCCGCAAGGAGCGCATCGTGCCGTTCAACCGCTCGACGGCGGACGCGCTGCGCGCCTGGCTGGCGGATCGGGAACAGTACCTGCGTCCGATGGCACAAGACTCGCGCCAAAGGGGTCAGAGCCCAGTGGCACAGGATTCGCGCGTCAAGGGCCAGACCGCGAGTCGCCGCCGGACCCCGGGATCGGACCGCAGACGCGAGCCGCTGTTCCTGAACTACCAGGGGGGACGCCTGTCCACGCGGAGCGTGGACAAGCTCGTGAGGCGATACATGGCCGTGTTCAGCACGCGATTCGGCATCAGTCCGCACGCGCTGCGGCACTCCTTTGCCACGCACCTGCTGGAAGCGGGGGCCGATCTGCGGGCGATTCAGGAGCTGCTCGGGCACGCGCGCCTGAGCACCACGCAGCGCTACACGCACGTCAACGCGGCGCAGTTAATCGACACGTATCGGAAGGCCCATCCCAAGGCGTAGCCACGAGACGCTCCCAAGCTATTCCGAGCGCAGCGCGTCGACCGGACTGATCCGGGTTGCGCGACGAGCCGGGATCAGGCACGCCGCCACGCTGACCGCGAGGAGCACGCCGGCCGCCGCCGCGAACGTCGCGGGATCGCGCGGCGTGACGCCGACGAGCAGCTTGGTCAGCAGCCGCGACGACAGGATGGCCAGCACCGCTCCAATCGCCGTCCCCGCGACCGCCGTCACAAGGCCTTCGCTCAGCACGAGGCGGACGATGTCGGCGCGCTTGCCGCCAAGCGCCGCGCGAATGCCCAGCTCGCGCGTGCGGAGCGCGACCGAGTAGGCGACGATGCCGTAGACGCCGAGCGCGGAGAGCACGAGGGCGAGCAGCGCGAAGGCCGTCGTGAAGACCACCGGCAGCCGCGTGCTCGCGAGCGAGACGCTTAGAATCTCGTCGAGCGTGCGCGGCGCGAGCACCGGCAGCGTCGGATCCAGCGCGCGCGCTTCGCTGCGCACCGCCGGCACGAGCGCGGCCGCATCGCCCGAGGTACGTATTAACGCTTCGTACCATCGCTGCGGGGACTGCCACGCGGGCACGTAGATGGTGGCGTCGAGATCCCTCGACGCGTTCTCGCGCACGTCGGCCGCCACGCCCACCACGGTGCGCCACTCGCGCTCCGCACCGTCGAGTCGCACGCGCTCGCCGATCGGCCGTCGGCCGGGCCACGCGAGCCGCGCGAAGCGCTCGCTTACGAGGGCCACCGGCAGCGAGCCGGCGCGATCGGAGGCCTCGAACGCGCGGCCGTCGACGAGGGCGGTGCCGACCGCCGCGAGGTAGCCGTCGGACGCACGTCCGACCGTAGCCTGGATCGACGCCGAGGCACCGTCCGGTCCATGTTCGATCTGAATGGGCTCGTGGTTCCAACCATTCCACGGCGAGATGCCGATGACCCCGGCCGCCTGAACGCCGCGGACGGCGCGGATGCGCGAGAGCCAGTCGCTGAAGAACCGCACTTGAGAGTCCGGCGTGGCGTAGGAGCGCGGCAGCGCCACCGTGACGGACAGCACGTGCCGGCTGGCGTCGAAGCCGAGGCTGGTGTGCTCGAGGGCGAAGAGCGTGCGCCCCAGCAGTCCGGCTCCCACCAGCAGCAGAAGCGCGAGCGCCATCTGGCCGGCCACGAGCACGCGGCCCGCGCGCACGCTCGCCCGTCCGCCGGTGGCGCCGCGATTTCCATCAACCAGCGTTGGCGAGAGGCGGCCGCGAGCCGCGACCAGGGCCGGGATCACGCCGGCGGCGATACCAATCAGCATCGACGTCAGGCACACGAACGCGACGACCGGGCCGTCGATGGACGGTGGGGCGCCGGTCGCCGGCAGCACGAGCGCGCCGAGGCGCAGAAGCGCGGTGCGGCTCCAGTACGCGAGCAGGACGCCGATGGCGCCGCCGGCAACGCCGAGGACTGTCGTTTCCGTCACGAGCTGGCGCGCGATGCGCCACGGGCCCGCGCCGAGCGCCGCGCGGACGGCCATCTCGCGGCCGCGCGCGGTGGCGCGCGCGAGAAACAGTCCCGCGACGTTGACGCACGCCAGCGCGAGCACGAGCAGCGCCGCGCCCATCACGACGAGCAGCATCGGCCTGACGTCTCCGACGATCGCGTCCCGTATCGGCACGGCCAGCAGCGTCAGCGGAAGGGGACTCGGTGCGCCCGAGGCCGCGGCGCGTTCGCCGACGAGACGGATCTCGGATTGCGCCCGTGAGAGCGGCACGTCGTCGGCCAGACGCGCGACCGCCTGCAGGATGGGCGCATCCGCCCTGCGGTCGCCGAGGAACTGGCGCAGATCCAGCGGCGTCCAGATCTGCGGCGCACGCGCGGGCGGCGCGAAATCAGGCGCCGCGACGCCGATCACCGTCCAACGCGCATCGCCCAGCCGGATCGCGCGGCCGATGACGTCCGGGTCGCCGCCGAAGGCTTGCCGCCAGAGGCCGTGGCTCAGCACGACGACCTTCGCCGCGCCGCCATCGACGTCCCGCTCGTCGATCAGGCGGCCGAGCGCCGGACGCACGCCGAGCGTCTGAAAGAAGTTCGGCCCAACCGAGACCCCCTGCCACGACAGCGTCTCGCGATCGCCGACATAGGTGTAGCCCGCGTACCAGCCGAACGCCGCGACGGACGTCAACGATCGGCTCGAGCGCTGCAGCTGTTGGATCTCATTCGGCGAGACGAACCCGCGCGAGTCGCGGGCGCTGCTCGAGTAGAGCAGCACCAGCCGTTCCGGATCGTGGTAGGGCAGCGGATCGATCAGCACGCGCGAGACGACCGAGAAGACGGCCGCGTTGGCGCCCAGGCCGATCGCGAGCGTCGCGAGGACTGTGAGCGTGAACCACGGCGTTCGGCGCAGACCGCGCATGGCGATGCGAACGTCGTGAAGGAGCTGATCCATGTACTCTCTCCTCTCCGTATGCCGGACACGCGCGAGGTCGTGCGTCTCGAGCGCCTGACGCACGCGGTCGGGATCGCCGAAGCGCCCGCGAGCCATCCGGACGGCCTCGGCATGCGGATAGCCGCGCGACTCGTACTCGGCAATCCGCGCATCGAGATGGAAGCGCAGCTCGTCGTCCACGTCGGCGCGGACGTCCGGTTTGAAGAAGGGCAGTCGGTGCTTCCAGCCGGCCATGCCGCGGGATCAGCCGAGCGAGGGGTCCGCGCGGAGCACGCGCGTCACGGCGCTCGAGAAGCGCGTCCACGCGGAGGCTTCGCGCCGCAGGTGCGCGCGGCCGGCGGCGGTGAGCGAGTAGTAGCGGGCGCGGCGATTGTTGGTGGACACACCCCATTCCGACTCGACGAACCGTTTGTCCTCGAGCCGCCGCAACGCGGGGTACAGCGAGCCCTCCTCGATTTGGAGCACGTCGCCTGTCGTCTCTTCGATCCAGCGGGCGATGCCGTAGCCGTGCGTCGAGTCGGCGAGCAGCGCCTTGAGAATCAGGATTTGAAGCGTGCCCTGGAGCAGATCTGCGGAGCTGATTGCCATGATTCCCCTGCCACGTCTATGGGAGAGGATAGCACAACTCGCCGCGGGCGCACCATTCAATAATGGAGGGGACTATTTTTGTAGTTCGCTGACGTACCACTCGTCGTGCGGCGACCACTGGTGGCAGCGCAGGCAGACGGTCTCCGTCCACTGCTTGCTGCACGCGGGGCAACAGCCGCGAGTCTCGAACGTGTTCCACACGTGGCCGCATCCCGGCTCACAGAGCCAGCGATCGGATTTCGCCGGCTCCCAGGCGCACTTGGGGCAGCGGATCTTCCCGCCCTCGTGCGCCCTGACGGCAGGATCCTTCTTTGTGATCACGAGACCGACGATCATGGACTGTAAAGGCGTCGTCGAGACCGAACGTCTCCGGGTCCTCTGCGTGCTTCGCGCGATTGCGTACGTGACTGCCGCTGCGACCTCGGGGACTACGCCACGTCGACCATGCGGCGTCCGCGCGGGTATTCGATCGCGAGGGTCTTGATCTTGTAGTTCATCACGCG
>Ga0310810_10002719_pt1 | contig 19089 bp, 16 predicted proteins | sample NCmetagenome_FD_207641 | JGI IMG/M metagenome (GOLD analysis project Ga0310810, IMG submission 207641) | Soil microbial communities from experimental microcosm in Duke University, North Carolina, United States - NC | ecosystem: Engineered > Artificial ecosystem > Soil microcosm > Unclassified ...
GTTTTTGATTTCGATCTTGGTTCCCAGCGCTTCAGTTCCTTGAGGTCGCACCGAAATATTGGCGTCGCAGCGAAAGCTTCCTTCCTCCATGTTGCCGTCGCAGATCTCCAGATATTGCAGCATCGCTCTCAGGGTCTTGAGATAAGCCACGGCTTCCGCCGGTGCGCGCAGGTCGGGCTCGCTGACGATCTCCAGGAGCGGCACCCCGGCGCGGTTGAGATCCACCAAGCTCGAGTTGCTGTGCGCGTCGTGGATGTTTTTGCCGGCGTCTTCTTCCATGTGAATGCGCGTCAGACGCACCCGTTTCACCGCTTCGTCGATTTCTATCTCGATGTATCCTCCGGCGCAGATGGGCAGCTCGTATTGGCTGATCTGATAACCCTTCGGTAGATCCGGATAGAAATAATTCTTGCGCGCAAGCACACTCGATCGGGCGATCTCGCAATGGGTCGCCAGGCCGGCCTTGATCGCCAGCTCCACGACTTTTTCGTTCAGGACCGGCAACACGCCGGGAAATCCGGTGCACACCGGACAGGCGTTGTGGTTAGGTGCTTCGCCGAAACGAGTGGAGCAGCCGCAGAAGATCTTCGACTCGGTGAGTAGCTGGGCGTGGACTTCCAGGCCGATGACGGGTTCGTAGTTCATGAAAATTAAAAATTAAAAAGGCAAAGTTAAAAGGGATCCGCGTTCCCGCTTTTCCCTAGTGGTTTAGTTTTTACTCTCTAATTTTGCCTTTCTGCTATGCCATTCCGTTGTCTGCTCGTAGGCGTGAGCAACTCGCAGGACGGTCTCCTCGTCAAATGGCTTACCGATTATTTGTAGCCCGATGGGCATCCCTTGATCATCAAAGCCGCACGGGAGTGAAATTGCGGGCAAGCCGGCCAAATTGGCTGAGATTGTGTAGATATCGGACAGATACATTTGGAGCGGATCACGCTTTTTCTCCCCGACTTTAAATGCGGTCGTTGGTGCAGTCGGGGTGACGATGACGTCACAGTGTCTGAAGGCTTCATCAAAGTCGCGCTTGATCAGAGTCCGGACGCGCTGCGCTTTAAGGTAGTACGCATCATAGTATCCCGCGGATAATACGTAAGTGCCAAGCATGATCCGACGCTTTACTTCGGCGCCGAATCCTTCGGCCCGGCTCATCATGTAGGTTTGGGCGAGATCGTTCGCAGCCGCTCGATGTCCGAATCGCATGCCATCATAGCGCGCCAAATTCGAACTCGCCTCGGCGGTCGCGACAATGTAGTAGACTGCAACGGCAAATTCAGTGTGAGGAAGCATAGTGTGATCGATGATCGCGCCATTGCTCTCCATTTTTAGCATCGCGTCATTTACGGCCAAGGCAACTTCTTGCTGCATGCCGTCGACGAAAAACTCTGCAGAATGACCGATCCGTAATCCTCGTAAGTTGCCAGTCAATGCTTCGGTATAGCTGGGTACCGGACGCTCTATTGAAGTAGAATCCGCCGGATCGTGGCCGGCGATCGCTTCGAGCAGGATTGCGGCGTCGCGCACGTTTTTGGTAATCGGGCCTACCTGATCCATGGACGACGCGAAGGCGATGATGCCGTAGCGGCTTACTCGGCCGTAGGTCGGTTTGAGACCGACCACACCGCAGCAGGCGGCCGGCTGGCGGATCGAGCCGCCGGTGTCGGTGCCGAGCGCCGCGATGCATTGGTCGGCGGCGACGGCGGCGGCGGAGCCACCCGAGGAGCCGCCGGGAATCCGTTCGAGATCCCACGGATTGCGAGTCGGAAAAAATGCCGAGTTCTCGCACGACGATCCCATCGCAAACTCGTCGAGATTGGCCTTGCCGACGATCACAGCGCCGGCGGCGCGCAGTTTCGCAGCCGCTGTCGCTTCGTAGGGCGGCAGAAAGTCGCCGAGGATCTTCGAGGCGCAGGTCGTGCGCAGATCTTTGGTGAGGAAGTTGTCTTTGAGCGCGATCGGAATTCCCAGCAGGTCGTGCGCGTCCGCGCCTTCCTTCTTGAGCCGTTCATCGGCACGCCGCGCCTCTTTGAGCGCGCTCTCGCGCGCCAACGTCAGATAGGCGTGCACTCGCTCGTCGGTCTCGGCGATGCGCTGGTAAACCGATTCCGTGAGCTCCACCGCCGTGAACTCGCGTTTGCGCAATTGAGCGGCGGCTTCGTGGAGCGTCAGCTCGGCGAGATTCATTCGATGATCTTCGGGACTTTGAAGAAGGTCGCGTCCCGATCCGGTGCGTTGGCGAGAAGCGCTTCGGCGTCCGGTTTATTGGTCACACGATCGCGGCGAAACGCATTGGCCGCTTCGAGCGCATGGCTGAAAGGTTCCACCTGCGCGGTATCGAGCTGATTCAGTTTGTCCATGTAGCCGAGGATTGAATCGAGCTCTTCGGTGAGTCGTGCCTTTTCGTCGCCGGTCAAATGCAGCCGGGCCAACAGAGCCACGCGCTCGATCTCCTCGCCGGTGATTTTCATGGGGAGGTTTTTAACATAAGGGCCGAATCAATTCCAATTCACCGGATGATCGTCTCCCGCTTTAAAACATCAGATTTATTTGCAGTCGGCTAAGCTTTTGGCTAATGATGAGGCCGATGAAAGGCGAGCAAATCGCGCTGGTGGCGGAGGATGGCGGTGGGGAACGATTCCGCGCCTTCGAAGAGGAAGGTTACGCCGGCGGCTTCCGAGTGATCGCGGGTGTCGATGAGGTCGGCCGCGGGCCGCTCGCCGGACCGGTGATGGCGGCGGCAGTGGTCTTGCCGCGCGGTTATCTTCATTCCTATATTCAAGACTCCAAGCTCCTGACAAAGAAGCAGCGTGAAAGATTGTCGCCGCTGATTCAGCAGGACGCGGTTTCCTGGGGGATCGGAGTGGTCGAAGCTGATGAAATCGATCGGCTGAACATTCATCAGGCGAGTCTCTTGGCGATGGTGAAAGCGCTCGGGCGCTTGAGCGTGCCGCCGGATTGCGTCTTGATCGACGGCAACCAATCGATTCCGGCGCCGCTGTTTCGCCTGGGCGAATTTTTCGTCGCCAATTCGATTTATCAAAAGACGATCATTAAGGGCGATCGCTCCTGCGTGTCGATCGCGGCGGCATCGATCATCGCCAAGGTCGCCCGCGATGAGATCATGGTCGAGTACGACCGGCAGTATCCCGAATACGGTTTCGCGGAACACAAGGGATACGCGTGCGAGGACCACTTGCAGGCCTTGCGCCGGCACGGCGCCTCGCCGATTCATCGGCGTAGCTTCAAGCCGGTGCGCGCGGCTTTGCCCCAGCAGGCCGGTCACGGCCCGCTATTCGATCATGGATAACGGCAGGCAGCTTCTCGGCAAAGAAGGCGAGCGACTGGCGGAAGTTTATCTGAAGAAGAAGGGCTACAAGCTGGTCGAGCGCAACTATCGCTGCGCGGCAGGCGAGTTGGACCTGATCGTGCTCGATCGCCGGGTAGTGGTTTTCGTTGAAGTAAAGACGCGCACCGGTCACGGCTTCGGTACGCCCTTCGAAGCCGTCGAGTTCAGGAAACAGCAAAAGATGATTCAGGCCGCGCAATATTTTCTCGCCGAGCGAAGACTTCAGCAGCGCGATGCGCGCTTCGACGTTGTCGGGATTTCCTGGCCAGGACGCGAGCCCGTGGTGGAGCATATCGAAAACGCCTTCGAGCTGTCGTAGAGGAATCAAAAATCGATGCTGGATGTGAAATTACTGCGGGACGATCTCGAACAGGTGAAGGCACGCCTGGCTACGCGCGGGGATGTAATCGACTGGGACCATTTCGTTTCGCTCGATCGCGAGCGCCGCGAGGCGCTGGCCCACATCGAACGGCTCAAGGAGAAAAAGAACCGGCTCTCGGGTGAGATCGGCAAGCTCAAGAAGAGCGGGAACGTGGAAATTACGCCACTTACTGGCTCGTTGGTTATTACGGGTGCCGACGTCAATTTGCTCATGCGCGAAAGCGAAGATGTCAGCGAAGCTATCCGGCAAGGCGAGGGGCCGTTGGCCGAGATCGAAAGTCGCTTCGAGCAGTTCATGCTCACCTTGCCCAACCTGCCGCATCCGAGCGTGAAAGTCGGTAAGAACGAAACCGAAAATCGCGAAGTGCGGCGCTGGGGAGATCTACCCAAATTCGATTTTACACCGAAGAACCACTGGGACATCGGCGAAGAGCTGGGCATTCTGGATTTCGCCCGCGCCGCCAAGATAGCCGGCGCGCGTTTCGCGGTCTACTGCGATTCAGGCGCGCGTCTCGAGCGCGCGCTCATCAATTTTATGCTCGATCTCCACACGAAGGAAAATGGCTACAAGGAGATGCTGCCGCCGGCGCTGGTCAACCGCGCGGCGCTGGTTGGCACCAACCAGCTGCCGAAATTCGAAGAAGACCTGTTCCATCTGGCGCCGGGTGATTATTTTTTGATTCCCACCGCCGAGGTCCCGCTTACCAATCTGCACCGCGATGAGATGCTCGAGCGGGCAGACCTGCCGATCAAATACGTCGCTTACACACCGTGCTTTCGCAGCGAAGCCGGTTCCTACGGCAAGGATGTGCGCGGGCTCATCCGCCAGCATCAGTTCAACAAAGTAGAAATGGTGAAATTCGCCGAGCCGGAAAGCTCCTATGACGAATTGGAATCGATGGTTCAGAACGCCGAGGAAGTGTTGAAGCGGCTGAAGTTGCCGCACCGCGTGGTCGAGCTTTGCACCGGCGACATGGGATTCGGCTCGGCAAAAACCTATGATCTCGAGGTTTGGCTGCCTGGGCAAAATGCCTACCGCGAAATCAGCTCATGCTCGAACATGGAAGATTTCCAGGCGCGCCGCGCCAGCATCCGCTACCGCAAGGAAAAAAAGGGCAGGCCGAGCTTCGTGCACACGCTCAACGGCTCGGGCCTTGCCGTGGGCCGTACTTTCGTAGCGGTGCTGGAGAATTACCAACAGAAAGACGGCAGCGTGATGATACCCGAGGCGCTCCGGTCGTACATGGGTGGGTTGGAGCGGATTTCGTAGACTTTCCGAGTGTGCTTCTCTGGCGCGATTCCTATCCTCCGATCAGCGCCAGACTCTCCGGGTTGACCAAATTCCTTTAACAATAATTGTCGCCGATCGTTCATTCCGAGCCGTTTTGGCGCTCTCTGTCATTCCGGGAAAGAGGCCAAATCCCATGAAAAATCATTGGCTTGTGGCCTACCGCGTTCCTGGCACCGTTCGTGCTGAAATCACGGATTCAGACGAATTGAATGCTTCGCATCATGACGATGACGCTCGCAGGAGCGGCTCAATCTACGTAACTAAAATGCCCGGTTCAGAGAAACGCTGGTGAATCCTCTTCGTGCCCGTAGCATTCGCTCGCGCCTGCTGCTGTGGAACCTCTCGGTTTTCGGCTCATTGCTGCTGGGTGTCGTGCTCGCTGGATACCTGTATGCCGTGCGCCAGATCAAGCGCGACAAATTCGAGCAGCAGAGCGAGATCGCAACGCTGGTCGCGGCGCGCATCGAAACTTTCGTCGAACAGAAGATCGATCGCTTGCGTGAAGACGCGTCGTCTTTGAGCTCTCTGCCGATGGGCGGCCGGACGCTGGAAAGTATCGCAGTTCAGCTCCTGAAAAATAACCCCGTGATTGTCGAAGCGTCGGTCTTGAACGCCGGTGGTCTGGAGACGGTCAAAGTTTCGCTGGGAAAAATAATCGTGCTGGCGAAACTCGTCGATCAAAGCAATACGCAAAAATTCATGCATGCGATTGAAGGCGAGATTTACATAGGTCCGGTTTCTACCTCCGAAAAGACCGAGCCGCACATGACTGTTGCGCTGCCGTTGAAAGATAAAGCGGCCAAGATCGTCGGCGTGCTTTCGGCCGAAGTCAATCTAACTTTTCTTCGGGAAGTGATCCGCAATATCCGCTTCGGTGCCGCCGGCTACGCTTATCTGTCCGACAGCCGTGGCAATCTGATCGCGCACCGGGATATGTCGTTGGTTCTCAAGGGGACCAAAGTCAATCAGCTGCACGAAGTCCAGGAATTTTTCAGCAATCCAAACGCAGGCGATCCGACCCCCACGGACGAAAGTTATGGGATCGCCGGCGAGCGCGTCATCAGCACCTACGCGCCACTGCATCGCTTGGGCTGGGCGGTAGTCCTAGAAGAGCCGGTCGAGGTCGCGCTCGCCGACGTGAAAGTCGTGCAATTCTTCGCTCTGCTGCTGATTGTCGTGGGCCTCGGGGTCGGAGCTCTATTGATCCTGTGGCTCAGTCACCGGATTACCAAGCCGATTCGCGAACTCCAGCGCGGTGTCGAGCTGATCAGAGGCGGCGATCTTGATCACCGAGTGGAGATCGATACCGCGGACGAGATTCAGTCGCTGGGGCACGAGTTCAACCAGATGGCCAAGGATCTCAAGGCTGCGCACGCGGGCCTCGAGCAAAAGGTTGAGCAGCGCACCCGCGAAATGAGCGCGCTATTCGAGGTTACAACCACGCTCAATCGATCGCTGGATCCGGAGCCGGTCCTCCAGGCCGCGATCAAAAAGATCAACGGAATCTTTCACTTCGAGGTGACCCGCATTCTGCTGGTCGAAGCAGGCGAAAGACATTTCGATCTGCGTGGGTCCCATCAGCCGGAGTTTTCGACGCGGGTTCTCGGTCTCCAGCGTGGTCAGGGGATCACGGGCAGAGTGGCGGAGACTGGCGAGGAATTAATTTTTGAAGATATTTCGAGCGACCCGACCTATGAACTGTGGAGCCACAGCTCGGCAACCCAGCGGAACGGTCTGCGCTTTCTGGCGGTATTTCCGATCCGCACCAAGAGTGAATGTGTCGGCGTGCTCTTCTGCGCCGGAAAGACGCCGCGCCGTCTCCCTGAAAACGAGCTCAAGCTTATCCGATCGATGACCGACCAGATCGGGGTGGCGATCGAGAACGCCACCTTGTTCGCCGCGGTAAGCGCCAAATCGAAAGCGCTGGAAAAGGCCAACGACGATCTGATCGAAGCCAACCGCATCAAGTCGGGATTCATGGCGGGTATGTCGCACGAGCTGCGCACGCCACTCAATATCATCATGGGCAACGTGGAGCTCCTAAAGGACGGTTTTTTCGGCGACATGAACACCGGACAGATAAAATCGCTATCCCAGATCACGCACCACACCCGGGTCTTGCTCAAACTGATCAACAACGTGCTGACCTTGACCAAGATTGAGGCGCAAAAGATGTCGCTGGAGGCAGCGCAGCTTCATGTCGAGGAAGTGATCGCCCACGTGAGGGGCTACTCTGAGCAGTTGGCGCGAAACGGTCGGGTGGAAATTCGTTGGGCAGTCGAATCGGATTTACCTACGATTATCACGGATGCGGTCAAGCTGGAGGAAATCCTGCAGAATCTGATCGGCAACGCTTACAAGTTCACCCCCAACGGCCATATCGAGATTCGCGTTCGCAATCTCGCGGTTACGGAACGGATCGAGTTTGCCGTGGCCGATACCGGCATTGGCATCGAGCGAGAGGCGTTGGGTCGCATTTTCGATGAATTCCACCAGCTCCAGGACGCGCACACCGGCAATTTCGATGGCTTCGGTTTGGGCCTTAACATCGTCAAGAAGTATCTCGATCTGATGGGCGGCGATATCCGCGTGGAAAGTGAGCCTGGGGTCGGCTCGACCTTTACGTTCACCTTGCCCTGCGCGGCGGATTCCGTGTCGGTTGTTTCAGCAACGGGATCTGTCTGAGCCGAAGCACGGTTATCTGGATGCCGAAATAGTCGCCGCTAGTTCCGCCACTTCATCATTGCAGAGAACATGTACGCGGCCGTGCTTGGCTAGGGTTTGATGCCCTGGGCGGCATAGGCGCGGTCGATGAAGCCGCTTTCATCGAGTTTGCGCATGATGCCGGAGTCGACCAGCGGTTCGATTTTGACCTCGCCGATCTTCGGCGTGCGGATCTTCATCAGCCGCTGGGCATTTCGCAGCCCTTCGATCGATGGGAACGGTTTCTTCTCGACGGCACGGAGCAGGTCCTCATAGCCTTCTTCGGCAGAATTCTGATCGGTTTTGAGGCGGCGCACGATCGTCTTGACGACGACCGGCTTGTTTTTGGGCGCGAAGCTGAAGGCGATGCTTTCGATCATCGCCTTGAGAAAATTCTCCGCTATTTCCGGCCGCTGCTGCAAAAACGCGCTGGAGACCATCGCCGACTGATTGATCATTGGTTTTTTGAGATCGCTGTATTCTCCCAAAATGTTGAGACCCTTTTGGTGCAGCCTGCGGCTGAACACACCGTCGAGTGGCGTGGCGTCGACGATCCCGTTCTCCACCGCCTGGCTCTGCACGGTCTGATCGCCGACGGCGAGCATGGTAATATTGTCGCGCTGCGGGTCGAGGCCGAGTTGCTCGAGCCAGAGCATGGCGCCCATCCACGAGCCGCCGCCGATGCTGGTAACGCCGACTTTCTTGCCGCGGAGATCCTCCGGCCGCTTGATATTTGGCCGCGAGACGAAATCGTAGGAGTTGCGGACTGAAAAACTGCCGATGATTTTCACGTCTTGCCCGGAGCTAGCCGCGGCGAGGGCAGCGCTGCCGCCGCCGCTGCCGACTTGGATGTCACCGGAGGCGAGGCCTGTGACCAGCACGGTGGCGCTGCGCAGAAAAACCGCTTGGGAGTCCAGTCCGTATTTATTGAAAAAACCTTGTTCCTCGGCGAGCCAGAGCGGCGCCAGTCGCGTATTCATCGCGGCGTAGCCGACGACGAATTTTGATGCGGCGGCATGCGCAGGATTTACGACAAGAAATTGCAGCAGCAGGAGAACGGTAGTGAGCCTCAGCCGATTCCGAATTTTCCGATGCAGACCTTTGCGTGCCGGTTTGATCTGGGTGTTCAACGAAATTCCTTTCCGAATTGCCTTTGAATGAATTGTTCTCTCAGCAATTGGTCGACGATGCTGTTGTCGATCATCCGCGCCGTCAGCGCGTCCGCTTCCACTCCTTTTACCGGATCGAACTCCAATAGCAAGGGAACCACGCGTGGATCGACGCGCGGTGTGCGCTCCATATAGTTTCGGACGAAAGCATAGGTCTCGTCGAGAAAAGCCGACTCGTCGCGCCGCAGGTACTTGGCGAGAATCCTGCTGGCAGCCTCTTTGTTGTGAACCATTGCGGCGACACCTTCGACATAGGCACGGAGCACGCGCTCTACCGTAGAAAGGTTGGTCTGCAGTAATTCCGCGTGACGGCGATCACGCTCATTTCGTAGGGAATGTCCATGTCGGCGGCGTTCGCCAGCGCGCGATGCGGAGTTTTCGGCGTGACGATGCTGACCATGCCGGCAATGATCTTTCGATCGAAAGCCGCATGGATTCCGGGAATATCACCGAAAGATCGAAGCGTCGCGGCATTTTCCAGACCGAGCTTGCGGAGCACCAGCGCGGTCAGGACATGGGTCGATGAGTTGGGCCGGCTGATGCCTAAAGTTGCTCCTTTGAGCTGTGACGCTTAGCCAATCTCCGGTTGCACGTAAAGCGTCGCCGGCGCCTTGTTCATCTGCGAGCCGATTGCAAACAAAGGAGCGCCGCGTGCGGCAGCGCTGACGATACCGCTCGCGCCGCCGACCATGACGTCGATGCTGCCGCTGAGGAGCGCTTGCACGTTGGTGGCGCTAGAGGAGATGTAGATGAATTGAACTTCGAGGCCCTGGTGCTTGAATGCACCGGTGCCTTCCGCCATCCATACACCGGCCGTGTTCGAGGCGATGGCGGCATATGCAATGCGTACCGGAGCACTGCTGACCGCTGATGGCAAAAGCACTAGCCAGACACTGAGAGTGATAGTATGCAGGCGCATTGGTCGAATCATTATGATCGGCTCGGGTACCAATCGGCCTTTTGATTCTCTACGGGAGCAACCGTTGTGCCATGACTGCGCTTAGGAAATTGCGATGAGTACGTACGCAAGATATGTTGCTATCGGGCAGCACGCCTGTTTTACATTCGGCTCTTGCTTGAAGATTGGTCATAGCGGAGTCGGATGACCTGGCGCAAGCGCGCCCGGCAGCTATTTGGGCAGCTTGTATCACCCACGCCAAGTCGATATCCTGAAAATCTGTCGGAGATGTAGTCGAGTGGTTTGAGGTTGGCGAAACAGATACATGAGGTAACGTACGATGTCGCTAAAAACACTTCTTTCGCGTGTCTCCACCATGCCGGCCATCGGCGTGGGTTTGATCCTCCTTTCGATCATCAGCTTCAGGGCTAACGGTAAGATTCTACCGATGATCGGTTCAGCGATCGGAACCTGGTTGCTGATCGAAAGTTGGGACAAAGCAAAAGGAGATCCCGCCGTGCAGCGCCGGGCTCATGCGCTCACTTTCCTTTTGCGCAAATTGACCGGCGACCGCGACCAGTCAGTGAATTAAAGGGGAGCCATGTGATCGCCGGCCCGATGAATTCTGATGATATCAGCGCGGCAATCGCTTCCGATCGGTAGGTGAGCAGTTGAGACTACCGGTCTTGCAAACCTGAACGACGAAATAGCCGATTGCAGAAAAAGACGGCGACTAGTGATAGGTCGCCGTTTTTATTTGGGATTCTCGACAAAAGTAAATTGTAGAAAACTGCAGGGGATGAGAGGCGGAAGGGGAACGTTGCGGCTGAAGATTGTTCCCGAGGTATTCCCGGGGAAGTTTGCGTCGAAGATGCGATGACGGTGGGCTTTATTCCGATTCCGAAGGCCGCTATTGGATTTCAGGTCGACACAAAAACCAGTCCATTGAAGATCGTCGAACTCGCCGATAAAGCGAGCGCAGCAGGGATGAAAATCGGCGACCAAGTTCTCTCGATCGACAATCGACAGATCGATCACATTTTTACAGTGCTACGAGTGCTCTCCTTCTTGCCGGTTTTGTTGCACCAGTTTTGGTATTAGAGCATACATCCGTAGATACCTATTTTTTCAAAGTGGGTCCTTCCACTGGAAATGGTTTCTTCACGGCCTCCCCGGTCGCTGCAGTTCCCGAACCATCTTCACTCCTGCTCTTCGCTGCTGGCCTTGTCGGCCTGCCGATCGTGCGTAAGAAGTTCCGGCGTTAAGTTTTCACGCGGTAGCAATTCTCTCAAAAGGGCTCTCGTTCGCGAGGGCCTTTTTTATTTTCTGCGCCTTGCAATCCCCGCCCGATCCGCGGTAAACGACAGCGAATCGTGCCCACAAGTATTACCTGTTCCTCTTCAGCGTGCAGCTGATCGGTTTTGTGAGTATCTTCAGCTGGGTCTACCCATCGCGCTGTTCGTTTGTCTGGTGTTTTCCATGGCGTTTACTTACCTAACGATTATCTTGAGGCGCTGGTTTTTCGGACGGAAGAGACGGTAGCAGGATGCATATGCCCAATCGTTTTAATCCGCAACCGCTGCTGTGAACGGGGACGCCGGTCGGCAAAAGCAACCTGGCTAAGTGCGATACGTGCGGGAAGATAATCTGTCGGAGAGAGAGAAAAACCTACTAGAAACACTAAGGAGGCTGGATCCGATCGAACTGGCGCAGACAACAGCCCGCCTTTTTGGAAATCCTACGCCACGCACCACTCAAACCTGTTAAGAGAGCTGAGACCGGGGGAAGCGGCCCGGCCATCGTGAGCACCCGCGGTTGGCAGCCTGGTTAGCCAATCAAGAAAGCGCCGGTAAAGCACAGCAACGAAAACACGAGCAGAAAAATTTCTCTGCGATCCAGACCCGTCATCCTCTACGTGAAAATTTAGTACGATTTTATGTCCGGCGAAGAAAAAATAAATAACACAAGGGCTAAGCAAGTGAGGGCAACGGAAAGAAGGATCCAGTCAAGCGCGTTCATGTGGATGAGAGTGGCAGTCTTACGTTTAAAAGGGAACGGTTACCGAGTGCTGACTCCTTTATCTATCTTGCGTGTCCTGGCTATTTTCATTGGCGATCGTTGCGCTCACAATCGCAACGATCAGGCAAACGAGACAGGCGACAAGCACCGCCGCAGCGGAAATCAATAATAACGTCACGCAAAAGCTCCAACCCGGATAAAAATGGAGCTGAGGTAAGGAGATCTGAGATGCCCTATCGAAGTTGCGGCTTTCCTTACCTCAGCCTGACGGGACTATGAGCACGGGTTGTGCCGTGGCTCGAAAGGACTTTGGAGGGATCAGGGCAATGTGTAGGAACTGAGGATCGTAAGGCAAACGGCAACTTTGCCTTTTGAGGTGTTTTGCATACAGGGAATCAGGTGAATTTGGCGAAGAAGTGAAAGGAAGGAGGAAGACGCCACGAAGCAAACATTTGAACGCGTCGCAAAGAATCTCTACCGGCGCCAGTACCGGACCGCCGGCGGCGAGTGGTCGACATTGTTTTATGCGCGTTTCAGGGATTGGAAGGGTGAGGCGCACGTTTCCGGTGGGATCCGAACTCAAGCCCGCGCGGAACAAACTAAGAGGTTATGAGGAGCGCAACATCAATTCCGAGCAAGGCACGATCGAACCTGAGGGCAGAATCAAGACAGGTGGTGCCTCTAGCTGAGCATGTTTGGCGAGATCCTTCAGGAAATTGAAGAAGAGCGGAAGCGATCCACCTAGGATGCGATCACCCGCACATTGAAACGCGCGAGCCAAGATGCGAAAGTGAAGAACTCTCGATTTCATGATCTACGCCACTGTGCAAAAACCGCATGGGTTAGAAAAGGAATCCCGGCGGAGACGGCGATGCCGGCGGCCGGCCACAGTTCCTTCCAGATGCATCAACGCTAAATACACATGCAGTGCTCCGACGTTGCGAAAGCTTTCGGGGTATTGCAGCATGGCTGCAACACGGATTCTGCTGTCAAAGAGATCGGCTCCTAAGTTGTTAAAATCCTTATCGGAGGGGTGGGTGAGCGGTTGAAACCACCGGTCTTGAAAACCGGCGCCCACACCGTGGGCCGCGGGTTCGAATCCCGCCCCCTCCGCCATCCCGCTTCGCGCCTTGCGGCGCTTCGCAGGATTGACCAGAGCTGTTGGCGCCAAGCAGGATGCCCTCCGAAGCTTGAGCGAAGGAGGGGCCATTGTGCTTTATGGTTACCTTATCGAAAGCCTGTGCACCCAAGGTCAGCGTTATGTAGGACTGACCACGAACCTCAGGCAGCGTCTCCAGGACCACAATGCAGGGAAGTCTACCACACCCCAAAATACCTACCTTGGCGGCTGGTGACCTATATTGCTTTTTCTGAGCGGGCCAAAGCTGAGTCGTTTGAGCGCTACCTGAAATCAGGTTCCGTTCATGCATTCGCGGCCAAGCGCCTTTGGTAGGGTAGGATCATGTCCGAGATCTTGTACGCGTTGAAACCGAAAGGGTTCTTATGACCAATAGTGCGTCTCTGCAGTTTCTCGGAGCGGCGGGCGGAGTCACCGGTTCAAAGTATTTGTTCTCGCACGGCGATGATCAGGTTTTAATCGATTGCGGCTTGTTTCAGGGATTGAAAGAACTGCGCCAGCGCAACTGGTCGCCGCTGCCTGTCGACCTTGGCCGCTTGCGCGCTGTCATTATCACCCACGCGCACATCGACCACTCGGGTTATTTGCCGCGGCTGGTTTCCAAAGGTTACCAGGGCCCGGTGTTCGCCACCCCCGCAACCTGCGATCTGTTGAACGTGATGCTGCCCGACGCGGCGCATCTCCAAGAAGAAGAAGCGCGCTACGCGAGACAGAAAGGGTACTCGCGCCATTCGCCGGCTTTGCCGCTCTACACGGTGGAGGATGCCGAGCAGGCGCTCAAGCTTTTGCGGTCGGTACGGATCGGCGAGGCGGTGGAAGTGTTGAAAGGAGTTTCTCTAGACTTCGGCCGGGTCGGTCATATTCTCGGCGCCGGCTCGGCGCGGCTTTCCTTCGAGTCCAACGGCAATCCAAAAACACTGCTCGATTCCGGCGACCTCGGCCGCTACAACCGACCGATCCTCAAAGATCCCGAGCCTGCCGGACACGCCGATTGGCTGCTCCTGGAATCGACCTACGGCAATCGCTTTCACGACAAGGATTCGGAGATCGAGCTGCGCAATTTGATCAAAGAAACCGTGGCGCAGCGCGGCTGTCTTTTGATTCCCGCTTTCGCCGTCGGCCGCACCCAGGATTTGATCTACACGATCCGCAAGATGGAAGACGACGGCGAGATCCCGGCGATGCCAGTGCACGTGGACAGCCCGATGGGTTTGGAAGCGACGGAAATTTACTGCCGCCATACTGAAGAGCATGATTTCGATATGCAGCAACTGCGCAGCCGTGAGAGCTGTCCGATCGCCTCGCGCCGCATGGTGGTCCACAAGACGCCGGAGCAGTCGAAGTCGATCAATCAGATGAAAGGGCCGATGGTGATCATCTCGGCCAGTGGCATGGCCACCGGCGGCCGCGTGTTGCATCATCTCAAGCAGCGCCTGCCCAACCCCGATACCACGGTGTTATTTGCGGGCTATCAGGCGGAAGGAACGCGCGGCCGGTCGCTTCAGGATGGCGCCAAGGAGATCAAGCTCCTCGGTGAGGTGGTGCCGGTGCGCGCTAAAATCAAAGTGATCGACGGTTTTTCCGCTCATGCCGATCAGGGCGAGATCCTGCGTTGGCTTGGCACTTTCAAGCAGGCGCCGCGGCTGACTTACATCGTCCATGGCGAGCCGCCGGCTGCGGCGGCGTTGGCGGAGGCGATTCGCGAGCGGCTCAAATGGCAGGTGGAGATCGCGAAGTATCAGCAGAAGGTGCCGCTCGCATGATCTCGATTCAGCGCCGATGATTTGACCGCCGTGATTTGAGCGAGTGACGCCCCGTGCGCCCAAATTATCGGCAGCCTTTGCCCAAGAAAATAACATCCACCGCTCGCGTTCAGCAGGGCAGTTAGTTGTGCCTTTGGGGTTTTGCGTTTTCTGGAGCAATTTGAAACGTTTTGATTTTCTGTCTGAATAAGATATTTAGAAGCTAGATCGGCAAGGTCGTGGCCTGTTTTTTGCGCCCGCCGCCGTGGATGGGTACGAATGGCAATACTTAAAATCGAGCATGTCTCGAAGGGCTTTAAAGACGTAAAAGCGCTGGACGATATCAGTTTCGAATTCGATCACGGAATCCTTTCTTTTCTCGGACCATCGGGATGCGGCAAAACCACCTTGCTTCGATCCATCGCCGGACTCGAAGTTCCCGACGCGGGTTCGATTTCCATCGCCGACAAAGTTCAGACTTCCATCGAGGGTGGCATTCTGGTGCCGCCGTACTCGCGCGAAATCGGCTTCGTGTTTCAGAACTACGCGCTGTGGCCGCACATGACGGTTTTCAAGAACGTCGCCTTCGGTCTCAAGCTGCGCAAGAAGCCTGAGGACGAAATCAAGCGCCGGGTAATGGGGGCGCTGGACTTGGTCGGCCTGCAGGGACGCGATCAGCGCTATCCCTCCCAGTTGAGCGGCGGCCAGCAGCAGCGGGTCGCGCTGGCTCGCAGCCTCGCGCTCGAGCCACGGCTGATTCTGCTCGACGAGCCGCTGAGCAACCTCGATGCTAAGCTGCGCGAGGAAATGCGCGTGGAGCTGAAGAAGCTGATCAAGAAAGTCGGCATCAGCGCGCTTTACGTGACTCATGATCAGGACGAGGCGTTCACGATCTCGGACGCGGTGGTCGTGATGGAGGGCGGCAAAATCCTTCAATACGGCACGCCGGATGAGATCTACAATCGGCCGCAGCATCCTTTTGTCGCCGGCTTCGTCGGCCATTCGATGCTTTTCGATGGCCGCGTGGTGCGTGCCGACGGCGGGAGCTGCGTCGTCAACGTGCCGGATTTCAACGGTGCCGATCTAATTTCGCCGGCATCGCCTGCGCTGTCAGTGGGCGATCCCTGCAAAGTCGTCATTCGCACCACCGAACTCAAGCTCAGCCACGAGAAATTCCCCGACGGCGTCGATAACGTGCTCGAGGGTTTGATGACCGGGCGCGAATACCGCGGCGGTTTGACAGACCACCGGGTGCAGATCGGCGCCAAGGAATTGGTCGTGACCTCGCACAAGCTTTGCCCGATGATCCGCGTCAACGGCGATGGCGGCAAGACCTTCGTTTGCATTGACCGCTCCGCGATTAGCGTGATTGCGACCCACTGAACGCTCCAGCCGAGAACGAATTCCGCGGAATACCATTCGAGGAGCAGCCTACGACGACCTTACAGTCGATAAGAATCGCAGTGCGGCAGGGAACCCTCGTGCCGCTCATTGCTAGCGCCATCGCCGGCGCGGCGATCATCACGCCGGTAGTGGTCGTGCTGTGGCGGAGCTTCACAGCCGGCAAGCTCGGTTTCAACGTCGGCCTGCACCTCACCAATTATATGCGGGTCTTCGCCGACAAGGACATCCTGGCGATGCTGGGCAACTCGGTCTGGTACGCCGGAGGCTCGGCGCTTCTTGGCACCGGTCTGGGCGCCTTCCTCGCGTGGGTGGTGGCGCGCACGAATACGCCGGGAAAAGCGCTGGTGGAACTGCTGCCGCTCTATCCAATCCTCATGCCGCCGATCATGAAAAACATCGCCTGGATCCTGCTGCTGGCGCCGCGCTCGGGCATCCTGAATGGCATGCTGCAGCAGTTCTTCGGCATCGAGACGCCGGTATTCAATGCCTTCACCATGGCCGGCATGATCTGGGTGTTCGGTCTCGCCTGCGTGCCGCTCGGTTATCTGTTTTTGCTGCCGGTGTTTTTGTCCTTCGATCCGTCGCTGGAAGAAAGCGCCTACATCGCCGGCGCCAAGCCGGTGCGGACCATGTTCAAGATCACTTTTCCGCTCGCCATTCCCGCTTTTACTTCGGCGCTGGTGCTGAATTTCCTGCGCGGGCTGCGCTCCTTCGAGACGCCGGTGCTGCAGGGGACGCCGGGCAACATCAAAGTGTTCGTAAGCCGCGTGTACGATTCCATGGCGTTGGAATTCAACACCGGCCTGGCGACGGCGTACAGCGTCGTGCTGGTGCTGATGTCGATCGTCACGCTCTATTTTTACGTTCGCGCGACGCGCTTCTCCGATCGCTATGCCACGATCACCGGGAAAGGCTATCGGGTCAAGGTGATCGACATCGGTGCCTGGAAATACGTGACCTTCGCCTCGGTGCTGCTCTATTTTCTCGCCGGCATCGTGGTGCCGTTCGTGGTTTTGATCGTGGTGTCGATGATTCCGTATTTCGACTACGACACTTTTATGCATTTTCCGTTCAACGCGGTGCTGACCAATTACCGCACCGTTCTCAATCACCCGAGCTTCATGGGCGGTCTGTACAATTCGCTGGTCTTGTCGGTCACTACCGCGGTGGTCACCGTGTTGTTGGGAATCGTAATGGCATTCACGATCCATCGAACCAAAGCCGCGGGGACGAAAGTCTTCGAGTTCATCGGCACCCTGCCGCTGGCGTTCCCGCCGCTAGTGCTGTCCGTCGGCCTGCTGATCATTTTCATCGGCACACCGCTCTACAACAGCCTTTGGGCGCTGGGCCTCGGCTTATTCGTCGCGTATTTTCCCTACGCTTTTCGGAACGCATCGGGTTCCATCGTCAACATTCACAAAGAATTGGACGAAGCAGCGTGGGTGCACGGCGCGAAATGGCGTCATGTATTTTTCAAAATCACTTTGCCGATTCTCAAACCGTCGGTGGGCGGGGCGCTCTTCTATATTTTCATCGAAGCGATCCGCAACGTCGACGTGGCCGTGCTGCTCACTGCGCCGGGAATGGAGTACGGACCGGTTACCTTGTTCGAGTATTTTCGCGTCGGCCAGTGGGCCGAGGCCGCGGCCGGCGGGGTAATTTATTTAATTATCTTGATTGTTGCGGTATCTGTGGCTAAGTTCGCGTTCAAGATCAAGTTCAGCTTGTAAACTCAAAACGGCAACTAGTTTCATCCAATAAAGAAAGAGGAGGCAAAACTATGGAGAGGAAGTCGAGGAAATTTATCACGGCTGCGCTCGCGGCGAGTTTCTTGTTCGCCGGCATCGCGTCGGCGGCCGAGACGCCGTCGATGAAGGACGCGGTCAAGAGCGCGGTCAAAGATCCGAAGGCGGCGGCGCAAAAAGTTATTCCCCAACAGGTTACCAACCAAGTCAGCAGCGCCAAAGCGACCGCAGCGGCAGCGAAAGCCTTCGAGAAAGTCAGCGCCGAGCTCTACCCGAAGGCGAAGCAAGAAGGCAATCTGGTGGTGTATTCGGTCTGGGACGTCGAGCATCTCAAAGTCATCACCGAAGCGTTTATGAAACGCTACCCAGGTATCAAGGCCACGTACTGGCAGGGGAGAAACCCCGAGATCGTTACGCGTGCCCTCACTGAGTTCCAAGGGGGTCAGGCGAGCTGGGACGTGGTTCTGTCGGACAATGCGCCGCCGGTGATCCGCGCCGCGGGTGCAATCCAGAATTATGAAACCGTGCAGAAGGATGTGTTGGTTTTGCACGATCCGACCATGCCGACGGTGAGCCTGCAAATCCAGGCGCTGGCTTACAATACGAAGAAGATGAAGCCAGCCGATTTGCCGAAGGGCTGGGAAGATGTCGCCAATCCAAAATTCAAAGGAATGGTCGCCCTTGATGATCCGATGCGCGCTGGCCCGCTCAGTTCCATGCTTTCGGGCTTGAAGACGCAGTGGAACGACGATGCGCGGTTTGCAAAGTTCGTCAAAGGTTTGAAAGCGCTCGGCGTACCAGTCCATCAAAGCACCAGCGCTATGTTCCGTCTGGTGATTTCCGGAGAATTCGGAATCTGCATGCCGGCGTTGCTGCACGACGTCATGGAGGAAATCCATAAAGGCACGCCGGTGAGTTACGTAAAGAGCGTGCCGCCGGTTCTGTTCCCGCGCCAGGCCGGTATATACGTCAAAGCGCCCGATCCGAACGCTGCCAAGCTCTTCGCCGAGTGGCTGATTTCGGAAGAAGGACAGAAAACCATCGATTCCATTGGTCGCGAGTCTTCGCGCAACGACTTCAAGTCGAAGACCTCCATTGAAGCCGCCTTCGGCAAGGGCACTAAGCCGCTGCCCGTCACCGATAAGAATTTTCTCGAAGACCCGAAGAAGTGGCTGGATACGAACGTGAAACCGCTCTGGGAAGGATGAGCATCACGATCGTCCGGTAGAGAAGCGGGGGGGGGGGGCCGGGCCCCC
>Ga0310810_10002720_pt1 | contig 19086 bp, 12 predicted proteins | sample NCmetagenome_FD_207641 | JGI IMG/M metagenome (GOLD analysis project Ga0310810, IMG submission 207641) | Soil microbial communities from experimental microcosm in Duke University, North Carolina, United States - NC | ecosystem: Engineered > Artificial ecosystem > Soil microcosm > Unclassified ...
AGGATGGCGTCCACCTGCGCCTGCTCCGCGATCATCTTGACGTCGAATTCGGCAGCGGCAAGTTTGGACGCCATCATGGTCGAGCGAACCACCAGAGACTCGATGCCGGCCAGCGAACTGGAGATCGCATCCGGCAGGCTGGCAGCAAGAAAATCGGAATCGTCGTCGTGGCGCAGGATGCGGAAGGGAAGAACGATCAGGCGGGTGACGGATGGCGCCGACGAGGAGGCCACCGGTTCCGCCAGAGCGTCGAGGACGTCTTGCGCGCTGGCATAGCGATCGGCGCGCTTCTTCGCGAGCAGCCGGCGCGCTACGGGCGCCCACCGGCCTTCCACTGTCGGGGGATCATCATTCAAGGTCGCGTGCATGATGTCGACGGCGGTCTCGCGGGGCCAGGGATGACGCCCGGTGAGCATCTCGTGGAGGATGACGCCGAAGGCGAAGAGGTCGCAGCGCGCGTCCACCTCTTCACCTCTGAGTTGTTCCGGGGCCATATAGGCGACGGTTCCCAAGACCTGGCCGACGACTGTCACCTCGTCGTGCGCCAGACCTTCACCCGCCGCCGGAATCCACTTCGCCAGGCCGAAGTCCAGCACCTTCACGCGGCCATCCGGGCGGACCATGATGTTTCCCGGCTTGAGATCGCGATGGACGATGCGCGCCTCGTGCGCGGCGCGCAAGGCTTCCAGCACCTGGCGGGCCACCTGAAGGCTCTGCTCCGTGGAAGGTGAGCGTCTCAGCCAGTCCCGCAGCGTTTCACCTTCTACAAGTTCGGTGACCATGTAGCTGGGGCCTGAGGACAATGAGCCGACGTCGTAGAGGGTGCACACGTTCGGGTGATTCAGCGCGGAGATGGCTCGGGCTTCGCGTTCGAAGCGCGCACTGAAGCGGTCTGCGGAGGTCTTGATGGCGACGGCGCGGCCCAGGCGCGTGTCCAGGGCGCGGTACACGGACCCCATCCCGCCGACGCCGAGCAGGCCAACGATCTCGTAAGGACCGAGTTTTACCCCAGGTCCGAGAGCCCGCGTGTCGGCAGGGGTCTCCGGCGATTCGGTGGGAGGCGTCGTGAGCGCAGACTCGCGCCGCGCGAGCAAGTCTGTCACCAACTGCCGCAATTCTTCGTCCGCACCGCAGGCGGCTTCCAGAAAACGGCTTCGTTGGTTCGAAGCCTGGTCGAGCGCCGCGCGACAAAGCTCCTCGACCTGCCTTCGGCGTTGCGAATCCATGGTGCGACGAGTGGTCCTATCTTCCTGTCAAGGAAAAGCGCGCCGGCAGCGGGCCGCGATGAGCGAGTGTCACGCGGACAGCACGGCGAGGATTGCGATCACTCTCGGCGACCGCATGCGATCAATTCTGCGCGGCTCGAGCGTCGCTCAATCGGTCACCGGAAAGAGGTGTGGCGTATTGAACAGCGCCTCGTTGACATAGAACGGCGCGAGACGATGCTCCCCGCGATTGCGGGCGCCGCGTATCGCGTTCGCGACCAGCTGCGCCGCGCCGATTTGCGCACGCTTCACGTCATCATCAGTGGCGACGAGCGTCACGCGACCCTGAAACAGCGTCAACAGCAGATCCTTGGAATCGTCGAGCGGCATATCCTCGCGCGTGGCGATCTGCTGCGCAGCCTCCCACATGGCAAGCACGCGCCGGCGCTCCACGAGCGGCAGGATCTCGATGCCCGCACCGCCAATCTCCGCAGCCGCCGACTCGTCGGACTGGCTCTCGATCGCGCACGTGTCCGGCAGGCTCGCCCATCCTGGCAGCGGCTTCACCGTGAAGTGACCGCGATCGGTCGAGGAAACCGTCCGGACGGCCGCCGGAAGCTTGTGCCCCCCGGCAGGATGAGGCAGGGCGGCTGAATCGGGCTTCAGCGCGTCGATGTCTTCCTGCCGGATCGGCAGCTGCGCGGCCATCGCCTTGTGCATCATCCAGCGGAGCGTCACATCATTGAGGCCCCGGTTCTCGTTGCCGCCGCCGATGTCGGAGTGGACGCCGCGGAACCAGACTTCGCATGCGCCCTCGACCCGGATCGGGAGGAACGACGGCCGGCGCTCGTCGAGCGCCAGTGCGTGGAAGCAGTACTGCAAGTTCGACTTCGGCAGCGACAGGTGATGCCCGATGTTCAGCGCGGTGTTGCCAAGATTGGCGAGCCCGAACGACGCCACCACGTCCCACACGCCGAGGAACCGAATCCTCGGTGAGGGCTCGACAACCTGGTCGCTGCCGGGCTTGCGAATGCCGCGCTCCTGAATGCAGTGGCAAAAGTCGAGCGTGGTCGCCGCGCCGCGGCTGAAGCCGACGATGTCGATGTCGCGCTCGCCCTGGTCCCACGCCTTGCAGAGCGCGTCGTAGGCCTCGTTGATCCGCGGCAACTCGCCCAGACCGAAGACGCCGCCCAGTGCACGGCCGATTGCTTTGAAGCGCGTGCCGACTCCCGGGACGTAGAAATCGAGGTCCGGGCGCTTCGAGTGCTTTGTGTAAGCGCTATAGAAGCGGAATACGTTCGTGTTCGTGTAGTCCGGATCGTCGCCGTCCTTCGCTTCGTTCCAGGTGCCGTCGAATGCGTACACAGGCATGCGTCTCTCCCTTTCGGGTGTAGGAGATGCATTATGAACCTTCGCTCACTGGCGGCGAAGGTATTCGGTGCAGCAGATCATGTCTCAACGCCACTGAAGTAATATCGCCGTTCCCGGTGCAGTCTCGCGTGCGTTGTCGCGTCTCACAGACAAGGAGTTCCCATGCGAACCATGACAGCCCTGGTGGCCAGTCTTGCGCTGGCGATCGTCGTCTGCGGGTGCACTAGGCCGAGCGGGGCCGCTGCGGCAGCCGATGCGATGGGCGCGCGCAATTTGAGCTCCATCCAGTTTTCCGGGAGCGGAACCAACTACGCCTTCGGACAGGCATACAGTCCCGGTGGACCGTGGCCGCGCTTCGAGGTGAAGACCTACACGGTCGCCGTCGACTACCAGACACCCGCAATGAAGCTCGACATGCTGCGCGCGCAGGGCGAGCATCCGCCGCGCGGCGGCGGCGCCCAGCCGTTCGCGAGCGACCAGCGCACCACTCAGGTCGTCAGCGGGAAGAACGCATGGACCGAAGGAGGCGCGCAACCGGCGCCGAATCCCGGTGCCGTCACCGAGCGTCTGCGCCAGATCTGGCTGACGCCTCATGGCGTCGTCAAGGCCGCCCTGGCAAGCGGCGCGCCCGCAGACAGCAACGTGTTCACGTTCAAAGCGGAGGACCGCGACGTCAAGGTGACGCTCAATCAGCAGAACCTCGTCGAGAAGGTCGAATACTTGACGACGAACTCGGTCGTCGGCGACGTGCCGGTCGAGTTGACGTATTCGGACTACGCGCCATTCGGCAACATCCAGTTCCCGAAGCACATCGTCGAGAAGCAGGACGGGTTCCCCACTCTCGACATCACGATCAACGACGTGCAGCCGAACGCCGCCGTGTCGCTGCCCGTGCCGGACAACGTCGCCTCCGCGCCGGCACCGCCTGCCACGCCGATGGCCACGATTGACAAAGTCGGCGACGGCCTCTGGTCGCTGAACAGCGCGGGCACGCGCAGCCTCGCGGTGGAGTTCGGCGATCACATCGTGATGCTCGAAGGGCCGACGAGCGACGCGCGATCGAAGGTGGTCAACGATCTCGTTCGCCAGACGGTACCGAACAAGCCGATCCGGTACGTCGTGAATACGCACGCCCACTACGATCACGCCGGCGGCCTGCGCGAGTACGTCGCCGAAGGCATCACGGTGATCACGCACGAGAGCAACAAGGCGTTCTTGGAGCAGGCGTGGGCGAGGCCGCGGACGCTCGAGGACACAGCGCCGACGTCGAATACGCCGATGATTGAAACCGTCGGCGACAAGAGAGTACTGAGCGACCGGACGAGGACCATAGAGCTGTATCACCTGCCGGGCCACGGACATCACACCGGGCAACTCATGGCGTACCTCCCGAAGGAACGGATCCTCCTGTACGGCGACGGCTACAACCCACCCGCCGGTGACGAGATCAGGACTCCCGAGCGCGGTCCGGAATACGCTGCGCAGATGGTTCAGAGGGTGCAGGAGCTCAAGCTGAGTCCAGAGCGCATCGCGCCGGTGCACGGCCGCGTCGTGCCGTACAAGAACCTGCTGATGGCGTTCAACCTTGATGGTGGAGTCAACGGAACACGATAACTCGATCGTTGCACTCGTCGGGTCGGGGATGCGAACGACTGCGAGTAGAGTCCTCGCTGGCGTTCGAACCGTTGACAGATTCGTGTCTGGATAGTGGATGGCGGAACCGCGCGAAGCTCGCTCGATCATCGAAGACGCCGAACGGGCGGCCGCGTCTGGCGACTACTCCTCTGCCGAGGAGCTCATGCGCGAGGCGGCCACCCTCCAGGAGCAGGTGCTCGGCCCCCAGCATCCAGACCTCGCTAACACACTGAACAACCTCGGCGTCGTCTGCGAGATAACGGACAATCCGATCGACGCGGAACACTACTTCCGCCGGGCGTACGCCATCGCGACGGCGACACTGGCGCCGGACCATCCGTTCGTCCTCACGAGTCGAAAGAACCTTCACGATTTCTGCGCAGCCCGCGGACGACCCGTGGAGTTGCGGCCGTCACCGCCACAGGTCGCAGCCTGGCTGGAGGCGCCCGCGCAACGTGCTGCGCCGACGCCCGAGTCGTCGCCGTCGGCGAAGAAGCAGGATGTGACGCCGACTCCCCGGAAGGGATCCCTGCGCCCGCTCGCACTTGGCGCGTTGGGTGGGGTTGCCCTGCTGATCGTCATTCTCATGATGACCCGTCCGTGGGGCGGTAGGGCTGAGGAGACCAAGTCGACTCCGGCGACCGCGACAGCTCCAGCGCGCGAGACTTCGCCCCCGAGCCCAACGCCTCTGCCGGCCGAGCCGACTGCTGAAAGGCCGCCGACCGCGAAGCCGCCTCGCACTCGAAGCGAGGTCGATGCGGTCGGCGCCACGCCCAGCACCACACGATCGGCCGCGAGGCCAACGGTGGTCACGGCGCAGCTCTGCACCGCCCTCCGGGCGTGGCGATGCGAGAGTGCGGACAGCCAGGTTCCGCCCGGGCCGATGTTCTTCTACACACAGGTCAAATCCTCTATCGCCACCACGATCGAGCACCGCTGGTATCAAGGCGATCGCTTGCGCCAGGCCGTGCAGCTGCGCATCGAGGCCAATCCCGGTGCCGGTTACCGCACGTACAGCCGTAACACCATCAGCAGTGAGCCCATTGGCGAGTGGCGAGTCGAGCTGCGGAGCGCGGATGGCGCTGTCCTCCATGAAGTGCGCTTCACAGTCCGGTAACCAGCGCGCTCCCGCGCGACATGTCGCCCTCCATCACGCCCAGTCGCTGTTGTTGAACCGCAGTTTCTGGTGAGCGGTCCGCATTCTGGCCGTGATAAACGGCCAGCCCACTCAACGCACGCATTAGAATTCAGCTCACCTTGACTCTCACTCCCGGCACGCGTCTCGGCCCCTACGAGGTTCTGTCCGTCATCGGGGCCGGCGGCATGGGCGAGGTGTATCGCGCGACCGACATCAACCTGAAACGCCAGGTCGCCATCAAGGTGCTGCCAGTATCGGTCGCGCTCGATGCGGACCGGCTCGCGCGTTTCCAACGGGAAGCCGAGGTCCTCGCCGCTTTGAACCATCCGAACATCAGCAACATCTTCGGGCTGGAGAGGTCGGACGTCGGCACGATCGCCCTCGCGATGGAACTGGTCGAGGGGCCAACGCTCGCCGATCGAATCGCCCGGGGTGCGATCCCAATCGAAGAGTCACTCCCGATCGCGAGGCAGATCGCGGACGCGATCGAAGCGGCACACGAGCGCGGGATCATCCATCGCGATCTCAAACCCGCGAACATCAAGGTTCGGCCGGACGGCGCGGTCAAAGTACTCGACTTCGGACTCGCAAAGGCCGTCGGTACGGGGGAGGAGTCTCATCTCGAGAATCTCGCGAACTCACCGACACTCACCTCGCCAGTCGCGCTGACCCAGATGGGTGTTCTGCTCGGCACGGCGGCTTACATGGCGCCGGAACAAGCCAGGGGACGAGCGGTGGACGGGCGTGCCGATATCTGGGCGTTTGGATGCGTGCTGTTCGAGATGCTCGGCGGACGCACGCCGTTCGCCGGCGAGAGCGTCGCCGATGTTTTGGCGAAGGTCATCGAGCGGGACCCCGACTGGTCGACGTTGCCGCGCGCAACGCCGCCCGCTCTCCATCGCCTCTTGCGCCGTTGTCTCGAGAAGGACCCGAAGCGTCGCCTTGCGGCTATCGCCGATGCGCGCTTCGATCTGGATGACGCCGCCATCGTCACGCCGCCCGACGCGGATGGCGGCAGCGCGCCGGTGCCTGGCTGGTGGGCGCGGACGCCGATCGTACTTGCAGCCATTGGTGTTCTCGCCTTGATTGCGGCCGCCAGCACGTGGGCATGGTTCGTTGCCGCCCGCGACGCGTCACCTGCCCAGGCAAAGGCAACCTACGTGGCCGCCACTCTCGGCGTCAGCGTGCCGGATCTTGCCGCGTTAACGGATCGCTTTGCCGTCTCGCCCGACGGGACGATGCTCGCGATCGTTGATGGCAATCGCGGTGGATTGCTCCTGCGGCACACGTCCGGCCTCGAGGAGTCTCCAATCCCGGGAGTACCGCTGGATGCGTACGCACCCGTCTTCTCCCCCGACGGCAAGTGGATCGCATTCCACACCGAGAAGGCTTTGATGAAGATCCCGACCCAGGGTGGGAACCCCGCGCAGGTGGCGGAGGGGAGCGAGTACTTCGTGAACCTCACGTGGGGCGCCGACGATCGAATCCGCTATCCGTCGCTCCAAAACGACACCATTCGATCCGTGTCAGCCAATGGCGGACCCGTGGAGACGACGTCTGTCGGTCTTGGTGCGTGGGTCTCTCGCGCGGTCGGCCTGCCGAACGGGCGTCTGCTCGTGTCTATGGTGACCGGCGGCAAAACCCAGGTGGCGGTGCGTGAGCCGGACGGCTCGATGCGAAAGCTGCTCGATGGGTGGGACGCACGCCTCGTGCCGACAGGGCATCTGCTGTTCTCGCGCCAGGAGGGCGCCACGTGGTCAGTGGTCGCAGCGCCGTTCGACGCGATCACGGCCACGACGACCGGCGATGTCACGGTACTGGCGCGTGACGTCCCGGTGCGGTACGCGACGCCCGCGTCTGCGAGCGCGACCGGCGATCTGTTTTACATCGCCGGCACGACCAGGTCCGATCGTCGTGTCGTGATTGTGGACCGCTCAGGAGCGGAACGAGATGTCGCACTACCGCCGGGCACCTGGGTCTGGCAGAGCGTTTCACCGGATGGTCTCCAGCTCGCGCTCGGCCGCTGGGAAGGCGCGCGCCGAACCATCTGGACGCTGACGCTCGACACGGGCGCATTGACCCAAGTGACCTACCTCGACGACACGTTCGCTCCTCGCTGGATGCCCGATGGCAAGCGAATCGTCTTCACGCACTTTCCGATTGACCCCGACCTTCGCGCCACGAGCCTGTGGAGCGTGCTCACAGACGGACGAAGCAAGGTCGAGCCTGTGACCGCGCAGTGGGATGCGTATCCTGGCGCAGTCTCGTCCGATGGCCGCACGCTGTACTACAGCGCCTATCAAGCCGATCAAGCGCAGGAAGACATCATTTCCATTGCGCTCAGCGGCGACACGCCGAAACCCAATGTGCTGCTTGCGACGCCTGCGTCCGAAGGGTTGCCGATCCCCTCCCCCGACGGCCGCTGGCTGGCGTACCAGACGAACGTGTCCGGCACTGCCATGACGCGTGTCGCGCCACTCACAGACCTGAGCGCATCCGTCCAGGTTTCGACTCGCAGCGGCAGCCCGATTCGTTGGAGTCCGGACGGCTCGAGGTTCTACTACACCGACGGAGATGCCATCACCGCTGTGGACATCGGTCCACGCGGCCCGGTGTTGGCGTCGCGGCGAGTCGTCTTCTCGGTGCCGAGCGATTGGCGTGGCCGACTGGATGTCATGCCAGACGGCGACCACGCCGTGATGATTCGTGGCGGTCTCATCTACTCCGACATCGTCGTCAGGCAAGGGGCGCTGACGCGCGAGGGCAATTAACGCGCGGTCCTGACCGGCTCGAGCGATTCAGGCTGCGCGGGAGCGATGACGCATGGCTCTGACTCGCTGCGCGATGACGATGCTAGCGGACCCGGTTGCCGTGCTGCGGGAGTGATGTACGGTGCGATGGCGCGACGGTGCGACGGTGCGAAGGTCCGGTCCGAAGGTTGGGTGGTCCGGCGTTAGTACTCTCGGCGAGGAATCATGACGTCGGTGGTCAGCCGCGCATTCGAGGTCTTCCATTCCGACGTTGCGGTTCCTCCGCCGCTCACGCTGCGGGGAGCCAACGCCGTAGACAGCTACAGTCAGGCGATGCCATTCGATCCTGCAGAGGACGATCCGACCGACGAGTATCTCGAAGGTTTCGCCTTCTGGGGTGTCGTGTATCTCGACGCTCGCTCGTGGCGCCACTACTTGCCGCGCTTGATCGACTACGTGGTCAGACATCCTGACGATCCCGCGATGGTGACCGAGGCACTGGTGCGATCACTGCGTCCTCCAGACCGATATCCGCCGCGCCTCGCGACACTCGACACCGACCAGGAGGATGTCGTGCGAACGTTCCTCGAGCAGATCGCCCTCGGCGATGTCATGCCTCACGTGCAGGCCGATGCGCAGCAAGCACTCGAGGAATGGTGGCTGCCGGACGCCCGATGCCGTCCAACCGAGCAGGAAATCATGGCCCTGCGAACCACACCGGTGGCTCATCGCCTCGTGCGCGGCGACGTCTATCGGCTGTCAGTGCCCGAGACCTTCACGGCGAGTGGTCTTCGCGTGATCCCGGAGGAATCGCGGCGCGTGCAGACATGGGGAGGATTGATGTGCGGCGATGCGCACACCGTCGTCGCCGTCAACGTGACGCCGCTGTATGCGCGGTCACTGGCGGATTCGGTGCGGGCACGCGCAACGCTCTTTCGCGACATCCTGCCGTCGCGGCCGATTGTCGTTCCAGGATCCTCGCGGGCGGAGCGGCTGGACGGTCTGACGCACGGCGACAGTCCGGCGGAGCCGCAAATGCTTGCGATCGTCTTCGCGGTCGCCGGAGACGAGCTGGTCACGCTGAGCATTCGATCGTGGCCAAGAGACGACCTCGCCCGGGAGGTGGACCGCATATTGGCCTCGTTCGAAATCATCGAGGCGTAACACGGTCTACGGTGCGATGGGGCGAGGGAGCGACGGTGCGATGGTCCGGTCCGAAGGTGCGATGGTCCGGTCCGAAGGTGCAATAGTCCGAACGTCCCTCACGACCGCGCCTCCGCGGGACTTTTGGACCGTCGCATCGGACTCTCGCACTCTCGCACTGCCGTCCCGTCGCACCGCACGAGGTGTTTTTCTACTGTCTCACTCGCCGCGGCGGCGGACGAAATTGCCGGCGACACCGCAGTCGGCAGTGCATGGCGGTGGCGGCACGTAGGTGTCTTTCACCTTCTTGCGGTACTCGGGATACAACGTCTCGCGATAACCGAGCACGGCCTCGCGTGGCAGGTTGTACAGCTTGATGAACTCGTCGAGGAACGGGTTCTTGTCGGGCGCAAAGTGCGGCACGTCGTCGCCCGGCTCGCGTCCCTCATAACCGGGGACGCACGGGTCACGAAAGTCGAGCGGCGCCTTCGAGAGACGGAAATTCTTCGAGATGATCTCGGGCTCCGCGAGGTAGATCGGATCGCGGGCGACGAGCAGCACCGTCAGCACGTCGCCGTGGCGGAAGAACCGCCAGTCGAGCGTCGCCTCGTCGCTCAGCGGCACCCCGGTCTTGCGGATGAATCCCGCCTTCATATGTGTGGTGTGCGCGGCCAGCGCACCGCCCTCCCACCGGCCGGTCGTGAAACCCGCCTGCGTGTGCAGTGCATGCTCGGACGGGCGCGGACGACCGTCCATCCAGATAGTCATGCCCATCCAGTCTTCCCATGGGTCGATCGTGTAGGACACGATGCGCTTTGTCGCCGGATCCGCCTGAGTGGAGACCCGCAAGCCGAATGGGCCGAGCACCATGTAGGCCGCGCCCCATCCCTGACACTGCCGCTCGATCATCGACTTCTGCGATTCGTCGTAGGACAGCGCGCGCGTCCGCCCTTCGTCGGTCAGTGCCAGCCCGAGATAGTCCACCGGCACCGAGTCGTTCTGCACGTCCTCTGTGGCCAGAGGACCCCACGAGCCTGCGAATTCGAATTCGCTCGGGAGATCCGTAGGGCGGGTCCCGGGTTGCGGATCCGTAGCGCGGGTGCTGCCCTGCGAACCCGCCGGCTGAACCTGAGCGAAGGCCATGCCGGCGAACAGCACGACAAGCAGCGCGAATACCAAGCGACGCACTACCAGGTTGAAGAGCATGGTGAAGGATCCCACTTGGAGCCGTCAGGCTCCTTTTTGAAATGCGGGCTCGTCACGTACGGAGCGTTCAGGTACACAGGATCCTCGACGACCGTTGTGACGAGGAGCAGTTCGCCGCCATCGGGAAGCGGCGCGATGTCGAAGTTCTCCGACACCGTGGCGCGCTCGCTGTAGGGAACCCCGTTCTTACGCAGGTAGCCGGCGCGCACGTTGGTCGTGACGACGCGAAGATCGCCACCCTTCTCGGGAGCCGCGACCTGCTCCCAGCGTGCCGTCGAATCACCCTGCCACGTGGGCTTGCTCCCCGAAGCGCGCGCGCTGAAACGAAAGAGCCTCGTCTGCGTCCCGGCGTCGGTGTCAACGCGCAGCGTGTCGGCGTCCTGCCATGTGATGTGTAGCCGGCCCGGCACATTCATGATCGCGCCAGCGCCATACGATTTGCACTGGTTGCCCGCCTTTGTGTCGGCGACGGGGTCCCACGCATTGATGATCGGCACGGCGGCCGGCGAGACGGGAATGCGCCGGTACTCACCCTTGGCCGGCGTCACCATTCGGTAGCGCCAGTTCTCGGTCACGTACGACACCCAGTAGCCGGTCAGATCGATCGGCGCAACGTCGCGCGCTCGCGGGGACGAAGCATCCTTGCCCTGAGCGGAGTCGAAGGGGCGCTGAGCATACAAAGAGACAGGCGCGCCCCATGCAGAGAAGACGAGGACGGTCCCGGCCACCGCGATGAGCGCGCGCCTCACGACTTCTCCTTCATGAGGCTTCGGTACACCGCTTCGACGAACTTCTCCGTCATGCCGTCGTTGCCATAGCGCCCAGCGTAACCCTTTGCCGGTGCTGCAGCCTTGACCTGCTCGAGGGACCGTCCAGCGCTGACGAGGTCTCGAACGCGGTCGCGGATGATCGTGATCATGTCGCGGTACTCGACGATGTCGAACTGATCGCAGAGACGGCCGTGACCGGGAATCACTACCGTGCCCGCCTCGCGCGACACGATGGGCACCGACGCGACCGCGAGATCAGCCAGACGGTTCAGCGCCGCGATCTCGCCTTCGATGCTGCCTCCACTCTCGATGTCGATGACCGGAAAATGTCGAGTGTCGATCACGTCGCCGGCAACGACGACGTCCGATCGACGGAAGAAGGCGAAGGCATCGCTGTCGGTGTGTGCCGCCGGCTGGTGCAGCACCTCGATCGCCTCGCCGTTCATGTAGAAGTACTTCCTCTCGTAATGGAACGATTCGGTCGGCAACCCGACGAGAGGACGTGCTGGCGCCGCCGATTCCGACGACACTGTCATGTGCCGCAAGACGCCTTCGGCTGCGAGAATCGATGCCACCGATCTCAACGCATCCTGCCTCGGTCCAGCCGGGCGTGTGCCTGGATAGTACCCATCGCCAGCTTTCGAGAGGACGTCGTTGCCGCCAACATGATCCGCGTCGGGCCCGGTGTCGATGATGTAGCGAATCGGCTTGGGTGTGATTCGCTTGATCGCGGCAACAACAGCAGGAGCGCTGGCGGCCGACCCTGCGTCCACGACCACGACGCCGTCGTCGCCGACCTGGACTCCGATGTTGGCTCCGGCGCCGGCGATCATGAAGAAGTTGGGCCGGACCTCCAACACTTCCAAGCCATCGGAGGGCGCGGCGCTCGTGGCTTGCGCTGCGGAGGGGAGTAGCTGTTCGACGGCCATGCCACGAACGACGAAGACGGATGCCGTGGAGATGGCCACGGCTGCGGCGAGCGAAAAGCGATGTCGTGCGAGCGTCACGGCTTTGTGGCCGGGAAGCGTAGCATACGGCGGGGTTCCACTCTCGCGATACCGGCAATAACATTCAGGTGATGGCCGAGCCGCGCTATCAGATCACCGAAATCATCGGCCGCGGAGGCATGGGCGAGGTCTGCCTTGCCGATGATGTGATGCTCGATCGCAAGGTCGCGCTCAAGTTCGTCACCGCGGCGCCTGACGAGAGCGACGGCCTCGAGCTCCTGCTCGGCGAAGCGCGTGCCGCTGCCGCGCTCGATCACCCGTTCATCTGCTCGATCTACGAAGTCACCACGCTCCACGGCCGTGCCTGCATCGCCATGGAGTACGTCCGCGGCGAGTCACTCGAACGGCGCCTTCGCCACGGGCCATTGCCGCTCGCTGAAGCCCTGCGCGTCGCCGAAGAGGTCGCCGAGGCACTCGACGCCGCGCACAAACGGCGCGTCGTGCACCGCGACCTCAAGCCGGCGAACGTCATGCTGACCGAGGACGAGCACATCAAGGTCATGGACTTCGGGTTGGCTGCGCGTCTGCCGCACGCCGACGCGATCGACCAGACGATGACGGTCGTGGTTGACGCGACGGACGGACTCGTCACGGGCACGCCCGCTTACATGGCGCCCGAACAAGTCCGCGGCGAACCGGCGGATCGGCGATCGGACATCTTCTCGTTCGGCATCCTGCTTTACGAGCTGGTCTCCGGGACCAACCCGTTCAAGCGCGCGGGTGTCGGTGCGACGTTTGCGGCCGTTCTCAGCGAGCCGGTCGCGACGCTGCATGGGCAGCTGCCCGCGATTCCACTGGAGCTCGACGCGCTCCTGGTACGGCTGCTGGCGAAAGATCCGCCAGAGCGGCCACAGTCCTTCGGCGAGGTTCGCGGCGTCCTCCGCCGGCTCTCCGTCGATGTGCAGTCGTCGGCCTCGTTCGTGCCCCCAGCCGTGGTCGATCGACCGACGAGCGACAGCGGCGCCAGACTGGTCGGCCGCGAGGCCGAGCGCACACAACTGCGTCAGAGCCTGCAGGAGGCGAAGTCGGGTTCGGGCAGTCTGATCCTTCTGCTCGGCGACCCTGGCGTCGGCAAAACACGGCTGGCCGAAGAAGCGCTGGCGATGGCGCGTCGCCTGGGGTGTCAAACGCTGGCCGGGCGATGTTATGAACAACCGGGCACGCCAGCGCTCATCCCCTACACCGAGGTGCTTGAAGAAGCCTCGCGCGTGATGCCGGCCGCGGCATTCTGGCAGGCGATGAAGCCGAGCGCGCCGGAACTGGCGAAGCTGATGCCCGAGCTGCATCGCCTCTTCCCCGACATGCCGCCACCGTTGGACCTGCCGCCGGAATTGCGACAGCGGTACCTGTTTACCAACGTCCGGGAATTCCTCACACGCAGCAGCCGGTTGACGCCTCTTGCGATCTTCATCGACGACCTGCAGTGGGCGGACGAGCCAACGTTGCAGTTGACGCAGCACCTGGCCCAGCAGATCGCGAACCTGCCCATTGTCGTGATCGTGGCGTATCGGGAGGTCGAAGCCCCCGCGCCTGTTCCCGCAAACAAGGGCACGTTCCACGGCTTGCTCGACCGGGTTCGCGGTCAGTCTCGCGAGGTCTTCACGCCCCAGGCCGTCAAGGCAGCGCTCGATCAACTCGTCAGCCAGCGACAGGCGCGCGCCGTCGTTCTGCGCCCACTGACGCCGGCGGACGTGCAGGGCGTGCTTGCATCACTCGGCAAGCCACACCCTCCGGCCAGGCTCGTGCGAACGTTCGCCGATCACACCGGCGGCAATCCATTCTTCGTCGTCGAACTGTTCCGCCACTTGAAGGAAGACGGACGCCTGTTCGATGCGCGCGAACAATGGATGCGCGATCTCGACCTGCATGATGTCGACCTTCCGAACACCGTACGAGTCGTGCTGGAGCGCCGGATACGTCGCGTCTCGCCGGACACGCAGAACATCCTGAACGCCGCGGCGGTGCTCGGACGTCACTTCGAACCGGATCTCCTGGAAGAGGTCGCCGGTGTGAATGGCGACACGTTGACGACGGCGCTCCATGAAGCCGAGCACGCGCGCATCGTGACCGGCCCCGCGGGCCGGCGCGACATCACGTGGCGGTTCGTCCACCAGTTGACCTGTCAAATGCTGACGGCGGCGATCCCGCAGTCACGACGGCAGCGGCTCCACTTGCGCGCGGCGGACGCGATGACACGACTCGGTCTCGAGTCTCGCGTGCACGTGTCCGGAATCGCTCATCACCTGTACTGGGCGGGCCGCCTCGCCGATCCAGCGCGCACCGCCCGCGCGCTGATCGCGGCTGGCGACGCGGCATACGGGGTGTACGCAAGCGAAGAAGCGGTGCAGCACTATCGCCGCACCCTGGAGGTCTTGGAAGAGACGAACGGCGACAACGGCGAGAAGGTCGCCGTGCAGGAACGACTCGCGGACCTGCTCGCGCTGCTGGGCGATCGCGGCGCGGCGATGGAGCACTACGAACGTGTGAGCGGCACCTATCGCGTGGCACGCGCGACGATCGATCAGGCGCGCATCGCCCGCAAGACCGGCACGCTCCACTGGCAGGCCGGCGATCGTGCCGAGGCCATGACCTCCTATCGACGCGCGCTCGAACAGATCTCGGGTTCAACCGCGCACATCGAAGCGGCGCACCTGTATCAGGAGTTGGGCCTGGCCGCATTTCGCAGCGGCGACAACCAGCGCGCCGTCGAGTGGGCCGAGCGTGCAGTGCAGTCAGCGGAGCGGGCACTCACCGAGCCTGCGACCGACCCGGCGCAGGTGCGCACCGCAGCGACGACAGCGATCGCGCAAGCGACCAACACGATTGGCGTGGCGCTCGCGCGCTCGGGTCAACTCGACGAGGCCCGCGAGCGGATCGAGCGAAGCCTCGCCACGGCTCAGGATCTCGGGCTCCTCGACGTCGCCTGCCGTGCGTACGCAAATCTTGGTGTTATTTACAGCTCGGTGGAACCCAAGCGGGCGATCGATGTCTCGCTCGCCGGGCTCGAGCTGGCGTCGAAGATCGGTGCCGCCCCGCTCCAGTCGTACATCTACGCGAACCTGGCCGCCGCGTACTGCGCGCTCACCGAACGCTGCGACACCGAAGGCCTCGAAGCGGCGAATGCGGCGGCAGCGCTCGACCGCGAGCTCGGACAGCTGGATCACCTGGCGGTTCCGCTCATCGTGATCGCGCAGATCCATCAATGCCAGGGTGAGCTGCACAAGGCGGAAGCGGCGTATCGCGAAGCGCTGGCGCTGGCTGAGAAGATCGCAGAGCCGCAGTTGATCCTGCCTTGCTACGACGGTCTCGCCACCATCCATCTGGATCGCGGCGACCGCGTTCGAGCGGAAGAGCTCATGGAGCGCGCGCGGCAACTGTGCGAGCGCACCGGGCTCGATCCTGATACGCTTCTGCTCCTCCCGTTCCTCTGTTGATGCGAAGGGTCAAACCATGACGTCTCAAGCCCAGATGCCCGTCCAGTCCGGCGATCGCGCGCCCGACTTCGTCGTGCCGGCTGTGCACGAGGATCGAACGATCTCGCTGGCGGACTACCGCGGGAAGTCACCGGTGCTGCTCGGTCTGTTTCGAGGCCTCTACTGCCCGTTCTGCCGGCGGGCACTCGCGCAGATGGCTGCGACGTCCGAGCAGTTGCGATCCCTCGGCGTCGATTCTCTCGCCATCGTCGGCACCGAGCTGGACAACGCGCGCCTCTACTTCAAGTTCAGGCCCACGCGAATGGCGCTCGGCGCCGATCCCCATCTGACCACGCATCGTTCCTACGGCGTGCCGCGGCCAACGCCGACGCCGGAAATGATGCAGATGGTCCAGAACACTTACATCAATCCCACCGGGGAGCTCCCGGCGCCGTTGCCCGTGCCGGCGGCACAGGCGGCGCTCGCGAAGTTGGATGGCTACCAGATGACGGCGACCGATCAACGGGAAGGGGAATCGACGTTCACGCAGCTGAAGGGCCAGTTCCTCATCGACCGCGACGGGATCGTGCGCTGGTCGCACATCGAGTGCAGCGAGGGCCTTTCAGGCCTGGGCAAGTTCCCGTCACACGACGAACTGCTCGGCGCGGCAGGCCTCGTCACCGGCAACGGCGCGCGGGTCAGCACCTAGGACACGTCAAGCCCAATCCGTCCTTGGTCCCTCGTCCTTAGTTCTTGGTCCTGGTCTTGCGGACCAAAGGACTTTGGACCACAGGACGGACGAAGGACCAAGCACAAAGGACTAGGGACTAACGTTGCGCGCTAAAGCCCGGGGATGAGCGGCGCCCGAAGCCCCGGGTGGGCGCAAGTACAATCTGCATCATGTCAGTCGCCGCGCATCTTGCCATCTCGCCTGCGAAATACGACGCGCGCATCCGCTCGCTCATCCCGCTGTACGACGACCTGATAGCGGAAGTGGCCAGCGCCCTCAATCAGGCCGCGCGCCCGGTGCGGACGATCGTCGATCTCGGAATCGGCACCGGCGCGCTCGCCCGGGCGTGTCTCGAACAGGCGCCCGGCGCGCGTGTCTGGGGCATCGATGCCGACGCCGACATGATGGCGATCGCGCGGATGCGCCTCAGTCGCGTCTCCCGCCGGGTGACGATGACAGCAGGCAGTTTCTTGGACGAGGCGCTGCCGTCCTGTGACGCCATTGTCGCGAGCTACGCGCTGCATCACATCCGCACCGCGCGCGCGAAGCAGGCGTTCTATCGGCGCTGCTACCGCGCGCTTCGGCCCGGCGGGGTGCTGATCAACGGCGACTGCGCGCCCGCCTCGACTCCGCGCGGGTTCGCGCGCGATCTCGACCTCTGGTTCACGCATCTCGGAAAGTCGTTCGGCGGTCGCGCGCAGGGACGTCGCGTCTACGAGTCGTGGGCCGAAGAAGACACCTACTTCCCGCTCGCCGAAGAGCTCCACATGCTGGAGCGCGCCGGCTTCGCGACCGACGTGCCGTGGCGCCGCTCGCCGTTCGCCGTCATCGTCGGTTGTCGACAGACGTAGATTCGTCTGCGACAAGGACAGGAAGCGACAAGGACAGGAAGAGGGACTCCGGTCATGCGTTCACCCGGAGTCCCATGCGTGACTGGGATCGCGGCTACTGTCGATCGCGATCCGGATCGGCCCAGAAGACGTGCGTCAGCACACGGTGGCCGCGCCCGAAGTCCAGCTCGAACACCTGCACGCGACCATTGGCGCTTGAACGAACGAGCTGGCCCCATTGCGCAGGCGTTTCGAAGTCGACCTGTCCCATCGCTGGTGGCATCGCCTTCGGAAGGTTCGCACCCACAGTCGTCGTGCTGTCGACATGTGAGTAGATGCTGAGGAGCTCGTCGAAGTCATGCGAGTTCGGATGCTCGTTGCTCGGCGGGCCGAGCGGATTGCTCGTGTAGTCCATGCACGTCCCGAGATTCGGGTTGTCGAAGTTCTCGTCCTGGTGGTCGAGCCCGAAGTCGTGAGCGATTTCCTGGCACGCGACAAGGCGCCGCCATTCCGGTTTGTTGTAGGTCGACGTGTTGAAGTAGGTGTCGTTCAACTTGGTCGTCGCCTGCGTGATGTGAAGGCCGTCCACCCAGATCTGGGCAATGCCAAGCCAACCGGTGCTGCCATATCGCTCGTTGCAGACCTCTATGCGCCCCGCCGTCGGCTTGCACTGCCGCGGTCTCGTACTTCCCGCGACCGGCGAAAGCTCGAGCACGATGCTGGCGTTCCAATCGGAGATAGCTTCAGCGAAATAGGGATCCCAGGTACCCGAGACGTTGTCGCCGACCTTCAAGGTGAACGGGTTGCTCGTCCGGCCCCAGTGATAGCCTCCCCACGAGTGGTTGGCGGATGTAACTGAGGCGAATCCGATCGCGGCTGCCAACACAAGGCCTGAACGGGCGCGCCAGCTGAATGCAGTCATACAGGATCCTCTCTCGGTCGTGAGTACGTTCGCGCGACCGTCGTGGCACACGACGATCCGGCGCAGTTCCAGAGCAATGTCGGGGCCCGCACGAGCGTTCGTGCAAACCCATGCAACGGATGTCAGAAGTGAGAGAGTGAGACGGCTAACAACCGCATCGGACAGCCATCGTGATTACAGCTGTCGCGCTGGCCGACGACATTGTTCTTGGCGTGGCTCGACGAAGGGTTTCGCTCATGGGGGCTTCGCCACCAACCGTGGCGCCCCTCGCCTTTCGCGGTGATCGTCGGCAGCCGGCGCGCGTAGAATGCCCGGCATGACTTCATCAATCGATCGCCGCGGCTTCCTCGCCTCGCTTCCAGTGCTGGCCGTGGCGCCGCGCCTTCTGGCGCAGGCGCCAGTGCCGCCGACGTTCCGCGTCAACGGCCTCAGTCAAATCACGCTGACCGTCTCCGACGTCAAACGATCGCTCGAGTTCTACCAGGGACTCTTCGGCATGCCAGTACAAGCGCGGCAGGGCTCGGACGTGCTGCTCCGGATCGGCGGCGGTCCACGATTCCTGGCGCTGCGGCAAGCCGCAGCCGGCGAACGTCCGAGCATCAGCGCATTCGGCTTCGGCGTACAGGACTTCTCGATCGATCGCGCGATGCAGACGCTCGCCGCGCACGGCATTACGGCGGCACCATCGGGCGCGGACAAGCCGGGACCGAAGCAGGCACTCATTCGCACCCGCCGTCAAAGCGAAGGCGGCTCGGCCGACGGTAGCACGCGCGATCTGTTCGTCGCTGATCCGAGCGGCCTCGTTTTCCAATTGCACGACGTCAGCTACTGCGGCGGGAGCGGGGCACTCGGCAACGTCTGCCCAGTCGCGGAACCGTCGCCGCGGCCCGGGTTGATGGCCGTGAAAGACACGAGTCACTTCACCATCGCCGCAAGCGATCCGAACACGGTGCCGATGTACATGGA
>Ga0310810_10002721_pt1 | contig 19085 bp, 32 predicted proteins | sample NCmetagenome_FD_207641 | JGI IMG/M metagenome (GOLD analysis project Ga0310810, IMG submission 207641) | Soil microbial communities from experimental microcosm in Duke University, North Carolina, United States - NC | ecosystem: Engineered > Artificial ecosystem > Soil microcosm > Unclassified ...
GCTGCCTAAGCCGAGCAAGCAACGTGATTCCATGCGCCGCATTGACTACAAGGTGGACTTGGAAAAGGCTATCCGTTTAACCACGGGGGAGCGCCGGATGCAGCAGGCACTCTGGCATATTCACTTCGAGGATTGGACGTACGATGAAGTTATTGATACCCTCCCTGGTGACGTTAAGAATACCACATGGCGTCCGCGCATCCAGGCGCTAGATCGCGACTTGCAGCGGCGGCTGCGGAGTTACGGCTACCGTGGGGAGTGACTGATGCACGCACGGGGCGTTGTGAATTAGTCTATAGTAGTGGGCTCGCGTGATACCTGACTGTTTAAACGCCATGTTGGCGAGGGCATGGTGGTCTAGTGTAGGATTAGCTGCACACAAGGCAAGCAACTGAGGGAGTACAATGGCGTCTTTCTCAAGATCGGGGAAGCTAAAGATACCGCCCGCACCTTGCTTGGCTATGGCCGTGGCCGACTCTTGGAAGCGTGACTCAAAGTGTAGCTTACGATTAGGTGCCTCGCCATGTAGAAGCCAATACCCATCGACGCGGCCCGTGATGTATGAAGACCCGCGCGCCAGCGTGACCGGATCGGGGGAAGCCTTATCATCCTGGGTAATCTTACGCGTATGATGCAAGATCAATACCGATTGCTTGGCGAACACGGGTTCCATGGCGTCAAACACTTTCTTCATGCCCGTACTATCGTTCTCGTCCTCTTGGTGTATCTCACGGAGAACGTCCAAGATAACGAGATCGGGCGTCTCAGACTTGATAACACTCTTGAGAAAGTCTTGGCCCTTTTGCGTAGTCACCAGCAACGGCAGCATCATATCGTCCTGATGGATTAAACGGAGATTAGGGATATTAAGGTCATACCCGATTTCTTTGAGCTTGCGTAGGCGCTCTGTCCAGGCGGCTTCCTTGGTATCCATCTGGAGGTATAGTACACGACGTGGGCCAGGGGAGGCATAGCCCATGACAGACTCACCACGGGCCACGCGGGCTGCTATGTCGAAGGCTAGGAACGACTTGCCCACCTTGGGCGGCCCGAGGAGTAGCATATAACCCGGCTTGGGTATGAGCCCATTGATAAGCCACTCAAGTTGCGGACGCGGAGTGACGAGATACTCCGCAGGGGAGACGGTTCTAATCATGCGTCAGTCACCTACAAAGAAAGTGCCGGTGTCCCGGGAGTATAAACGTATGCCGATGGAGGAGTGCTTTAGCTGTAAGCAAGTGGGACGCTGGCGTAAATCGGCTATGATCCCTGGGTATAGTATGGGTATGATATTCCTGCCAGTGTGTAACCCGTGTTCGACAATAGCTGTCTTGATGGGAGGGGTATTGCATAATCAAGGTGGTATAAACTGCCCTGGATGCTCACCCGAGTATTGGACATGGGGGCCGCGCGGTGGAATCAGAAAGCGACTTCCAAACTAAGATACGGTGCCAGGATTGTGGTTTAAACGTGGGACTGGTGCATGTGTGGCACAAGCAAGTATCGTCCCAGTGGGGCTATGTGCGATTCTGTTTATACATATGTGCGGAGTGCCGTACTCTCAGGCTGCTGGCGGGGGAGGATATGGGTGATGATGATTAAGCGGGATACTGCCCCCTGCACAAACTGTACGGGGCCAGCCGACGCTAGGGCATGGTTTTGGGAACACAATCCGTGGGAGAATCCCAACAGTAGCATGGGCGGGTGGAAGTTAGTGATTTTATGCGAGACTTGTAGGGTTTTGCGGGTGCTAGCTGGTGAACCACCGGAAAGAAGATAGACCAATGGCGTGTGAGTTTAAACACTCTATCAGTGCCAGAGCCGGGGAAACCATTGATAATGCAGCACAATCTGACTATCTCTCGATAATCGCCGCAATATCTCTGAAAGGCGGCCCTGGGAGCCGTAGGCGACCATACCTCTGCCATCGCCGTACACGGCTACATAGGCATGAGAGGCGATTTTAGGTGGGTCGTTTAAAAATAAATCCGTCCACCTAAAAGAGCGAGTTGTGCCTATGTAAGGGTACCATGAGCAAAGTATACAGCCCGTCGTCAACTGACTCTTGGACCCGGTGCCCCATGGCGCGCGCCCTGCATAAAGAGGGCTGGTCGCCTAAGTATATGGCCAATAAGGACTGGTCTGCGCTGCTGGGCCAAGGCTTTGCGGCGGGGGTGGGCATCTATAATAACCTACGTCAAGAGTGGGAGCGCGCAGGCGCACAAGCGCCGCAGCGCGATGCTACCGCCCGGGCTACCATGATCCAGGCATGCCAGGACGCGGCCGTGAGGATTGTGTCACAGAAGGTAGATGATTTAAACGCGGCTGGCATCGGCATGTCGTCCGAGAACGATGAAACGTACAAAGAGCGCATGGAAGCCAGGATCAGGAAGTCCCTATCCTCTTATATAGCGTCAGACCCGATCCCGGATAGCTGGCGTATAGTGGGGGTAGAGCATGACTTCGGTGAAGCGTATGGTAATGCGCGTGCAGACCTTCTTGTACGTGATGATCTCGGTGCTATGGCGGTGGTCGATTACAAGAGCAAACTCACCCTCAAGGCTGAATACCGCGCTAAGACCATTCTGGAATACGCTAATAGTTCTCAGCAGTTACACTATGGCTGGGCTGTTCAAGAGACATTTAACGAGCCCGTTTATCGGTATTTCATCGGGCTCGCGGTTCTTGAGCCAAGATGGGCATTTGACCTTATCCCCTTCCCTATTCACCCCGAAAGCCTGTCTATTTGGCTTGCTTCTGCACGCGTCATCTGGAACGCGATGGAACGGGAAGAGCGGGGTGAGACAGTGCCTTGGCTGTCAACTAAGCATCAGGACCAGTTTGGTCAGTGCGTCTACTACAAGGCTTGCTTTACTCACCACTACGATCCTGCCCTTATGGTTCAAGACTACGTTAAACTTACCTAAGCACACGGCATGCGAGGGCTGCGACGTTAAACACACAGTCGAGCCGTGCGTCGGGTTCAGCATTGATTGGTCGGATGGCGATAACCCGCAGTGGCAGTATTACTGCAAGTCCTGTTACGCAATGCGGCTGTTAAGTGGCGCACCTACTCTTTATAGCCTGGGAGATAGCTAATGCGAGAGCGTTTCAACCTAGACGTAGCAACCCTGGAGCGGTTCACCATGCTAATCCATGGCGGCTTCGGGGTGGGCAAGACCCACTTTCTCGGTGATATGCTTAAAGCCGAGAGTGCGACTGGCCCGGTACGGTTCCTTAACATCCGTGGTGAGGACGGTATGCTCTCTATCGCCAACACGGGCCTGGGAGACGTTGGAGAGTCCGTAGATACGCTCAAGGATATGAAAGACGCCCTAGCCGATTATGCCAAGTTAAAGCTTAGTGCTTTGGCAATCGACGGTGGTAAACACTTCGGGCGTCTTGTCATTAAAAGCGTATGCGGCGAGCGGCTCCCATCTGTAGGTAAAGGGGCGGACGACTGGCAGCGTATCCATACGGAATTTGAAGCGACTATCACGTCGCTCCGTAGCGTTGCGCCGATTGTCGTGATGGCCTCTTCCTCAGACCGCAGTATGGATCAGGTCAGCGGCGAGCTTAGCCTCACCCCCGACTTTCCGGGGCGTCAGGCGGCTGGGTCTGGTGGGCAGTTTGACTTCGTGTTCGTACTGAAGTCTACGCCCGTCACGCCCACTAGGATTAAACGGTCGCTCCTCACCAGCCCGGTGACAAATACTGTCATTCGGGCACGGCTGCCCAAGCCACTCCCGGCTGAGATCGAGCTAGTCGAGGGGGTTGGCTCCTGGGCTAAACTCAAGAGTGAGTTACAGAAAGCACTCACAAAGGGGAATTAAGTGAACAACAACCAGACCGAGCTTAACATCGAAGAGCTTTACACGCGTACGACGACCGCCGAGCAGATTAAAGAATCGTTTGACCGCATGACCATGCCCACCGGGCGGTATATCTATGCCGCTACGAAGGTGGAGGCGCTTCGCGGCAACGATGACCACCCCTTCCCGGCGCTCCGTGGCCGCGAGTTTGCCCACATCTTCGGCAAGGTGACCACGATTGAGGGCAAAAAGCGGGGCAGCGTGGGCTTCGATGCATCGTGGGACCCGCGTCGTACTGAGACGGGCAAGATGGACAAGGTTGCGAAGCTGTGGGGCCAGATTGTCGTGGCCCTGGACATGAAGGAGAAGGCCATTCCTGAGGTGCTGGACGCGCTGCGTCAGTATCCGCTGTCCGTTTATATCAACGAGTCGTTCAAGACGCCAGAGGGCTACCGCACTGCCCGTGACGAGCAGGCGCGTGCCGAGTATCGGAAGGCCGGTTACGAGAGCCGCAACTTCATCGAGTCGGTGAGCAAGCTGTAATAGGAGGTTTAAACGTGGACAGCACGCCGGAAGAGAGGGACCGGTATATTGAGACGGGGCAATGGCCCTTGTCTTACCTATATCGCCACGGTCACTTCCCTACGCCAATTCGCTGTTCGTACTGCCGACGTGAGGCCACGTACTTCCTGATGTATCCCGGCAACATGACCCACGTATGCGACGATTGTCGCGCGCTAGGTGTCCTCAGTGCGTAAACCCGCTAGCTGCCTCGGCTGTTCGCTCTATGACGACGGGGACGGGTTTGTCCCCGATGAGATGGTCCCGGCTGCTGGAGCCGACGTGTGGCTCGACAGCCCGAATGAGGAAGAGGAACGTATAGCCAGACCCGCCCACGGCAGCACGGGCGACGATTTAAACGATGTATTCTTGCCGGAAGCTGGACTGACACGCGGGAATGACGTTTCGATCAGGAACGTCCTACGGTGCCGCTGGCGGCATCCGGTTACCGGCAGGAAGGTCAATAAGCTGCCCTCTGGAAAGTTGTTGGAGAAGGCTATCCAGCACTGTAGGGTGCATGACGCCCCTACCGGCGCGACCGTTTCCATGGCAGCCGGATCGCTCGCATGGCGGATGCATGGTGGCCCGGGATCGGTAAACGAGTGGCGGGGCTTCCCCCACCCCTCCAAGCCGGTCCTGGCCACCCTCCACCCGGCTGACTTGTACCGCAACCCCAAGATGAAGAAAGCCGTGATGCAGGACTGGCAGAAGCTGGCCCTGTATAAACGCGGTGTGTGGCCGCAGGCTGTCCCGCCGTTTGACGTGGTAGAGAACACATCAGGAGTCGCATTGCATGTTAAGCGGTGGTTTGATACGGCGGCTGCGAAAGCCTCTTGTGTGGTTGTGGATACTGAGTTTACTCGGGATACTAAATACCTGTATACTTTGGGGCTTGGCTATCCTGAGATGGACAGGGGGCTCCAGATTTGGCTCCGTACCCTGGACCCTGTTGGACGTAGCGTGGTCCGTAATAGCCTTCTGGCTCTTGTGTCGCGCGTTCCAATCGTCTTTCAGAATGCTATGGCAGACATACCCGTGCTTGAGGCTAATCTCGGAATTCCCTATGCCGCTTACGTACATGTTGAAGATACCATGCTGGCACACGCCGTCCTGTGGTCGGAATGGCCGCATGATTTGGGCTATCTTGCGAGTATTTACGGCCGTTTTCCTAAAATGAAGCATCTGAGTACGTCCAATCCCAAGCTATATAACTGGGGTGACGTGCTCGATACCATCTCGGTGCATCAAGGCGTACAGAGGGAGCTAACCAATGACCCGGCCAGCCGCCAAGTGTACGAATCGCAATCGTTGCCCCTCGTGCCGATCCTTTTGGAACGCGCAAAACGAGGGCTTCGTGTGCATCAAGACTTGGTCAGGGAGGCTAGTGACGCGCTCGACCGACGGTCATCCTGGGCTAAGCGACTCGCCCACAGCGCGGCGGGCTACCCGCTCAACGTTGGCTCGGAAAAGCAACTCAAGCACTACCTCTACGACTGGCGCGGCTACCCGATCCAACTCGACAAAGACAAGAAAGTATCGGTTGGGGCCGACGCACTATCGAACCTTAGACGGCACGTTGGTCCCCTACCCGACTTTGACCGTGAAGCGGAAGAGGGTCTCGACACAGAGAGCGCCCTACAGCGAATTTCTGCCGGAGCCGATCCAATACTTGAGGCTAGAGTAATCTATGCCGCAGCGCATCAAGAAAAGACTCACTTTTTGGAGCCCTTGGAGGGACGAGAACGTGTCTACCCGTCAATCAAAATCCACGCGCAAGCGTCAGGCCGGTGGTCAATCACGGACCCGCCCCTCCAGCAGTTCCCCGGTTATCTCCAGAACCTCATCGGGCCGGACCCAGGAGAAGCGTGGGTCGGCTGGGACTGGGACCAAATCGAGCTTAGAATCCTCGCCGCTCTCTCAGGAGATGAGCCCTACCTGTCAGCGTTTAAACACAACTGGGATGTCCACACGCTCAATGCCTGTGCCATCTTCGGCCTACCTGACCCCGGAGACAAGAAAGACCCGCATGGCTCGGCGACAGATGCAGTGTGGCGACAGCAGCACGCCTGGACGGGCAAAGAGGATATTCGCCGACTGTTCGCTAAGCGCTTCGTGTATCGGCTTAATTACGGGGGTGATCCTCGCACTGCTGGCGACATTCCCGGGGCGGCGCTACTTGGGCTTACCGGCCCTAAGCTTGTTCTCGCTAGCCAGCGCTACCTTGCTGCTCACCCTTCGATGGCATCCTGGCGCATCCAGGTCGCCGCAGACGCCAAGACAACCCGCGTCTCCCGCACCTTCCTGGGGCGCAGACGAAGACTCCTTGGCGAGGGTGCAAGCATCGTTAGAGAGGCTTACAACCACCCGCTCCAAGGGGCAGTAAGTGATATACTCAACCTCACCACGATTGCAATTGCAGCACGATGCTCATATGCAACGCTGGCGTACACGGTACATGATGCAGCATGGTGGAGCGTACCTGATGGAAGCGCAGAGCTATTCATCAAAGAGGCTGAGCCAATCATCACAAGGCCGTGGCAAATCGCCGGGCAAGAAATCAGCATCCCGCTCAAGTGGAAAGAGATCAGATACGCCTTGCCTGGGTAAGAGTAACAGGTGGACGATTCACTTAGCTCCGGCTGACTTTGCCCTGCTGCAACTTGCTGGTGAGATACAACCGTGGGAAGGGCTTGAGATCGACAACGGCGTCAAGTGGTGGACTACACACTGGAACGCGGATGGCCACTTTATCTGTCAATGCGGTGCCGAGGGTGATATCCAACTATGAAGACGTACGTTGTGCTCAATGACATTCAAATCCCGTTTCAGGACACCAAAGTCCTGAAGCTGGTCACGGACTTCGCTGTGCGTTTAAAGCCGCATGGCGTGATCCTGAATGGAGATATCGTTGACTGCTACTCCATCTCGGACTTTGACCGTAATCCGCTGTCCAAAGCCACACTCGACCGCGAAATTGCGGGCGCGCACCGCCTTATGGGGCTATTTCAAAACGTCTCCGAAAAGGTATGGATCGGGGGCAACCACGAAGATCGTCTGCGCCGACACGTGTGGAAGGCTCCAAAGCTTGTTGCTGGCCTTGACGCCCGCTCAAGGGAACGCCTTGTGCAGGCTCTTGACTTTCCAGAAGTCTTCGGACTCGGGGAAGCTGGTTTTCGCTGGCTCCCATATGGCGCTACGCTTCCACTTGGCAAGTTGCTTGTTACGCATGGCAGCATTGTCTCCAAACATAGTGGACAGTCTGCAAAAGCGCACCTCGAAAAGTACGGGGCATCGGTGCTTATTGGCCACACCCACCGAGGAGGCGTCCACTACAAGAGAGATGTCAAAGGCGTACATGCGGCAATTGAAAACTTCTGCCTCTGCCGCCTCGACCCGGAATATGTCCAGCACCCGAACTGGCAGCAAGGCTTCGCGGTAGTCCACGTCAGTCCCAACGGGCACTTTAACGTGAACAGCATCCCGATCCTTCCGGGGCCGTCCTTCATGTACGGCGGCGAGGTTATTAAGTGAATACCTACTCGGTTAAAAGCCAGTGGGTTATGAAGTGTCCCAGGTGTAATCAGTACATGGACAAGCCGTCGCTTGAGCATCAGTGGCATTGCAAGGCGTGTGATTGGAGGCGCAAGTGAACCCCGAAGAGATCAAGCTGCTGTACTTTTTCGTTGGTGTTGGTGTCGGGTGTCTAGTTAGTCAGATTCTGGACAAACTCCGATGAACTACTTTTCGGACGCGGAGTTTAAGTGCAAGTGCGATCAACCGGATTGCACGGCCCTCACGGCACCGTCGCAGGAGCTAGTGGTTCGTTTAAACATCATGCGGTCGTTCCTGAACCGCCCGGTTATCATCACCAGCGGTATCCGGTGCCCTCGCCACAACGCCGAGTCGGGCGGGCAGGGGCCGGAGCATGTGCGCGGTGAGGCGGCTGACCTAGCCGTGGGCGGTAGCCGGTCGCGCTACGAGATGGTAGAGGCCGCTAGGCGGGCCGGGTTTAACCGCATCGGGGTGGCTAAGACGTTTATACACGTAGGCGTGAGCCAGGAGCTAGACACTAACGTCCTTTGGCTGTATTAGGAGTCAGTATGACTAAAAAGAGCAATAACCGTAAGTTTAAACTGGGTGAGGAGCCCGTGCGTTACCGGGAGATGGTCCTTAACGTCCCCCAGCCGATGTACGCCCGCATGCTGGCGGCTCAGGAGAAGGCCACCAAGATGGGCCTCCTGGACCCCAAAATGCCCCTCAGAGACTATACCATGGTCCTGTTGGCCAACGCCATTGGGATGGCTGAGGCTGATCTGGTGGCCCGCCAGCGGAAGGATAGCCTCGTCATTACGCCGGAAGAGGCGGCCCGGATGGCTGAGCGGCTGCGGAATCTGAAGCCATGACGGACGCGCGGCGGGAGGGAGTGATGGGGCGGGAACTAAAGCCGCGCAATTACAAATGTCGTGTCGCCGTTAGACCAAATGCCCCCGCTCCCGAAATATCTGAGCCGGAATGTTGGCTCTATCGCAACGAGAAGTCGGCAGATGTCTACATGAGTGTCCTCGTGGACGACGGCAACACGCGCCAGCGCCTGACGCTCACTGTGCGAATCCCACACCCGACGCGCTAGGGGGAGAGGATGATGAACGAGCGAGAGGAGCGGGCGCTGCGGGAGGCTGTCTTGCGACTCGCGATCAAGCACGATACAGCAACGGGGTTTCACGGGGGTTTGTTCATAGCTGAACTGCGCGCCCTCCTCACCCCCACGCCCGGGGCGGGGGAGGGGAAGCCATGACGCCGGGGAATGCCGAAAGCATGGTGCGGATGTTCCGCGCGATGGCCGAACGGGTCGAGGCGGGCGAGCCGTGGCGTGACGTGCTCGCGGACTACGGACTACGGATTGAGGGCGCAACAGAGGAGAGGCTGCGGGAGGCGGTGGAGGAATTGGTACAAACCATCATTGCTCTCAAGGCCGAGAATCGCCAGCGCCAGGAACATGAGAACGAGTTAATTGACACGAATAACGAATTATCTAGGGAAATCGCATCTTTACTGTCCGAGCGCCGTAATAGGAAGGGACCGTGATTATTTGGGTCGCCAAACAGTGGCTAGAGCATCCTAAAGTCGCTGAACTAAAGGTAAAAAAGCACGAAATTGTCGTCGTAGAGGGCGAACCGGACCTTATCCTTCACCCGAACGCCTGGAGGTGGGACGATGGAAAGTGGGATTTTCTCGATGTTGCACTCAAGGAAGCACGAAAAGGACAGCCAAAACGTCCTGCGGGGAAAGCTGGAAACAAGCCTCGTAGTCGTAAGGGACTTAAAGGATCAGCCTCAGAGTGAGTATATCCTCCTGACGGGCTCCGGCAGGCCGCTTTACTACGCGGTGGACACGTTCCGGGAGGAGTACGCCGGGGTGATGGCCTTCTACCGGAAGGGTGAGCACACCGAGTTTGGGGAGCGTGTGTACGTTTGTCGTACCGAGGGCTCCTGGGCGCTCGTTAAGCGTGACGCGGTGAACGTTATCACCGAGGCCGACTACACCCAGCATCAGCTTGACGACAGCAAGGAAGTCGAAGCGTTCTATGAGAAGATCGACCCCGAGGGCTGGAAGGAGAGCAAAAAGGCTGCCATGCACGCCATGGGGCTTAACGGGTTCGAGAAGGGCGAGGGTAACCCGACTGGCCAGTACCTGTAAAATGATCTATGTAATTGGTTCCCTCCGCTCGTCACGCGTGCCCAAGGTGGCGGCGGAGTTGCGGGCGGCAGGGTATGAAGTCTTTGACGATTGGTACGCGGCCGGGCCTGAGGCCGACGACTATTGGATGACCTATGAAAAAGCGCGGGGACGAACCTACCAAGAGGCACTGGCCGGGATTGCGGCCAACCATACTTTCGATTTCGATAGGCGTCACCTTATGCGCGCTGACGCTGGTGTGCTGGTCCTGCCTGCTGGTCGCAGTGGGCATCTCGAACTTGGCTTCCTGGTTGGGTCGGGTAAGCCGGGCCATATTCTCCTAGAAGGTGAACCTGACCGGTGGGACGTGATGTACCGCTTTGCAACCGGCGTACACACGGATATGGAGGGGCTCATAGGAGGTCTACGTGAGAGTCTACCTAGCAAGTAACTTCGCTTCACAGGATCGCATGAAGGGCGTTCGTCGCATGCTGGAGCGCCTGGGTCACGAAGTCACTTCCACGTGGCTGGACGAGGATGGGGCGCAGTCCTATGAGCTAAACCCGCACTATGGTCCGGGGTATGCCATCCGGGACCGAGGGGAAGTCGAAGCCAGTGATATACTTATTCTTGATACTCTTGAGCAGTCTAATACTGGCGGACGGGAGGTAGAGCTTGGCCTAGCCCTGGCCACGGGGAAGCGGACGTGGCGTGTTGGCCCCGCCAGAAACATCTTTCATACCGTCGTCGGAGCCACCTTTGACGACTGGGAGTCCTGCTATGAGAAACTTTGAGACGGGCGCGACCCGTAACGACGATAGCGACAAGCTGGACTACGAGGGGTTTCTTAGTCCCTTTGTGCTGCGGGAATTTGGCGAGTACATGCACAAGCACCGGCTCCAGGCCGACGGTAAGCTGCGGGCCAGCGATAACTGGCAGAAGGGCATCCCCCAGGAGGAGTACCTGAAGTCCATGATTAGGCACGTCATGGACCTGTGGGTAGACTCCCGGAAGGGCCTCAGCGACCAGACGACGGTGGAGACCCTGTGTGCGGTGCTGTTTAACACCCAGGGCATGATCCTGGAGATTCTACGGGCTCAGGGGAAGGACGTTGGCAAGCCCTCAGGACGATAGGCAATGGCAGACAGCTTCCCAATGGTCTGTCGCTGCTTTGAGGGTCAACAGCCTGTTGGGGGGAGCGAATACGGTGGCAACCTCTGTCGGCTCTGTGGAGAAGTCACATTCCTTAGCCGCAAATATTGCGCTCTCTGTGCCCTCAAGGGGGAACTCGGACTTGCAGACACCGGGGAAAGACCCTTCTCCTTGGGCGGATGAGTCGTCACGGGCCATGGAAGTGATGGGCGGAGAGCCCGTCCGCATGCACCGGGAGGTTACGGACGCCATTAGCTTGGCCTTTACCATGGACGAGTGGCGCAAAATCTTCAACATCTCCAGTGAGTTTATACCATCAGACGCCAATTGGCTCGCCTATCACCCCAGCCAGCCCATTGTGATACATTTCATCCGGCGGGTTACCGAGGGGGCACAGTGAAATACTTAAACAAGAGCTTCTCCGTCCTCATGGGCTCCAAGGAGTACCGGGACGGATACGATAAGATCGTGTGGGATAAGGACAAAAAGGACGACGACAAGGATAACAAGCCCAATGAACGTACCTAAGCGGCTGATTGGGTCCCTGGTGGAATTACACTGGAAAGACCCGGGATCGAAGCGGTACATGATCCGGGACATGCGCCGTGGGAAGAGCGCCCTGGCCACGTGGCAGGAGTACGGGGTGATCTATGACATCACCGAGGGCGTGGTTATCATCGCCCACAGCCTAGGTGCTGAGCCCGGTGAGCCTATAGACAAGCCCGACGAGATATATTGCAGCTATATCCCTGAAGATTTGGTCGAGAAAATCATCGTGTTTAAACCGGAGTTGACGCCCAGTAATTAGACAACAAAAAAGGCCCCCTAGCCGAAATGGCTAGGGGGCTATTTTTATTTGTGCAACAGTCGTAGAAATGCGGCGGTTAGTAGGACTATACTACCGACAAGCAGTCAGGCTTGCGGCTCCACGTGGCGGGGGCTACACGTGGTAGCCAGGTCGGCCTGGGCGATGCGCTCGGCAATGGTGCCGTGCTTTGAATCGCCAACATAGCCAAACTTCTCGTTAACCCACTTCCACAGCAGGAACTGGAGGCTGCGTCCGTCACGGCCAATCGAGCAGGCCATATCCACGGAGCGGCGGTCGGCATCTAGCTCCAGCGACACTTCGTCCATCACGAAGATCGTGCCGTCTTGAAGCTGGAGGCAATGACCGATCTCATGGAGGACAATCATATCAGCCACTTCGGCTGGGAGGCTGGGGTCGTCTTCAGTGCCAATATACAGCGAGTTGTTCATGGGGCTGAAGGCTGACCTGGCAGCGGTTACGTTGTCGAACGTAAACACGTCGGCTTCACAACCAAGCTGCTTGACGAGGGCGTTGATGCTCTCATCGCGGTGGTTGGCGACGGCGGCTGTTGCAAACACGAGCACGATGGCAGCGGCGGTAAGGGCGATAAAGCTGCGCTTCATGGTGGTTCTCATTACACGTAAATGGTTTATCGTTCTGTCGTATGGATCGACCGTGACTCGAAGGACCAATATCCCCCGATTCGTACCCCGGCCCACATCAGCCACGCACGTGCCCGCCAATACCCAGCCGATTTAACAGCTTCATAGAGGATGGCATCTGCATCTGCCCTAGATACTCCCTCAGAACCCGTACGGTACATCCAGTCATGTAGGACGGCTGGTGCCTCCGCTTTCCCACCCATGAACCAGTAGATGAAGGGCAGCCGGGGCACGCTGGCGAAGTCTGTCACGAAGCCCTTGGGCACCTCATAAAACAGGCTCTTCAGGGCAGACCAATAATTAAGGGGTGAAATCAACCGCCAGTCGTCGTCGTCTACCTGCTCCACCTGTAACGATGTCAGGAAGCCTGCCTCTTTCACGGGTTTACCTTCTCTACTACCTCTCCGGCCTTCTCCTTGAGGATTTTGGCCACTTCGATAGCAGCAGGGATATCGCCCCGGTAGGCTTTATAACAAAGCATCAAGAACGTAACGTACTTCATTCCGTATCTCCTCGGCGTGGTATGCGGGTGGTAAGGCGTTCCGTGGGTGGCGGGGACTCCCTCTCTAGCCTGGTAGGGCGTCCGGCTGCGCGGTCTAGACTGTTCTCAATGCGCTCTAGACGCCGGAGAATCTCACGGTATTGGGCCGCATTGCGGGCGTTATCCTCTGCAATGAGAATCTCGGCGTCGTTTACCCGGCGCTGTAGCTCTGACAGGACGGCAGCTTGGGCGTCCGAGCCCTTGCCTATATCGTTGAAGATATAGCCGCCCATGGTCATGACCAAAGCTACGAGCATGCCAATTAACCACTTGTTTGTTACGTATGTTGACACGTCCTTATCCTGATTCATTGAGTCTATCTATACTCTCAAACGAGTATAAGATGGCTAGTATTACATAGATTGCCTGGTCCGCCGCGATAAACAGGGGGGAGCGGGCTGCCCCGTCGGCATACATTCCAGTTGTAACCGAGACTATAGCGCCGATTCCGCTCAAGATCAGCAAGAGTTGCTGTGGCAGGAGGGCGGTTATGACGACCGCTTTCCCTGGGTATACCCACCGCAAGAGAGGGAGCAAGCCTGCACCAATGTAGATTAGAGCCCGTACCCAAAAGGCGGGAATTAGCTCCAGGAGAACCCGGGTGGCCGAAATGGGTAGGCCAGTACCGTTACACAGGATAAGCACCCCCCATAAGATATGCATGAGGGAGGCGAACAAGATTAGCATAGTTTACCCGTACTGAACGAGCGGACGATGCTTGGGAAGACGCTGGAAGCGATTGCGTCTCTGCCCGTCTGAAATACGCCGGACGTTACGGCTTAGCTTGGTGGAAGCAGGCCAGATTACCGGAGGCTCGCTTACTGTGCCGGTGAGCGGAGTATTAATGGTTGCTGTTAGCGCATTGGTTCCGTCGTAAGTAGCCCCTTGTTCTGAATTAAACATTAGGGGGGCATAAATTACCAAGTTAGCCATACGCTGCGGTTCAGCGTACTTGCTCTCAATAAACATCTCTGTAGCTGAGAGGGTAGCTTGCCATATCTTGCAATGGGCTAGCGTACAGCCGTCGTTGACATAAAGGCCGCCAACACTGCCGATCATGACGTTTGACGCATTGGAAGGCATAGCCGCACCTAGAGTATCGGCTGAGATGGTAACAGGCAACCCAGCAATATAAATAGCGCCTCTCGATCCAGCGCTGTTTGCCCCGTTATACGTAATGCCTACATGTTGCCACACGTCATCCAAGGCCGTATTAGCTTGTGTGGCGACCGAGCCCGTACCATCATACATGGCAAAGGCTTTTACCGTACCACCCCCGCTGTTAGTCTTGAAGAAATATAGGGGTTCGCCAGCCTGGTTAGTCTTTCCAACCATACCAAAGGCTGTGGCAGTGCCAGCACCGTTGTTTTGCGAAGCAGTCTGGTAAATCCAAATGCAGATTGACAGGTTTACTGTACCGTCAAGTGTATTGATGTCCCCATACTGATAACCGGAGTTGCCGGTATTTGGAAACAAAGTCGCCATTGGACCCTCTTACGGCTTGATTTCGTTAACGTACCCGTGGATCATCACCACGTTAGCGGTCGCGCAGAACGCCGTAACCACGAGGCCGTTTTGGAGAATCAGGCCAGGCGCGATCAGGAAGAGACCGCTCTCAGCCGGGATGGTCTGCTCAATCAAGCAGTCAGGAGACGTAGCACCGCCCCACTCAAGCGTCAGCTTGCGCGCGGTGGTGTCGCTGTTGACGGCCCACAGCCAAATCTCGTCAAACGTGTTGGCGGTGGTGCCGGAGACGGCAGTGTGGATCGTGGTACCGAGGGTGGCCGTGGCGGCAACCTTAATTCCGAGGTTACCCGCGCCAGCCCCCGAGAGCTTAGCCTTGTTGAAGATTGTAGGGGACGCCATGTTAGATTAGCCTCCGAAGACTTGAGTGGCAATAGGGTTAGAGAAACCACCGGTCACCGACACGGTGATGGTGCTGCCAGCGCCGCCGTCCACAAACGTGATGCCGGTGCCAGCCGTGAGTACGCGCTCGTTAGATAGCTCAGAGTTGGTCGCCAAGGTGACGTACTGAGGGTCCAGAGGGGCCACCGCGAGGCTCGTACGGGCCGCCGCAGCCGTAGCCGCGTTGGTGCCGCCGTTGGCCACAGCCAGGACGCTCGTCCCAACCGCACCAGAGGCTGCCAGGTCAATGCTGCCGAAAGCCACCGCTGTGCCTGACCGACGCAGGATTTCCTTGTCGTTAGCCGCCGCGATAGAAGCCACATCAGCCGTGGCGTTACCTGTGACGCCCAGGACGCTAAGGGCGCTACCTTGGGTTAGGTTGGCAAAGGGCAGGTCGCCCGATACTTCGCTTCCCAGGTCCACCGGACCGGTGCTCACTACGCCGCTGGCGTCTGTGTGGACCACACCCGCTCCAAGGAACGAGAGCGTGAGGCCCGTGGTGAGGGTCAGCAGCGTGGAGATAGACGAGGTGATGGCATTCAAGGTGTCCACAAAGATGGTGGCAAACCGCCCCGTGGCGAACCGCTGCCCGGTCAGCCCGATGTCCAACCCCTCGTTCTTCTCGGGGACGACGTGGTGCCGGAAGTGGTGCTTATTATTGTGGATATCTGTTCTAATAACTGACATGAAATCTCCTACTGTCCTCTACGAACAGGGGTAGGTTTGGGAGCTACCTGCTGCGTCTGAGCTACGTTCATCGCGTGTGTATTAGCGTCCAGCCGTTCGGTGAGACGCTCCACCGCGCTGTTTAAACGCGAGAGCGACGTGGAGATGGTGTTCCACGGCAAAAGAGGCTGACCGTTTTGGGACATTTCATGCTGCATAATACGGCCCCACAGGAGTACGGCCAACGCCCGAGCCTCCGCATCAGCCTCAATCACCTCTTCCCCGTGGGCCGTCACACGCGAGATGCGTATGGCGTCACCGTTGCGGGTTATGGTAATGAGGGTTTTCACGGGATTAGCTCAAACGCGTCTACTTCCGGCGTGGTGACCGTCGTAGCGCCGCTGGTGGCCGAGAAGCTGACCCGCCAGACGCCAACCGGGGACGTGCTGGTGCTGGTCTGATAGGTGTACGAATACACCCCAGTCTCTTCCTCCGTCATTCCCCCGTTGGACACCGCCGCCGTCCCTGCCGAATCCCGCAGGAGGATCGTAGGAGAGCTTGACGGAGAGAAGAGTGGGTTGGTGTCTTCCGACGCATCCCGTACTTCAATGCGGACCAGAAGCGCCGTCCCAAGTTTAAACTTCTTGATGGGCCGAGTCGCCATTAGTTAGTTACCTCAATAAACTGAATCCAGAGAGGCTCCCGGACTTCCACCAGGGTGATGGTCATTGGGGTTGATTCCAGGTCTTCGTTATCCATAGAATGAGACGCCCCAGCGGTAAACTCCACAGCCGTGTTATATGTGGTCATGGGTGATACTCGCCGAACGACTCTTCCTTGATGGGCATGAACGAGCTAGCCGCCACCGTACCAGACTGCACGGTCAAGGTAACGGTAATGTTCATGACGTCGCCCGCGATAACCGCCTGGTTACCGCCCGAGAAAGATCCTTCGGCATAAAGGGTACCTGAGGTACCCGCCTTAACGCTGGAGTCGATTAAGAAGGCCCCGGAGATGGTAGTCCCGGAGCTAAACGTCACGCTGGCCTTGGAGGCCGAGTTGCTGCCCGACCCAGCCGCAATAGTCCCCATGGTAAACGTGGGGCGTACGGCGGCTGCGTAATTGGTATCTTCGGTCCACCCGGCGTGGGAGCTAGCCGTGTCAGCGGCAGCAAAAGACGGGCTGCTGGCGACGAGGCCAACATACCAGGTAGGCGTGGCCAGCCCGGTAAGGAAGGTCGCATCCAGGAGCTTGTTTAAACCAGCCGTGGTGACCAGGTTGTCGAAGCCGTCCCGCCACACACGCTTCCCGTTGCGGATAAGCTCAAACTCCCAGCGGCTGCCGATGGTTACAAGAGCGTTGTTATTCATCTATGCCGCCATTTTGACTAGGAAGTCGAGTTCGTGGTCTGCGGGTAGCTCATTGACGGGCCAATCGGCTGTCGCACCGTTAACCACTGGTCCGTCTTCTCCGATGTATCCGGTGAGTTCAAACCAGCCCCGAAAACCCACTGACTTGAAGAGGGGCTGCCAGGAAGCCAGGAGCGGCCCTGGGGGGATGATGTCCTTGTCGCGAAACCATGCCCCGGTTGAGAAGTCGGACACACCGGCTGGTAGGGTGGGGTCGGTGGAGAAAGCGATACCAAGCTTGCCGCACCATTTCCTGAGGTAGCGACGGTCTCCGACAAGAAGGTCAACTGTTGGCGTGGGTCCGAGGCATACAGTGGAGTAAGCGCGTCTAAGCTCATCGAAGAAGAGAGCATCCTGGTGGGGCCTCCATGACCGGCGTGTCCGCACAAGGGGGAAGCTGCCGTCGATAACGGTGAGATCGGACAACTCTGCGAATTTGTATAAGTCCTTCTGACGCACCAGGGGAAGGCCAGCGCCCTCCCCGTAGACAACGACTTGGTTCCCGGCTTCGCGCAACCGTGAGGCCAAATCCAGGCCATTACCACGTGGGCTAATCCATAGAAGCTTCATCACTACTCCTGTTCAGACCGTTTAGTTTGCTGGGAGGCTTGTGAAGTGGCGCTCACGCCGAGAAGCTGCTTGAGACGCGGTGAGATGGTGCCGGGCAACTCGCCGATATGCTTACCAGAACGGAGCATGTTACGCAGGGCGGCGGCCGCCAAGCTGAAGGTGCTGGGTGATCCAGGGACGCTGGCAATGTTACCGGCCCCCAGGTCCGCGAAGCCCGGCTGGGCTGACTTACCCCGGGTAGCGACCTTGAGAAGCGCCTCAAGGTCTCTAGCCGGGATACGGTTAGCCAGGTCAGGATTCTCGGACAGCGCCGTTTGCAGCTTACGCATGTCGAATTCATAACCCTTACGACCGGGCGTAAAGGCTGATTCCATAAGCTCTTTCAGGCCCATACCCTTGGCATACTGGGCACGAACGCCCGTCAGAATGCCTTGGGGCTTGAGCGGAAGCGAAGACTCAACGGCCCTGACCAAATCGTCCATGGCGGCATCCTTGAGATGCCCCATGCCGGTCTGACCGGCCTTCAATCTCTCGCCAGTGAGGCTAATGATTTTAGCTACTTGCTCCGGGATGAAGCCGTTTTTGGTCGGGGCAAGCGCCTGAATCTGAGCGTCCAGGCCAGGCTCACTCTTGGCGATCTTGGCCAGACGGTTAAACGCGACGTGAAGCTCGGGGACGTTGATATAGGGGTGGCCCTGGGTGTTAATCAACTGCTGCTCCAGCGCCTTAATTCCAGCCTCAAACTCGGCCCCAGCGGCCTTCTTGGCCCCCTGGGTGCCCGTGTAGAAGGCACCTAGCTGCTGGGTTGTCTTGCCAGCCCCGCCAAACTCCGGGGCAAGATCGCTGATAGTCCGCTGGACGTTACTCACGTCAGCCTGGCCCATACGGCGGGTTCTACCGGTCCCGGGGATGCGCGTAGCGGCCCCCAGGAGCTTCCCAGCAGCCTCACCGGCCAGTTGGGTACCTGCACCCTTGGCGGCCCCTGTGAGCCCTTCCAGGGCGGCCTGATTCTGTGTACCACCCTCTAGGAGGCCCTGAGAGCCAAGAAGAGCCTGTAACCCACCTCCACCTATGGCTGATGAAGCCACCCGGCCTGCTGTGCCCAATGCGCGAACGCCAGGCACCGCCTGTGCAGCCATTGCACCCGCCTGCCACGGGGACTGGGGTACCACGGAGGCCCCCACCACGTTAGCTGTCGGGGGGTGGCTAGCCGTCCTATACTCGGGGCTGAAGGACTGCGCCCCCTCACCCTGAGCCAACCGGGCCAGGGGGACCAGGGGAGCAGTGGCGATCTCAGCCCCACGACCCACAGCCTGGGTCAAG
>Ga0310810_10002722_pt1 | contig 19079 bp, 14 predicted proteins | sample NCmetagenome_FD_207641 | JGI IMG/M metagenome (GOLD analysis project Ga0310810, IMG submission 207641) | Soil microbial communities from experimental microcosm in Duke University, North Carolina, United States - NC | ecosystem: Engineered > Artificial ecosystem > Soil microcosm > Unclassified ...
CCGCAGGCGTTCCTCGATCAGACGCTCCAGCTCGCAACGGAAAGTCTCACGAACGACGGCGGCGTGTTGCTGCTGCGTGACGAGCACGGCCGCTTCACCTCGGCGCAAAGCGGCGCGCCTGCGGTCGTCAGCGACGTGCTCGCGCTGCTCCAGCTCGGGTTCGACCGAATCGTCGCCACCGGCGGTCACGAGACGGTGTCGCTCACGCGGCCGGGGCATCGCCTCGACGTTCTCGCCGTCGCGATCCCGGGTGTGGACCGATGCATGGGCGTCGTGTGCCTCGCACGCCTTGCGGCGAACGGCGCGTTCCTGCCCGACGAGCGCGAGCTCCTACTCGGATTCGCACAGACGACGTCGGTGGCGCTGCAGAAGCTCGTCCTGCGTGAAAACCTCGAGCGCTACCTGGTCGACACGATCACGGCGTTCGTAAACGCGATCGAGTCGAAGGACCCGTACCTGAAGGGACACTCGGCACGCGTGGCGCTCTACGCCGTCGAGATTGCTTCGGCGATGGGGCTCGACGATGAGACGATCCAGGTCGTGAGCCGCGGCGCCATGCTGCACGATTTGGGTAAACTCTCGATCATGGATACGATTTTGCGCAAGCCGGACCGGCTCACGCAGGACGAGTTCGCGCTGATCAAGGCGCACCCGGTCGTCGGCGAGCGAATTCTCAAGCCGTTGCGCTTCCTGCATCGCGAAGCGTGCTGCGTGCGCGCGCACCACGAACGCTTCGACGGCTCCGGCTATCCCGACGCGCTGAAAGGCGAAGACATTCCGCTGACGGCCAGGGTCGTCACCGTCGCCGACGTGTTCGATGCTGTGACCTCCAACCGCCCGTATCGCACCGCGCTGCCCGTCGAAGCCGCACGCGAGGAGATCGCACGCGGACGGGGCTCCCATTTCGACCCACAGGTGGTGGACGCCTTCGCGAGCATCCCGCTCGAGCGCCTGGTGGAGATCACCCGGCATTACGAGTTGCTCGTGAGCGCGCCCCTGCGGATCGGTGAGGGCGAGCTGGCGCGCGTAAGTTGACCGCACCGAGAACGCGAATCCTCATCGTCGACGACGCGGGCCCGGTCGTCGTGCTCTGTGTCAACGTGCTGCAAGCACTCGGCTATGCGGTGAAGGGCGCCAATCGAGGCGAGACCGCGATCGACGTTCTCGCCAAAGAACGATTCGATCTGATGGTGCTCGACTACAAGATGCCCGGCATGAGCGGCTTCGACGTATACCAGCAGGCCAAGGCGCTGTACCCTGATCTGGCGGTCGTCCTCGTGACGGGCCACGGCTCACCGGAGGTCGTCACCGAGGCGAACCGCCTGGGTTTCGACTCGATCCTGTTGAAACCGTTCACGTCCGATGAGCTGCGCGGAACGGTTGAGAAGGTGCTCGCGGACCGCAAACAGGGAGCACGCTGATGGCCGCGATCGGCGCGCAGACTCGAGGCCCGATCGCGGCGGAGGGCATCATGGGCGCGGTGGTGCGGGCGCTGCAGTGGAGCCTGGATCGGATGTTGTCCGTCGGCTACGGCGTCGTCTACGACACGATCTTCGACCGATTCCCGCCGTATCAAGATTTGCAAGCGCAGGTGCTCGAATTCGTCGAGAAGAGCGCCGGCGACGCGCCCCGACGTGACGTGCAGGTCCTCGACGTCGGTTGTGGCCCCGGCAACTTCACCTTCGTGCTCGCCGACGCCGGGTTCTCGACGATTGGCCTTGAACCGTATGGCGCCCTCGTCGAGCTCGCGCGCGAGAAGCGACGCGCCCGGCGCCTGGCGAACCTCGCATTCCGTCAGGGTGAGCTCGCCGCCGGCGCTGGTGGTGGCGACGCGTCGTTCGACGCGGTGGTCAGCATCCACGGCCTCTACGTTCACCCCGACCCGCTCGCGCTTCTGCGTGAGATGCACCGCGTGTTGAAACCGGGCGGGCACGCCGTCTTCGTCAACCCGACGCAGCACGTGAGCCACTTCTCGACGTTTCGCGAGATCGCGCGGCGTGACGGCATGCGCACGGCGTTCGCGAGCTTGGTCTGGCTCGTGCCGAACTCGATCTTCGAGGCGACACGCAAGCGCATCGGGCCACACTACTGGGAGGAAGCCGAGTTCTCGGCGACTCTCCGCAAAGCCGGCTTCACGGTGCTCGCCATGCGACGCACCTTCCTGCACGGCGCGAGCATCCTCGTGTGGGCGCGTCGGGAGCCGGAAGCGGCGTGATGGCCCGGTCACACCACGCGTTGACGCCGCAAGTGCTGGCGCCCCCCGGCGAACGGCGCAGTTCGATTCGCGCCGCGAGAGAGCGGATGATCGCGGTGGGCTACGGTCTCGCGTACGACGCGGTCGTCTCTGGCTTTCCACCGTACGAGCAGCTCCTCGACGAGATCACCACACTCGTCGTCCGTTCGGCGTCCGCCAGCGCGGGGTCCACAGTACTCGATGTGTCGTGCGGGACGGGGACGGTCGCCGCACGCATTGGCGCGCTGGGATATCGCGTCACCGGCATCGACGCCGTCGCACACCTCATCGACGTCGCGCGCGAGCGCTGGGCCGGCCGGAACCTCCCGCTGTCATTCGAGCACCGTGACCTGGCCTGGAATCCCATGCCCGCCGACGCGTTGTTCGACGTCATCGTCAGCATGCACACGCTGTACTGGCATCCGAACCCCGAAGCGCTGCTTGCGGCCTGCCGACGCGCCCTGAAACCCGGCGGCCATGCGATCTTCTTGACGTACGGCCGCCCGGCGCATGTCATGTCGACGCTGAGCGCCGTCCATGCGCGAGCCGGCGTCATCGAAGCCGTGCGCTCACTTCGCTGGCTCGTCCCGACCGCAGTCTTTGAGGGCCTCCGCCACGTGGACCACCGCTACCTGAGCGAAGGCGACTTCCGCGCTGCACTGCTGAGCGCCGGATTCGACGTTCTCCAGGTCCGAGAGACCTTCCTCGCCGGTATCAGCCGGCTCGCCTGGACCCGCGCCCTCCGCTAGTTCGCCGTCGTGGTGCCACGCTGAAGGGTAGGTCCGAGCAGGAATCACTCACAGATCGACGCTCATTCGTCGGGAGTGGAGTGTTTTAGTTCGCTATTCCCAACACTTAAAGTCTGTCAGGGGGCCTGGTACTTTGATTGCTCATATCACGGCGTCCCCGTATAGTCGGGGACCCGCCCCCACCCGGGGGAACGACCTGGAGGCGGACGATGAGCACGTGGATTCGAGGGATGGGGACGCTGCTCGCGTTGGTGATCCTCGCGGCGGCGACTCCGGGCTATGCTGTGGTTGGACCGCCTGTGCCCAGTGCAGACGAGGCCCAGGCATGTCTTGCCGGTACCGGCCCATGCGCGTTTTTGTACGAAACGACGGAAAACATGAGCCTCAAGGCGTTGAAGAGCGGACGTCGACGTGCCACGTCGGCGCTGCTGGGATTCGCCGTTCGAGGCACGCCGCTGTGTCCGGAGGAGCTCGTCGCGCAGTCCAACGCTACGTACTGCGCGATCAACGCGACAGGATCGGACAACATCAGCCTGAAGACGGGCTTGGGACAGTTCGAAGGCACGATGACGGTGGTCGTCCAGGAGCCGAACACGCCGGACAGTCCGGAATCGGTCATCGCGAAGGGGCACTTCACCGGGAAGATGGACTTCTCGCCGGCGATTCTCCAGCGAATTCCTTTCGGGACGGTCACAGGCACGATGAAGCTGGATGGTTTGACCAAGGAGGTGCCGTTCACGGGTGTCTTCCGGCTTCCCTTTGTCAATGCACAGCTCGGCAGTCTGCTGTGCGGAGCCGCCGACGCTCCGTTGTACCTGGTGGACCCGAGCAACTTCCTGAAGCCACCTACGTTCGGGGTCGCCTGCGTGGCCGACAACGAAATGGCGATCGGCTTTCCGACGGTGCGGTTCGAGATTTCGTTTCCTTGAGGCGTGCGTGATGGTCGGGGGGGCGCGCCCCTCCCTGCACGCCGTGCTGAGCGCGCGGCAACGCTGTTCCACGAACGGTGGTCGTCGATGCGGGAACGCTGGGGGAACGTGATCGCGCTGGAGGAGCGCCCCACCGAGGGGCCTGCCGAAGTCCCACATCGCGACGAGGGCGTCGTCATCTCCCGCGGGACGCGTGTCTACCTCCGCACGTTCGCCCGCCGCGACCTCACGTGGCTGACCGAGTGGGTCGAGGACCCGTACCTCGATCGCATGGTCGGCAGCGAGTTCCTTCACTCCTTCAAGCACGACTGGGACAAGGCGCCCGGCTTCCACGAGGCCGTGATGAACGACCCGACGCAGGTCGTGCTCATGGTCGAAGCGTACCGGGGCTGGACGAAGCCGATCGGCGTCGTGCGGCTGTTCAACATCCACCTGCTCGAGGGATATGCATTCCTGGAAACGATCATTGCCGACCACCGTGCGATCCGGCGCGGCTATGGCGTCGAGGCCGGAAAGCTGATCTCGTACTATGGTGTCGACGTGCTCGGCATCCGTCGCATCGAGGCCAAGGTCTACGCGTACAACGTGCTGAGCATGAACTCGCTTCGGCGCAACGGGTTCCACCAGGAGGGGGTCCTGCGGCAGGCGGGCTTCGATGGCACGCGGTACTGGGACGTCGTCGTCTTCGGCATCCTGAAGGATGAGATCGAGGCGGTGCGGAAGAGGGACAAAGTCTACCTTCCTCTCGACGAACCCGAGGGGAATGTGATTGAGCCCACATAGCCTTCTCCCGCTCGTAGCGTTCGTCCTCAACGTCACGCTCGCCGGGTTCGCGCTGATGCGAAACCCCGGCAGCCGGCTGAACCGCGTCTTCGCCTACTTCGCATCGGCCATGGCGTTGTGGAACATCGGCGCGTTCCTGCTGCGCACGAGTCCCGACGAGCGGACCGCGGTGCTGGCTGAGGTCGTCATTCACGCCGGCGTGCTCCTCGTGCCCGCGTTCTGGTACCACTTCGTGCTGATCTTCCTCGACGCGACCACGCGTCACCGGCCGTCACTCACGCTCGCGTACTCGATCTCGCTCGTCTACAGCGTGATCAACGTCACTCACTCGCCCTTGTTCATGAAGGGCGTGGTGTGGACCCAGTGGGGGTGGGCGCCCGCCACCGGCCCGCTGTACATCCCGTTCCTCGTGGCCTTCAACTGCTTCATGATCTACGGGCTGCGCCATCTCGTGCGCGCGAACCACGGGGTCGACTCCTCGTTCCGTCGCAACCGCGGCACCCTCATCCTGCTCGGGACGTTGATCAGCCTGGCCGGCGGCTTCATCGACTTCGCCCGGTTCGTGGTGGCCAAATACGTGCCCATCGCCGAGCAGGTCTATCCGATGGGCATCCCCGCGAACATGGTGTTCGCCCTGATGCTCGGCACGTCGATCGTCCGGTACCGGTTGTTCGCGGTCGACCTGGCGGTCAAGAAAGCCGCGGTCTATGGCGTGGTCGGCACGGCGACCACGGCCGTGCTCTACATCGTCACGCGCGCGATCGAGCGTGCGTTCAACCTGGCCGACATCGACACAATCTGGGTCGTCGTGCCCCTGGGCTTCGTGATCACCATTCTCTTGACCCCGTGGGGCCAGCATCTCGAAGACCGGATCCATCGGCTCATGTTCAGCAAGCGCCAGGGGTGCTACGAGACGCTGCTGTCGCTGAGCAAGCGCATGAGCGCGATCCTCAACTTCAACGAGCTCATGGACACGCTCGTCCACGGACTCGTGCGCGGCATCCCGGTGACGCACGCCACGCTGATGATCTACGACCCCGGCATGAACACGTTCGTCACGTACCGCGAGGAGACGACGCTCGAAGAGGGCACGGGCGTCGACGTCATCCGCGGCGAGAGTCCGATCGTCCAGTGGCTGACCAACACGGACGGCCTGCTCGTGAAGGAAGAGGTGAAGCTGAACCCGCGCATCGCGAAGTACTTCGAGACGGCGGAGGGCGAGCTCGAATCGATCAAAGCGTCGCTCATCGTGCCGCTCAAGATCGAGAACAAGCTCAACGGCATTCTCCTGCTGGGCGAGAAGCTCTCGGGCGAGATCTTCGACACGGAGGAGCTCGACGTGCTGTCGCTGCTCGCGGTTCAGGCGGCGATCTCGCTCGAAAACGCTCGGCTGTACGAAGGCCTGTCCACGTCGAACGTCCGCCTCATGGAGGCGAGCCGGCTCAAGTCGCAGTTCCTGGCCAACATGTCACACGAGCTGCGGACGCCGCTGAACTCGATCATCGGGTTCTCCAAAGTGCTGCTGAACCGTCTCGACGGCGAGCTGACCGAGCGCCAGGAGGCGTACATCCGTTCCGTCCACAACTCGAGCCGGCACCTGCTGGAGCTGATCAACGGCATTCTCGACTTCTCCCGCATCGAGGCGGGCAAGCTCGACATGCGGGTCGAGCGGGTCGACATGCTCAGCCTCGTCGACGAGTGCATCGAGTCCTCGCTGCCGCTCGTGCGCGACAAGCGCCTGAAGATCGAGAAAGACGTGCCGCTCGACCTGCCGGAGGTGGCCGCGGACCGTACGCGCATCAAGCAGGTCCTGCTCAATCTCATGTCCAACGCGATCAAGTTCACGGCGGCCGGCAAGATCGTCGTCCACGTGCGACGCGAACCGGATGCGCTGCACGTCTCCGTCGCCGACACCGGCATCGGCATCTCGAGCCCGGATCTCGCGCGCCTGTTCGAGCCGTTCCAGCGTCTCGACAATCCGCTGGCGCAACAGGCCGACGGCACGGGACTGGGACTCGCTATCAGCAAGAAGTTTGTCGAGCTACACCGCGGACGAATCTGGGCGGAGAGTCGCGAGAGCCAGGGCTCGACCTTTCACTTCACGCTGCCGCTCGCCGCGGCCGCGAGCTAGGGGACAGCATGCCCTCATCGGTGCGCAAGGACGGCACTCGACCGAAGATCCTCCACGTGGAGGACAATCCGGAAAACCGGATGCTGGTTCGCGCCATCCTCGAGGCGGAGGGCTACACGATCATCGACGCCGAGGATGGGCTGGCCGGGATCGAGGCCGCGGTCCGTGAGCAGCCCGCGCTGATCCTGCTCGACGTGAACCTGCCCGCGGTGGACGGCTACGAGGTCGTCTCGATCATCAAATCGTTTCCCGCGTTCGCCACCACGCCGGTCATCGCGGTCACGGCATACGCGATGGAGGGCGACCGCCAGCGCTCACTCGTCGCCGGCTGTGACGGTTACATTCAGAAGCCGATCGACGTCGACACGTTTCCACGGCAGGTCGCCGAATTCCTGCACGGCAAGCGCGAGCACGTCGAGGAGCGCGAGCAGGGCGTGTACCTGCGCGAGCTCAACCAGCGGCTCGTCTATCGGCTCGTCAACCAGGTTGAGGAGCTGAAGCGACTGAATCAGCACTTCGTGCGTCGCGCGGGTCAGCTCGCCGATTTGCACCGCGCGGTGCAAGACATCACGTCCGAGCTCGGCGCCCACGCCATGCTCGAGCAGCTGCTGCCGAACCTGGCCCGCGCGCTCGGCACGACATACCTCGCCGTCGACGTCACGGACGCCAACGTCCACGTCGAGATCGCGGGCGCGGCCCCCGTCGACCGACCCAAGAGCGTGCTGGCCGGGGCCGGAATGGGGCCGACGGAAGAATGGGCCGAAACCGAGTGGCGACTACCCCTGGCCGTGCGCGGACGCACACTCGGACAGATGACGGCGCGTCTCGTGCTGCCGCCCGGCGCAAAGGCCGACGAGGAACAGCTTCTCAACATCGTGGCCAACCAGCTCGCCATCGCGGTCGAGAACGCACGTCTGTACGAAGGCGTCGTCCGCCACGCGGCGGAGCAGGCGAGCCTCGTGGAGGCCGGGCATCTCCTCGCGAGCTCGCTGCAGGTCGACGAGGTGCTGCAACGCTTCACGGAGCTGGCGCGCACGCGACTGTCGGTCGACGTCGTGCGGATCTGGCTTCACGAGCACGGCACCGAGTATCGGCTCGCCGCGCAGGCGGGCCTGGCCGAGAAGCCAGGAATGGCGCGGTTGCAATTCGCGCCGGGCGAGGGCGCGCTCGGCTGGATCATGGAGCACCTCACGCCGCTGATGCTGCCCGATCTCCTGGTCGATCCGCGCTTCCGCGAGCGCGCCTGGGCGCAGGCGGAGGGCCTGGTGTCCTTCGTCGGCGTGCCGCTCATGCTCGACGACGTTCCGATCGGTGGCCTCCTTTGCTGGACGCGCCAGCGCCGTGAGTTCACCGCGGACAACGTCGGTCTCGCGCAGGCGCTCGCCACGTCGGCGGCCGTCGGCATTCGTAACGCGCGGCTGCACGAGGAGACGCAGCTGCGGCTGCGGCACACCGAAACGCTCGTGGCCGTGAGTCAAGGCGTCGGCGCCACACTCGATCTGAGCGAGGTGCTCCGACGCGCGACGCGCGAAATGGTGCGCGCCCTCGGCGGCGACACCGGCGTCGCGTGGCTCGTGATGCCCGCTTCGGACGAGGTCGTCCCGGTTGTCGGGTATCACGTGCCGAAGGACGCCGTCGCGAAGGCGCCGGGCATCCGGCTGCGCCGCGACACGCCGTTCTTCGAGCGGCTCCGCGCGCACGGCACGCTCGCCGCGAGCGACAGCACGTCTGGCGAGTGGACAGACCTTCCGATGGGGGACGTGATTCCGCACAAGTCGATCCTGATCCAGCCGATGTTCTGGAAGGGCCAGGTGATGGGTGGCTTCACGGTGCTCTGGATGCGCGAACAGCACCGCTTCACCGGCGACGAGATGCGCCTGGCCGAGGGCATCGCGCTGCAGGGCGCGCTCGCCGTCGAGAACTCCCGGCTCTACGAGGGTGTGAAGAACCAGATGACGGAGCTCAAGCGCACCCAGGCGCAGCTCGTGCAGTCCACGAAGCTCGCCGCCATCGGAGAGCTCGCGGCGAACATCGCGCATGAGATCAACAACCCGTTGACGACCGTGCTCGGCTTCGCGTCGTTTCTCAGCGAGCGGATGCCGCCGACCGACCCGATGCGCGAGGAGCTCGGGCTCATCCAGGAAGAGGCGTCGCGGGCGCGCGACATCGTGCGCGATCTCCTGCAGTTCAGCCGCCAGCGCGACTTCTCGCCGGAGAGCACCGACGTCAAGATCGTGCTCGAGCAGGTCGTGGCGATGGTGCGGCGACAGGGAGGCCTGAATGCGGTGACGGTTGAAGAGCGCTACGCGCCGGAGCTGCCGTCCGTGGAGCTCGACGTCTCGCGCATCAAGCAGGTGTTCCTGAACATCATCAACAATGCGGTGTACGTGATGCCGAACGGCGGCTCGCTCACGATCCGGACCGAGGCGGTCGAAGGCGGTGTCCGCATTTCGTTCCAGGACACGGGCCCCGGTATCGCCGCCGAGCATGTCGATCGCATCTTCGATCCGTTCTTCACCACGAAGCCCGAGGTCAGCGGCACGGGGCTCGGGTTGTCCGTCAGCCTCGGCATCGTCCAGAGCCACGGCGGAACAATCGAGGTCGAGACGCAGATCGGACGCGGGTCCACGTTCACGGTGGCGCTCCCGCTGCGACTCGAGGATGCCGCGAACGGTCGGCTCTAGACGAGCGAAGCGGCGACACGCGCCGCGCCCAGCAGCGGCGTCTTGGGAGTGAGCGCGACTCGCACAGCGATCGTTTCCATCAAGGACGCGAGTCGTCCCTTGTCGCGGAACGCGTTCACGAACGCGCCGGCGCCGAGCGCCGAGACGATGCGCGGCGCGATCCCACCGGCCACCACCACGCCGCCGACGGCCAGGGTCTTGAGCGCGAGATTACCGGCCTCGGCGCCGTAGATCGACACGAAGACGTTCAGCGCCAGCTGGCACAGGCGATCGCCGCCGTGCAGGGCGAGCTCGGTCACCACCGCCGCGGGGTCGTGGTCCCGCATGGCGGAGACCGCCGCGGCCGATTCGGGCGCGGCCCCGGTGTCGCGCAGGAACCGGTAGATGTTCACCAGTCCCGGCCCGGACAGCACGCGCTCGTACGAGACGCGACCGAATTCCTTGCGGAGATAGCGGAGCAAGTCTTCTTCGAGCTCGCCGCGCGGGGCGAAGTCGGCGTGACCGCCCTCGCTCGCAATCACCGTCCGCGTGCGCCCGTCGTCGACGACGATGGCCTCTCCCAGCCCCGTGCCGGCCGCGATCACGGCGACGTGGCCGCGACGCGAGACGCCGGGCTGCAGCACGAAGAGCTCGTCGTCGCGCAGAGCCCAGATACCGTGCGCAGTCGCCTCCAGGTCGTTGAGCAGGCGCGCCCGGGCGACGGGCACCGTTTCCGCGAGCCGGCGCTCGTCGATCAGCCACGGCAGATTGGTCGTGAGGACGCGGCCGTCGACGACCGGACCCGCGATGCCGACGCACGCCGCACCGATGGGCGGGTGCGGCGCGCTGCCGAGGAAGCGAGCGATGACCGCCTCGAGTGAGGGAAAGTCGTGGCTCGCGAATGTCTCGTCCCGGATGGGCAGAAGCTCGCCGGCGCGCGGCTCGAACAGTGCGAGCGTCGTCTTGGTACCGCCGACGTCGCCGGCGAGGATCACCTACTTCTGCGTCCCGGCGTAAATCCCCATGACCGTCGCCAGGAACTTCAGCGCGTCGGCCTTCTTCCGCTGGAACGAGTTACGGCCGATGATCGAGCCGAACCCGCCACCATCGCGGATCGCGCGGACCTCGTCGAAGACCTGATCGTCCTTCGCGGCCGCGCCCCCGGAAAAGATCACGATGCGACGGCCGTTGAACGCCGACTGCACGACGTGCCGGACTCGCTCGGCGAGCGTGCCGATCGGGACCTGTGTCGCCTCATAGACCTTCTTGGCGGCGGCCTGTTCGAGGTGCGCTGAGGGCAGCTTCACCTTGATGACGTGCGCCCCGAGCTGCGCCGCGATGTGGGCGGCATAGGCGGTGACGTCGGTCGCGGTCTCGCCCTCCTTGCTCAGCCCCGAGCCGCGCGGATACGACCAGATCACCACGGCGAGGCCATTGGCTTTGGCTTCTTCGGCCATGCCGCGGATCTGCTCGTACATCGACAGCCGATGCTCGGAGCCCGGATAGATCGTGAAGCCGATCGCCACGCATCCGAGCCGGAGCGCGTCGCGCACCGAGCCCGTGATCGCCTGGTTCGGATCCTTTTCCTCGAGAAGGACGTCGTGGTTGTTGAGCTTGAGAATCAGCGGCACGCGGCCCGCGAACTCGCGGGCGCCGGCCTCCAGGAACCCGAGCGGCGCGGCGTACGCGTTGCAGCCCGCCTCGATGGCCAACTCGAAGTGGTAGCGCGGGTCATAGGCCGGCGGATTGACGGCGAAGCTACGCGCCGGACCGTGCTCGACGCCCTGATCGACGGGCAGGATCACGAGACGGCCGCTGCCGGCCAGGGTGCCGCTCATCAGCAGCCGGGCCAGGTTCGTCACGGTGCCGGGGTTGTCGCTGCCGTACCAGGAAAGAATCTCTCGGACTCGCTCGCTCATGCGCGCCTCCTCTTCGACGATCCAGCATACCGCGGCCGTCGCCCAGTCTGGAGGGCTCGTCGCCCGTCCTCGGGTTCGGGTATAGTAGCCAAATCCCGGAGGGATTCAGCACTGCTCCACTACGCGATCGCGCGGATGATCTGGCTCGTACCGACCCTGCTCGCGATGGCGCTCGTGACGTTCCTCGTCATGCACGCCACGCCGGGCAGCCCACTCGACCCCGTGGCCGAGGGCGCCAACCCACTCTCGCCCGAAGCGCAGAAGGCGCTGGCCGCGTACTACGGCCTCGACAAGCCGTTGTGGGAGCAATTCGTCGTCTTCGTCACGAAGGCCGTTCGCGGAGATTTCGGATTCTCGTTCGTCTACAAAACCCGCACCGTCGCCGAGATCCTTCGCGAAACCTTCCCGGTGTCGCTGTTCCTCGGCTCGATGGCGCTCGCGGTCGCCATCCCGGGCGGGCTGACGCTCGGGATTCTGGCCGCAGTCCATCAAAATCGCGGCTGGGACTACGTGTCCGTGTCCCTCGCGACGGTCGGTGTCGCGGTTCCGAATTTCGTGCTCGCGGTGTTTCTGATCATCCTGTTCTCGTTCATGCTGCCGCTCTTTCCGACGGGCGGTTGGGACTCGCCGCGAGACTGGGTCCTGCCGACGATCACGCTCGCGCTGGCGCCGATGGGGATCATCGCCCGCTTCACGCGCGCGAGCATGCTGGAGGTCATTCGCGCGGACTTCACGTTGACGGCACGCGCGAAGGGGCTCGCCGAGACGCCCGTGATTTTCAAGCACGCGCTCAAGAACGCGTTGATCCCGGTGGTGACGTTGCTGGGACCGCTGTTCGCCGCGGTCGGAACCGGCTCGTTTTTCGTCGAAGCGATCTTCCGCGTCCCCGGCATGGGGCGGTTCTTCGTGCTGTCGATGACCGGCCGCGACTATCCGATGATCATGGCCGTCGTGCTGACGTATGGAGCCTTCCTCGCGATCATGAACGTCGTCGTTGATCTGGCGTATGGCGCGCTCGACCCCAGAATCCGGTACTAGCCTCACCGCCGGCCCGGGCGCGCTCGCCGACCTGGCGGGCGTAGGCCCCACGGACGGGCGCAGCGCCGACGCCACGCTGACGGCACGCCCGAGCAGTCTGTGGCGTGACGGCGTCCGTCGTCTGCGACGCAATCGGCTGGCGATGGCGGGCGGCGCGGTGATCGTCGTGCTGTGCCTCATCGCCATCTTCGCCGACGTCCTGGCGCCGCTGCCGTACACGAAGACGAACTTCGGCCGGCTCAACGAAGCTCCCTCGCGTCTCTATCCGCTCGGGACGGACCAGCTCGGGCGCGATCTTCTCTCGCGGATGATCTATGGCGCTCGGGTGTCCATGCTCGTCGGGCTCGGCGCGCAGCTCATCGTCGTCGCCGTCGGCGTGCCCATCGGCGCGCTGTCCGGCTATGTCGGAGGGCGGACCGATCTCGCGTTGACGCGGTTCATCGACGTGATGTACGCGTTTCCGCGCCTGCTGTTCGTGATCCTCGTCATGTCGATGCTCGGCGCGGGGCTGATCAACATCTTCATCGCGATCGGACTCACCGGCTGGGTCGGGATCGCGCGGCAGACCCGCGCCCAGGTGCTCGCCATCAAACAAAAGGAATATGTCGAAGGCGCCCGCGCACTCGGCTCGCGCGGAGGCCGATTGCTGTTCCGCCACGTGTTACCCAACGCGCTCACACCCATCGTCGTCGCCGTCACGTTCGGCATCCCGGAGGCGATCTTCACCGAGGCCGCGCTGTCCTTCATCGGCGTGGGCATCAATCCGCCGACGCCGTCGTGGGGACAGATGGTCGGAGAAGGCCAGCAGTACATCCGCTCGTACTGGCATCTGTGCGTATTCCCATCCATCGCCATCGCCGTCACCATGCTCGCGTTCACGTTCTTCGGCGACGGCGTCCGCGACGCGCTCGATCCCAAAATGAAGTGACAGCTCACAGGAGGACGGCATGAAGCGACCCCCGATCTCGGATGCGCAGATGGACCTCCTCGCCTCGCGGCTGGCCGCGGCCGGTGTCGGGCGCCGCGATTTCCTCCGCATCGCCGCCGGCCTCGCCGCACTCGGGTCGGCCGGCTTCAACGCGCGTCCCGTGTCCGCGGCGCCAAAGCTCGCCCCGGGCGAAAAGCTCGCCAAGGACCAGCACTTCCGTTATGGCGGCGGCGGCTGGTGGCAGAACGATCCGTCCAGCCACGACTACAACAAGGATCTCTACTGCAGCGGCGTGCCGGCGCTCTGGGCCGGCCTGATGAAGTTCACGGCCGACTTCCAGCCCGTGCCGCATGTGGCCGAGCGCGTGTCGTCCAATCCCGAGGGTTCGGTCTGGACGTTCAACATCCGCAAGGACTCGAAGTGGTCGGACGGCTCGCCCTGCACAGCCCGGGACTTCGAGTGGTCGTGGAAGCGGCAGATGGATCCGGCCAGCAAGAATCCCTACTCGAGCTATTTCTACGACATCAAGGGCGCCGAGCCATTCAACAAGGGCAAGGTCCCGGATGCCTCCCAGGTCGGCGTGCAGGCCAAGGACGACTGGACGCTGGTGGTGACGCTCGAGGGCCCACGCGGGTACTTCCCTGTGCTGTCCGCGTATCTCGCCGCGCTTCCCGCCCACCGGCCATCGGTCGAAAAGTACGGCGACAAGTGGACGGAGGCCGGCAACCTCGTGTGCAACGGTCCGTTCACGCTGGAGAGCTGGGAGCACAACAAGGTCATGGTGCTCCGCAAGAACAAGCACTTCATCAACGCCAAAGACGTGACGCTGGAAAAAGTCACGATCCCGATCATTCCCGTGCAGTCCGGCGCGCTGCCGTTCGAGAACAACGAGATCGACATGACGTCACTGCAGACCGGCGATCTCAAGCGGCTGCGTGACGATCCGCGCAGCAAGGGGCAAGTGTTCCGCTATCCATTCCCGGGAACGTGGTATCTGACTCCACAGGTCACGAAGCCGCCGTTCGACAACGTGAAGGTGCGGCGCGCGGTCGGACATGCGATCGACCGCGAGAACGTCGTGCGCGTGGCCGACGGCTTCGCCGTTCCGGCCCACGCGATGATTCCGCCCGGCTTCCCGGGGGCCGTCGACGACAAGAAGATCCGGGACATCCAGCGCTTCGACCCGAAAGCGGCCATGGCACAGCTCAAGGGCACGCCGTTCGAGGGCGGACGCAACTGGCCGAAGATCACGCTGACGATGCGCGACGAAGGCTATGGCAGTAAGCCCCTCGCCGAGGCGGTCCAGTCTGTGCTCCTGGAGCACCTCAACATGAAGACCGAGCTCGAAGTGCTCGAGCAGCGCGTTTTCCGCGCAGGCCTGTGGAAGAACGACTACCAGCTCGTGTGGATCCGCTGGTTCATGGACTATCCGGATCCGCACAACGAGTACTTCGACACGTTCTACGGCAAGAAGACGGAGGGCAAGCGCCAGGCGTGGGTCAACGACGCGTTCGACAAGGAGCTGGAAGCCGGACGCGACACGCGGGACCAGAAGAAGCGCATGGTGAACTACGCGAAGGCGGAGGAAATCCTCCAGACGGACGCCGGCTACATTCCCGTCGCGTGGGTGGCTCGCTGGGCCGCCGCCAGGCCGAGCGTGCGCGGCCTCGAGAAGAACAAGGCCGGCGAGACGGTGGTGGAGGGCAACATCTATTTCGACATGCTGCCGCATCTCTACATGATCGAGAAGGCCTGACATGGCTGACGCCGGGCGCCTTCGCGGCGAGCTGTACGCCGCGTTCCAGAACCGTGCCCTGATGTACTGGCACGTGTTCGACGAGCTTCGGAAGGCGCTCGGCGAGCCGCAGGCCGCCGCGGTCATGGCACGGGGGATCGAGGCGCGCGGTCGCGAGATCGGCCGGCAGTTCGCGCGCTACGCGCCCGCCGACCTGAGCGGCCTGCGTGACGCGTTCGTGGGTGGCGTGCCCGACGGGGGCCGGATGTTTTCGCCGAAGGTCGAGCGGTGCGACGCGGCGGCGCTCGACATCACCCTGCAGCGTTGCCCGCTGAAGGAGGCGTGGCAGCAGGCCGGCGTCTCCGATACCGACGTCGCGACGCTGTGTCGCATCGCGGGCCGGGTCGACAACGGAACGTTCGAGGCCGCGGGCTTCGCCTTCTCCGCCGACACCTGGCAGCCGGGCCGCGACGGCTGCTGCCACCTGCACATCCGGCCCGGCCCCACTCGCTGAAGACGCTCGCCGTTCGTCTGCTGCCGGGCGCGATCATCATCGCGGCGACGGCGGCGCTCCTGTTCGTTCCCGCGCTCGCGCCCGTCGCAACCGTGCTGCTTCCGGCGTTTCCGACCGTCGTGTTCATCGCCGGCGCGCTGCTGGCGTGGCGATTTCGGCGGTGGCGGGTGCTGCTCGCCATGGTCCTGCTCGCGGCGACCAACCGTGCGCTCTCGGCAGCGCTCGCCGCGCCAGGCGCCGCGTCCCACGTCGTGACCGCTGCGGCCGCGGTGGCCTTGCCCGTCGATCTCACGGCGCTGGCGTGGCTGCCCGAGCGTGCGCGACGGGTGTTCGCATGGACGGTCGGGCTCGTGGCGGCGGAGGCGCTCGCCGCCGCGCTGCTCGCTCAGCCGGAAGCAGCGCCCATGGCCGCCGTCGTCGCCCGGCCGCTCGCGGGCGGTCGCCTGCCGGTACTCGGGATGCTGACGTTCACCGGCGCGCTCACGTTGGCCGCCGTCCGGCTGGTGACGCGTCCGCAGCCGCTCGAGTGCGGAATGTTCTGGACGCTGATCGGCGGCCTGCTCGCCGTCGGCAGCACGACTCCCGCGGCGGCATCGATGGCGCTCACGGGTGCGGGACTGGTCCTACTCGTCTCGCTCGTCGAGACCACGCACGCGATCGCGTACGGCGACGAGCTGACGGGATTGCCAAGTCGCCGTGCGCTCACGGAGACGCTGGCGGGCCTCGATGGCAACTACACGATCGCCATGGTCGACATCGACCATTTCAAGAACTTCAACGACACGTACGGTCACGACGCGGGTGATCAGCTCCTCCGCATGGTGGGCTCGCGTCTGGCCGCGGTGGGCGGGGGCGGCCGCGCGTTTCGCTATGGCGGCGAGGAATTCGCGGTGATTTTCATGGACACCGCGCTCGACGACGCACTGCCGCATCTCGAAGCGCTCCGACACTCGATCGAAACCACGGGCTTCGGACTACGCACGCCCGACCGCGCAGGCCGACGTCCAACCAAGGCCGCGCGCCTCGTGCCGGCGACCCGTGTGTCGGTCTCGGTCTCGATCGGTGCGTCCGCCGCCGGGCGGCGTATGGCACCCGCGCACGCGGTCCTGGACGCCGCCGACGCCGCGCTCTACCGCGCCAAGCGCGGTGGTCGCAACCGCGTCTGCACGTAGCGCTCCGCGCCGTCGCGCCGGGCGAGCAGCGAGTCATCCGCGGAGACCCGTGTTTCGGGTATCGCGTCGGACCCGGCTAGGAATCGGTGCACCAGGACAGGCGCAATGTACTGTCGATTTGCGTGGTCGACGCGGATGACTCGCTGCTCGTCCGGCGCGACGTGTGAAGCGGACCGGCGGCTCGGTGGGGCGGCTACGCGAGTCAGGTACCTCGGCGTATGGCGCGCCAGATCGACTCCGGCGTGAGCGGCATGTCGAGATGGCGGACCCCGAAGGGGGCCAGCGCGTCGACGACCGCGTTCACCACGGCCGGCGGGACGCCGATGTTGCCGGCCTCGCCGAGACCCTTGGCGCCGAGCGGATTGCGCGGCGTCGCCGAGTGCGCGTGGTGAACCTCCGCGCGGGGGACGTCGTCGGCGCGCGGGACCGCATAGTCCATCAGCGTCCCCGACACGAGCTGGCCGTCATCGTCGAAGCGCACCGCCTCGAGCGCGATCTGCCCCCACGCCTGCGCGAGCGATCCGTCGAGCTGACCGTCCGCGAGCAACGGATTGACGATCGTGCCCGCGTCGTCGATCCACACCAGGCGTTCCAGCGTGAAGACGCCCGTCTCGCGCTCGATCCGCACGGCGGCGACGACCGCCCCCCCGCTCCACACCTCGTGCTCGGCCGTGAACACCTGCGACGCCTCGAGCCCCGGCTCTTCCCCAGCCGGCAGCGACCCCGCGTACGCCAGCCGCGCGACGTCCGCCCAGCGCACGAATCGATCGGGCACGCCCGCGACCCCGAAGCCTCCGCCGACGAGCCGCACGTCTTCCGCGTGAGCCTCGAGTCGATGCGCGGCCAATCGTCGCGCTTTCGCGGCCACCGCCTCGGCGGCGTGGACGAGCGCGCCGCCGCCGAGCGCGGTGCTGCGGCTGCCGAACGTCCCGATGCCGGTCGCAATCGCCGTTGTGTCACCGTGCCGCACATCGATGAGATCCGGCTCGATGCCGAGCCGGTCGGCGACGATCTGTGCAAACACCGTCTCGTGGCCCTGGCCGTGCGCGCTCGAGCCGGTCGCGACCGTGACGCGGCCGTCCGCGTCGACGCGCACGAGACCACTCTCCCAGCCCAGGCCGGACGGCTCGACGTAGACCGACACGCCGACGCCCACGAGCTGGCCGCGCGCGCGGCGCTCTGACTGAGCACGGCGCAGCCCGGCGTAGTCGCTCGCGTCGAGGACTCGCGCGAGCAACTCGGGATAATCGCCGGAGTCGTAGCTCTGACCGGTGGCCGTCGCGAACGGAAACCGCTCGGGCGGCACGAGGTTGCGGCGTCGGAGCTCGGCCGGATCGAGCTTCAGCACGCGCGCCGCCTCATCGACGAGCCGCTCCACGAGAAACGCCGCCTCGGGGCGGCCGGCGCCGCGATACGGACCGACGGGCGGCGTGCTGGTGAAAGCGCCCACCGCCTCGATGTCGACGTCCGCGAGCGCATACGGGCCCGGCAGGCAACGGACGTAGTTGCGCGGCGTTCCCATCGCGGTGTAGCCGACGCTCGGGCCGAGCGGACAGACGATGCGCGCGCGCAGCCCCAGCATCGTGCCGTCAGCGGCGACGGCCAGCTCACCACGCGCCCACGCGCCGCGGCCGTGATGCGTCGTGAGCAGATCCTCCGCGCGCGTCGACATCCACTTGACCGGCCGTCCGAGGCGGCGAGCGAGCCACGGCACGAGAATCTCCTCGCGGTATGGACCACCCTTGACGCCGAAGCCGCCGCCGACGTCCGGCGCGATCACCCGCACGCGCTCGCGCGCGAGACCGAGCAATCGCGCGACCTCGTCGCGGATCCGGTGCGGAACCTGCGTCGACGACCAGATCGTCAGCCCATCGTCGACCCAGCGCGCGACGACGCCGCGCGGCTCGAGCGGCACCCCCGCCAGCCGCGCTTGCCGGACCTCGATCGCCACCGTGCGGTGCGCCCGAGCGAACGCCTGCGCGGCGTCGCCGGTCTGCACGGTGTACGTGAAACAGCGGTTGTCGTCCCGACCGACGATCGACGGCGCCCCGCGCGCCAGTGCGGCGTCAGGCTCCGCGACGCCCGGCAGTGGCGTCCACTCCGCGCGCACGAGCTCGACCGCGTCGTGCGCTTGGGCGACCGATTCGGCGACGACAACGGCGACGGGCGTGCCCTGACAGCGCACGACGTCCGTCGCGACGAACACCATGTCGGGTACGACCATGCCCTCGACGGCCCGCATGAGCGTGATCGGAGCGAACGCCTCGACCTCCGAGCCCGTGAGC
>Ga0310810_10002724_pt1 | contig 19071 bp, 15 predicted proteins | sample NCmetagenome_FD_207641 | JGI IMG/M metagenome (GOLD analysis project Ga0310810, IMG submission 207641) | Soil microbial communities from experimental microcosm in Duke University, North Carolina, United States - NC | ecosystem: Engineered > Artificial ecosystem > Soil microcosm > Unclassified ...
CACGATGAAGCCCAGGTCGCGAGTGCAGGCGTGATCGACCCGCGGGTAGTAGATCTCGTTGAGAATGCCGTGACTCAGCGTGAACCAGACCCGGCTGTCACGGCTGACGGCGGTCCCGATGCCGCTCTTGGCGCTCGACGTCCACCGTGCGGGAAGACCCGGCCACCCCGGGGCAAAACTGTCCATGCTTTGAATCCTCCGCCAAACCCACCAGCGTCCATGCTGAAGACAAGCGACCCTGCTTACGCGTGATCGAGATGCCTGATGACTTGCTGCTCGATACGCAACTTCGAGACCTGGTCCGCCTCGTCATCATCCTCGCATGCGGCGGCGGCAGACCGTTCAGAACGAAAGCCCTTCGTTCAAAATGAAGGTTGTCCGAACCAACGGCGTGCCCCCTCACCCCGATTGCGCTGGCGCGGCCCTTGCCCGGGCTTCACGCATGCGCAGCCACGAACGAAACTTCTGGAGTAGCAGCGGAGTGAGGCATGATCAGCGACCTGCGCCGAAGCCCGGCGACGTGCTCGTGTCGGAGCGGACCGCGCGGGCCGACATCTACGAGATCAGCCTCGTTCCGGCCGATGCCCACATGATGGTGCGGCGCTATGACGAGGCCATCAAGACCGTTCAGGAACTCGCCCGTCAACACGGGGTCGACGGCTGGTGTACCGTTGATCAAACCCACTATGCACAGGTCGCACGATACCGGACACGCTCCGGTGAATGAACGAACTCCGGAAGCAAGACAGCTTGCTAGGCCACCAGTCCGTACTGCTTCATCTTGCGCCAGAGTGTCACCGCGCTGATTTTCAAGGCTTCGGCCGCCTCTTTCCGATTTCCGTGAAACCGCTCGAGCGCCCGCTCGATCATCACGCGTTCATGTACTCTGAGGTCGAGGCTGTCTGCGTCCCTCGCCTCGGGACTGCTCTTCTGCCATACCTCGGGCGGCAGTTCCCGGAGTCGAATACTCGTGCCACCGGCCACGATCACCGCGCGCTCAACCGCGTGCTCGAGTTCGCGCACGTTGCCCGGCCATCGGTAGCTCATCAGGGCGGTCATGGCTTCCGCCGACACCGTCTGCACCTCTTTCTTCGCCCGACTCGCGGCGCTTCGGACGAAGCCGTTAACGAGTACGGGAATATCTTCCCGGCGATCGCGCAACGGTGGAACCGTGATCACGAATGCTCCCAGACGGAAATAGAGGTCCTCGCGAAACGTGCCGGCGGCGACGGCGCCTCGCAGGTCGCGGTTCGTCGCCGCCACGACTCTTGCGTTGACCTTGATGTTGCGCTCGGCGCCGACGCGCCGAATTTCGCGCTCCTGAAGCGCCCGCAGTAGCTTCGCCTGTACCGTCGGGGCGACCTCGCCGATTTCATCGAGGAACAACGTCCCGCGGTCCGCCACTTCGAACAGGCCTGCCTTGTCGCGGACCGCACCAGTGAACGCGCCGCGCACGTGCCCGAAGAGTTCGGATTCCAAAAGCGTTTCAGTCAGGGCGGCGCAGTTGATCGAGACGAACGGGCCAGCCGCACGCGGGCTCTGGTCATGGATCATGCGTACGATGAACTCTTTGCCCGTCCCGCTCTCTCCGTACACGAGTACGGTTGTGTCGAGCGGCGCGACTCGCGCGGCAAGTTCCAGCACGTCCTGCATGGCGGCGCTCCCCGCCACGAAGTGTTTCGCGGCCGCGTGACTCGCGACACGCTCCCGTAAGAGATTCAGCTCGCGTTCGCGCTTCTCGACGAGGCGCTCGCGACGTGCGACGTCGTGCAGACGTTTATGCACAGCCGTGCGCAGCCGCTCCACTTCGTGCCCGAGAGAGGCTCCGTGAAAGTCGGCCCGGAATGCTTCGACCTCTTCGCCCCAGCTTTCAGCGTCTTTTCCGACGACCGAACACTGCGTCACACCCTGTGCCGCGCATTCGCGTTCGCGAAAATAGATTTCCTGACCCAGGCACGCGCTCGTATAGCCGGTCACGTATCCGACCAGGGACCAGCAGACGGGCACGCTGCTGACGCCGTAATGATGCAGGTGCTGTTCGGCCACGTACGAGTCATGCCAGAGCACGTCCTCGTGAAAGCGACCCGATGCGGCGTCATGTTCGAGAGCTGCGATTTCCGCGCGAACGATCCCTTCGAGCCGGTGCAGCACGACGCCGGCTTCCAGCCCGTCGAGCGGGTTCGCCCATTTGAATCGATCGCGAAGGCTCACGGCGTCGTGATACCCGTCCGCGAACCCGAATCGCAGGAACACCCGTCTGGTGGTCTCCACGCCCAGGCTGTCGATAAGTTCCTTTCGGATTAATCCCATCGCCGCCGCGCTGAGAAGCACCACTCGCTGCTCGTGCAGCCGGATGAGCCCCTGCTCGGGCCTGAACTCGACCAGTTCGCTGAGATGATGGTGTTCAGAATCCGCCGGTGCGAACGGCCGCGTCGGATTTCGTGGCATGTCTACTGCCCATTCTAGTGAGCCACCTGATTCCGATCCACCGCCGCGGGCCGGTGTCACAAGGACTGAACTCCGCGGCCCCGCGGTGAAGCGATCGTGTGTCAGTTGAATGGAGTGATTGCGTGCGCAGGAATCAGGCCGAGGTGCACCCTCAGTGCGGAGCGGCAGCCGGGACGCCCACGAGATACTTGTCACCCGTCGGGGCTGGAACGCCTCCTTCAGGTTCGACGGTGACAGCGATCGCCACCGGCGGCGGAATGTCTGGCGGCGTGTGGAATGTCATGGCCACGTCTCCCGCCGCATTCACGCGCAGCATGCCGACGCTGATCGGTGCCTGAGCCGTAACGACCCACAATTGATATCCCTTCTGCCGCGGGGCCGGCGGAAGGTGCGAGGCGTTGAAGACGAGGCCGCGTGAGCGGCTCCAGTACGCACGCGCCGCCGCCGAGGGTGCTGGTACCTGCCCTTTCAAATCGACCTGCATCACGTCCGGCGACGTCAGAATCGTCAGGCTGGCAGACGCCTGCGCAAGCTGATTGCGCGCGTCTCGTGCCTCTGTCTGAGCCTGGATCGCTTCGACACGCGCGCGTTCGAGCGCGGCATTCGTGTGCGCCAACTGCCATTCGACCCGCACGAACAGGACGACACCGGCAGCAGCCAGCAGCAAGGCGGCCGCCGTCGCAAAGCGCTCCGACCGTGTCCACCGCGCCGGCCGCTGGACTGCACCTGGTTGGAGAGCGTGGCTCGCGGTGGCTGCCGCGATGACACGGCGACGGAGATCTGCTGGAGGCTGGCGAACAGGAGCCGCCTGTAGCAGCCCCATCGCAATGGGCTGCAACGACGCCATTTCGGTTCGGCACTCCGGACAGGTCTGGAGGTGCGCGCGAACCTGTGCCGCGGTTTCGCTGTCCAGCGCATCGAGGACGTAGAGCGCGGTCAGCTCCTGCCATTCCTCGTGCGTCATGCCCTCACCCCTGCCATGGCCGTGCGCAACTTGATCAGGCCGGAGCGGACACGCGTTTTCACGGTCCCCAGCGGTTGATCGAGCCGGTCGGCGATTTCCGCCTGCGTCAGCCCCGAGTAATACGCCAGCCCGATCGCTTCGCGCTCAACCGAGGATAAATTGCGCAGCGCGGTCCGGAGCCGCTCTACCTCGGCGTCCGTCATCAATTGGCGCTCGTAATCCGGTGTCTCCCCGGCGAGCTGGGAAAAACTCTCCTCGGTGGCGGCCGGAAATCCGTCGGGCCTCGAGCGGCGCCGGAGCCGGTCGAGCGCCCGGCTTCGTGTCATCACCAGCAGCCACGCCGCCACGGATCCGCGCCGCGGATCGTAGTGAACGGCACGTTTCCACGCATGGGTAAACACGTCCTGCGTGACGTCTTCTGCGTCGGCGGAATGTGCGACGATCCGGCAGGCGAGCGAGAACACGAGCCTGGAGTGCCGGTCGTAGAGCGCCTCGAGCGCGAGCGGTTCTCCAGCGGCGAGCCGCCGCACCAGGACCTCGTCGGCCGTCGCGGATCCGTGCCGCCGCGGCTCAGAAGATTCCGGCCCCGCGGCGGCGACTGCGCACGCCAGCAGAATTAAATCGGATAATCGAGGGAACACACCAGGATCGGTCACCGACAGCGCTGACCCTACCATACGGCCGCGCGCCGCTCAATCACTCCGTCAGCGGGAGGCCGAGCGCGCGCGCGAACACTTCTTCACCACAGCTATTTCGGCATCAGCACCGTGTCGATGACATGAATGACGCCGTTCGATCGATTGCGCTACTTGACCCGGGTGATCTCGCCGCACGCAATCGGAAGCGTGAGCTGCGCAGGGAGCCCCGGGAGCGATGCCACTGTCGACGGCAGCGGCGTGTCGAGCGCCACGCCGTGCAACACGACATGACGCGACGGCAAGTCGAGCGGCGCCCCGTTCAACTTGACCACGGCGTCGGATGGATCAGGGTCGGGCGCGTTCAGGTCCGCAAGAAACGCGGTCAAGGGAACCGATTGCCGATAGGTCAGCGCCCCGCCGTTGTTGCCGACGAACGGGAACGTCCCCGCAGCCTGGTTCGACAGGTCGCTGTCGAGAGGGACGAGGATCGCACCGTAAAATGGCAGGCCTTCGATGACATCCACGTACCCGTCGTGGTTGACGTCGGCCGACGCCGGCGGACACTGCGCTGCCGCGTGGATGTGCTGAGGATGAATCATGCCGGGCTGAGCGCCCGTCGCTTCGTCCATCGCGACGAACTGGCCATTCACCACCTGGAACTTTGCCTGCCCCTTGACGTCCCGGTAGCCAACTCCGGGGTTGAGCGGATGCAGGTCCGCCATGTAGATTTCTCCGTCTTTGACGCCGGCTGTCGTGGAATGATCCATCCCGGCCATTTCATCCATTGATGGAGCGGCTGTCGGTGTCGTGGGTGTCGCTCTCGAGCTGTTGCACGCCATCGTCAGCCCGCCCGCCAAAGCCGTTCCGACCAGCAACGCACTCGTTCTTCGTATACGCATATCTGTGTGCCTCCAGTGACCCTACGCAGGAGCGGAGGTTTTGGATTGGACGGCCAACCGTGGCTCGAGTCGGACTGCGATCCGCGCGGCGCAGCGGACGGTCGCCCGTCACCGTCGTGTGCGCGTCGAGCCACTGCTCGCGTGTGCGGCTGAGGGATCGGGTAACTTTCTGCAGCCTCGCCGCCGGCCGCCATCAACGCCTGGCCGCGGCTGACGAGATCGTCGAAAGCGCGACGCGTGTTTCCGGGACAATGCGCGGCACCATCGCGAGACTGGCCACGGCTGGCCCGAGACACCACGAACAGAACGCGCGAAACGTGGTCCACTGATTGACGGTGTGGGCGGCTGCCTGATACACGTCGAACCCGACCTTACACGCCAGCGCGAGCGGAAGCCACGGACGCTCACGCGCGCGATCGGGTGCGCCCATCCCCGCCAGTACCGCGGTAACAGCGTAGCTGGCCATCGCCAGTACTGCGTCAGGGGTAGACAAGAGCCGATACGCCTCCGGTGATCGTACAATTCTTTCGGAATCGAACGCGCCCGACGGCGGATCCGGAAGGTGTGCGAGGACGCCGACTTGGTACAGCGCCACGACAGTCATGGCGCCCACCGCCCCGCACGCGAGGCCTGTCACGGCCCTGCGATCGCTCAGCGCCTGCCTGTCTTCACAATGCCACTGGCGGCTGAGTTGTTCCTGACCCATCGATCGTTTCCTTCACATGTGATTCCCAACACCCAAGTCCCGCAAGAACTGGGCCGGTCATTCGACCGGACGCCACCGGCTACAACGGCTTCTACTATCACTTCCTCTCCATCGAGACCGCGGCGCGCGTGGCGCTGCGAGCTGTCCACAATCGACACCACATTCCTGCTCGCCGGCGTCCTCACGGCCGCCGCGTATTTCGATCGCCACACGGAGCAGGAGCGGCAGGTTCGCTCGTTGGGGAGACCTCTATCAGGACGCATACGTGCGCGTGCGCGGAACGGACTACTTCGAGAACAGCCGGCGCGCGACCTACGTGCAGCAGGCGTACGCCATCCGCAATCCGCGCGGGTTCACCTTGTACGGCAAGCGGTACGGACTGAACGAACGGCCGGTCCTCCTGATGATCGAGAATTTTCGCTCGGGCCTGATCCGGCGGATCACGCGGAGTGCCTGTACATCGCGACCGGGCTCCGCCGGGCCGGTTTCCGCGGAACGCTATCCGAGGCGAGCGTTCAACCGCGGACGGCGCGACGATGTTCCACGTCGACCTCGGCAGCATTGAGCGCGCCGCTTGGCTGTTTTCTTGCTCTCGTCGAATCAGCATATGGCCAAGAACACGACGGCGGATCTCCTGATCGAACGGCTCACCGCCTGGGGGGTCGACACGATTTTCGGGTTTCCAGGCGACGGCGTGAACGGCATCTTCGAGGCGCTGCGCACGCACCAGGAGCAGATGCGCTTTATCCAGGTGCGCCACGAGGAGGCCGCCGCCTTCGCGGCGTGTGCCTATGCGAAATATACCGGCCGGCTCGGCGTCTGCCTCGCGACGTCCGGGCCCGGCGGCATCCATCTCCTGAACGGGTTGTACGACGCGAAGTGCGACGGCCAGCCGGTGCTGGCGATTACGGGCCATACGTTTCACGATCTCATCGGCACCCATGGCCAGCAGGATGTCGACCTGAGCCGCCTGTTCATGGACGTCGCGGCGTACACGGAACGTGTCATGGGCCCGGCCCATGTCGTCAACGTTGTCGACGAAGCGGTGAAGACGGCGCTCGGCCGCCGGACCGTCGCGCACCTCACCATCCCCAAGGACATCCAGGAGTGGACGAGTGCCGACGAATCGCGATCCGGTTCCAACATCGCCGGCCACAGCGCCGATCTCTTCGAGCCGGAGCGCTCGCTGCCGCCGGCGGCCCTCCTGCAGCAGGCCGCGGACCTCCTGAACGCCGGGAAGCGCGTGGTGATCCTCGCCGGCCGCGGGTGTCTGAGCGCCAGGGCGGAAGTGCTCGAGCTCGCCGATCTCGTCGCGGGACCGATTGTGAAGCCGCTCCTCGGCAAAGCGGTCGTGCCCGACGACAGTCCGTTCACCACGGGCGGCATCGGCCTGCTCGGCACGGCACCCTCACAAGACGCCATGGAGGAGTGCGACACCCTGCTGATCGCTGGCAGCAGTTTTCCCTACCTGGAGTTCTATCCGAAGCCTGACCAGGCGAAGACGATTCAGATCGAAATCGATCCGACGCGCATGGGACTGCGCCACGCGGTCGATGTCGGGCTCGTCGGCGATTGCCGGCACGTGCTGCGCGCGCTGCTGCCGCTCGTCACGCGTAAGACGGACCGCGGCTTCCTGGACAAGGCGCAGGACCGCATGAAGAAGTGGAACACGCTCATGGAGGGGCGCGCCACGCGCACCGACATGCCGATGAAGCCGCAGGCGGTCGCGCACGCGGTCAACGCGCTCCTTCGAGACGATGCGATTGTGTCGGCCGACAGCGGAACGATCGCCACGTGGGCGGCGCGCTACATCCAGATGCGCGGTACGATGCAGTTCTCGCTCTCGGGCACGCTGGCCACCATGGCCAACGGCCTCCCCTACAGCATTGGCGCCGCCGCGGCCTACCCCGGGCGGCAGGTCGTCGCCATCGTCGGCGACGGCGGTTTCACGATGCTCATGGGCGAAGTGGCCACACTCGTGAAGCACCAGATGCCGGTGAAGGTGATCATCTTCAAGAACAACGTCCTGGGGATGATCAAGTGGGAGCAGATGGTCCTCGACGCCACCCCTCAGTTCGGCGTGGAGCTGCAGCCGATCGATTTCGCGGCGTATGCGCGCGCGTGCGGTGCCGGCGGGTTCTCGGTCGACAATCCGGCCCAGCTCGGGCCGGTGCTGCGCGAGGCGTTCGACCATCCGGGACCCGCGATTGTCGAAGCTGTCGTCGATCCGAACGAGCCCCCGATGCCGGGCAAGATCACCACGGAGCAGGCCTGGAATTTCGCCGAGGCGCTGGTCAAAGGCGAAAAGGGCGGCTTGAAGATCATCAAGACCGTCCTCGAGGACAAGGTCCGCGAGATCATCTGAGTGCGACGATTGACGCAACCCCGGTTCGCGGAGGCATTCCAGACAGGATCCACTGTTACCTGTACAACCGAACCGCCTACAGCCAGCAACATTGCCGCACGTTAACGGCTGGCATCCGGTGCCTGGGGTTTACGCGTTGGTGGCGCCTGCGGTCAGCGTCCCAGCAAGATCAGCACGCCGGCAATCAGAGCAAGCGCCGCCATCAGCACTCCGGGCAGCGGCAGCGCAACGAGCCCTGCGATGCCAGTCAGAATCAGCCAAACAGCGAGAAGCAGCATCCCCGCACTTCGCGTAACGGCTATCGCCATGTGAATTCTCCTTCGCCAGGAAAGAGATCATACGCCGAAGGCCAACCCGGCCACCGGCTACGGTCAGCTGGCGAACCGCAGGATGCCTGGAAAAACCGCGAATGCGGCGGAGCGGACGCACTCGCGTTCAGGACGGAGCGCCGGCGCTGCGGGCGCGTTCAGAAACGCGAAGGGGCGGGTGCCCGCTCGTTCAATACGAGCCAGTACAAGCCCAACTGGCGCACGGACTCTGAAAACTGATTGAAGTCGACGGGTTTTCTGACGTAGCTATTCGCCCCGCCGCGGTACCCCTCGATCAAATCCCGTTCCTCCTTGGAGGACGTCAGGATCACAATCGGCAGAAGTGCGGTCCGCGGAGTGTTGCGGAGGGTGCTGAGCACCTCGAGGCCGTCGCGCCGGGGCAATTTCAAATCCAGAAGTACGAGCTGTGGCAGAGGATTCGCCGGCGCGAGAAGGTAATCAATGGCCTCAACGCCGTCGCGGAGCACCACGACCTCGTTCGCGATGCCGTTCTTCTTCAGTGCGCGCAGCGTGAGCGCCTCGTCGTCTGGATTGTCCTCGACCAGTGCAATTATTGGTGTGTCCATGCAGGCTCCGGAGTAAGGGTAAATGAAAACGTGGCACATTCATTCGGACGTGCGTCCGCCCAGATTCGGCCGCCGTGCCGGTTGATGATGCGTTGCACCGTCGCGAGGCCAATACCAGTCCCGGGGAAATCGTCGGCATGATGCAGCCGCTGGAATGTGCCAAACAGCTTGTCCGCGTACGTCATGTCGAATCCGGCTCCGTTGTCGCGAACGAAATACGCCGTTCCGTGGCCGTTTCGCTCGACTCCGAACTCGATACGCGCCAGATCGCGTTTGCCGGTAAATTTCCACGCATTCTCGAGCAGATTTGTCATCGCGATTTGCAGGAGGTTACCGTCGCCGACGGCGCAGACTCCGGGCTCAATGCGACACTCAACCGAGCGACCGGGCTCAGCGGCTCTCAGGTTCTCGAGAACTTTTGTGGCCAGCGCGCTGAGATCCACCACCTTCGGCTGCAGGTCAGCGCGCGTCACGCGCGCGAGTTTCAGTAAATCATCGATCAATTGGCCCATTCGCTGAGCGGCTCGTCGAATGCGTCCGAGATATTCCTGGCCATCCGCTCCCAGTGAATCAGCACAATCCTCGAGAAGAGCCTGACTGAATCCGTCAATGCTGCGTAGGGGGGCTCGCAAATCGTGCGAAACGGAATAGCTGAAGGCTTCCAGTTCGCGGTTCGTCGCTGTCAAGTGCGCCGCGTAGTGGTGGAGCTCTCGCTCCACGCGGAGCGCGTCTGTTACGTCGCGGGCGGTCGCGTAGATGAGGCCGCGCTCGGGCTGCGGCGCCGCTTTCCAATTCAGCCATCGAAACGTGCCGTCGTTGCACAGAAAGCGATTTTCGAAGCTCATGACAGGAGATCCTGACGCCAACGCGGCCGATTGGGCATTCGTCGCGTTGCGATCCTCTGGATGAACGAAATCGGTGTAGGGCTTTGCCATGAGTTCAGACGTGGACCAACCGAGCACCTCATGCCAGGCCGGATTGATACGGACGAACCGTCCCTCCAGGTCTGCGATGCAGAGCAGATCAGGCGACATCTCGAAAAACTGGTCCAACTGCTGCTGGGCCAGTTCCAGGTCGCGCGTCCGCTCCTGAACACGCTGCTCGAGTGCAGTGTAGGAGTTCGCCACGCGCTCCGCCATGAGGTTGAAGGCCGTCGTAAGGCGACCAATTTCGTCGTTTTTGCCAGGCGGCAGACGTGATGAATAGTCTCCCCGTGCGATGGCGTCGGCCGCATCTGCAGCGCGCTCCAGCGGTCTGGTAATCGTGCCGCTCACGGCGCCAACGGCCAAGCCCCCCAGCAGAATCATGAGGAGGGTCGGCGGCAGCATTGTCCACAACAGCGTTCGGGCGGGCTCGCGGAATCCTGCGGCACTGAAATCCACCCAGACCTTCCATGGAGTCCGGTGGACCGACAGCGCAGTACCGAGTCGTTCGACACCATTCGCATCGATGAACGACGAAGCGGAAGCTTCAGTGAGCGGAACGGGCGGGGCTGCCACCGGATTCGCGAGATCCGTCCACACGTCTCCCGTTGCGTTCCCGAGTTTGATTTGAGCGTCGTTGCCGAGAAGGCGCGTAATCACCGCAACCCCTGAGGCTGAGGACGACAGCCGGCGTTCGAGCGTGAGGACGCCGCTGGCAACGCCAGCCCCCTCTGCAGAGAGCACAGAGGCGCGCACGGTGAAAAAGGTGTGACCGTCTCGAATCGTGAGAGGGCCGACACTGGTCACATTCGGGAGCGAGGATCGATCCACGCCGCACTCGAGCACCGCATTGCCATGATCGCTGCTGGCCGCCGGCGACCCCGCGTGGCTGCTCAACGTGATTCGTGCGTTCGGGCTTCTCTCGGCAAACGCTCTCAGCGCCTCGTAGGCCTCCTGCGAGCGCTCGCAGCTCGCGGCGAACACTCGAATGGCTGGCTGATCCGCGAGCCGCCGCGCTTCCTCCACGCGTACGGCAGCAGCCTGCGCCAGCAACTCCCCCACTTCACGAGCCGAGTCCTGGAGACTGGCCGTTCCGCGCAAGATGAGCGCACGGTGCATCTGGCGATACGCGGTCCATGCGAAGATGGAGCCCAGCGATGCCGTCAGGACGAGGATAAGGGCGGTCAATCGCCACCACAGAGAACTGAAGTGTCTCGGCATCCTACTCACCCGCTCGCGCCCCGGACCCTCGCTGCACGAGAGCCGTCACGATCCCGCGCAACTCTGCCTCCCACACCGGTTTGAAATACAGCGTCGCACCCAGCGAGCGAAGTTCGTCGGACACCGATTCGTCAACGAAATAGTCACCAGTCAACACCGCGACGGGCACCGTCCGATGCTGTGCGGCGACCCTCATTCTCCGCAGGTACTCCAATCCGCTGAGCAGCGGCAGATGCAAATCGAGCAAGACGGCCGCTGGTAAGTGCAGCTGCAGATCCTCGAGTGCATCCTCGGCTGTCGGGACCGTGCGAACGCAGTAACCTTGTTCCTCGAGAATCACGCGAAAGGTTTCGCGAGTCGTGTCGTCGTCCTCGACGATGAGAATCGGCACCGCAAAAGGCGTCATTTCGCTCACCGGTCCAGACATGCGCGAACCTGTTGCGCCAGTTGCTCAGGCGTAAACGGTTTCGGCAGTACGGTGACGCCAGAGCTCAGGGTGCCCGATGAGGTGTTCAATCCACCTGCGAAACCGGACATGTAAAGCACCCGCATTTGAGGACGTCGGCACGCGATTCGCTGCGCGAGGTCAGGGCCGCTCAGGCCCGGCATGACGATGTCGCTGACGAGTAGATGAATCGCACTGGAATGCTCTTCGGCAATCCGTGCAGCGTGCTGCGGGTCTGCCGCTTCAAGGACTCGGTAGCCGTACGCGCCCAAGACCCGCCGAACCAGCTCTCGAATGGCGGCCTCATCCTCGACGAGCAAGATGGTCTCGGAGCCGTTTGGCCGCTGCCCGACAGGCGGCGCGGGGGCGTCCGTCGCTTCGGCATCAATGCCTGGAAGGCAGATCGTGAACGTAGTTCCCTCTCCGGGCTGACTCGTCACGTCGATTGTCCCGCCCGACTGTGTTACGACGCCGAATACCATCGCCAGCCCGAGACCCGTCCCCTTGCCTGGAGCTTTCGTGGTGAAGAACGGCTCAAAGATCCGTGACCGCACCTCCGGCGGCATCCCACAACCGGTATCTGCAATCGTCAACGTCACCATGGACCTCTGAGTGCCAGGCAGGCTGCCCGCATCTACTGCGGATCCGAAGCCAGTGCTCAGCCGCACGGTACCGCCTTGCGGCATCGCGTCACGCGCATTGATCGCCAGGTTCAAGATGACCTGATGCATCTGACCAGGATCGGCTTTGATCCGCGGTATGTTGGGATCGAGAGCGATTTCTAAGCGGATATTCTCGCCAATGACGCGGCGGAGAATTCGGTGTGCATCATTGACCAGGCGATTGACGTCCAGCACCCGCCGTTCCAACACTTGCTTACGGCTGAAGGCGAGCAACTGCGCCGTCAGATCGCGGGCCCTCTGGCCAGCCTTACGAATCTCTTCTACGTCTGCGGCCACCTCCGGTTGATCGCCGATCTGATCACGCAACAAGTCGCTGTACCCGAGGATTGCCGTCAACAGGTTGTTGAAATCGTGGGCAATGCCGCCCGCGAGTTGTCCGACCGCTTCCATCTTTTGCGCCTGACGAAACTGCTCCTCAGCCGAACGCAGCGCATCTTGGACCTTACGCTGTTCGGTGATGTCGGTGCCGATAGCAAGAACCTGGCGCGTGCCATCGGCCATCGTCAGGGGCACGTAGTCCATGTCAAACCATCGGGCTGCTCCCGTGGCGCCGTCGATAATCTGCGCTCCGGCGACGGTGCGCGGCGTGTGATCAGCGATCACCTCGTGTCCGGTTGTGAGGAATCGGTCTGCGTCGGCAGTGAATGTAGACGCTGGATCAGGCGTTTGCGCCGCCCCACCAACCGGCGTGTTGAACAATTCGACGGCTGCGCGATTGGCGAGCGTAAACCGGCCCTTGTCATCATGGACGAAGATGACGTTCGGCGTCGTATCGAGAACAAGGCGGAAAAAATCCCGTTGGACCTTCAGTTCGTTCTGGGCAACCCGGCGGTCTGCACGCACATCTGCCTCGTGCAACTCGCGCCGGAGCGCCGGGCCGAGGCGGGCGAGGCTCTGTTTCGTGACAAAGTCGTGGGCGCCGGCGCGCAGGACCGGGACCGCGGACTCCTCAGTGATGGCGCCCGACACGACGATGAACGGTAGATCAAAGCCGCGGCGCTGCATGTATGCGAGTGCCGCCATTGAACCGAATCGCGGCAGGGAATGATCGCTGATGATCGCGTCCCACTCCGCCGTCAGCAATGCCGACGCGAACGCCGCCTCCGTTTCGACAATCCGTGTGATTGGCTGAAACCCGGCTGCCCGCAGCGCGCGAATAATGAGTTGCGCATCATCGTCACTGTCTTCGATCAGCAGGACGCGAACGGCTTCCCTGGTCGATCGCATTTCACGCGCGCCGGCACTGCTGGGTACAGAACCTTCCTGATAATCGGGGCGGAGGCGGATCGGCGGCGCCTGCGCGCCTTCACTCGGGCTAGGGTGAGATGACGGCGTCTTGTTCATCGTGGAGACGCCGTTACAGAAACGTCAGTGGTGTACATCTCTGGCACACAAGTCCAGAGGGGAAACAACGAGTTTTTCTCGTAATTGCGCGGGATCAGCACTGGGACGCGGCATGCTTTGGCAAGAGCCGCGCCACGATCGTATGCCCCCACTCAGGCACGGTATCAAGGGGTCGTGGACACGTCACAGGGCGAGAAAGTCCAGCAGCCTAGTGTCGGCTCGCGCGATAGTTAAACGCCGGCATCGCAGTCAGATGTCGCAACGATGCCTTCCTCGCGAATTGTGGCAAAGACGCGTGCGGGATGGACCGTAGGGAGGCAGACTCACGCCTTTGCACTCTCGATACTGGTCACGTCTATTCACCAGATATGATATACAATATGCAAATTTGCCAACTGGAGTGGAGTGCTCATGAGCCGCGTGCGGAAGCCGCTGATCCTGCTCGTTGTCACCTTCGTGTCGCTGGCCGCCGCGACCGCGGCGCAGACGCCGCGCGGCCTGGAGCCGAGCGATTTCTATCAGATTCGAACCGCGAGTACGCCGGCCCTTTCTCCCGACGGCCGCCTCGTCGCCTACGTCGTCGCCTCCGTTGACCGGGCGCAGAACCGCCGGCCCACCGATCTCTGGATCGCCTCGGCCGACGGTTCAAGCGCATGGCCCGTGGTCACGGGGCAGAACGCCCATGCGCCTCAATGGTCCCCCGACGGCCAGTGGCTCGCGTTCCTCGCGATCCGCCCCGTTCTCAATCCCCCGCCGGGAACGCCCGCGCCGCGACCGCAGGTCTATGCGGTGTCGCCCACGCGTGGCGGGGAGCCCAGGGCGTTGACGAACGTCAAGGACGGGGTCGACGGATTTTCGTGGTCACCCGATAATCATCACCTCGCCCTTACGAGCCGCGTGGCGCCAGCCGCCTCAGCCGAAAAGGACAAAGCCGAGCGCAGCGACCTGAAGCACTACACGCATTCGCTCTACAAGATGGACGGCCAGGGCTACTTCGACGAGCGCCGCACCCACATCTTCGTCATCGATCTCGAGCGTGGGACGACAACACAGATCACGAGCGGGGACGCCAGAAACGACGAAGTACCCGCCTGGTCGCCTGATGGACGCACGCTGCTCTTTTCGGCCACGCGGACGGATGTGGACGACGAGGGCTTTCTCGACGTCTTGACGGTGCCCGCGACCGGAGGGCCGGTGACGAAGGTGTCCGACGTCGTCTACCGGATATCAGATGCTGTGTGGTCGCCAGACGGGACACGCATTGCCTACGTCGGCGCCAAAGATCCCCACATCCCCAGACTGCATGTTGTCAGCGCGCAAGGCGGCGCGTCGCAGGTCATCGCGCCATCGTTCACGTTTCCGACGGACCTGTCCTGGTCGGCGGACGGCCGCGCGGTGTACGCCATCGATCCGGTCAAGGGGGAGAGTCAGTTGTTCCGAATCGACGTGGCCGCACAGACGGTCACACCCCTGACATCCGGCCCGCGCATCATCGGCAAGCCGGATTTTCAGCCCGCCACGGGACGCATGGCGTATCTGGTCACCACACCGACCCATCCGGCAGACGTCTTCGTCGCCGATCTATCAGGCGCCAACGAACGGCGCGTGACCGACCTGAACCACGAGTGGCTCCCATCGATCTCGCTCGCGCCCGTGGAGCGTTTCACGTACAAGAGCGTGGACGGCCTCGACATCGACGGCTTCTTCATGAAGCCGGTGGGCTGGGTCGAAGGGCGCCAGTATCCGATGATTCTGTGCGTCCACGGCGGACCGAACGGCATGTACGGCATGCGCTGGGAGCCAGATTTCCAGGCGATGGCGGCGCACGGGTACGCCGTCGTGTTCACCAATCCGCGCGGTTCGTCGGGCTACGGCGGCCCATTTCAGCGTGCGATCACGAACGAGTGGGGCGGCAAGGCGTACGAGGACATCATGCGCGGCGTCGATACCGCGCTCGCGCGGTATCCATGGGTCGACCCCACGCGCCTGGCGGTCACGGGCCAGAGTTACGGCGGGTTCATGACGGACTGGATCGTGGGCCACACGAACCGGTTTGCCGCCGCGATTGCGCTCTCGGGCATTTCAGACTTCATCAGCGTCGAAGGCACGCGCGACGGCTTCTACGGCCACGCGGCAGATCTCGGCGGCGACATGTTCGATCGTTTCGACGCGTTCTGGAACACGTCGCCGTTGAAGTATGCGCCGCAGGTCAAGACGCCGACGCTCATCCTTCATGGCGACGCGGACGAGCGCGTCCCCCTGCTGCAAGGGGAAGAATTCTTTCGTGCCCTGCGGCACTTCGACGTCCCGGCGGAGCTGGTCGTCTTTCCGCGAGAACCGCACTCACTCCGGCGCGAGCCCCGGCACCAAGTCGAAGTCATCCAGCTCACGCTCGATTGGTGCGATCGGTACCTGAAGGCCACCGGCTCGCAGACTTCTCACCGCTGATCAGTGTCCCCAGGATTGCGCATGACTCCACGGTGCGAGACGCGAGATTGTTCCGTGATGATGGCCAGGCTTGTGTCGTCCCGCTGGGCGACCCGGTCCTGAAACACGCGTTGGGCTGCACTGCCTGGATGAGCGGTGTAACGCCACGACCCGATCTCAGAACTCGATCCGGGCGGAGAACTGCACCGTCCGCGGGGTCGACCAGCCCTGCGGGATTCCGAACGTCGCTCCGGAGGTGTCAATCACGCGATTGCGATCGATTACGCCCTGGTTGTTCACATTGAAGAAGTCAAAGGCCAGGGACGCACGCATGCGGGCCGCGAGCGGCACGATCTTCTGGAGCCGCAGGTCGAGCTGGTTCTTTGCGTCGATGCGTTGAGTTCCGCGTGGTTCCACCTGGATGGTGACGTTCCCCTGCGGCAGCTTCACGGTCGCGCGGCGTCCCCAGGCGGCGCCGCTGCTGTACGTGTAGATGCCGCTGGCAGTGAAGCCGCCCGCCCACGGGACGCGATACGTGCCGCGCAGTGTCAACTGATTCGGAAAGTCCAGCGAGCTCCGGCCGGCTTTGTTGATGGCCAGGTTCGGATCGGCGAACGCGCCCGTCCGCCCGGTGTCCGTCCCTCCTGCGAACTCCTCCAAAATGTCATTGTTCACGTTGCCGGTTGCGCGCGACCACGTGTACGCGGCGAGCAGCTGCCAGTTTTCCGAGAACCGTTTGTCGGCCGTCATCTGCACCGCGCTATACCGCCGGTACGCGCCGGGATTCGACAGCACCAGCTGGCTGTTTCCGGGATTCTGCAATGCATAGGCGGTGAAGAAGCCGCCATCATCCGCTGTTCCGGTCTTGCCGTCGGGACCCGGATCGAGCGCCTGCACCGGCGCGTAGACCGACCCGCCATCCTTGAAAGCAAAGATATCGTTGAACCGCCGGTGAATGAGGTCCACGCTCAGTGACATGTCGTGGCCCACCTGCCGCTGCACGCCCGCAAGGTACTGAAGCACGTACGACTGTTTGAGGTTTGAATCGATCTGCAGGGAAACGGGGGTCGGCGTGAAACGGTTGATCTCCTGATACTCGTTCGGCCCGACGACCAGCGCGGTGATTCTGGGGCTGGCGTCGGTGGTATCCATGTAGTCGAAGAGTGTCACTACCATCGGATCGTGGAAGATGCCGACGTGGCCGCGAACGACGGTGCGGTGATCGTTCGAGACGTCCCAGGCGAAACCTAACCGCGGCGAGATCGGATTCGTGCTGAACACGCTGCCGCGTTCCGGAACGGAGCCGCGGTTCATGGTCAAACGCACACCCGGCTCGAGCCGTAGGCGCGGCGCAACTTCCCAGCTGTCTTGAACAAAGAAGCTGCTTTCGTCGCCGACTCCTTTCGTGCGGTCACCCTCCCAGATGGTCACCTGGTTCGGCTGCCCCCCTTTGTCCTGGAACAACATGCCGCCGGGATAGCCATTCAGGGAACGGTAGACCATCCGCTGGTAATCGAATCCGGCCTTGAATTGGTGCCGTCCCGTCCATCGCGTGAGCGTCGCGCCGGCCGTGGCGCGCGTCCCCACGATTTCACGATATGAGGCCGCGTTGACGGACGTCACGCCCGTGACGGTGTCCTGATGCGACGGGGGGCCATCAATCGTATTCGGCGGCTGCGGCACGATGTCCTGTGAGTAATCGAAGCCCGAACCCCGCGCTTCGAGGAGCGTTCGATCCGAAACGGTCCACGTCATCCGCCCCGTTTCCAGGTAGATTGGCTCTTCCGTCTGGGTGGCGGTTTCAGGACGCGCGGTCAGCGAGCCGGCGGTGCGTGCCAGGCGGTGGCTGGCTCGCACGGTTCCCTCGAGCTTGATGTGAGGCGTCGTCGCCCATGTCAGCTTGGCGATGCCGCGTGGTCCTCTGTCGAGTGATGGGGACACGCCCGTCGATCCGGCGCCGAGTTCCTGAATCTTGTAGAACTGGAGTCCAGCGAAATAGAACAGCCGATCTTTCAGGACCGGTCCGCCCATCTGCACGCCGGCGTCCCAGTGCGACACCGTGTCCAGCGGACGGAACCGGTCCTGCAGCGACGCGGGCAACGAGCCGGTGTTGTCCGACTGCCATGCGCTGGGCTGGCGCGTGTACTCGGCCAGTCCGTGCGTCAGGTTGCTGCCGCTGCGGGTGACCATGTTCACGAGCGCGCCAGTGAAGTCTCCGAATTCCGCGTTGGCGCCCAGCCCGACGACCTGAATTTCCTCCATCCAATTCGGGTTGGCGACAACGCCGTTAGTCCCGCCGTTGTTCGGGACGGTCGAGATCGCGCCATCGACGGTCATCAGGTTGGCGTCGCGCGCGCCGCCGAACGCCGCGCGCGCGTTGATGCCCGGCGTCACGTTGAGGATCTCGACACTCTCGCGTTTGTTCTGGAGCAGCGGCAGCGAGGTCAGAGCCATCTGGTCGATCTTCAGCGGCGAGGCGGCGGTCGTCACGTCGACGACGGGGGACCCGCCGCTGACGGTCACGCTCTCGCTTGTTCCCGCGAGGCTGAGTGGCAGATCCACCGTCAGGGTGGTACCCGCGAGGACCCGCAGGTCGGGACGTTTCGCGGTGCTGAAGCCGCTCAGCGAGGCCGTGACCTCGTAGGTGCCGGGCGGCAAATCGAAGAAGCGATAGCGGCCCTGCGCGTCGGTGACGGCCGTTTGCTTACCCCCGACCAGCTCGGGACTCGCGAGACTAACGGTGACACCAGGCAGGATTGCGCCTGTGGCGTCATGGACGGTGCCGGTGATCTGGGAACGGAGCTGTCCCGCGTCCGCCGGCCTTGGGCCGGCCGCCAACAGCGTGAACAGGACGAGGGCGATGAATCGACGCGTGACCATCCTGCTTCTCCTCAAAAAGCGTGCGGGTGCCGAGGACCGCCATATCATATACAATATTTAAATTGGCGCAACCGGGCGATGGCGCGTATACAATATGCGCAAAAACGGAGGGACCTTGAAGTTACGTTCGACGCTCCTCGTGATGCACCGCTGGGCTGGCATCGTGACCGCTTTCTTCCTGTTGGTCGTCGCCATTACCGGGTGTGCGCTCATCTTCGAGAACAACATCGACC
>Ga0310810_10002725_pt1 | contig 19069 bp, 18 predicted proteins | sample NCmetagenome_FD_207641 | JGI IMG/M metagenome (GOLD analysis project Ga0310810, IMG submission 207641) | Soil microbial communities from experimental microcosm in Duke University, North Carolina, United States - NC | ecosystem: Engineered > Artificial ecosystem > Soil microcosm > Unclassified ...
AATGCGCAAGGACGAGACAGGAAAGAAGTACAATCACATCACTCTGCTACGGTACTCCAGGCCGTCGGCGAAGGGTGTCGGATCTAGGTGGCTCGGAAGGTGCGATTGCGGGAACGTGAGAGAGTACCTGGTCAGGGACGTGCGCCACGGGCGGGTGAAGACGTGCGGAACCTGCGAGCTACATCGGAACCTTATCTCCCGGAGGAAGACCCCGAAGCCGGGTCCACGCTACCAGCTCCGAAGGCGCATGGCTAGGGAAATTAGAAGGGCAGTCATCGAGGGGCAGGCATTCGACCTAGGGGACAAGGAATTCAGGGCACTAACAGCCGGGACCTGTACCTTCTGTCCGGAGACGAAGGGGCTCGGGGTCCAGAGAATACGTCCCGATGAGGCCTACACATCCCGAAACTGTATGCCTATCTGCCTCGACTGCCGGCGCACCATGCTAGGAATGACGGCAGAGGAATGTGTCCTCCGGTGGAGTAAGATGCTATCCTCATTAGGCCTACTGGTCATCCCGGCTAACGGAACCCCCATCACTCAGAAATAATGCTTGCATCCCAGTACGGAGTATGCTAGCCTCGAAGTAGGCAGGCACTGTCCTGCTGTCCGGATTGTGACGTAGTTCGGCGCCCCGATCAGAAACGTCTGTAGAGTCCCAGTGTTCGCCCAGTGAGAGTAGACTGCCCACGTGTCAGTCCACCCACCGAACCGAGAGGATGACCCAGCGGGCCGTCGGATAGACCTGGCAGTTCGGAACATAGTAACACTGAGTTACGTGTCGAAACCCAAGGATCTGTTAGATGTTTCTCTATCCGCTGCCAGGTTGAATCACCCGGCAACTACCCCCGACCGGAGGTGATGATGCCCAGAAATGGGCTACAGGCATCCGAGGTGAGCGACTCAGGGAAGAGTCGAGTGGGGCGTCCCGATAGTAGCTCCTCCAGGAGCTCGTAGGGGCACGGCAGCAACGGGTCGCACGAGTAATACGAAGGTTACGCAGTCGAAGTGGAGTGCCGAAGCGGAAGTGGGGGGAATGGGTAGAGCATGCATACACCCCCAGGTATGCTGCTGTACCTAGAGGGGTCAGTTATTCACCCGGTACAGCAGCCTAGTAGAGGATACTAGTCTTACGTATCGAGATGGGGTTGGGGGATACTATGTCAGTGGCAGATAAGATGCGGGGAGACCTCCTCGCCCAGATTGCGGCAGTGGGCCGAGACCTGACCCTCTTCAGCGATCCCTCTGCAGAGCACAGAAAGGCGAAGGCAACCTTCTGGAGCCACTTCCTGGATGGGGAGACCCCTGTGCCCGAGCCGATCGATCTGGCGGCAGCCAGGCGGTTCTGTGGGGACAGGCGGATCGAGAACTGGTGGAGCCTACCGGGCTTCGTCGACTGGTTCACCAACAGGGAAGAATTCCGGCAGAGAGTGGAGTTCATCTCCAACCTGGCGCTAGACAATCTAGAGCAGGTGCTCCGGGATAAGGATACGGGGGCTACCGCTAGGATAGCCGCCATCAAGTTGGTGATGGAACTGGGTAATAAGCTTCCGAAGGCCGCTGGTAAGGAAGCCCAGTATGCCGACGAAAAGATTGCCGGGATGTCGAAAGAGCAGCTCGAAGAATATATCCAGAAGAATATCCGGAAGCTACCGGTAGCGAAGTAGGCCCGTACTAGGACTATAAATACCTGTTGCATTTCCCCGTAGAGTATGCCATGCTAGCCGTATGCTTATCCACCCGGGTAGCCAGGAACGGCTGATAGCGGAGTCCCCAGCGAGCGCTGGGTCGACGTCCAGAGAGGGGTCCATACAGTCGGACTCACTCCTAGTTACTCTATGGGTAGACTCAGTTACGAGTGGATCCCTGACGGTTACTGTGTACACCCTCACGGATACTGGGAAAGAGGTTGGAGTAATCTCGTTCCCGGCGGTAGCGGCACCGACTACGCAGCTCCTTCTCCGAAAGTCTGCCATATCGCTCCAGCGATTCCGAGTCGTAGCCTCCTACACGGGCGGATGTTCCTACGAGGTCTACGTCCGTGCGATCGAAGGTTCCGGAGAGGCGTCTGCCCGTATCCTCGGTTCCACCAACTGGCGAGTCTCACAGGAAACCGTAGGTACGACCCCGGTGGTACTCATTGCCGCAGCCCTCACAGATCGTCAGGGTGTTCTCGTAAAGAACTGGAGTGCTACGGCTAATCTGTTCATAGGTGAGGATATCTCGAAGGCAGATTCTGCAGTCGGATATCCCCTGGCTCCGAAGGATGCACTCGCTCTCGATATTGCGGCAGGCGCTGCTGTCTACGGTGTCTCAGATGTTCCGGGAGCCGACGTGAGGATAGTGGAGGCTGGTGGATGAGTGCCTTCACACCGGCAGGTAGTGGAGGAGTAACCACCACTATCCAGATTACTGGTGCTACTAATCCCCAGGTAGCCAATGTCAGTATGCCGATGGCAGGCACAGAGTACTCGTTCACTCTGCCCACTAACACGAAGCAGTATGCCATCAAGCTTCGAGGATCGGGCCGAATACAGATCGCATACGTAGCCGGGCAGTCCTCGACTCTCTACTATACGATCCCCCGGTATTGCTATGCGTCAGAGAGTGATCTGTCCCTCTCTGCCTCTCTAGACCTCTTCTTCCAGTCGGATCTCGCTGCCCAGGTGGCAGAGATCTGGTACTGGATCTAACAAGGAGTACCTACACGATGGGTATGAATCTCGGCCTCCACAACATCCAGGTCAATACGGCGAGTCTGGCCGACGGCCACTCCATCGCAGCATACCTAACGGATGCAGCTGGAGCTCTCCTCACGTCGACCACTATCGGTGCTACCCAGCGTCTCGATAGCAACGACATTTCATCTCATCTCGATGGCTCAGCCTATTCCGCTGGCGTAGACTATCTGATGAGCATGGGTGCCATTGATACCAATGGCAACTGGGTCCCGTTCACGCTCAATGCTTCCGGTGAGCTGCCGGTCTCGGCTACGGTCGACTTCGCTGGCGACTACTCGGAAGATGCGCCCCACACCGACGGTGACACGGGTCTCTTCACGCTGCTCGTCCGCCAGGACACGCTGGCCGAATCCACCTCGAATGACGGCGACTACGGCGCTTTCAAGAGCAACAACCTCGGTGAGCTCTATGTCTTCGACACGACGACTCACTCTCAGCTGACGACTGCCAACTCCAGCCTCAGCACGATCGTCACCAACACGGGCAACACGGCTAGCAACACCAGCACCATCTCGTCGACGCTCTCGGCGCTCTCGAAGGCTGAGGATGCAGCGCACTCCAGTGGTGATCAGGGCATCCAGGCTCTCGGTGTCCGCAAGGATTCCCAGGGTAGCAATGCCGCCGATGGCGACTATACGTCCCTTCTGACCTGGTCGGAAGGCTCTCTCAAGGTGGTCGATATTGCCAACGGCAGTATCCTCCAACAACAGATTGCTGTCGCCACCACGGCCACGAAGCTGCCGACCACCCCACTCGCTAACCGCAAGACTCTGATGATTCAGAATGCTGGTAGTGCGTCGATCTGGGTTGGTAGTGCCACGGTCACGAACACTGGCGCTACGACTGGCATCGAGGTTCCGAAAGCGTCGTTCATGGAACTGGAAGTTGGTCCGGCGGTCGATGTCTACGGTGTGGTAGCCTCGGGTACTCAGAACGCTAATATCCTCCAGATGGCGTAATAGCACAGTTGACAGGTGGCCCTTCTGGTGGCTATCCTAGTACCAGGAGGGCCTTTCTACTATGCGCATACTAGAAGCAACTAATGAGGACGGCAAACGATGTATTGCACTCATCCGCCTGCTGAGCACGGGCAGATGGGACCTCAGTGCTGCAGATGCCGAAGAGCTTGTCAAGGTTCGGGTATGGGTCGGAGGCCTGGCCAATGAGCTTGCTGGTAAGCTGCGTGCTTCCGAAGCAACGACAGCAGTCGCTGCTCCCGCCGAGCAGGCGATGCGGGTGAAGAGCATGGGACCGCTGCCCTCTACGGGTGGTGGCGGCAAGCGCAAGAAGAAGTAAATGGGCGCTAACCTATCCTTCAATGATGCTAATGATATCGAGATCGCCGATGGCTCTCAGATAGATGCCTTCGGTCGTATTCGAGTATCTGACTCATCGCTCGTCGAGTCGCTCTACTTCGCTCACACTGACCATGCTCTGCTAGCAAATACAGCAGTCACGGGCAGCGCCACTATCGCTTCCAACCTCGATACCTCCTCTCTCCGCCTGACCACTACCACGTCCTCCTCCGATTCGGCTACTGTCCAGACTAAGCGCTACTTCCGCTACAACCCAGGCCGAAGCTACATTGTCACTATCAGTGGTAACATCGGGGCGGCTAAGGCGAATACCAGAAAGAGGGCGGGATACTTCGACGCCAATAACGGGCTGTTCTTCGAGTTCGGAGCCTCCAGCATCTCGGCAGTAGTGCGGTCGAATACCTCCAGTAGACACGGCGACTGCACAGTCTTCCTGGAATATCGATAAGCTCGATGGCACGGGTCCGAGTGGGATAACTCTCGATACGAGCAAACACAACCTCTATGTCATCGATTTCCTGTGGCATGGAGCCGGCAGGATCCGCTTCGGTATCCTGTACAACGGTCGGATTATCTACTGCCATTCTATCAATGCTGCCAATACCTCCGCTGTTCCCTTCATGCGCACCCCCTCCCTGCCGCTTCGAGTCGAGCTAACCAACACGGGAACAGCAGCAAGTTCGACAACTCTCGACCTGGTCTGTTTCGCATACCAGAAAGAATCCTCGGATAGTATCTCTGCCCCATACATCTTCACTGCGTCTACTGTAGCTACCTCCACGACCGTCGGTAATACTATCTTACCTCTCATTGCGATTCGTCCGAAGTCAACCTTCAATGGCCGGACAAATCGTATCAGTATTGTTCCTCGCTCAGTTCAGGTTGCCGCAAACCAGAACCTGATCTATGTTGCCCTCTATCTAAACCCCACGCTCACTGGTGCTTCCTTCACCTCCGCTGGGACATACTCAGCGGTAGAATACGACACGACGGCAACTGCAGTGTCCGGGGGGATCAAGTTGCGGGAATTCTATGTGCCGGCAAGCTCCACCCTGACTGGGGTGGTCAGCGACGAGGTAATTGCCGCTCTAGAACTGATTGCTCTCGGCCTCGATATCGCTGGATCCGTACAGGATACTCTAGTCGTTGCGGCTAGATCGACAGCCGGCGGCACAGCTGCCTGGGCTCAGGTCGAGTGGCAGGAATACCAGTAATGACAACCCTGTTCTCACCGAAGAAACTGAGCGAACTCTCCTCCGATATCCTGAACTTCCGGGGTACCGGCATTACTGGCACAGCTACGGCAGGCACGTCGACGAATATCGATTACCAGCTTCCCGAGGACAGGCTCGTTCTCGGGGCCTATGCGATCCTCAGTAACCACGTTCTCGGTGATTCGATGACAGTCCAGGTAGTAGACAAGGACGGGCTGTACTATCCAGCCGGAACGGTGCTCAACCAGTTCACCTCCTCGTGGTACGTCGCCTCGGACACGCAGACACAGCGGGGTATGGAGGCTCCGTATCCGGCCAAGATCCTAGCAGGACTCTATCTGCGGTGCATCTACACGTCGACTGGCCTTCTCAACGTTGCCTGCTATTTCAATGTCCTATTCCACAAGGTCCTCGCCTAGTGCAGATCCTCTTCACCAGAAATAATATGGTCCTCAGTAGGATGATCCGAGCGATCACCGGAGAGGACTGTTCCCACTGCGCTATCGAGGACGGGACTATCGTTATCCACAGCAATCTCTGGGGACCGCATGTCGAGGATAGGTCTAGTTTTCTAGACCACAGCGAGATCGTCCATGCTGTCCCTGTTTCCTCTGATCCCGATAAGGTTCTTCGCTTACTCGGCCAGTCTCGGTGGTTCGGTTACGACTGGGGTGCGCTGTTCTATCTCGGGCTGCGTTGCCTCTTCCCCTGGCTGCCGAAGGCTAATCTCTGGCAGATGTCGGGAATGTATCTATGTACCGAGTGGGTGACTGAGTATCTCGACGACAACGAGAACTCCAGCACTACTCCTCATCAGTTATACGAAAGGTTGGTAAGCAAATGAACGGATGGGCAGCTAGCGACTATGCTATCGTGAAGGCCGTCGGAGCCTCTGTTACGGATCAGGCTATCAGCCGGGAATTCCCGGTCACTGCCGGTGGGGCGGTCCAGGGGATGATGATCAAGGTCAAGTTCAGTGGAGTCACAGTGAGCACTGCCATCACGGCAAAGCTCCAGACGGCTATCGGCTCCGACTGGGTCGACAATAAGACTGCTTCTGTAGCTGGTAACGGAGCTGTGTACATCAAGCTTCTGGCAACTGATTCCAGTGACTGGACCTACATGCCGCTTCTCAATAGGGGCCGTATCGTCCTCACGACTGGTTCAGGAGATGCTGCAACTGTCGTTTCCTGTGAAGTCCTCCAGCCCCTCTGATCTCCCATGTCGTCGTCAGACAGTCAGAAGCTAGTAGCTGCTGCCCTCCGCCGTCTCGATATCCTCCGACGGCGAGAGGCCTTCGACCCTTCCAATCTAGAGTCGAAGCCCACAGCGAAGCAGCAGGAAGTCTTCGACGATTTCTCGAACATCAAGCAGCAGTGGATTAGGGCCGGTAACCAGTCGGGAAAGAGCCAGACCTGTGCTCGCATCGTCACCTGGGTACTGACCGATACACATCCTGTCTGGGGACGTCCGGAAACCTGGGGAGAAGAGCCCCTCCTGATCATCGTGGCAGGCCGTACCGGTAAGCAGATCGAGGACTCGCTCCTCCCGAAGATCCGCTCCTTCCTAGAGCCTGGGACCTACAAGGAGGTCCGGATCGGGAATATCATACAGCGGCTAGAGCTAACCAACGGGAATCGGGTAGTCTTCCAGTCTCTGGAAAACCCGAACATAGCCCGTGAGAGGCTCATGTCGTACGTGGCCCACCTCGTGTGGATCGACGAGCTGCCACCGACCATCGAGCTAGTCCGAGAACTTCTCGTTCGGGTACAGGCCCGCAATGGCTACTTCCTAGCCTCCTTCACTCCGACTGTCGTGAGTGCGGAGATCCAGAGATACGTAGACTCCCTCTCGGAACCCGAGGGTAAGGTCTACCGTTTCCACATGCTAGACAACCCGCTCTACGGCGATGCACAGCGTAAGGCAGAACTCCTAGCCCGATATTCGCAGCTTCCGGATCATGTGCAGAAGGCGATCTTCGAGGGCGAGTGGATGTCCTCGGATGACCAGGTCTACTACTTCCACTATGCGCAGATGGTGCGCATGCCCGACAACTACTCTCCCCTGTGGAGGCACGTCGAAGCTGTAGACCCAGCTCTCAAATCGGCCCTCGGTCTGACTGTCTGGGCAGAGGACCCCGCCAGCGGGCAATGGTACTGCATCCATGCAGAGAAGGTACGGGGCATCTACGTTCCGACAGAACTCGTGCAAGCAATCCGGGAGAAGACCTCCCGCTACAATATCGTACGCCGTATCTCGGATCCCCACGAGGTCTGGTACATCCAGACCGCAGCATCCATGGGCCTCTCCTATATAGGGGTACATCGGAAGAGCGAGCGCAAGGCAGAGCTGATCAAGCAGCTCCAGGAGAAGATGGGTAAGCAGGTATTCGTTGCCCCCCACTGCGAGCAGCTCATCGAGGAATTCCAGGAGTGCCGCTGGAGTAATCAGGCAGAGGGAAAGATAGTCAACGCTAGTTCATACCATCTCCTCGATTCTGCCCAGTATTTCTGCGACAATATCCCGAAGGCAGAGAAGCGAATCCAGGCCAGCTCCTGGCAGGACTGGCTGTGGAAGGCCAACGAGGAACGCAAGCAGTCTGTCGAGAAGGCCCGCTCGAAGTCCGAGAAGAGGCGCATACGTATCCAACGGAAGAGGCACGTCTCGTGATTGCTGCTGCTATTCTCTATCTACTGACAATTCTCATTCCTATCAATGGGATACTCTACATGGGTATCCGTCAGGAACGTCTACGTAACCGTCGTATTCTTCTGGAGCAATGGCGTCTGGGAAGAAGGAGACCATAAGTCATGGGTTCTATTCGTGTAATGCTGGATATCGGCATGCCCGCAGAGCGGGCTCCAGTGCCGCAGCAACCGGAGGTCGCACCTATGTCCGTGGAAGATCGGGTCAGGGATGCTCTCGACTGTATAGACAGTGGACACAACTCGAACGTCGAATGGGTCATGATAAATAGATTGTACAAGAATCTAGTCCAGAAACGTGGTAAGAATAAGAGAATAGACAATCTCCTAGCAATGATCGAACCTGTGATGGCTAAGTATGGCTACCACAAGGTCTCCTCGGAAGGGTGAGCGAGATGGAAACCGGTATCAGAGCACATGCCTGGTCGGACGCTGAGACGAAGAAGAAGGTCTCGGAGATGTTCCGCTATGCGGAAGAGGCCCGGATATACCAGGAAGAAAAGTGGATCCGCAACGAAAAGTCGGTCTATTCCACTAATTCCACACAGAACATGAGCTATCTCCAGACCTCTCTGGAGTCCAACTTCAATATCGGCCTTCCCGGAATCGACGGCTCGAATGCCGACGTGAACATTGCCTACACGTTCAAGAATTTCCGCTTCATCCACGCACAGATGAGCAGTAACCCCCCGTCTGTGGTGATGCGGCCGACTACTTCCGACCAGGAAGACCACAGGAAGGCTGAGGCTGCAGACAAGATTGTTCGCTATTCCATCCGTCACTATAATATGCAAGAGAAGATCGATCAGCTCTCACTGATGACTCTCCTCTACGGTACTGGCGTTATCAAGACGATCTGGGATGCAGGTAAGGGCGACATCATCCGCCACGAGGAGAAGACCGGTGAGGTCATTCTCGAAGGCGACATCGCTGTAGAGACCCCCTTCATCTGGAATCTCTATCTCGACCCGGATGCGAAGAGTGCGGATACCGTCCGCAAGATAATCGAGCGGGTCTACATCGACTACGAGGAAGCGTGTCTGCGCTGGCCTACCAAGCAGGATCTACTGAAGAAGGCCCGTATCGAGAGAAAGACCACGCCTGCTACCCGTGGCCGGGCTACGCAGCTCCAGGATGATCACTACAATTGCGTCGAACTCCTGGAGTACTGGGAAACTGGCCTTCCCACTAACGGATATCTAGGCCGCTACTGCATCACCACGGTCGACGGTGACGTGGTCGAGCCCTGTAGGCCCTCTCCCTTCCGCTTCCGTGGTGCCGGAGCCATCGCTCGCATCGAGGCAATGGACCTTCCCGATGAGGTGAAGGAGCGGATGATCGAGCGCCTCCCGGAGAGAGCGCAACTTCCCTATCATATTCTTACAGATATCGATGTTCCGAACATGGTCTGGGGCCGTTCCTTCGTGGAGTATGCTGCGCAGCTCCAGGAAAACCTCAATAGGCTCGACTCTGCGACGATGGATAACGTCCAGGCACACGGAGTTGCGAGACTGGTCATTCCAGAGAGTGCGGACATCGCTGACGACGGACTATCCAACTCTCCGTGGGATGTTACGAAGATCAGCGGCAATCAGCCGCCCTACTTCATGCAACCCCCGCAGCTCATGCCAGACATGACAGCGCTGCGTACCAACCACGTCAATGGGATCAATGATGTTTCTGGTGTGAATGAGTCCATGTTCGGACAGCAGAGCCGGGAACAGGCCATGGCAGCGATGCAGTTCGCTACCAACCAGGGAAACATGATCCGCCGGAGGCTCTTCAATAAGTATGTACTTGTGGTGGAATCTATATATCGGGGCATTCTCAACCTCGTTCGGAAGCATTGGACGACTACCCGAACCATCCACGTCATCGGTAAGGAGAAAGCGCTGGAGGCTATCGATATTCGGGGTACGGATATTGATGGGGGTTATGATGTGGTAGGCGAGTATGGCGTTTCCCTCTCTCTCGACCCGATGACACGCCGGCAGGAGATCATTACCCTCCAGCCGATGTTCGAGAAGGCGGGGGTTCCTGCCCGTACCTCCATGAAGCTCATGAAGCTCAATGAGCTGGAGGGGATGTACGACGAGCTCGACCTGGCGGACACCCGTCAGAAGGAGATCTTCGATGCCATGGTGGCTACAGGCCTCTACATTCCGCCGAAGAAGTACCGTGACCACGAGAATATGATCGCCTTCGCTATGCGCTACTTCATGACTCAGGAATTCGAGTCCCTGCCTGACGAGATGCAGGCCTTGTGCGAGCGCCATATCGAGGAGAGAGCGCAGCTGGCAGCCTCGGAGAAGGCCGGAACTGCCCAGGCAGCTCCTGTTCCCCAGCCAGAAGCAGGCCCAGTCACCCCCGGAGCCCCCGATACGGGTATCCCGCCAGCACCAGGAGTAGTAGCGTGATTAGCAGAGCCGAAGTCCTCATGGGACGGGATTCAGAGTACCCACTAACCCCAGAGTTAGAGGCCAACCTAGTACGTCTTCTGGCCTCCCTCAATAGGTTCCGTACGATCTACGGGAAGCCTATGTTCGTAACCTCGGGATATCGTCCAGGGAAGTACAATACGAAGGCAGGCGGAGCCCCCCATTCTGCACATCTCACGTGCGAAGCATGCGATTTTGCTGACGGAGAGGGAAAGCTGGCGGATTACTGTATTCGCAACCTGTCCCTCCTAGAGAAGTGTGGCCTCTGGATGGAATCTCCAGCGAAGACAAAGGGATGGGTACACCTCCAGATCCGCCCTGTTCCAGGCAAGCGTGTATTCGAGCCGTAATTGCAATCCCGATGTAAAAAGCATTGACAATAATGCTTGACTGTGGTAGTTTCGTAATATAGACTCATTCTATCTATCCTTCCCACCTATATCCGAGCATAGTGCCAGACTAGGCCGGGCGGGAGTGTGCCTATTCCGACACAGATCGGAACGGCGATACGGAGTGAGTGTATATGTCAGATACCCCGAAGAGTTCTACGCAGTTGGTTGCAGAGTTTCTGTCGAACGCTAGCGGAAGTAGTGATGGACCAGCTACGGCTGGAGTGGGCGGCACAGCCCGAGTCGACGACGGTGCGGAATCCGTACAGTCCCAGGAGTCCACTACGGAGGATCTCCTGCCCAGAGATGACGGTGAGGACACTCCCGCAGACTCATCTGGAGAAGACACTGCCGAGGCCAAGGCAGAGTCAGGCAAACCCCAGAAGACATCTGCCCAGAAGGAAGTAATCACTGTATCGGATGAGAAGGGACGTCGGAAGGTAGAAGTCGACTGGAATAACCGAGACCAGTTGCGCAAGTATGTCCAGATGGCGCATGGTGCTCGGAAATGGCAGGCAGAGCGAGACTCGGCCCGTACAGAAGTTGCCAAGGTGGCGGGAGAAAAGGAAGAACTCCAGAAGAACTGGAACGTCCTGGAATCCGCCTATCAGAAGCAAGGGATTGCGGGTGTAATCGATCTGCTAGAGGGTAAGCCGGGTGCTCATAAGGAGTGGGAAAAGAAGGCTATCGAGAGAGCTCGTTTCCTCGAAGACGCCACTCCGGAACAACTAGAGGCATTCCGTGCAAAAGAGGCAGCTGAACAACTTCGCAGGGAAACTGCTCAGATCCGCAAGGAGAATGAGGAGTTCCGTAAGAAGATCTCGGAAGAGAAAGACACAGCTGACCTCCGTAGTCTGGAGAGCAAGCTCCATCCTGTGTTCGATCGGTATCGCTTCGCTGACAAGCTGGGTGATTCTAATGACGAGCACATGTTCGATGAGATGCTCTGGAACTCCGCCCTCAGACGACTAGAGCCATATGAGGAGAAGGGTCTCCCGATCTCACCCGAGCTAATCGAACGGGAATTCCGTGCAGTGGCTAGCGCAATCCGTAAGCGCATCGGCTCTCAAGCTGAGAAGAAGGCTAGTAAGGCCATCGATCAGAAGAAGCAGGAAGCCACAGAGAATGCTCAGGCACAGGTTCGGAGTGGATATAAGCAGAGTGGTGGTGCAGCGAAGGAAGCTCGTGACCTCATCGACGGTCGCAACCTGACCGGCCTCCTCTCTAACTGGAAGAAGTACGGTTCTCTCTTCAACAAGTGACACAACAACCACAAGGTAAGTAGGCGATGACATTTAACAATATCGACAATCTAAACTTAGGCAACCTCCTCCAGATCGTGTTCTCGAACGGCGTTCGGAACCAGATCTCCCAGGATTTCCGTGACTTCGAGATGATCAAGCGGGCGAAGGTCTCCAGCTCGGTCGCTCGTGAGCTGCGCTTCATGCTCCAGCGCTCGTTCGGCCCGTCGGCCATCCAGTACCGTGACCCTGGCACCTCGGGCCGCAGCTTTCCGGATGCTCGCCAGGCGACTGTCAGTGAGTACACGGCGAAGTTCAAGGAAATCAATGCCACGATCGAACTCGAATACAACCTCTGGGACCGTGCTCGCAAGAGCCCGGAGAAGTATGCCGAGCCGCTCGCTCTCGAAATCGACAGCAAGGCGAGCGCCAGCAAGCGCCGTATCGCTGCCGACCTCTACGGAGACGGAACAGGCGTGGTCGGTACGGTTGCCTCGGCAGCTGTCACCAGCCCGGCGAGTGACACTCTGGTGTTCACTCTGTCCACCTCGAACTCGGCTCGTGGCCATGTCGGCATGTTCGAATACGGCGACATCCTGGTCCTCAAGGCGACTGCCGGCGGCACGTCGGCTCTCGATACCAACCTCGGTACCGAGCCGGCCTACTGGATGGTCACTGCGAAGGACCGCAGTGCGGGTACGGTCACCCTCCAGGGTCTCAATAGCTCGCTGGCCTCTGCCGGCACGATGAGCTCGATCTCGGTCCAGCCGACTGCGGGCGACGTGTTCTACCGCTATGGCCAACCGACGATCCCGAACCTGGGCTCGATCTCGGACTACGGTACGGCGACGGAAGTCATGGCCGGCCTCGAATCCCTGGCCGCTGGCGACAGCCGTGTGGTCCACGGTATCACGATGACTGGTGCTCTCTCGGGCAGCCGTACGGACGCTGGTGCGAACCCGATCGATGTCAAGTACATCCAGAAGGCAATGGATCAGGTGAAGGTCAACGTTGGCCAGGATCGCTACTCCTGGAAGATGATGACCATGGCGCCGGAAACCCAGGCTTCGCTCATCGAGAGCCGTGAAACGGATCGCCGTTTCCAGACTGTCGAAGACAACAAGCGTGGTGTGAAGGTCTTCGCCTACGTCCATGGCAATGACACCCTCGAATGCTACACGTCGGAATACGTTCCGCCGAAGCGTCTCTACATCCTTCCGGAAACGAAGGCTGGCGAGAAGGTTCTCGAATTCCACGGTTCGGACTTCGAGACCGTCAAGGCGCAAGGCATGGGTGACTTCCACCTGAAGCCGGCGAGCTCGGGCGGCTACGTGAACACGGTTGTCAGCTACCTGCAGGCAATCGGCGTGATCGTGTGCAAGCACCCGGCAGCCATCGCTGTGGTCGAGAACTTCACTAATAGCTAATTCGTAGTCCATGCTGGTGTCACCTACCAGACGGTAGCCTCCAAGGCGAAACCCGGGCGTACAGTGGTGAGGTTGGCGGGCTACCGCTCCATTCCTCGGAGAGCAATCTCCGTCGCTCCCGGCCTTGTGGCCGGGGGCTAGTTCCTAACTGTGGGCCTAAGCCACCCCTTGTTGTGTCTCACAACTAGATGGCGAAATCGAACGAAAGGTATATAGCATGTCGAATCCTTCCCTGTCAACCGAAGCCGCACGGGCCGGTTCCTATCCAGCTTTCCGTTTCAACCAGCGTGAGCGCAAGCTTCTAGCCTCGGTGAAGGACTACGTGGATTCCCTGTCTCCGGACACGGTTATCACCACGCAGGGCGACATCATCGTGGGCAACGCTTCCGGTGATGCAACTCGTCTGGCCAAGGGCACGTCGGGCCTTCCGCTCGTCGCCGGAGCGTCCACGGTTAGCTATGCGGCACTCGCTGCAGCCGGTCTGGCTTCCGGTGCGGTGACCCTGGCGAAGCTTGCCAGTGGTGTTGCTCCGTCGCACGTCGTGAAGTTTGCTGGCACATTCACCACGGTCGGTGGTGATGCATCGGAGAGCATCTCGGTTCCGGGAGCTCTCGGCACTGACATTGTCGCTGTTACGGTCCAGACGGCTGGCGGTACGCCAGTCTCTGTCGTCGCTGCTGCAGCTGGTACCGACGCTATCGCCGTTACGATGAGTGCCGATCCGTCGACGGACCACGTGCTCCAGTACGTTGTCTACCGAGCCGCTTCGTAAGTTAATCTACCACCGCCCGAGCCGGACCCGGAGACAGCATCCGGGTTCCGGCGGGACCTCATCGAAGGACTAAACAGGTGGCTACTGAATTATCTCGCAATCTCAAGCTTCGCCTGAACTCGAACCTCACGGCGGATGCTAGATACAACCTCCAGCGAATCGATGCCCTCGGTGGCACCTTCCTCGTAGATTCGACAAACACCCTCGAAATACGATCGAAGACTGATATCCTCATCGAGCCGGAATCTGCAGACCTAGGCGGATCAGCCGATGGCGGAACTGTCAGTGTTGGTACTGCTTCGCATCTTCTCGATTCCATTGCTCTATATGCAGACTCTGTGTCCATGGCCTCGCCTCTGTCACTGCTCGATCAGGCAAGTGGCGGGACGAAGTATCTGAACATCCGATACAAGTCTGACCTCTCTGGTTCCGTAGATACCACGGCCAACCGCACCCTATCCATAGATCTAGACGGGTCCGATAGGACCCTCGTTCTCGGGGGTAACTACTCCCAGACTGGTGGCAGTCTAGCCTGGACCCTCTCCGGAACTACGGCCCTCACACTGCCCCCCACTGGCACCCTCGCCACACTAGCCGGGTCGGAGACTCTCACCAATAAGACTATCGATTCGTCTCTCAATACACTGACGAATATCGCCAATATCAGTATCTCCCCCACAGCCGCTATCGCCTACTCGAAACTGAACCTCACCGCCAGTCTGGTGAATGCGGATGTCTCTGCGTCGGCAGGCATCACCTACAATAAGCTGGTACTCAGTAACTCGGTAACGAATTCCGATGTCTACGTTGCAGCACAGATAGCTCGCAGTAAGCTTGCGGATGGTACTGCCAACTATGTGGTAGTGAATAATGCTTCCGGCGTAATGGTGGAAGAGCCGTACCTCTCGAAGAGCCGGGGTGGTGCTGGCTCCGATATGTCGGGAGTTACCTTTCCAAGTAGTGGCGTTCTAGTCACACAGAGCGGTTCACAGACCCTCACCAATAAGACGATCGACGGCCAGTTCAATACTATCTCGAATGTCGATGCTACCTCCCTGGACCTAGTCGACTCTATCACGAACGCAGACATCAATGCCTCTGCCGCCATCGCCTACAGTAAGCTCTCTCTGACGGGCTCTATTGTCGATGCAGATATCTCCGCCTCTGCCTCGATCACCCGCTCGAAGATCTCCACCGGAACCCCAGACCATGTCCTCATCAATGATGGATCGGGACTACTCAGTTCCGAAGCCACACTGTCCATCAGTCGTGGCGGTACGGGGGCGGCTACTGCACAGGATGCCCGCAACAACCTACTACCCTCGCAGGCCTCGAATGTCGGTCGGGTTCTCCAGACTGACGGAACTAACGTCTCCTGGGCAGCTGTAGGTACCGGTTCTGTTACCTCCGTCGATCTAGCAACCCCTGCCGAGTTCTCGGTCTCGGGTAACCCCATCACGACCTCGGGCACCATCACGGTCACGAAGGTCAATCAGTCCGCCAATCAGTTCTGGGCAGGCCCCACAAGTGGGGGGTCTGCTCAGCCCTCCTTCCGTTCCATTGTAGTTTCCGACCTTCCCGCAGACATTCCGTACTCTCAGCTCGATCTGACAGGATCGCTGATGAACGGAGATATCAATGCGTCGGCTGCCATCGACTTCTCGAAGATGGCTACCCTCACTACGGGGAAGGCGCTTGTCAGCGACAACTCCGGAGTAGTCACTACCTCGTCAGTGACAACGACAGAACTGGGACATGTCTCCGGGGTAACTTCGAGCATACAGTCCCAGCTCGACGGGAAGCAACCTCTCGACGCTACTCTCACGGCCCTGGCCTCCTACGGCACTCTCGGGTTGATGACCCTCACTGCCTCGGACACCTTCACGGGTAGGTCCATTGCAGCGGGTACAGGAATCTCGGTATCCAATGCGAACGGAGTGGCGGGTAATCCGACAGTTACGCTCGCAGACACCGCAGTCGGCCCAGGTACCTACGGCTCTGCTACTCAGGTGGGGGTCTTCACAGTCGACCAGCAGGGTCGTCTGACCTCTGCCTCGAATACCTCAATCTCGATTACTAGTAGTGGTGTCAGCGACTTCAATGAGGCAGCTCAGGATGCAGTGGGTGGGATCCTCACTGATACTGCCGAGATCGACTTCACGTACAATGATGGTGCTAACACTATCACGGCGGACCTCAAGACTACCGGGGTATCGGCAGCCAGCTACGGGAGTGCCTCCCAGGTAGCTACCTTCACGGTGGATAGTAAGGGCCGGCTCTCGGCCGCAGCCAGTACGTCCATCTCGATTACTGCTTCCCAGGTATCGGACTTCACGTCCGCTGCTCAGACGGTAGTGGATGCTTACAATATTACTGCGACCTGGACCACCGGGAATGGTACTACCAAGAGCATCACTCACTCCCTTGGAACTACTGACATTTCTGTGAATATCTATGATATAGACAGTGGTGACGAAATCATGGTAGACTCTATTACGAGGACGTCTGCTAATGCAGTCTCTCTCACATCCAGTCAGGCCCCGTCGGGATCCGGCTGGAAAGTGGTGGTGAGGAAGTAATACTCACTATAGTGGTGAGGTACAATGATATAGTGGTGCCTAAGTACCCACTATATAGCATGTCACCGGGATTACAACCGGTATGAGGGGGATACGGAATGAAGTTATTCGGTTCGATCACTGAGCTTGTAGCGGCCGTGTTCCGCAAGGACTCGCAGGCGGTTACTCTCCGCCCGAATCAGTCAGTCACCTATACGGCATCGAGAGACATCCAGACTCCAGCAGAAGACGCTGCCTCGGTTCTAGTCTCTCGCACATCGACGGATACTCTCACTAATAAGACCCTGACATCCCCCACCATTTCTGGATCTCCGACGGTGTCGGGAGCTACTATCTCCAGCAGTACGCTCTCGAATACCAACACGGTGACTGTCAAGGATGCCTCGTTCACTATCCAGGATGATGCTGACGTTACTAAGCAAGCACAATTCCAGGCTAGCAGCATTTCTACTGGAACAACCAGAACCTATACCCTTCCCGATGCCAGTACAACAATCGTAGGCACGGGAGTCAGTCAGTCCCTAACGAGTAAAACTCTCGATAACACTAACACTGTCACCCTCAAGGATACGCTCTTCACCCTCCAGGATGATGGGGACACGACTAAGCAGGCGAAGTTTCAGCTATCCGGGATCACCACTGGCACTACCCGCACCTACACTCTGCCAGACTCCAGCGGAACAGTCCTCCTCAGCACCCAGGCTACCTTCGCCGATAATGCATTCACGCTCCAGGATGACGGAGATGCTACCAAGCAGCTCCAGTTCCAGTTGTCTGGCATCACTACGGGCACAACCCGTACCCTGACAGTCCCGAATGCTAGCGGCACCCTTGCTCTCCTAGGTACCGCTCAGACATTCTCCGCCGATCAGACCTTCAGTGGCACTACAGATGCTTCCTCGTCAACCACTGGAACCGTGATTATATCTGGCGGTGTCGGTATCGCCAAGAAGCTCTATGTAGGTACGGGGGTATACCTCCCGTCCACAGGCGGCACTGCCACCCAGCTGAATCACTACGAAGAAGGAACTATCGACCTTTCGACACAGCTGACCGGATTCAGCTCAAACCCATCCGGCACGGCAAAATTCACGAGGGTAGGCAACGTAGTAATTCTGCACGTTCCTGCATTTACTGCAACAAGCAATAATACGGTAATCCGACTTACTATTCCCATACGCCCAAGTATTACATCTGAACAGGATCTAATTACAACAAGGCCTACAGATAACGGCGCAATTGCCGTAGATACGGCGCTTGCTTTTGTCAATTCAACTAACACATATGTCGACTTTCGCAAGACAGCTGGCGGTAGTACATGGACGAACAGCGGAACTAAGGGGTTCGATAAGGGCATGGTGCTGACATGGCTGATTGCCTAGAGGCTCTCTGGAAAATGTGTAAGAAACTGGCATACCTGTTACTGGGAATTCTGCTGTGTGCGTGCAGTCGGAATGGGGACGTGGAAACGAAGACCCCGAATCCAGAGACACTGCAACAGCGCTATGATGAGTATAAGCAACTAGCACCGAGAGGCTGGGATGCGGAGTGGAGCTGCGACGCTTTGCTATTCGTATCACTCCAGCACATTGGGTTGAGGGAGGAGGGGCCGGTAGATCTAGCTCAATCTGAGCCAGGTCGCTGGCACCGACTCCCCGGACCTGATTATGCCCAGTTCTGCAGTTCCGATATCAGTCGGGACATGTTCGTGGGCCTCTTCGCCTACATCCTAGAGTTCCGCAAGCTCGACTGGGCTGAGGGTATCTGGGACTACGGCACGGCGCACGCCTGGGTAATGGGAGTGGAGAGGAAGCAGCCGGATACCCGTACTATCCTCACCCCGAACCTCATCTCCCTGCTGGCCCAGATCATAGACCACCTCGGTGGAGAGAAGCACCCCGAGCGCCTAATCCCCGCCGTATACAGCTCAGAGCCTGGGTATGTGTCCCACCTCACCATGCTCCATATCTGGATGCGTGGGAAGATGGCCGGCAGTATCACCGACTACGAGCTAGAGACCCTCCGCCAGATCCGTAGCCACATGCAGGGTAACCCACTGATCCATGCACTTATCCATCGCTATACGGATGGAGATCAGACAGAAGCCACCAACCTCCTCCTCAGCGTCTGGCCTGCCGGACGTCTACCGACTGCGGCCCAGGACTGGTGTGAGCACTGGAGGACACAGCGTTCAGACGGCGATACTGGACTACAGCCCTGTGGAGAACCGGAGAACACCTACTCCCA